>Ga0182741_1001960_pt1 | contig 25056 bp, 15 predicted proteins | sample eDN5th37CBELigOP_FD_128874 | JGI IMG/M metagenome (GOLD analysis project Ga0182741, IMG submission 128874) | Enriched Organic Plus compost microbial communities from Emeryville, California, USA - eDNA 5th pass 37_C BE-Lig OP (version 2) (version 2) ... | reverse complement strand
CGTCCTTTATCCTGAAGCTATCTGGGAGAACAGACAAGAACTCCAGTGGTTTCGGACTAGATGGTTCTGACAGGACTAGGTGAGTTCCCAGAATCCGCTGAAGCCGACGAAGAAGCGAAGGTGTTCGGTAAACCGGGGGTATGGCACCCCCTTGGAAGAACTCGCCAGCTAGATCAGGGTTAATTTGTTGTTGAGAAATGTCCATGCGGTCACCAGACTCCAGGAGGCGCTTCAGAACGGCCCGTGTGCTTGTTTCCACTCCACGCTTGGACATTGCACTCGCTAGCTGAAGTGAAGCCACGCAGTCGCCAAGTTCAGCGGCCGAGCGCAGAACATCTTTCCACTTCGACACGGTAGTTTGGATGACCGATGACGCAATCGAGTCACGTCCATGCCACCATTCCGTATACGTCTGTTCTGATTCATCAAGCTGGTGCCAGCGTTCCTGACGACGAACCGTTAGGGAGGAGGAAGTCAGCGCAAGTGGAGGTGCAAACAGCACGTCTTCTTGAAGTATTTTTGTTCCCGGTTCGGCTCCTAGCACAGCTTGCAAGTTAGACACAGCAATATTTGTCGAACCAGGCTTAGCATGCCGGAGTTCAGTCCAGAGTTCGCCGATGTATCCGGAACTTATACTCTTTCGCGCGATTAGGGCAGCAAGACTCTGAGACTTTGCTGGATCTCCTTCAGGGAGATAAAGGCCTGAAGCTGGGTACATGATCAAATCCAAATTGTTGAAAAGGGATGTGCTGTGAATCCCTTTCTCATCTGTTTCAGAATCGACTAAAGCTCTCGATAGATTCCAAGAGCGAGTATGTAACCGGGACAGGTGGTCAAGAGATATCACATTGTCTGCGGAGGCCTTGTGTAATCGGCGCAAGTATGTCTCGTGAGATGTCAGCTCTTTCCCTTCATCCCCTGAGGCGACGTGTTGGCGCACCCCAACTTTGGAAGTAAGCATTTGATGGATCGCGTTCAATTTGTGTTCGAGCGTTTCATGTGGCTCATCCGCCTGTGTAATTATTGGTGACCATGAAAGAGAAAGTTGAACCAGCGGTCGCTCGTCTGGACTTAAGGGAATGGTCGACGCAAGGTCATTCGAGTGGTCAGAAAGAAGCAATAAAGCCTTTGAAGTTAGGACGCCGACAACCCCCTCCTGATGTGAGACAGAAAGGTTTCTTTGAATAGCAAAGCTCCTTCGGGGTCTATGACGCGTATCCAGTTGTGCCAATTTGTAAAGGAGTGCCATAAGGTGCTCTATGTCTTGTGGAACTACATTTCGCAGTCCCTCGCCACTCGAAGCTGAAATCAGGCACGCCATTATTGGGCCGGTGAGCAAATCAAGGATTCGTGTTGAAACCAGTGCTCCGTGTGTGGATTCGAGAATAATCAGAGCAGAAAAGAGTTTCGGGACTGCATCCAACGCCGCCTCTATCCACGCTAACCGTGCGGGGTCCAGAATGGATGCATATTGCCCAGCTGGGTTGTCGTCGAATGAAGCCAGTGATTCTTGGATGATTTCATCGAGTGTGAGAGATGTGTCTTCCTTGCAATTGATGATTGTACGTGCGAGAATGTCCGAGACTGGGCAGTAGTCAATGATCTGATCAAGCCAGCGCTGCTCCGTCGCTCCAGGCACTGGTGCCCTGGAGGTCAATGCTGAGTTCTGATTCGCAACCACTAGATCATGGAATGACGCCGGGAGCAAGAACACACCGCTAGATCTCTCGGAGACATCCTCCAGATGTAATCGAACTATCGGTTGGGATCCGCTCTTCGTTTCCTGGACCTCCTGATTATCAAGCTTCACCTTTTTCAAAGTTCTGAGTGACTCTTGTCGTCCAGGCGTGGATTGCTGAAGTTTAGAGGACAAGCTCGTGCCGATCCTGACTGAGCCCAGCTTCGCAACGACTGTGATCCAATCCAACAAAGGAAGTGTCCAGTAGCCAGGATCAGTACATCGACATGCTAGTTCCAAATATACCAAGTAGGCAGTACATGCGTACGCCTGACGCTGATGGTCTGGGTAGATCTCGTAGATGGGCTGAACATTGGACATAGATGGTCCGAGTCTCCCTCGCTCCCGCTCTTTCGCTACTAAGAGGGGCCTGTCGTTGTGTGTCTTTGAGCGGTGAAATCTCCTCAAGTCGCCTTCAAACTCCATCAGCATCTCATCCAATCCCCACCCCCAGAGAGTTGTAGCATCAGACAGATCAATAAGATACACCATAGCGGCTGTTGTAAGTCCGGACTGAATGCGCGAATGCTGTCCTTGTGCAAGCCGTCTAGACACAGCTGAAATTGGATCAATTCTAAAGTCAACCATGTAGCCTGCGAAATCGACTGCTCCATACAGAGCGTAGGTGAGGTTCATTCGACAGAACAAACTGAGCGATGCTTCGTTGCACACCGCGGCCAAAGTAGGGCTTAACAGCGCGTTAGGAGTACATGCCCTTGCCCAAACAGAATCTAGTTTGCTCGACTTGTACCTTGTTTCGACTTCAGAGAATAAGCAATCTGCAATCTTCTCAGTTTCGGTATCTAGAAGGATTTGCCCGCTACTCGCTTTCCGGGCCTCATACTGTAGTAGGCACGGCGTTTGGTTACTCAAGTGATCGATCAAGGCTGACACCTCCACCATGGATGCTCTCTCTGTCCGTCCAGATGCGTTCAAATGCGATTGAGCTAACTCTGATGCCAAGTCGGAGCAGCTAATCGCTGCGTAAAGTGTAGCACGATTCAAGACCTGTTGCCACGTTTCTGCCTGGGCTTCAAAGCTTGTTGGGGACAGACCACGTTTACTCCCCTCAGCATCTGTCACAAAGCGCAACAGTATATAAAGCAGTTTGACTAGGGCCGCGCGGTGCGCCGCCAATCGAACAGGAGACCAAGCAGCAGCGATGTAAGCTAATGCGTCGTCTATAAAGCTCCAAGACCAATGAGCGTAGTCCTGAACATCGGAGGCTGAAGCCTGCAGCTGCCCAAACTCATCAAATAACCCAAAATGCTTTTCGAGCCATTGGCCGACAAGAATCCGTTTAATGAGAAAACCCATCGGAAGTTGCAGCATCTTCTGTGGAGTGGCACATACGGATGCAACTGTTGTGTGAAGGGGTGGAAGCTTTGAAATTTTCATGCGGGCATGTGTTAATGCACGCAAAACCTCCATTGTTAGCATTCCGGGATCGCTTGTAACATCACGCGGAGATGTAAGCAAATCCGAGACATACTGGGCATTCTCAACCTTCCGACCATTCTCGAACTGTGCCATTTGGGATTCTTCTTCCTCCGCACGTACAATGCATTCGCAGAGCGTCGTTAATAGAATGGGCGCGTACGGCTCATCAGAGACTGCTGGTCTTGGATCTGACAAGATCCTTGCCGCCCATCCTGTTACTCTCCAACCTATCGGCATTCGATTTGCTCCTGTGGGTGGAGATTTCACCCAGACTTGATCAACAATGGAAGCCAAACCATGCTGCTGCGCCGCAGCTGCTAAACGCGTTGCGTCTTCATCCCAGTCCCCTAAAGAGGCCGGGACGATCTCCTGTGAAAAGAATGCGCAATAAAATGGTAGGGCAAAGGATTGAAGAACCCGAAGAGCTGGTTGTGGCATATTTAACAGCAGTGTGCTCAGCAATTGTGCTGTGGTGACTGCGTGAACTGAGTGAATACCGGCAACGACTTCGCTGCTCAGGCGTTGATAGGAACTATGCTCATCGCCAGGAACCGTAGGTTTGGGTCGTATGAATACGGAGGACAGAAGCTGAAATAAAGGTCGAATTAGTGGCATCATCGCCATAGCATAAGTGCGTCGTGAGTGTAAGGTCGTGAGAATTCCTGCAATAGTTGCATAGCAGTTTACTACGGTGTCTCGTTTGGCCGTCAGAAGCAGGGCCATACATGAGAACGTTATGCTCAGTGGAATAAGTGGCTTCGAACCCTCCTCGGTTATGGCTTGGACAACAGCATGGCCATGTCCGAAACATGTCGACAGGGCATTAAAGGAGTCTAAATATGCATCCAATGCCGCTGATAGTGTGGCTCCTTCGGAACTCGCGACCTTCGAACGGTCAACCTGTAATGTCAAGCGCTTGGCCACCTTTCCTATTAGGAACTCATGCAGTCCCTCGTCTTGAGCTTCAATAATCCTGAGCAGCTCTCTGAGCGCCACCCACGTATCACGTGCCACCGTGATGCTTCTCGCCGAGGGAGGACCCCCAGTGGCATCAACCTCGAGATTGGCCACAATCTCCAGATTGATAATCCCTAGCGCGAGGAGGACGAGTTCGGGCCAGGTGACGTGGTCAGGTGCATCCTCCCGCCAGTTCTCGATGACGTCAATGGAATTGCGATTTAGGAGTGTAACGAAGCGTTGCGCCCGAAGTGTGCCCGAGACGAGGTCCCGCAACGCATTGCGCCGTTTGGGAATAGACTTGCTAATAAGCTGGGCTCGAATATCTCTTAAGTAGATGTCTTCCGAGGATGACATGGCGCAGGTTGATCACCTTGCCGTTGCAAATAGTGTATCTCGTACTGCTCTACTATACCACGTGTGTCGTGCGCTAGATCCTCGCGTGGCTCGCCTCGTTTCAAGTCCCGACCGCAGCTGCGACTCAGGGAAATTTCACTAAAATTCGAATCTTGGACTGGCAGAAGAAAATCACCGAGGCTGGGTTTGGGGTGGGGTGGATCGCCTCCTTGGGTGCGATGCGCTGGGTACTTTGGGATTCACCACGCGGTGAGCTCCGCCCCCGCAGACATGGGGCTGTAACGCCTCGTTACGCGGTGCCATCGAACTCGCTGCTACTTCTGCTCCAACTACTACCACGGAGGATTAACTAACGAACTGATCATCGCTTGTTGTTAGTTTATGTCTTTTACTGTGCTGAGTGAGTGAGTGAGTGAGTTAGTGAGAGTGATTGAGTTGATGAATGAGTGAGTGATTGAATGAATGAATGGATGAAGGAATGGGAACACTTCGAGATCTTGACGAAGGTCGACAACGCGGTAGCATATATACACACACTACAGACATTCGGACAAGTACGTATTGTAACGTCGTTTGTGGGTGCAATGCGACCGAAGCTGCAGTCGTGACCTGGGCTCTCAGTGAGAAATAGCAACCAGGGAGTTGTCAGAGCGCGAGAGACCTTCATGATGATGAAGCGAAACAAAGGATGGCTGAGAGCAGAAGAAAACAGATGTGAAGATAAGGCGAGAGAGACTGTGGGGGAAGGGAAGGAGAAGCATGGTGGAAACACATGTGGAAACAGATGGATGAAAAGAACTATGCCAGCGCTTTGCTAGTGGTGTCCGCTTGGTTGGCTGCAGAACCCACTTCATAGTATCGAGAGTGTGTGAGCTCAAGTTCTAAGCTATGTAAATCGCGACTAGAGATTGCACACAAGACTAGTGGACTATTGCTATTGATACTAGACGAGGGCGAGCTCTCGCGCTCATACGCAACAGAGACTGGGCGGTTACTTGGATCCCTTGAGCTTGACCGTGGTAGATAACTGCTCCTCCTCACGAAGATAGGACTGGACCACTCGAATACGTTCGCGGAGTGCCGCGATCGAGCTTAGCTTCTCATTCAGAAGCGCTTCCAACTCTACAATGTACTCATCAACATTCAGTGTCTGCGCGTCAAATTGCTTGAGTAGTTCCATTTCCTGCTTAACCAATCGCATGCTGAGGTCAATATGTTCACGGTGGGCTTCGCCGAGCACATCCTCTTCCTCGATAATCTTTGCACACAGATCAGTGTGTGTCGCCTCGAGGTCTTCCTCCCTCTCATATGGATTTCGTCCAGTGCCGGCGGCTTTAGAAGGTTGTTGCTGTTGTTGTTGTTGTTGTTGTTGCTGTGGCTGGTGGTGAGAGGGGGCAAACAAGTCATCGTCAGCGGAAGATGGATATGCGAGCTCGCTGTGCGCACCTGCGCTGCTAGCCTGCGGCTGACGATGAGACTCGCTAACTGGGGCAGCAACGGGTAGCGCGCTGAGCAATTGTTGGTTGCCAGCCCGAGGTGCAACAGGTGACTGTCGTGCCTTTGCCGCGGCAGCCTGTTGGGCAGCGTGCTGTTGAGCCTGCTGTTGAGCAAGGTATGCAGCCTGCGCCTGAGCCTGAGCCTGCGCCTGCGCCTGAGCCTGAGCCTGAGCTTGAGCGTGAGCCTGAGCTTGGGCTTGAGATTGTGCCTGTGCTTGGGCGTGGTACTGCGATTGAGCATGGTACTGGTCCTCTCCCGCAGCAGCGGCGTTATAGTACTCCTCACCATACTCCTCATCGTCCTCTTCCGGTCGAGTTGCGTGTTTAGTACCACCTCGACCCATGTGAGGCATATATGCGTTCTGCCCTGAGCCAGGACCATCTTCCTTGAGCTCCTTCACACGATCTGCGTAGCGAAGCGTGTTCAGAGTGTGCTCAGCTGAATGAGAACTTGGGGAAATGTTAGCAATCATGACTGTCCTCGAGTTTCCAACGAAAGAGTCCTTCAGAACTTGAGTTAATGTGCTACCACGGAATGGCAAGTGTTTACCGCCTTGATCGAGCGCACGAATGCATTCTTTCAAAGCTAGTAGAGACTTGTTAATCTCAGCACCCTCAAGACGCGTCCTTCGGTCATTATTCGTGGTATCTGCAGCACGCTCCGAGCCAGCCAAGTCAATGAAAGAAAACTTGCCGTGCAACTTAAGGACTTTCCTTTCAGCACCAGTTCCATACTTCTTAACAGCGATCTGAAGAATAGCGTGAGATCTTGAAGAGTCGACGTTTGCACCGGTTACACCAGTTGAACGTACACTGTTACCGTGCGAAATGAGCTCGAGGAGTTCATCAACGCTTGTCACGAGAATTTCCTTCAACCCAACAATATTAACGGCCTTGTTTGCATCCTCACGTGCAACGAGCTTGTTGCGATCATTGAGCAGATCATACAGCTTGCCTCCGTAAATTTCGAAGAATGAAATCCAAATCTGCAGACCTTGCTCTCGAAAAGGTGACTGATTGATCAAGTTGAAAAAGTCTTGTGCCGCGAGCACGTAGAGACCATCTTGTCCACTTCGACCACCTCCGGGACCCATCATCGTAAAGGTTTTACCGGATCCGGTCTGACCGTAGGCGAAACATGTAGCCTTGCCTGCGTCAAGGGCGAAGCTAACGAGTGGCTTGCATGTGCGTTCGTAGATTTCCGAGTTGGTAGCCTCTTGGCCGAAGACCTCATCGAAGACGAAACGATGCGACTCGACGTATCGAGTCAAGTCGACCTTAACCTTGGGCTCATGTACGGTACAAACGGGCGCGTACTTCGTCGAAATAGAAATGATGTCGGTTTCACCGCGTGCTCTTTCCTTCTGTGAGAGCGGTCGCTTTCTGACTGCGACGCGGATCTTGCTCACATTACTGCTGGCATTGGAGTTGCTGGCGGCGGAGGAACCGACACCTGCGGCTGCAGCTGCTGCGCCACCGCCATATTCTGGTCCTGAACCACCATCGAGCCAATTACCACACGCAGCTCCTGCAGCTGCGGCAGACGCTGCAGCAGCCGCTGCGGCATCATTGTAGTTAGAAGCGCCCGCTCGTGCGTTGATGTACTGTTGCAGCTGTTGTTGCTGTTGTTGCTGTTGCTGCTGTTGCTGCTGTTGCTGGAGCTGTTTGAGCTGCTGTTGCTGCTGTTGCTGCCAGAGTTGTTGCTGTTGCGCCTGCAGTTGCTGCTGCTGGAGCTGTTGCTGCTGCATCCTCAACATCTGCAATTGCTCTTGCTGCTGTTGCTGCTGCCAAGCTTGCTGCTGCTGCCAAGCTTGCTGCTGCTGGTATTGATCATACGCAGCCGCGTCCACGGGTGAGGCGTGTTGCGAGCCGACCTGGCTCTGAGCACCAGCACCTGCGGCTGCAGCCGCCCCTGAATCTCCTCCATACGTCGCACCCTCGACCTTGGCCATCTCGTTGCGTACGACTTTGAGCAGGCGGTTGAGTTTCTTTCGATCGTTCAAGTCAGTGATACCGATCGCATCGATCTGAGCAAACGTGAGCTGGGCGAACGTCGCCTCGTTGATACCCATCTCGACGAACTTGGGGTAGAACCTCTCGAGGCCTAAAGGTTTGCGTGTTGAGAATATATGCGATCGATGCGTCGTGGATTGAGTGAGGACCGCAGGTATGTGCAGCACGAAAGCATACCCTCGGAGAGCATTTCAGGCATTGGAGATGCCCGGCAGGTGCTGCCTGGGAGGACTTCCCGGTCTGGCACGCGAACAAGTGGTCTGGCAGGAGCACCTACGCAGCCATTTCTAAGTTGGGTGGTGTGCAAGCAATCGGATCCCGGGGTGCACACATCAGTATGGGGGCCCAGAACTCCACACGCAGCGGGAAGGACGAAGACCCACACGGGATGCGGGTGAGATGGGCGCAAAACGTACCTGCAGAGTGCAACCAGAGCTGGATGCCAGCTCGCTTAGGTTCGGACATGGTGGCCTAGCACACCGGGAGAGAGCGGGATTCGTAGCTTAGTCTCTGAGGAGTCGGATCAGTAGGTCAGAGGCTTGGACTGACTCTCGCGTCGCTATCAAATCGCGCTGGAAACCGAGTCTGCAGAGGGTCCAAAGTGAAGGGTAGTGCAGGGGTGGAAATCTGAGTGAGCCCTGGGTCACATCGTGGAGATAACATACGAAAACGGTTGCACAGTGGTTGGGTTCCACGTCAATATTACTATTAATGCAATATGCTCCATCGTTCGCTCCCATTTCCCCTTATTTGCTTCCTAAAAAAAGAGCCGTTTTTCGTCATTTTAGCCCAATGCGGCTAAAAGGGAACTCGTCCGCTGTTACCATGGTCACAAACCACCCGGGCCTGGTCGCCGACCGTTGCTCACAAAGGCCGTCGAGCCGGGGTCGGGGGTGACGGAATACAAACGTGGGTGGATAGAATCAGTTTTCGACTTGCTCAACGACCGACTTTCGAGGGTTATTTGGTGGTGATACCGATGGGGCACTGCGAAGAGAACCGATTTGTGTGATTAAGAAGGAGTGGTAGAATCGAATGGTGTGGCGCGTAAGCCGAAGCACCCTCGGAAAGTCTGCGAAAACGACCCAGTACCCCAAACTCCGGAGACTTATCCCCGGTCTGAAGTGTATAAGTAGCCTGAAAAGCATGGATCTAACACTGGTGTGACTCCCGCAACTTGCTCCCGAAACAGAGTCTAGCCCGATGCCCCCGCAGAACACTGCAAACCTGTCGCAGTCGCCCTGCCCGCACCGCATCATCGATGACGCCGGCTCGGCCTTCGCGCTGGGTTGTGGTGGTGGTGTGGCTTTCCACGGTCTGCGCGGTATGTACATTTCGCCGAAGGGTCAGCGTTTCAGCGGTGCGATCCGCTCGATCGCTGCTCGTGCCCCGCTGAATGGTAACGGCTTCGCCCTCTGGGGTGGTCTCTTTGCGACGTTTGACTGTGCTCTGACGAGCGTTCGTGGACGCGATGACATGTGGAATCCTATCCTTGCTGGTGGTTTCACCGGTGCTGCACTCGCCGCACGTGCCGGTAAGCGTGCCATGGTGAACAACTTTGCTGTCGGTGCCGTGCTGCTTGCTGCGATCGAGGGTCTGAACCACTTCATCACCAAGATGACCTCGGGCGGTGCTCAGGAGAATGCGCTGGTTCAGAGCATGGACAAGGCCGAGAAGCAGAAGCACAAGCAGAGGATTAAGCTCAATGCCGATCCCGCCGCGACGGGCTCGATGCTCTCAGATTCCACAACAATCAACTTTGGTTCGTTCGTTAGCCCGACCTACAGCGTGGTCAAGACTGGATTCGGATCGAGGGACTACACTTTCTCTCGCGATTTCGTTGAGAATCGCCTGTAAATTAGTAACAACCCACCATAAGTATAAGCTACTACAAGTCTTAGGCTCAGTGAATTGATGATAGGAGTTGCGAAGAAGGATCGACGATTGAATGAGAGCTGCGATGTAAGGTCGCTGCAACCACGAACTAACAGCAGCTACAGCGAGTCCGAACCGCTCGCAAGTCGACGGAATACTGCTTTAACACACTCACAGACACACACACATCCATACCAGGAGGTACCAACCTCTCAGCCCACTTACTTAGCTTAGCTTAGCTTAACTTAGCTCAGCTTGTCTAGTTGTGCGTTATAGTATTCGTGCAATGGATTCATGCCCGTGTGTATAGTTCTTTTCCCATCATGCTCTCAGCACGCAGCAGGCTGGATTGATTGATCAATTGATCGATTGATCGATTGATTGTGATCGCGTCGGCGATCGAATGGCGCTTTTGCACTACATGACCAACGATTTTCCACGCGACATGGCGTTCATCAATTCGACAGTCACTGCCTGCCTCTGAATGTGTTCTGTATCCAATCCCATGTATTTTAATTCCGTTCTAATAGCATACGTTGTCATAAACGGTTTCTTTCACATTGTCATTCAGTCATACACTGCAAGTTTACGCATGAGAAACTGCGGCCACTTATTCCTCACAAAACAACATACTCTATGGATGAAGCGACATAATAGGAGCAGAGGTGGCGGGGGACAACGCATTCGACGTGTGTAGAACTCAAAGTTCACTCGCCAACTGGGCGATTCAATAGTTGGGAGCTAGGGTAATAGCCAAGATGGCGATAGTATGCGTGCTATGGAGTACTTGTGTGTGTGAATGAGGGCTCTCGAGCAAAACCTTGACGGGTACTAAGTGCGTCCGGGATTGTGAGTAGCTGCTCGAAGTTCAAACAAAAGTCATAGTCATTTAGTAGCAGCTTGAGATATTGAGGGGTGTGTAGTCTCCCACCTTCGTCATCGCGGCCGACTGACCTGCGAGCTGGCTGGGTGGCTGTGGGAAAACGCAAAAGCGAACAATTGTCGCTCGAAATGCATGAACTTCAATCGGACAGCAGAAGAAGTTGTCGTGATGGTAGTAGTGATGTGTCACAGTCGGACGCTCAGCGACTGGTATCCTCCGTGGTTGCAAACAAAATGCCTCCAAAGGCGAAGCGAGCGTCCACTTGCACGATGGAGGCGAACGACAACAACCACACGAACGAAGAAATCAAGTCAATTTGATCAGTCTTAGTACGGAGAATGAGCAACAGAATGGATAAGGGGGAGGGGTTTCAGTGTGTGGATGGCGAGTAATCATATGATGGTGCAGCCAAACGCAGGAATAAGGAAGAAAGCATGCGAGAATACCAAAACACTTTGATTTGTCACAGGTTCTGATGAGTTAGCATCCGCCGTGACGCTCGCTCTTCAGGCGATGCCCACGTCACGGACGGAGCGTACACAGATTCGTATAGAGTGCTACTACAATGTACCTTGTGTGGCAATGGATGGGTGGCACTCACTCACTTACTTAAGCGAGATTGCACTCAAACTGCCACTGAATGCGCAAACAATGACAAGGTCTGGGAGCAATGACAAGGTCTGGGAGCAATGACACATTGGAAATGCAACCTATCCAACGAAATGGTCAATTCGCGTCTCTTTGTTTCAACAATGGGTGCCTTGTGAGCATCTGAAAGCGATGGCAATGGCAATGGCGATGTCATTGCAAACAGCCAACAACTCACAATTCAAATGTCATTTACCTACTCCGAACTCACAACAATGTATAACCAATGACATAATTGAACAATCTGTCCCCCGATGCATTACGTAAGAGTGGAATTCTTACAACTCAGAGGTGAGGGCAATGGTGTTGCTGCTCGTCATTTAGGCGACAGTAGCAGTCTCCTTGCCGGCCGGCTTCTCACAAATGAAGACGTAGCCGGGAGTAATGAGCTTGCGCTTGCCAGCCTCAGTAAAGCTCTCGGCTGCGCCGATGAGCATTTCCTGAACCTTCACGGTACCAGCCGGGAGAATGCGCAAGAACTCACCAACCTGGAGTGCAACCTTGGTGAACAAGCGACCAGCGCGAGTACCGAAGAAGCGGCCACCAGTCTTGGAAACAAAGACTTCGTGGAAGGGAACGTCACCCATCTCCTCGAATGCATCGAAGGCACGGATGATCTTGAAACCGGCGTCTTGGAATGCCTTGGTGGTGCTAGCAACAGTGTTGCCCGCGCAGTAGCAGCCGTTGGTGTTGTCGATCTCGCGGATGATAGCACGGTGCTCAGGGTTCTTATCATCATAAGCATCGAGAAGGCAGTACTGTGCGGAGACGAGGCGGCAACCAGGCTTGAGAACACGGTAAAGCTCAGTGAAGGTGCGCTTACGGTCAGTGGAGTGCAAGGTAGCCTCGAAGTCGTAAATGGCATCGAAGGTGTTATCGCTGACATCGATGGAGTTGAAGTCGTTGAGGAGGAAATCGCAGTCACGGACACCGGCCTGAGCATTGTAGCGACGCGCACGCTGAATATGCTCGCGAGTGATGTTCACACCAGTAATGCGGGCCTGGGTGTATCGCCAGATGGTACGCATGGGACCACCAATACCACAGCCGACATCGAGAACGCGCTTGCCCTTGACATCACCGAGTTGAGCAGCGAACCAGTGCTCGTAGCGGAGGATGGCATGCTCGAATGATTCGCTGGCCCACTTGGGTGCGAAGTGGAAAGACTGACCCCAGCCATACTCGTAGAAGTCGGTGATGAGGTTGTAGAAGGTCTCAGTAATCTTGGTGTACTTCTCACGACGGCTGTCCTTGGCAGTGTCGGTAGTTTTGTACTGGCTGAAGAAGTCGTCAGTGACCTTGTCGAGCTTCTCGACGTGCTCGTACTTGAAGTATGGGATGTACTACAGTCGGAGAGGAGAACGCAGGATCATGGGAGATATGGAAGACGAAGGTGAGTTAGGCGGCGAAACACACCCTATCCATTGGAGAAGAGAAGTAACAGTCAGTGCAATCAGTATCGGGAAGACGCTCGTCATTGGCTTGTTGGGAAATACGTACGCGCACAATGGTGCGCAAGTAATTGCGGCAGGCAAAGAGGGTAACACCGAAGAAGATCCAGTACCACATATTGGATTGATTGGATTGTTAGCTAGAGCGTTGAGGTTATCACCATTGGAAGTGGGGTAAGTCGAATGGCAGATGAAGTTAAGATTAAGACGGACAGCCGCGAGGCCCAGTCAATATTCAGATACCCCGCACGAAGTGATCCTCGGCGCAGATCCACTCGTTTCGCTCCACTGATAGTTGGTCACATGCGAGCAAAGCGAACGTGCAGTCAGGCTCCTCCACAATTCCTGATCTGATTCAGTCTTTCGCTGCGGCGTCTTTCGTCGAGGTCCAGTTCACCCACGACGCATCGCGCGCGGGATGTGACCAACTACAGTCATTAGCAATCACACCCGTGTGAGATAGCGCTGCAGGACGTCCTGCGCAGTTCCGCAGATCGGCCCACGGCATGGTCCCAAACCCACGCTGGATGGCGAGAAAACGTGTTTCGAGACGGCTTTCGGGGCGGATCTCGCGTCGACACCGACACCACTGCGGGGGGTGTGTCAAGAATCGGATACCGCTCGGCGCGATCCTGGCCCGGACGCAACGCTCAGACCTCGGCGCCTTCGCAGCTACGGCGAAAAGCGCCCGCGAAGCCAAGGATCGAGGCGTCTTGAATTTGACCCACCACTTGTATCCAAGCCTGGCTGGGAGTTTGTGCGTCAAAGATCCAGCGTGCGCAGGGAGTGCTGTGTGGTGTGGTTGCCCCCATGTGAAGATCAAGGTATGATCTACGCAATGCATGCCACTCTGAGCGCCGAGCACTCACAGCACTCGCAATAACAAACTCCCACGAATCGCATCACGCAACAGATTTCAGGGTCTTTTCGGAATTCAAAACTCGAATTCGCGTGGCTCGGGATTGAATTCTGCATTCAGGCGCCGCGGCTGGCACGAGTTGGGGCTTGGGATTAAATAAGCAGACACTGGCCCTACTGGCGATGCCTTCGCGTGCGGCATTCTAGCCCAGTGACGCCCACGCTATGTTCAAAACATTCAGATATCACAGAAACGATCATGGCACATGCCTGTCGACGCACCACCCGTCTTCGCCTCAGGTCTGTCTGAGTGCCTCCTCGTGGAAGGCGATGGTGAGAGGGTCATCAGGCGTCGTCTTTTCATGCGTGGCTGAGCCAGACGGCTATGTGGGAAGTTCGGAAGTGACTGGAGGTGAGGTTAGCAACGAATCGTAACCAATCACTCACAGTCATCTCCAAGTCCTGTCAAGATCATGCGGATGGCTTCATTGTCACGGGACACACCGGAGGAGATGCACACATGTCTAACAACGCTTTGTGCGCTCATCTAGCAGGGTTTCGCTCCATGTCTGCAGCGTTGCGCTCACTGAGGCCCTGGAAACCCTCGCTCACCCACTTCCCGAAAACCCCCAAGCCGAGGCGAGTACACGCAACGTGAGATTCATAAAAGGCGTCTCGCGGTGGGTGGATAGAGCTCGCCCTGGAGAGTGTATGTGCGGGCCGCCGTGGCGTCTCTCCGCGCGCATGCGTCGCGGGAGGCAGCCGAAGCAGTCTTCTTCCAGTCGCCCGGCCGGCCGGCTGGAGTGTGGCGAGAGTGGTCTGTCCAATCCGGGCCAGGGCGGATGCCGCACCCGGGGGTGATGGAATACACCCCACACTAGACAAAAACCAAGACGAATCCTGGGCGCTTCGGAGCGCGATTTCGCGCCACTGGCCGCTGGAACTGCGCGGCCGACCCCGTCACGCGATCCGGTCCTGTGGGAGGCACTTAGAGCGCGCTGTCTCGTCGCCCAGGACCCGGGATCCGGCGCGAAAAGGACCGGAAAAGGGCTTGTGACGAAACCTCGTCGCTTGGGACACTGAACAAGATATCAATAGGCCCGGATTGGGGACTTGATCGGCCCTGAAATGCCGGTGGCTGTGTAGACACCTTACTCACACGCTTATTTGTCGAATCTCAACTCCATCTTCTATAGCTTACCCTCTCAGAGACACCCCGTATACCAACCCCTTGAGGCAGTCTCCAACCCCTGTTCCAGTTTCGCGCTGCTTTCGAGCCCTCTCCGCACGCGGTACCGATCGGCACTCGAGCCATAGATACATATCCCCGAACCACACATGTCAAGCAACAATCGGCGCGTCATTCAGTCAAAGGTAGGTGGTCCAGCGTGTGTTTGACAAGACGTTGAGACATGAGACACGTGTATCTGGCTGTGGACGGCTACATGCATGGACGCTCGTAGAAGCAACACCCTCTCCAAGACACGCGCGTTCAGGCGTGTAACATATCCCAGTATAAGCTCTACCTAATGCGTCCTCGTCTCCCATCCACACCCTTTTTCCCTCATCCTTTAGATCGTCCTGCTCGGTGACTCGGCCGTCGGCAAGTCATCCATCGTGCTGCGCTTCGTGAAGAAACAATTCTTTGAATACCAGGAGTCTACCATTGGCGCAGCGTTTCTAACACAGACGCTTACTCTGCCCAATGCTGTCGTAAAGTTCGAGATTTGGGACACTGCAGGCCAGGAACGATATCACTCTCTGGCGCCCATGTACTATCGAGGTGCAAGTGCAGCCGTCATTGCATACGATATCACAAACGCATCGACCTTCTCACGAGCCAAGGTTTGGGTGCGTGAGTTGCAGCGCCAGGGCAGTCCCAACGTCGTCATGATTCTTGTCGGCAACAAGTGCGACTGTGAGGATGAACGGCAGGTCCCCACGGAAGACGCGGCTGCATATGCTCGTGAGCAGGGCATCGGCTTTATGGAAACCTCGGCAAAGACGAATCATAACGTTCAGGAGACATTCATGTGGATTGCTAAGCAGTTGCAGGCGCAGCAGGCCGCATCTCGACCAAATGAGAAGAGCGGAAGCGTCACAGTAGACCCTGATTTGATCGACAATGCATCGAAACCAAGTGGTTGCTGCAAGAAATAATCCGCCTACGCAGCATCCATCGGCGCGAGAAGCGCAAGAGACTTAGAGTCTGAAGTATGGCCCAGACTTAGATGCTAACAAATTGATGGCATACGACCGATCAGTGAAAGCCAACAATAACAAGGATTGGTCAAGGACATTCACAGTGAATGCAGCGGCGAATGAATGAACACATTTAAGATGTGTAATTGGAGGGTTTCGTTGGATCGTATGTGGCTTGGCTTATAGTCGCCACTTCTCTGCTGGCTCTCCACGTTAGTTTAGCAACAAACTTTGACGACTGTCAATCTGGGAGACGTGCCAGACTGTCGAACTCACGACAAACCCCGTAAGGCCCTCAACGCAGACAAAACTCACCACATTGACAAACATAATCAACCTAGCTCGAGAGGAAACAGCAACGCATATGCCCATCAGCAAGCGCGCTGTTCTTCTTCCTGATGATGGTAGCTTATTGCATCGCGACTGAGACAGATGATGAAATGCATTTCACAATCCATTCACTTCAACGTTTACAACTATTCGGTTCATTTCAATCCAACTAGACTTCAGTTCAACCAAGCAATGGGAGGAGTCACAGCAGCGTCCCACGCGCTGCGTTATTTATTATGACAGTTTTCGACACTTTTCCTCACTCGTAGGTGGAAGCAAAGTCGTCGTATCTGCTCTGTAGTCTTTCCCAACAAGCGCAAACACAGTAGTACTTAGTCCTGCTTATCACCCTTGGCAAGACACTGCCCCAACCCCTCTTCATCCCCGCCTCCCTCGCTTTCCCCGTCCACGGTTTCAGTCAGCGAATGTTTAACAGGCCGAGCACACTGACAATAAAAGTGAAGAATGTATCGGTAAACCCTGATGACCAGTGGCTTTCTCGGCAAGATAAAAGGCTAATATAGACTTTATTCACGTTGCTCTCCGAGCCTACATTGCTGGAGTGTGCGCAAAGTACATCACAGTAACAAGCTTTTTCGTAGGAGTGATGGCGATAAACATTCGGTGGAACTTGGAGCTGAAACTTGGGAAGAGCTTCACAGTGTGAACTTGTGGAGAGGTCTGTGGTGGAACTGGCTCTGCTTGCTTGCTGTCTGCTGACACAGTAGTTTCTGGTGACTGCTCATAGACTGTTGACTCATTCCGAGGCGACTTGTTCTCGACCTCTGCGGACTTCTCACTGCCAGGAGCTAACGAAGACGTCTCTGATGCCGAAGCGGGGCCCTCTTGTTGAGTAGGCTTGGAGATCGTTTGGTTCGTTGCAGTAATGTCTTCCTGCTCCAGCTTAAAAGTTGCGCCCCTAAATGATGTCTTGCTTCGCCTCAGATTCCAATTTGACTTGGTCGACAAGCCCGACTTCTCAGGCTCGGCTTCTCCTGAACCCTCACTCTTTGCCTCAGACTTCCTCGATACGACTACTGGTTCTACAGCTCGCAGGGTGGCATCGTGGACGCGAATTGTGGTTGTTGCGGTTTCGATGGTTCCTGAGCTTGGATTCCTTCGAACTGCAACAAGATCCTTATACAGCCTCTTAGCAACTTCGATATACGGCAGCAATGTATCCTCGTTCTGGCACAACCCACTACCAAGCACGAGTAACTCGAACAGCTGCAGTAAGAGCTCTGCACGGAGGCTTTGTGGCAACACCTCCGCGAGTTCAGACTCAGGATCGAAAAGCATCTCCCTCAGACGATCCGTAATTGTTACACCATTGATAATATCTTCGGGTCGCTGGACAATCTGTCCATGTGATGGCAAGCGCTGGTACTCAACCGTACTAATGTCCTGCAGCCTCTTCTTCCTTTCCTTCTCCGATAGCTGTGCATTCGCCTTGTCAATATGTGCCTGTGTGATGACCGTCTTAGAATCTGACGAGAGGAGCGGGACGACCCAGTGGTGCGAGACACGAACCGTTCCGGCGGGGTTGGACAAGATGGTGAACTTGCACGCATCATTGACGATCTTGGATTCGTAGTCGACCTCTGTAGATATGACGCCGTGAGAATACAACTCGTCAAAGCACTCGATCGTAGTAAGCGTAGTGGGCACACGCGAGAAGGCAATCGTGGTCTGAGGCTCAACACCAACGACCTTGACCCACTGCTTGTCCTCCGTGAGCACCTGCGCCGCAGTTGAGTTGAGGAACGCTTGCGAGTTCAAGAGCGCGTCAATGAATCGGCCGAGCCGCTGTGGATCGGTCACGTCGAGCGGCTCGGCGTATCGAAATTTGGTAACAAGCAGGTTAGGCTCGACGCCCCACTTGGCGAGGAAGGCCACAACGGGCTCAATGTTGAGAGACAGAGGGAAACTTGCCGCGGTGACCGGGAGGAAGGTGAACTCGGTATTGTCATGGGTGTCTGAACTTTGCGTTGTGAGCACGCGTGTGGTCTGAAAATGTGTGCTACTCATGAAGACTAACGAGCTGGGCCTGGTTTGCGAATCACCTAATCGATCTCGCACACTGATCCCGCGATTTAGAGTTACAAATAGCAATATCCGTTTGAATGTCAGACACCCAAACTGGACGGAGACGGGTGGATGGGATCACTCGCCCCGCTACCTGCCGACGCAGACCCCAGTCAAGGGAGTTCACACGAGTGTCCGGAAACAATTATGCGGAGAGCACTGTCAGCTTCATCTCTGTCTGTCCCACGCGCGGCCGTCCCCACGACACCGAGGGAAATGACCTATGGCCCGGCAAATCGACAGAGATCCAGCCTGCACGTGGGTGTGGCATACCGATCCCGCAGTAGGGATTGAGTGCTTTCCTATGCCACAACGTCCCAGTGCATATCTGATTGTTTTGATCACTTCCACAAACTCCCACTTGATAATAATGCTCCTGTCGCGAGATCCCGTACCGCCCCAGCCACTGGCACGGCCTGAAAAAGTTTCGGCAAATCGACTCTGGAGGGTAATACCCACTCAGGGGTGACCGTGCAGATCCCCCTAGATCCGGCGTAGAACGATTGAAGTGCACGCACCGGACATGGGGGTAGCATATCTAGTCCAGTGGCTGGCTGTGTCCCGCGCTACCACCACGAATATTTGTGTGGCCAGTGAGAGAGGTTTGTCGCGTGCATTTTAGCCTGATCCGGCTAAAATTCATTGGCAAAGTCTGATTGATATTCTTGTCTCAACCGGAGAATCGAGCATGGGTGGCAAGCAGTCCGTGCAAGAGCACGATTTAATTGAGCGTACGTAGTCTGTCCGTCAAGGGTACACATCATGAGCATGTTGGCATACGCCTGGATTTCGAGCAAAACATGTGCTCACGCTTTCACTCCTCTGATGCACCCGCTTTGACCCCCTGATTTCTCGCGATCTATGATATGCTCTCGCATTCCAACCCCAACAGGATGTGTGCGCAATAGGAATAGACTGGGTGACATCTTTGCAGAGCTGGCTGGCTCACCATCGGTCAAGAAGATCTCCAAGGAGAAGTTCGTCGAGTTCTTCCCCTCTGTCAAGAAGGTAAGTATGAGGGCATTGGACGCGATTCATTGGGTATCCGGGCCAGATAGCATCGGCGAAGCGTTGTGGAATCCGGATGTACTCGCTGCTTTCCCCTTACTGGTAGGAATTGGATTCAACCCTAGGAATGGTTTGTCGAAAGACCCCTCCCCCGTTCTGACACGAATTGGCTTACCTGCTCTCACCGACGTGTAGCCCCTTCTGGATGGATACAATACGACGCTGCTAAAGTTCATCGACTTTGACAACAGTAACACAATTGAAAAAGCCGAATTCGAGCAGGGCATGGGTCTACTGCTGCAAAATGACGTCGACGTCAAGCTACTGCATCTTTACTATCTCATGGCACCCAAGTCGATCGAGATCGGCGAGGAGCTGGTTGTGCCCTGGCAGACCATCGGCAAGGTGTTAGAAGACTTTTGTGCTTGTCTGCGAATCCCCATTCCTAAAAACCCAGGTGGAGCGACACAAAGCCAGTTTATCGATTGGGTCAACAGCCACTCAGAACTCCGAGAATTACTTGGTCGTACACTCGTCTGCACCTCCATTCGCATAGTCTGCGAGCAGGTCGAGCACGCCTTCGTTGAGTCTCTGAATACGGACCTCGCTCCAGCGCTACCTATGCGACCTACAGCATTTGAGCAGCGGTACAATGCTTTGGCGGCTTTCTGGCTCGACGTGCTAGATGCTACACTGGAGTTCTATGGCTACCGCAAAGGAACGGGGGGTGCTTTCTCTGCGTCTGATGTCACAAAAACTGGACCCTCGTTGTCAGAGGGCAAGTCATCCAGCTCAGCCACAAGCCACCCCACTTCCCCAGACTCCAAGACAAGTAAATTCCATTCAGATGCCTTCTACTTCACACGGGCAGCGCAAGGATCCATCGCACAGAGCTCGGTGAGATTAAAGGATCTGTCAGTATTTGCGGCCTCGGTCGCTCCTCGTGGCAATGGACCAATTTCGCCTACTTCTCCAAGCACATCGACCTCACCCCCAACAACGTCAGGCTCGACAACCTCACCCACATCGCCGAGCACAACGAGTAGCAGTACCACTGTACGTGAGGAATCTTCCTGGACCCAGGCATTGCAACCCATTACAGAGCTTGCTAGCCCAGCGCAACGCCTCCGTACGCACGCTGAAGGCGCTAGAGCGAATCTTACCTCGAGAGATTGGAAGCCGTTTAAAGTCCTTCTTGCTGATGAGAGGATTGGTATGCCCGGAGATGAGATGTCACAGTTCCGGTACGCAGTTTTCTTCTTGTACAGAGCCAAGGCCACTGAATTGAACGACGAGTTGCTGAGACTGTGTGCCAACTCGATGGAGGCTGCAGCCGACCTCACGCCTATAGAGAGTGCGATGGAGATCCTCTCACTATACGGATTCGACGCAAGACAGATCGCGCGACTCCAGCGATTGTTCGTCACCCACACCAAGGCGGACATTGACAGCCTCGCGCAGCAACTCGTTGAATCGAATAACGAACGAGACGCCCTCAAGGGACTGGTGGCAGAGTACGAAGCGAAACTGAGCGAGAAGAAGAAGCTGGAGCAAGAAGCCATTGCACTCGAGAGCGCGCTTGGCGGGGCTCAGATCTGCGACGCGTACATTCGAGGCGAGGAGGAAGCAGATCGCGCGGCACAGCAAGTGCTCTCTTTGGCTCAAAAGGAGCTTGAGGTTCGTTCCCGCCAGCAGAGGAGGCAGGCTTCAGTTCGTGTCGAGTCGTCGATTTCGGACAAGTGTTGCACCATTGCATAGCGCCCGGAATTGCTTAATGTACATGCGCGTTGCCCTAACAGCGGCAGCGTATGACTGTATGACTGTATAACTGTATTAATCAATGAATGAATGGATGAGTGAATGAATGTCTGTGCGAATGTATGTATCTATGTATGTATATTGCCTGAAGCACCCAGGTAATGCTACCGTAGTCCTGCCCAACCTAGCCCTTCCGTCATAAACATAGGCCAGCACAGCGCATCTGTCCTCCCTGCAGGGCGTGTGCAGACCCTTTTTCATGTCTCCCGGCGACGTTCGCTGCGCGCGGCGCCTGCAACTGCAGTCAGCGCAGGTCTGCGGGCCCCGGATTCAAATTCGAATTTGAATTTAAGAGGGGAAAATCCGCAAGATTTGCACATCTCCGAATAGCCGATTTGGGGGGTTAGCGTGTCTAGCGACTTGAACAAAGCACCCAGGCTGATTGTACAGCTGGTATAATACTCGATACAATAGTTTTTTCAAGTCAGAACCAATCACTCGGTACCCGTTTTACTCAAAAACAAACTCTACTAGGCGTTACTTTGAGAATTGACCCCACTCTGCGACCCTTTTTCGCGCCGTTTCGCGGCATTGAAGGCGCAAGCGAGTCACAACAGCATCTGCAAAGGATACATTGGCCCAGTATTTATCGTTCCACACTGACCTTCTGATGAACTCTCGCTCGGGCCCCTCCGCAGTGACTACTGCGAGACTCGGCGTTTCCACCTCTCCCGACCCACCTGTGGCCACTTCGCAGAGCTCCCTTGCGCCAACCAGTGGGAGTTCGAAGCCCGCAGCTGGTGACAAGCGACGCGATGGTAAGATACAGCGACAAGCCGCCGCGACTCGCAAAGGGAACACGGACACAGGTGAACGCGCCCCGCTACGACCTCTCACAGCGAGCGAGCTGAACCAGAATGCGGACATTCACGTTGAGACCGGTGCGGACATACTGGACTCTGTAGGGACTGGAGCTGGAACTGGAGCCACATCCTCGGAAAACGCCCGAGTGGCAAGTGAGGGCGCTGGCAGCACAGCAGCGGATAAAAAGAACAAAACAACTGGAAACCGACTCTATGTGGGCAAGTCCAGAACTGTATCGGGAGGAGTTGGACAGCAGTCAGAACACGGCCAGCAGCATCAACATCAGCTCTCACAGGTACAGCAAACTCCACAGGCTCCGCGAGGAAGCGAAGGTGCCGCAAGCTCAACACCTCTCTCACTACCCAAACTGTCAAGAGTGGTGCTCCCACTACTGCCAACACCTGCATATCGAGGAATTGGAGCATCTTCTCGCATCCGACTATCGAGCGGCTCGACATCAGGTTCAGTATCAAGTGCTACTCCACCAACAAGGCGAAGAGCAACCCGAATCCTAACAAGTCCCATTGGAAGTGGGTTGCGCAGTTCGACCGCTGCACTGACTTTGGCCTCAGAGGCTCCAGAATTCGGCGACATTGTGAGGGCTTCAGGCCATGAAGCTGAGGCAGTATCCTCGGTAGTCTCAGCTATGTCTCCGATAGCACACCCTCCCAAGAGTCTGATCCGTGACTTGGCAGATGAAGACACGTCACTGCTGGGATCAGGAGGTGAGGCAGACGCATCAAGCGAGGTAAGCAGTGATGATCCGTTCTCCAGACGAGTTGCACGTGGCGATCCATTCGCATTTACAATCGACTCGAGAACTCGGAAGCCAAGTACTTTGGATGCAGCTGACTCGAAATCGACTGAATCACCAGCCGTCAGTTCACATTCCTCTGGCAACCACGATGAAAGCATGATGACGACTCTACATAGGGTCCAGTCGAGAACTCGAAAGATCTTCGATTCAACACTTGAAGATATGCAAGAAATTGAAGACGCTGCCTCGGTACTAACACAGTCAACAAAAGCTTCGCAAGACAAAGGGAAAACTGTACCTAGTGACGAGAAGAGCATGCGGTCTGAGGGCCTTGGAACTAAGCCCCTCCAGAACCCACCCCAGCAACAACAGGAGCTCTCAGTCCCCACTCCAGCCCTGGAATTGCCCCCGAGGGAACAAGTAAGTTCGTCTAAGCCTACTCAAATTCCATTAGGTAAGGCCTCGACAACTCAAGCTGCATCAAATGTGCGAAAAATTCCAAAGCGTCGCAAGCGGCTATTACCGAGGCGTTCGAGACGAAAGACCGGGACCTCTGCGGTTCCGCCTGGTCCCAACACGCAGCCTGCCGGAACACCTTTGACTATGCCCTCTCCACCATTCTCCACCCAGCAGCTGGCTTTGGGGCAGCTTCCTCAGGCTCCTCATATCATCCCAGCCCACAGCATAATCCTCCTGAACGGATATGGAGAAACACCTCAGATCATATCCGCCCAATCACTCAGCGCCACAAAATCGCGCAGCCGCGACCGAACAAAGAGGAGCAAGAGTCGAAGGAAAATTCATAGCCACAGCCGCAGTAGCGACGAGAGTGACTCTGAAAGGTCAGACGGACAAGACCGAAGTTGGTCGCGTCGAAGATCTCGACGCTCAAGGGCAGAAGCTGACAACGACACGGATTCAAGTGACTTGAGAGATGAGTCTTCAGAGGATGCTTCAGCTTCCGAATCTTCAAGCAGTTCAGAGATTAGGCGCAAGCGAGGGTTGACTAGGGGAAAGTCTCGTCTTAAGAAGCATAGCGCTGAAAAGCAGGAGACATCTGCGAAGCTGTCCCGGAGACCTCAGTTTCATTCTGATGAAGAGTTGCGTCATGTTTCAAAGGATATCATCGATGCTCATCGTCAGAAGCTTGAAATGCGAGCGGCCCAGCGTGCACTTGCTCGACGTCGTGCACTGGAGCGGTTCGCGCTCAGCACAGAACTGCCCTTTGCACAGGAAGTCAGTCTGGAACACATACCTGTTCATCGTGATGAGCCACAAAGCTACCTACGGATGCAGTACGACACACCTCCTCAAGGAGAAGCGTTTGATCCTGAGCTACCGCCAGACTTCACGGACATACTAGAGGAGCTACGCCGAGATCGTTTGATTGAACAACAGTTGTGGAAGACCATCCATCAAACCGACCCCGAAGATACTATGATCGACCGGCCTATGCATGTATCCTCGATGCCACAACTGTATGCTAACGAGGCTGAACGATCCGAATTCAAGACGATACTCGACAAGGAAGGGTCGATGGATGAGCCTGTTGGCAGCCGGAGTCAGCGATGGGAAGATAACAGTGCGATCGTTGAGGACGACAGTATGAACATAGTCGGGACACCAACAGCCTCTCCGCTAGTGCCTAAGTCAGCCCGACGTCATTCTCCCAATCCACCGAGCTACACTTCTACCACCATGCTGCATAGTCCAATTGTATCGGCAATCGAACCATCTTACACTCAGCATGAATCGGTGCCAGATACAGGGGATTTCATTCCTCACGATGTAGGCGAACAAGGGTTCGAACCAATCACTTCTCAGCCCCTTCGGACCTATTTGTATTCCGTCTTTGAGCCTGATCCAGTCACCGGAAAGCTTGTGCAAAAACAGCTTGTCCAGAAGATAGGACCTCCCCCCTCAGAAGATGAGTTGGCCAAGTTGCGAGCTCTCGCTCCCAAATCGAGGCGGAATTCGCTAAAGAATGCGGTGATGAAGACTGTTTGGAATCCCAGAGATATTCAAGCTCGAACTGCACCTATACAAACAGCTGCTACTCCTCCTACCCGAAAGTCTGCAGCGTCAACAGTCAAGCAGTCAAGGAAGGACAAGAAAGCAAACACCGTCGGTGACGAAAGAAAGGCTAAGAGGCGATCTGAACACTAGTAAGTCCATGCTTTACTCATAGTATTCTAGCTTAGCTCTGTACATAAAGGTACTAACTTGCACCATATCGCAACCATTTTACTTTTTACACTCTGCCGAATACGCAGAAGCGCAAGCTGCTCTAGCAAAGGTTCAGGTTATCGTCATTGTCGTCATGGTTGATCGGCTCT
>Ga0182741_1001959_pt1 | contig 25064 bp, 34 predicted proteins | sample eDN5th37CBELigOP_FD_128874 | JGI IMG/M metagenome (GOLD analysis project Ga0182741, IMG submission 128874) | Enriched Organic Plus compost microbial communities from Emeryville, California, USA - eDNA 5th pass 37_C BE-Lig OP (version 2) (version 2) ... | reverse complement strand
TCGCGAGCGACCCGAGGGCCGAAGCGGCGCGACCCACCGCGCCGCCACCCAGCACCCCCAGACGAGCGATAAGGACGCCCATGTCAGCGCCCAAGAGCCCCCAGCGGACGCGCTCGGAGGCCCGCCCCACCGTCCGCAACGCCTCCCCGGCCGCGTCGAGTCGAGACCGGAGAGCATCGGCCCGTTCGCCTGACCGCATGAACGCCAGCCGCAACCGGCCAACGCCAACGGCCGACCACGCCGCCGCCCGGCCCAACTCCCCGATATCGACCACGTTCCGGGAAAACCGAGTAGCCTTCGACACCCGATCCAGCGCGCCGACAAGCCCCGTCGCCTGCTTCCCCGCGTCCGCGAGGCCCGCCGCCGCCCCGTCGGCCGAGGCCCCCACCCGGCGCGACCACGCATCAGCCTTTCGAGCCGACGACGCCAGGCCGGAGGAGAACAGCGTCGTATCGGCGATTACGGGAACAACCAGCCTACCCAATAACGCCACGTCGGCCCCCTTTACGCGAGCGCCTCGATTGCCGCCGCGATCTTGGCGACGACAACCGCCGCCGCTTCCTCTTGCTTGCGGTCGAACGCGGGGCCGATCGTCGGCCGCGCGTCCATCTTGCTGGTTCCGAATTCCAAGTGCCCAGGATGGAAGCCGTCGGAGAAGTCGCGACGATCGACCACAACGGCCGCTTCCACCGCGAACGCGCGGCGCGCCAGCGGCGCTTTCTCGACCTTGATATTCTTGGTGAACTCGCCGCTTTCGACGGGAGCCGTTTCCCGAGCTTCCGCCGCGATCACTTCGGCCCCGGCGGCGCATGCGTCACGCGCCGCGATGCGCGCCGCCGCCGGGAGCCGTCGGCAATTCAGCTTCAACTCACGCAGGCCCAGAACTTGAGTTTTGGCCATCCCGTATTCCAAACTGGCGCTTGAGCCGCTCCACCCGCTCCGCGTCGGTTTCGGGAGGGGGAGGCGTCTTGATGACAAAATCGTCGAACGAGGGTGGTCGCCCCGTTCCCGGCCAGACCGACATGGCCACCGCGTGGGCGGGAACCGCCGCCGCAATGTAGGGATCGGGCATCGGATGAACACGAAAAAATGCGATCCAGCGAGCCAAATCCCGCGCCGGAATCGCCTCGATTTCGTGAATGTGCTTGCCGAGGACAACGGCCAGGCGAAACGCGAATAGCTCGGTTTCGCCCGCCCTTATTTTTTTTCCAGTTGATCCACGTCATCCGGCCCAAGGCCGTTGATTTTCGCCGCGGCGTCAAAGACCTCGCGGAAGGCGTCGGAAGTCAGAGCCGCCTGGAGCCGAGGCCCGTCCGCTTCGTCAAACAGCGGCTCGCCGTCCTCATTGACCGCCGACGCGATCACCAATAGGGTAACGCCCTCCAGCGCCGACTTGCCTTTCGCCGCCTCTTCGTGGCGGATCATTTCCGCGACGTTCAGAGCCTTGAGACGGATCGACTCGCCCCCGCCAATGGGGACTTCGACGAACGGCGCGGGAGGCACCGCGCGGAAGAACTCTTCTTTATTGCGAAACGCCATGCTCAGAAGCCCCTCGAATCACCAGACCCAAAGAACGGGAGCGGCCCCGAGGCCGCTCCTTTATACTCCTTCTCTCCTTCCGAGCCGTTACGGCGCGGCGGCCGGAACCCAGGTCACCACGCCCGAAATCTTGATGGTGAAAGAGCCCTGGAGAGTATCCCCCCGCTTGCCGAAACCAGGATCGAACGCCTTGACGTAGCCCTTGAAGGTGAAGGCCCCCAAGTCGCCGACCGTCAATTCCCAATCGAAAACGGTATCGTTCTCTTGGGACGTTCGGATGAATTCGTGTTCGGCGTTGGCCGGGTCATAGAGAAAGGTAACCGTCCCGTCCCCGCCGTCGAACAGGCCCGGCCGGAACTCCTTGCCCTCGCTGGCCCAAACGGTTGCCTCCACGTCGTCCCGCGAGCCGCCGCCGCCCTGGAAATCCTGAATGTCGGGAATGTCGGTGAAGGTCGTCGCTTCGGCGGTCTTTTTGATCCCGAGCTTGAACCCCTTGTTCACCACGCCGCCAGCCATTGGCAAAACCCCTTAGACTCGATACTTGAAGATGAAGTCAAGCGACACACGATAGATGTGATCGTCATCGCCCATCGCCGGGCGCTCGGTTAGGTCGAACTCGTTGGCGAACGAGCAATCTTCAATCTGGACCTCCCCCACCCGACCCGCGAAGTCAATAAGCCGCTCGCAGATCGCCGCCCCCAGCGCGTCGGCGTCGGCGTCGGTCAAGGCCCAGGCCGAGACTTGGACGCGGGCCGACCGGAGCCCCGTTGTCCCGCTCCACTCCCGATCGCCCCACCGCGAAGCAACCAGATAGGTAACCGCCGGAAGCGGTTCGCCTTGAGGCCGAGCGCCCGGCGAAACCCGCTCCCCGGCCAACGCCATGACCCCCGGCGAAGTCGAAAGCAGCGAGTGAACCGCTTCGCGAATCGTGGAGCCCACGAGCGGAGGATTCCACGCTGGGGGACCGGCGTTGAAGCCGAAAGGCATGTTGAACACATCAAGCCTCGGTCATAAAAAGGTACGTTGCCCCGTTCCCGCCCGGCGGGTCGGCCCGCTCCAGGCAACCGGCGGCGCATGGGTCCGGTCGCTCGCGGCCGAGCATGTCCACGGTCAAGCCGGTTGGTCGCGGGCCGAACGCCAGGGCGGGGCTGTTTTCTTGCGGCTCATACATGGGACGAAGCGGCTGCCCCGCGAACCCGGCGGCGCCGCGCGTCAGCGCGGGATACAGGTCCGTCCGGGAGTTGGCCCCCGCGTCCACGTTGGCGCGAGGCGTCCCGTCATGGAACAGGTTGTAATCCTCGTCAACCGATCCGTTGGCGCTGGCCGAAACGCCCGTCTGGCACGCCAAAAACAGGCACATGCGGACGGTGATGATTTTGGGCGACGCCGACCAGTTGTAGGCCCGGACGGCCGAGCCGCGCGAGCCGACGAACGTGCAGCCGACAACCTCCACGCCCGTCGGCCCGCCCGCGTCCGTCGAGCCCGTCCGCTCGACGATGAACGCCCCGAACGCGCCCGACGCCGCTCCACCCAAGAAGAGGCAATTGCGAGCGGTGATGTTGACCACGTAATCCGCCGCCGCCGCTTGGCGAATCACTCTAACGCCGGAACCGGATGAGGCGTCGATAATGCAACCGTCGATCAAAACGTCAACGGAGTCTCCGTTGATCGTAACCCCATACCTGGATGGGTATGAGTTGATTACGCAGTCTCGAATCGTGATTCGAGCGCAATCGCCGAGATACACGCCCGACCCCGCGCCCGACGAGCCGCCCGTAAGCGAAACCCGCTCGACGGTCACGTCGGTCTTGGTGTTCATCGCGATCGCCGACCCGGAGATGGGCGCGTTGTCCGCCGACCATGCCCGAATCTCGGGAAGACCAACGCCGCCAACCCCGCCCGCCGCCTTGAACAGCGAACCGTCGTGATCGCCCACGACGCGGAGCGGCGCGGAAGGCGACGGCGAAACCCCCGTCGAGATCGCCTCGCGGAATAGATCGCCGCCGCGAAGAATGACGTTGTTCGGTTCGTCGGCCGTCGCCCCGCCGCCGGAGCCAATCGCCTTGCCAACCGTCGCCCAGGGGTTCGCGGCCGAGCCGTCCCCCGTCGCGTCGCTGCCGTCGGCGGAGACGAAATAGTCAGCCATCGGCGACCCCCTTGAACAGCGCGACCATCGCCGCCGCCGCCTGATCGACGAACGCCGCGAGCTTCCCCGACGGCAGCGTTTCGAGCAGGTCCGAAATCAGGACCGCGTTCGCGCCGGTGCAATCCACGATCGCGTCGCCCGTCTCGGGGTCGCAAAAGCAGACCTCGATCAGATAATCACTCTTGATCGTGATCGTCTTGTCGCCGGGGATCGGCGTGATTTTCAGCGGGTTTAGGTCCACGCGATCGCCCCTTAAATCAGGACGTAGGTAAGCTCCCCGCCGACCGCGACCGCCGCCGACAGGTTAAGATTGAGCGACTCCCCCGCCGCCGTTTCAAACACGCCAACAGGGCAATACGCCCCGCCGACCGCCGCGTATTTGGGCAGCGTTCGAGGCCCGGCGATATCCGTCGAGCCCGACCGCCAGGTTGCCTCCACCTCATCGGAGGCCGAAAGCCCCCATCGGAGAACACGGATTTTCTTGCCCTCGACCCCCGCGACGATTTCGTTGTCGCCGCTCGCCGAGGCGTCAATCGCCGCGAACAAGGGCGTTAAGGCGGTCTCGCCGTTGTAGACGGTGGAGCCGTCCACCCCGGCGGAAACCCGCCCGACGAGGTTGGCCCCAGCGGCCAGGCCGACTTGCCAATCGCCGCCCTGGCGCACCGTCGCGTTGAGATTCGCCGCCGTCGTTTGCGCGACAACCACGGACCCCGAGACGCCGACGTTCAGCGCGCCCCCCTGAGTGATCGCGACGGTTGACCCCGACGCGAGGGTCACGGCGCCGACGAGAGAGACGGGCAAACCGTGGGCGCCGTCCACGGTCTGGATTTCGCCCCCTTCCGACTCGACGAAATACGCGGGCGCAACCCCCATCCAATTGCGTCCGTCCGCGTCCACGACGGATTGCCACAACAGGCTTTCGCCAATAGCCGCGATCGCGGCTTGCAGGTCGGCGAAGTCGCCCGCCGTCGGAGTGTTCCAGGCCGCGCAGCCTTGCTCCAACGCCACATCTTCAAAGCCGTCGATCGCCCCCGAGACAAGCAAATCGTCCCCGTCCCGGCCGTAACACCGAAGGATGGTCTGGGGCGAGGCGTTGTAAAACACCGAGACGCGGAGCGGAGCCAGTTCGGTCGGATCGCCGAACGACGCCGCTTCCCCCGGCTTCAGCTTCAAACGCCCGTCGCCGGGGGCGTAAGCTTCGCGGAGTTCGCCCCGAGCGTTGTTGATGTGCCAATACATTAGCCCGACGCCTCCAATTTCTTCTTCCGGCGCCTCGCGCTTCTCCTCGCTTCGGCGCCGCACCGTCGGCCGCATTTGCGGCTCATGTGGTCATAGCCCTCCCCCAGCTTGGCGCGGCACGCCGCGCGAGCCCGCTGAAGTCGCGACTCAAGAACCCCGCGGGTCAAGCCGAGCGCCTCGCATGTTTGGCTCGGATGTCCGTCGAGCGTGCTGAGGATGGCTTCCCGGTGGCTCGCCGAAAGGGACGCGACGACTTCCCGCGCGTCCAACGCCGCTTCGAGGTCGACCCGCCGAGGCGTCAACAGCGCGAGATCGACGGCCAGGTTGACCGCGGGCCGACGGATTCGCTTGCGGATGTAATTGGTCATCCCGTAGCGAGCCACCTTTCGGGCCGGGATGGACCAGTCTTTACCGCGAGAGAGCCACGCGAGAACGGCCAACCGACCCTCTTGCGCCAAGTCTTCGGCCTCGATGGTCGAATCCGTCCGCCGCGCGAAATGGATTGCGTCCCGGCGGATCGCGGCTTCGATGTCGTCGGGCATGTCCATGCGCTAAGACCCCGGAACCGCTTCAACGCACGAGGCGACGGCCCAAACGCCGCGTTCCTCCACGTTGATAACGCCCTTTATGTTTAAAACTCGATTCGTCCCCACGAAGCGGAACCGCCCCGTCGGGTCGAGCCAGGGCCGATAACGCAACGTAACTTCGTGCGTCACTTCCGCGTTGACTTGCTTCGCCCAATAGCCCTCGCGGCCCGCGAGGGGATTGACGTTCGCTTGAATGGTCGCGACCGCGACCCAGGTTTTGATCGACTGGCCCCGCGAGTCGCGGGCGCTTTCCGGCCGCTCATAAACCAGGATGGAGCGAAGGGAGCCGGGATCAATCATCGTGGATGGTTCCCCCACCGCAGACCCGCGACCAGGGATTGAACCGTAAACGGCAACTCCCCAAGCGACCGAGGCCCAACCGGCAAGCGGTGTTCATGCCAGAGAACAACCAGCATCAGGATTGCAAGTTTCGCTTTCGCCGGAACGTCGCCCGCCGTCCCATACCCCGCCTCGCAGGTCACCTTGACCGCTTGCCATCCGAACCAAGAGCCGCGAGGCCGAACGACGCCCGGAGTGCCCGTTTCCGCAATCCATTCCGAGCCGTCAAGTGGCGTCTCGACCCCATCGACGTCAACGCCGACAACCGAAAGCACGGACGCCACCGGCGCGACCGGGATTCGCAAATCCGGCCGCTCGAAAGGCCGGGGAAAAGTCGTCTCGATCGTTCGCGTGATGAAGGCCCGATCCGTCACGCCCTCGATTTGCTCCCGAGCCGACTGGATCAGCGTTTCGAGGACCGAATCCCCGTCGGTCAAGTCGGAGTCAACCCGCGCGTGGAGCTTCGCTTCGTCGAGCGCCACGGGTTCCACCGAGGGAGGAACCACGATTCGTGTTTTCATGCCTCCCACCTCCCCCCGAAAACCGCTCCTTAAACTCCTTCCCTCCTTCCGACCGGCCCGACGCCCGCGAAGTCAAGGAGCGGCCCCGAAAGGCCGCTCCTTATCACTCCTTCCGAGCGGTCGGAGCCCGGCGGAATTACGTCGTCACGATATCGGTACAGATGCAGAACGACTCGGGGTGGCGCAGATTCACGTCAGCCTCTTGCAGAGCGACGAACCGCACGTCCCCCGAATCGGCCATTGAATACGGATCGGCGACGACATCGAGCGGAGACATGAGAGCAATCATCAGTTCCGACCACACCGCGAAGATCGCCGAGCTAAGAGCGGTGCCCGTTCCCTTGGTGCCGTCGCTCGGCATCAAAGAGGTAATCGCGGCCGGATAGCCCGCGATGGGAGAGGTAATCAAGTCCGCGTCATACAGATACTTGGGGAAACCCGTCTCGCGGGGAGTCGCCGACCACTTCGCGACCAAAGCCGGGTTGACCAGCCAGGCCCGCGAGCCGTCGGGCGCGTTCGCCGTGTTCACCTTGCCGATCATCTCGTTGAGCTTCGCCCAGGTCATCGCGCCGCCATTGGTCCCCATCGCGACGGACCCAATCGTCCCGCCGTAGTTAAGGATGCCTTTTGGCTGGTTCGCCGAACCGGTGCCCTTGATCGCCGCCGCTTCCAGCGTCTGAGCGACCGTCGCCACCAGATCGTTAACCGCGAATTGCTCCCCGTTGAAAACCGACTGGTGGAGGAACTTTCGGCTTAAGATCGTATACGCGCCGCACGTCTTAGGGGTGAACGGAACGTAATCGACCGTCGCGTTGCTCTTGGTGATCGCCACCTGTTCGCCGACCCAGTAGCCCGAGGTTCCCGCGTTCTGGCGCGGCAGCTTGAAAGCCTGAGTCATGCCGTTGATGACCGTCGCCCCCAGCGACGCCGTTACCAGCTTCGCCCGCAACAGATCAATCAAGGTCGGTTCCGTAACCGTCGGGATCGCCCCAGCCCCCGTTGTGGTGGTCAGGTCGCGAAACCGAGCGCCCGACGGGATCGCCGAACGATGCAGGGGCGCGTCCCAGGGGATCAGGACGCCGCGAGCGCCGCCCCCGGATCGTTCGTTCAGCTCTTGATGCGTTTCCGCCTCGATGCCGTCGAACCGCCCGCCGCCGTCGCGAAGGTGGAGCGCGCCCGCCAGCGCTCGGAGAACCGAGTACCCATGCCGCCCGTTGCGTGTGTTGGCCGGATCGTTATGAGGCAGGGCGTTTTCATTGTGCGATTCGAGCGACCGGCTTCCGGCCCGATTCCGGGGCGCGTTGCCCCGCTCGCGGAGAGAAGCGACGGCCGAGCTTCGTTGCTCGATCGCTTCAATCTGGTCGTAGAGCCCTTCCGCTTCGATCCTCGCCGCGTCAAAAGCCGCCTGATCGTCGGCGCTCGGTTCGTCGGCCGCTCGCATCCGAGCTTCGATTTCTTCGGCCCGTTGAACGGCGGCGGCCGCGCGCTCGCGCATTTCTTCCAGAGTCATATTAGCCTTTCTTGATGGACTTCAATTCAAGGGCCCGCCGCCGCGCGGCCAAGGCCAAGAGACGAGAACGGTTTTCCGCCAGAGACTTCCCCCGGCGGCGCTCCGCGTCGGCGCGAGAGCGAACGTAGGCGTCGGTTTCCACGAAGGCGGGGTAGGTCACAACCGAAACGTCGTACAGATCAACCGAAGTAACCTCCCGCTCGATAATCACGACCCGGTTTTCGACGCGCCGGGAGACGACCTCGCCGCCATCGCGGGGGAGGTAAGCGATGGACATTCCCGACAGGTCGCCTCGCTCCAACAGGTGGAGCGTTTCGCGGCCGTTGGCGGTTTCCGGCGGGTCGATTTCCGACCAAAGGCCGGTTTCATCCTCGCGGAGCCGAAGCGTCCCCGAGCGGGTCCGGCCCAGCAGGAGCGTCGGATTATGATCTCGAAGCGCCCGCACGTCTTGATTCGCCGCGAGAGCCGCCGCGAACGCCCCAGGCCGGATGACCTCGCGTTCGACGTAATCGCCGAGGTCATAAATAGTCGCCCATGAATCAAAAACGGCCGCATGGCCGACGATGCGAGGCCCGCCCTCCCCCGCCCCATCGACGGACAATCCGGCGTTGGCCCGTCGGCGGATTTTCGCGCTCACGTTTGCATGGCCCCCGATTGTTCGGTTGAAGGTGAAGGCGAGTCGGTTCCCGCCATGTTCAAAGGCACGAAGAATTCATCCCCGCCCTCGCGCGGCGCGTAGCCCTCTTTTGCGCGGACCTCATTGGGATTGATCGCCCCGATCGAGAAGAGGGCGCGATACATATTCGCGCGGCCCGTTGAGTCGGCCCGCATGAACGCCGAGAAGTCATGCCGAAACGTGAATCCGTCGGCTATCTCCCGTTCGGTCAAGAGCCTGAGATTCAAGCTTTCCTCGAACGCCCGAGCCCAAGGGAGAAGCGTCGTCTGGCTGTATTCGAGATTCGACGCCTCGATTGTCGAGTAGTGAGCCCGGCTGAAATCCATGACCTTGTGAGGCGGAACCCCAAAGATTCGACATATCTCTAGAATTTGGAATTGCCGAGTCTCGATGAACTGCGCCAACTGAGGGTCGATCGTCCCCCGGATGAAGCCGAATCCAGGGGGGAGAATGCCGAGCTTCCCCACCTTGTCCGAGCCGGTTATCCCCGCCGAGAACGATTCGAGAAACCGGGCATAGTTTTCCTCGCCCATGTCATGCGGCGCGGTCACCAGGCCGCTAGGGAAGGCCCCATTGCCCAGGAACGAGCCGCCAAAGCGTTCGGCCGCGATCGTCACCCCGAACGCTTGTGGGTGCAATTCGGCGGGAGAATACCCGCGAATGCCGTCATACCCGAGGCCCGCAACATGCAGGATCGAATCCCGATCAACCGGCGACCCGTTGACGCGATAGCCCAGCCGCCCCTCGTTGTCGAAAGGCTGGACCGACCACGGATCAAGGATATAAAGATAGACCGATCGACCGTCCCGCGACGAAACAATCTCCGCGTACCCGTTGCCCCATCCGAGGGTGTTTCCGATCAGCGCTTGACGCCAGCAAGAGGGGGTTGAATCCCCGCCGTCGGGAGAACGCCGAAAGAGCGAGTAGCAACGATGCTTCTTCTCCGGGACGCTGGCCCCGTCGCCGTCGTCGCGAACAACCACAAGAGGCATGGAAGCCAGGTCGGATGCGATCACGTTCACGCAGCGCCGCGCCGCCGCGATCGACAGGACCGCCCGCGCGTCAACGTCAACGCCCGTTGTATTGACGCCCCAGCCGAAGCCGAGGCGTTGCGAGCGGAGAAGGGACAAGACGGGATCGCCCGGCGCGGAGCGAAACCGACCCATCGCGCCCGCGATGCGTTTCAACCAATTCATGCGGACCTCGAATCAGACCCAGCGGACTTCGTAAGCGGAGAAGGGCTTGAAGCGGTTCGCTTCCTCGCCGCCCTCGCCGTCGTAACCAATCACGTCCATCAGGCCAGCGAGCCCTTCCGCCAAGGCAACCATGCCGTCGATGCGGCCGGTTGATTTGTGTTTGGCGAACATCATGTTTTGATTCTTGTTGTTGATGTCCACCACGACGTTTGACGCGCAATAGGCGAGTAGTGGGTTGCCCCCATGCCGCAGGAGCCGACGCAACATCAGGTTTTGAATCGTCTTGACCGGCCGGTGAAAGGACTGGTTTCCCTGGATGAACCAGCGAAAATCGAGCCCCGCCGCAACCAGAGAATCGCCGACCTCGCGGGCATTGTACTGGTCGCTATGGATTCGACGCAGCTTGCCGCCCAACGCTTCCGCGTCTTCGAGGATGAAATCGCGGATCACAAGAGGATCAATAATCGGCCCAGGAATGAGCCGAACCCACCCGCGTTCCGCGTACTCCAGATAGGGGATATTCTCTTCTCGTTGCCGCTTGATCGCCGTCTCTTCGGGAATCCAAAACCAGGCCCGCGCGTCGATGCCGTCCTTGACCGTTCCCGAGACCCGCACATAAGCCGTCAGATCAACCGCGCCCGACAGGTCGAGCCCCGCCGCCCACACTTCCCCGGCTTCCTTGATCTCCGCGTCCGGGCGCGTTTCGGCTTGGCTGTGCCAAACCTCCATATCGATCCACTTGGGAGCCACTTTCTCCCAGATGTTTAAATTCAAACGCTTGAAATTCGCCAGGTCGGCCGGGCCGTTGTCCTTCGCCCTTTGCAGGTCGGCCGCGAAGTCTTCCTCGGAGAAGATGACGCCCATTGACGGGTTCGCCATCCTCCAGACGCGCCGATCGTCGATATCCGGGTTCTTCTCCCGAGGCCCATGCACCACGCCCAAAAAGCGAACGTCGATCCGAGCGCCGGATTCAACGTCGAGCGCCCGCTTGTGTTGCTGGTAACAAGGGTGGTTGTCGTCGGGTTCGCCCGCCGTCGTGATCGACACCAGGAGCGGTTCCAGACGCGACTTGCCCGCGTACTGGAAAACGTCCCAGAGCTTGCGGTCGGGTTGCCGGTGCAACTCGTCAAAAACCGTGAAGGACGATTGAAAGCCGTCTTTCGAGCCCGATTCAGAGCTATTGGCCTTTAGCCGCCCGTTCTTCTCGGGGTAGAGGATTTCATGAAAGCTTTCGCGTATCTTCGCGCGTTTGAACAAGCGCGGCTCCAGCTCGACCATGCTTTGGACCGGCTTGAATACCGGCCCCGTTTGGTCGCGCGCCGATGCGTTGATGTAAACTTCCGGCGCGTAAACCCCGTCGGCGAACAGGTGATAGCACGCGAGCGCCCCAATCAATGGCGACTTGCCGTTTTTCTTCGCGACCTCCAAATACGCCTCACGGAACCGCCGCAAGCCGGTTTCCGCATGAACCCAGCCGTAGAGCCGCCAGATAAAATCTTGCTGCCAGCCCATCAGCTTGAGCGGTTCGCCCGCCCAGCGATCGACGTTCAACCGACAGAGCAATTCGATAAAGCCCTGGACATGCAAGGCTTTCTCGGGAGACCAGGCGTAGCCCTCTTCAATCGCCCGTTCGTCGGATTTCGTCCGCATGGGATCGAAGGTTTCGATATCCAAGCGTTCGGAGCCGAGAATCATGACAGGTACCTATTCGCCGGGTCATCGTCGCGCGCCACGTCTTCAAGCGTCGTCACCCGACCTCGATCCGAGGGGGACAGGCCCAGCATCGACGCGAACCGCCCCAGTCGCGTTTCGGCCCCGCTGCGCACGCCAAGCAGGGGATGCGCTTTCGTGGCCCCCGTCATTTCATTCATGACGGTGTAGCCCTCTCTGGCGAGAGCCCGCGTGCATTCGGCCACTTCCGCCCACGCCAGGCAGTAACAGGCCAAGACGCCCTCATCGGCTTGACTCAGGATGTTTTTGTCCGAGAGCAGCGAAACGAGCCGATCCCAGATCAGCGAGGCGTCGGCGTTGTTCGAGACGAAATCCGGTTTCTCGGGTTCGCCCGCCGACCGGATCGAGGCGAATGGACCGGCCCCCACCGTCCGAGCCGCGTTCGCCTTGAGAACCCGTAGCTTCGGCGGGTCGGGTTTCCTGCCGCGCGTCGCCATAGCTCAAACCTCGCTTACTCGGGGGATTCCCAGAGGAAGCTAGGATCGAACCCCCGGAACTTTTGCAGGTTCCGCAAGGCGGAATCCCGGATTGACACATAAGGATTGTTGATCGGATTCCCCGTCCGAGGGTGCTGAACAATCGCGCCGTGTTCCTGGATGTTCGCCACCGCCTTGCGGTATTCGACGAACGTATCCGCGTAGAGCTTCGCCCGATCCGCGCGCACCCCGCGAGCCTGAAGCGCTCCCGCGACGGACTCGCTTGATTCCAGGTCTATGCTCGCCACGGCTTCACCCCCTTGAACATCCCCGGCAGTGTTGAGAATTCGTAAGCCTTGCCCACCGAGGTCGCGTTGTTGACCTCATCTTGGGTCGGATCGTCGGGAACGGCCGGTAGCTCGGATTCAATCCGAGCTACCAAATCGAATTCGGGACCGCCCTCGCTCACGTCCAATTGCTCGAATTGCGCGTTGCAATTGAAGTTCATCGAGCCGCGAAAGAGGATGCGATAATCATCGTTCCAGACCCGCGACATCTTCGCGTGATTCTTGACGATGCGCACGGAGTCATGCCCGAACCGCTTCCGCCAGTGGCCGACAACCCAATGCCGCTTGGCGAACTTGGAATTGTCGATCATCAAGCGAGCATATTTCAATTCCTTGCGAGCCAGGACGCCGCAAACCAACTCAACCTCATAGTCGGCGATTGCCCAGGTCCAGACCGAGATTGACGATGGCCCTATCTCATCGAGCGCGTGCAAAATCGCGTCGAGCATCGAGAATTGGCCGCGCGACACCAGGAACCGCGACATCCCCTTTTCAATCGGCCCGATTGCCTGTTTCGCCGCCAGGAAGGTTTCGACGGCCGATTCCCGCCGCGCCGTTGACGCATAGGCGGTTTTCGGCAACTCGGGTTCAACGGCTTCCCCCATCGGCGCGCATCCTCGCAAGCGTTTCTCGACTGTGGCACGATTGACAGAGGCTTTCGAGATTCGACATCGTGAAAGCCAATTCCGGCGCGTCGGCCAGGTCAACCTTATGGTGAACTTGGGTCGCCTCGTTGAGCCGCCCCGCGCCCCGGCACCGCTCGCAGAGCGGTTCGGCCCTTAGCTTCGCCGCGCGGCAACGCTTCCAGGCCGTTCGGTTGTAAAAACGATGCCGAGCGATCCGGCCCGCGTCGGTAAGCTTCGGAGCCGGAGGGCGATAGACCCGCGCCGGGTCGGGACGCTTCTCGCGGAAGACGATGGGCCGCTTCATTGTCGAATCCTCAAAACCCAAAAGCGCGGAGGCCGGAATCGAACCGGCGTCCCGGAGAGGGTTGCGCAACCCCGGAATGGACCCCATCCCACCGCGAGCCAGACCCGCCTTAGTCGGCGAATCCGTAGACGATCAAGACGATATAGCGATCCGCCTCGATTTCCGGCGGTGAAACGCGAATCTCAAGAGCGCCGCCGGGATCATTGGGAAGCTGTGTGCTTGTGTAAACATGAGGCGAAGCCACGACATCGGCCCCGCTCGCGCCGGGAAGCGGAAGAATCTCCCCCGCCGGAATCGCGTAGAGCCGGATTTCGACGGGGGGGCGATGCGTGGCCGGGTCATGGTCGGGGACGCTGAAAAGGGGCTCTCGCTCCGCGCCGGAGATGAGAGCGCCTTCATTCAAAAGAGTTGGGATCAGGTCCACCCGCTCCGATGGCTGATCGACCAATTCGGGAGCGGCCTGGAGGGTGAACGAGCCGCCGACAACCCAACGAAACCCCATAAACTTATGCCTTTCGACGATCAACGATGTACCACGGACCCGAGACGACGCGCGTTAGCCGCTTGGCTTTTTTTCCCCGCCCCCGCCCGGCGCGAACAAATCCATAATCTCGGATTTGAGCTTCACCGCTTTTCGCGACGAAATCTCTTCCTCGATTTGCTGGTAGGCCCGGCTTTCGGCCAGGTCATGCAACTCCTGAAAAGCGGAGCGGAGCGGAGCGGCCGGTTTCGGCTGGACAACCGACGCCGCGCGAGCGCCGAGGGAGGGAAAGAGAGCGACGACCACCAGCAGCGCCGCGCCCGCGAGAATCAGATAATGCACCAGCTCCATTCGCTCACTCCAAAGGATGGGGACGCCGCCGGGAGACGGCCAGCCAGAGCGCCGAGGCGAAAAACCCGCCCGCGAGCCCCCATAACGCGATTTGCTTCAAGTCGGGGCCGAGCTTGAGCGGACAGAGGCGGTTAAGCGGCCCCTCGAATCCCCGGCCTTGCTCGAACGCCTGTTTCGCCTCGCTGGCGGTCGCCGGATCACTAGCCCGAAGGATCAAGGCCCCGTCGTCGAGCTTGCTTGAGGCCACCCCGTTGATCGCGTAGGCTGGGACGCCCTCGATCGGAGCGGACACCGCTTCCGACTCGGGATAGAGCGGCAACGGGGGGCGCGGCGAGACGGGAGAAAACCGGCCCTCGCCGTTGAGACGGCCCCAGCCGAGAGCCGCCTTGCCGTCATGAACCGTCCACCGCCAAGTCGTCAGGTCGGGGGGAATCCCCGGGTCGATCGTCAGCCCGTCGGCCGCGACTTGAGACAGAAGGACAAGCGCCAGAGCGCTGGAAAACACCATTAAGCGGACTCCATAACGAGGCGTCGGCGGCGCGCCATCAACGCGACAACCGCCGACGCGATAGCGATAAGCAGCACCCAGGCCCCGGCGTCGGCGGTCGCCCGGTTGGGGTTGCGAAGCCAGATGAACAGCCACCCCGTTTGACCGTCGATGAACCTCGATTTGAAGTCGTCGGCGCTCATCCAGTGGTATTTTTCCGGGTCGTTATTATCGACAACGCAAGCGTATTGATCGTCGAGATGAACAACGCTTACGAAATGGTGGATGCCCTGCCAGTTGTATTGAATCCCGGTATTCATCGTCGCCGCGACCGGGTAGCCCTTGCGCGTGTACTCGCTGATTAGGTCGGTTACCCGACCAGACCAGCTAATCCACTTCTCATCGGGATAGAGCTTGCGGATATCCGCTTCGAGCTTCCCCGGATAGCTGCCGCCAGGCCGCGACTTGAGATAGCGCCACCATTCGGACGCCTTACCCTTCTCCATTCCGGGAACGCCCTGGTACCGGCCGTTGATAAGCAGGCTGGCCCCCACGCAAAGCCCATAGCCATCGACGGCCGATCCCTCATTGCGGATATGCATTTCGCCGGGAATGGGAACGTCGGCCTTGACGCCCCGAAATTCCGGCTTGTCGGTCACGACCTCCCACCGCCCGGACTGCGCCCCGCACGGAGCGACGGCCAGAAGGACCGACGCGACAACCCAAGCTAGTCTCACGTTTCCCACCGGCCCCCCTATGGCCCCATGCTTTTCTCGTTGCGGGTCAAGTCCCCATCCCCGCTTCCCCCGGCGCGGAGGAAGGCCCCGCCGCCCTCCCCCGCGCCGACAAACCCGAGCCGCGGCACGAAAAAAATTGCTTGCCGTCCGCGCCGAGGCCCGCCCCCGCGCACTTGGGACAATCGAGCGGCAACGGCTCAACGCCCTGGAAAATCGGATGCCCGTCCCGGCCGCTCTGGTGGCACCTCATGCAGACGAAATCCGAGCCGGGGGGGATCGGCCCATGATGGGGACATGGCGAGCCGGGAACGAATGAGGTAGCCGGAAATAGCGGAATCAGAACCGGAACGCCCTTTACATCGTTCTCCCCCTCCCAGGTTAAATCCCGAGCCATTCCCGACCCCCAGAGTCGCGTTTTGATTGCCGCCGTATACCCTCTATGGCTTTTTTGTCCACGAACCGGCCGCTTGCTGGCCGCAACCCACTGCGGCGGAACGGGATAAAATTTTCTCGACTGTCCACGGAACCCCCGGCGCCCCCTCGAACCGCCCCCAGGCCGCTCCTTAGACTCCTTCAGTCCTTCCGGGCGGTCCCGCCCCACCGAGGCCCCCGCGCTCCCCTGGACCCTCGAATTCGATTTTGGGGTTGGAATTCGGAGTTTATTTGCGGAAGACCTCTAACCGCGGTCAGCGGCGATCACCGCCAAAACATTACAACCCCCCTACCCCCCTCCCCAGGCGAGGCGCGTAAAAAAACCCAACGGCCCCCCGAGGCCAGCTTTAAAACCCCTCGACACGCCACCTTCCATACGATCAAGCCCGCACGCAGTACCCAGCCGGAAGTGAGGCGCGGCCCGAGTCGCTGAGGCGCGGAGGCTGCGCCTCAGGCTGCGCCTCAGGCTGCGCCTCACTCGGAAAACGCCTCCCGCCGTGAGGCGCTGAGGCGCAGCCTGAGGCGCGCCTGAGGCGCTGCGCGCACTTGACGCAAACCCTTGCGGCATCTAGCGGCTTACGCTTGTCTGAGGCGCTGAGGCGCAGCAATTCCAAGAAAGTCAATTTTCGTAAAACACGACATATTACACTTGTAATACACCATAAATAGCCCTCGTATATAGGGGGGGGGGGAAGTTTCGTGCAAAGCAGCGCCTCAGCGCCTCACCCTCACGCGCGCACCGGCTTGGCTGCCGCGAACGCCTAAATGCTTCCAACGAAGCATTCACTTTAGCGTGCGTTTCTGGGTAGATTCCTGGATGCCACCAATCCACATCCCACCGAGGTTGATTAGTGGCCAAATAGATAGTAGGCCGGTATTGTAAGGCGAGCCGCGATGGCGCGGGAAGAGAAGGGAGCAAAGCGATGGTGCGTCGGGTGCGTTATCGGCACCTTGTGGATGGCGTGATTGTCGAGACCGATGCAGTAGTCTGCCGTCCCGACGAATGGACGGATCAGCCGGAATCTCAAAGCGAGGAATGGTCAATCCATACGTTCGGCCGGAGGCTACTTGTCGCGCTCCGCGCGCCGCTTGCCGCGATTGCCGCGAAGCCGAGTCATATCCACTGGCGTTAAGCCCTTGCGGGTGGGGGCCGACGCCGCTTCCGGCGATAAGCCCTCCTCGCCTTCATCCCGCCCCTCCTCGCCTCCCTCGCGGCCCAGGAAGGATTCCAGGTCGCGCAACAAGGGCCGGGCGAACCGTCTCAACTCATCTTCCGGGAGCCGAGCCAGCCACAACGCGACCGCGTTGACAAGGTGGCCGGTGCGCAGCTTGGCCCCGTCGAAATCCGTGTCAACCGCCAGTTTCGCCGCCGCCAGGTCCAACCGTCCGACAATCTCCGGCGTTGAACGGTAGCTGATTTGCTTGGCCTTGCCGAGTTTTTTCATGGGCTCGATTGTCATCACATCACCTTGCCCTGTAAATGCTTGCGCCGAAAAGGCTAGCCAATTTTTTCGATGGCCGAAGGATTGGGCTTGAAAGGCTAGCCTTTTACCGTATCCTCTTGTTAGTCCCGCTTGTAAACCGAGAGAGGAAACCCATGCCAACCAACGCCGCCGTGAAAAGCCAAGTCGAGCAACTCAATCTCAAATTGCCCCCAGGCCTTATCGACCTCATTCGCGCCGAGGCCGCGATGCTTCGCGTTCGCCCCGCCCGCGTTGTCGCGGACCGGCTAACAGAATCGTTCAACAAAACCCCGCCCATCCTACCGGGTATTCGAGGCTAGCCCGCTAGCCTTCACGCCTGTTTCAAATTTTCATCATGCTCCCACGCAGGCCCGTCTCTCCCCTCCACCCGCCACCCGAGGGCTAAACATGATCGTCATGGACCAAAGAACCCAAGCCGGGGTCGAGATCGAGCCCGCCCCCCACCGCCTCGACGGCGCGACCCTCGCGCGGCAACGCGACCTCCACATGCTCGCGCTTTCACTATCCGGCTTGAGCTATCGCCAGATAGCCAACTATTTCAGTGTTAGCAAAAGCCACGTCGCCAACCGCATCAAGGCTATTCCCCCAACCCGACGCGAGCGCTTCGCCCGCCGTCTTTCCCGTAGCGGATTCCCCGCCGCGCCGGAGGCCCGCTAATGCCCTTGGACGCCACCGCGACCGCCCCCCGGCCATTCACGCCAAGCCGTCAACAAGCGGCATTTCTGGACGCGCTGAAAGGCACTGACAACCATTTGATCCTGGAAGCCCGCGCCGGATCGGGAAAATCCACGACTTGCCGCGAGGGAGCCTGGACGCTGGGGCGTCGCCCCTCGCTCTATTGCTGTTTCAACAAATCCATCGCGGAGGATTTCCAGCGCGACCTCCCCCGGACCTGCCGAGCCGCGACCCTGCATTCGCTCGGTTTTCGGTTGCTTCGCGAGCATTGCCGAGCCAAGGGGCTTGGGGAAGTTCGCGTTGACAAGAGCGGATCGAAGGTGAAGGACGCCGCCCATGAGGTTTTTCCGGGAGACGACCGGGAATCCGCCGCGGCCCGCGCCGCCCTCGCTCGCGTTGTCTCCAACTGCAAAAACCGGCTTGCGCCGACCCACGTTGACGACCTCGACCCCGCCGCCGACGCATGGGGAATCGAGATCCCCGCGAATCGCCGGGAGGAGGTTTTGGAAGCCGTCGCCCCGGTGATGATGGCGCTTTCCAACAACCCGACCGTCGCCGATTTCGACGACATGATTTGGTTGCCGGTCACGCTGGGGGCGACCAACGCCAACCCGCCCGCCGTGCTGTTCGTTGACGAGGCTCAAGACCTTAACCTGTGCCAACATGCCCTGCTCGACCAGATCAACCCCGAAGGGCGAATCGTCGCCATAGGCGACCGCTGGCAATCCATCTACGGCTTTCGCGGAGCCGACGCGAACTCAATCCCCCGGCTCATCCAACGGCTTGGCTGGGACAACACCGGCCGAGGCGTCACGAGCCACCCGCTTACGATCACCCGCCGCTGCCCCCGCTCGGTTGTCGAGCTTGCCCGGAAGATCGTTCCCGACCTTGAAGCGGCCCCAACCGCCCCCGATGGGATGGTTGAAACGCTGGAGGCCGACGACTGGCCGCTTCTCGCGACCCCCGGCGCCATGATCCTGTGCCGCACCAACGCCCCACTTGTCAGCGCCTGTTACACGCTTTGGCGCTCCGGCCAGGCCGCGCAAATCCAAGGCCGCGAGATTGGGGCCGATCTTTCGGCGTTCGTTCTCTCGCGGCGAGCTTCCAGCGTCGCCGATTTGCTCGCGAAGGTGGACGCCCACGAAGCGCGGGAAATCGCCCGCATGAGCAAGCGCCCGGACCCGCCCGCCGACGCCATCCAGGCCCTACGGGACAAATGCGACTGCGTTCGAGCCATCGCCGCGGGACTCGAACGGGTCGATCAAGTCATGGCGCGGATTGGCGCCATGTTCACGGACTTGACCGACGCCAACAGCGTAACCCTTTCCTCGATCCACCGATCCAAGGGGCTTGAGCGCGATCGGGTCATCATCATCCGACCCGACTTGATCCCCGGCCCTTGGGCGCGATCCCGCGAAGACCGACGGCAGGAATTGAACCTCGCCTACGTCGCCGCGACCCGAGCCAAACGCCATTTGGTGTTTTGCGGCGACCTCCCAGCCGTTTTCACCTGACCCCGAAACCGCTCCTTTTACTCCTTGACTCCTTCCGCGCGGCCCGTCCGCGCTTACACAACCCAGAGACCCGAAAGGCCAAGTCATGAGCATCGGTTGGGACATTGAAACCGCCGCCCCCCAAGAGCCTGACGATTACCCGCTCTGCCCCCAAGGCACGTTTCCCGCCGCCGTCGTCGGCGTGATCGAGGTTGGGACGCACACCGAGGACACCGACTACGGCGAAGCCGACCGCCGCAAACTGGCGATTGTTTACGAGCTTGCCGTACCCAAGCCGGATGGAACGCCCTTCCTGTTCGCCGAGTATCTCACGTTCTCAAGATACAACAACAGCAACCTCCACAAGCGCTACGCCGCTCTCGTCGGCGCTCCCCCGCTCGGAGCCAGCTTGAACCCGACGCACCTACTCGGGAGGCCGTGCGCCGTCTCGATTGTCCACCGGGAGGGAGGCAAGCGCCAAATCCGAACCTACGCGAATCTCTCGGATGTCATTCCGCCGATGTACGGCCAGCCGCCCTACCAGGCCCAGCGCCAGCCGGTTTGCTGGGGAACCTTTGAAGGCACGCCCCCGCCGGACCTCTCTTGGGTTCCGTCGATCTTCGGCAAGTCGCTTCGATCGCTGATCGAGGCTTCCCACGAAGCGCGAGCCGGGAAATTCCCGCTTGGCGCCCAGGCCAACCAGCGGCAACCCCAACAGCAACAAAGGACTTCACAACAGCAACCGACGCCGCAACCCCAATACACCCAGCAACCCCAACAGCAGCCCCAACACCACCAGCAACCCCAGGCCCAACCCCAGCAGTACCAGCAGCCGCAACAACAGTATCAGCAACCCCAGCAGTACCAGCAGCCGCAACAACAGTACCAGCAACCCCAGCAGTACCAGCAGCCGCAACAGCAGCAACCCCAATCGAGCTACCACCAGCAGCTTAACCAACTGGCCCAGCACAACCAACAGGCCCCGCCGCAACAGCAACAAGCCCCCGCCCAACCGGCCGCGGCGGACGACGACATCCCTTTCTAACGCTCCCCGCTTGCCCGGTTTGCGACTCCGCGAGCCGGGTTAAGCGGAGGGGAAGGAAGTTTCTTCATTGTCTCGAATGTGAAATTGACTGGCCCGAACCCAAGCCGAGAAAGACATGAACCACTTCGACGACAACCTTGACGACGACGACGACTTCGACGACTTCGACGACGACGACTTTGACGACGACGACGACTTCGACGACTTCGACGACTTCGACGACTTCGACGACGACTTCGACGACTTCGACGACGACGACTTTTGCCACCTGTGCGGCGGCCCCCTGATTAACTGGCAATGCGCCGATTGCGGCGGATAAGGGATTCAATGAGACCAAGCAAAATCGCGGTCACATACGAGCGCAAGTTGAATCTTGGCAACTACGAATCAGCAACCATCGGCGTCACGACATGGGCCGACGTTGACGAGACCGAGACTCCCGCCGAAGCAATCCAGGCCGCTCAAGAGCTCGTTCGGGAGGCCGCCCGCCGCGAAGCCGGAAGGCTGCTCAACGCCATGAACCAGAACGGACGCCAGCCCACCGCCACCCGAACCAAAACCACGCCGTGAAGCCGCGGCGAACCCGACCCGGAGCAAGAGAGCCATGCAGCCAATAAACATCGAAGGAAGGCGGAACCGCGAGCTTGTCAAGGCCGCGAGCGAACGGCTTGGACCCACGGCGCGGATACGGCAAGTCGCCGACGCCGCGGGGGTTTCCCACGGGATCGCGAAACGCCACATGCGAGCCCTGTACGGCCCGGCCGACTCGAAATGCCGACGACTGACCCAACCGGAAGGAATGCGACTGGCCAACGCCGGGCGCTTCCGAGACGCCGACCGCTTCCCCAAGACGGCCAAGGCCGCGCGGGACCGGGAGGCCGTCCGGGAAGCCGCCGAAGCGCTGGGGACATCGGCGCGGATTCAGCAAGTCGCCGACGCCGCGGGGGTTTCCCACGAGATCGCGAAACGCCACATGCGAGCCCTGTACGGCCCGGCCGACTCGAAGGGCCGACGGATGATCGACCTCCAGGAACTAGCCCTATCCGGCCAAGAGGAGCCCGAGCCGTCGCCAGCCGAGATCGAGCGCGCCATCGCGAAAGAGAGAGCGAAGAAAGACGCCTATTACTTCCCCGGATCAAGACCGCCCGGCCCGTCGCCCACGGACCTCGCGCGCAAGCGATACTGGCGAGCCTGGCGACGAATCACGGCGCGACCGCAACCCCAGCCCGCCGCCTAAGCGGCCAAACCCATCCCCCACACGCGAGCGGAAGAAGACCAGATGCAAGCGGCCCCGTCTTGGGAAATCACTGTCGAACCGGCCCGATCCGCCCAAGCCCTCGACCGGGCCGAGGTTGAACGCGCGCTGCGCCTCTTTATGGAGCCCGGCGCGCGTCACCCGATCCAAGCCCTTCGCTCAGGGCGATGGGAGACCGTAACCCTTGACGACCTCCCCGCCGCTATGGAGATCGCCGAGCGGTTTTCCGAAGAGAAGGGGCTTTATCTCGGGATGAACCCGCTACGGGCCGATTTCGAGCGGCCCGCGAAGGGAGGTTGGAGGAACGGAGACATTAGCCGTCGCCGATGGTTCCTCATTGACGCCGACGCCACCAGGCCCGACGACTCGAATTCGACCGAAGAGGAAAAAGCCGCGTCGAAGGCCGTTATCGACGCGATTGCCGCCGACCTTGCCGCGAAGGGGTGGCCGGAACCGATCTACAGTGACTCCGCGAACGGCTTCCATTTGTACTATCGGATCGACCTCCCCAACGACCAGCCATCCCAGAAGCTGCTATCCGCCGCGTTGAAAGCCCTGGCCGCGCGGTTCGACACCGACGGCGCGACGGTGGACATCGGCGTTCACGACGCGAAGCGAATCACCAAGCTTTATGGGTCTTGGGCTCGAAAGGGACCGCATTCCATCGCCCGGCCGCACCGAATGGCCCGACTGGTCACCGTCCCGGACCCAATCCAGATCGTCGCCCCCGCGCTTATCGAAGCCCTCGCGGCCCAGGCCCCGCCGCGCGGAGCCAAATCGACCAACGGGGAAGCCAACGGACACGCCGAAACCGCTCCTTATACTCCTTACAATCCTTCCGAGCCGACCCCCGCCCCCGCGGCCGCGAACGGCTGGACGGTTCCGACCGCCGAAGCGGCCGACAACGGCCAAGCCTACGCCCTCGCGGCCCTTCAAGCCGAGGCCGCGAAAGTCGCCTCGACCTCGACCCGCCGCAATAACCAGCTTTACGAATCCGCCTTGAAGGTTGCCGGATACGTTGCTTCCGGCTTGCTGGAAGAGGCCCAGGCCCGCGCCTCGCTTCGAGCCGCCGCCGAAGCCGCCGGGCTCGGAAAGGACGGAGACCCGGCCGAAATTGATCGAGCCATCGACAACGCTTTTCCCGTCGGCAAGCAAACGCCCAAGACGCCCCCGGAGAAGCCCGCCGCCGCCAAGAAGGAGAAGAAGCCGCGAGCTTCCAAGCCCGTCGCCCTCGACCCCGCCACCGGACTTAAGGAGTCCATCGACGACGAGCGCCGGTTGGCTCGAATCTACATCAAACGACGCCACTCACACCCCGACCGGCCGACGCTGCTCGATTGGGCCGGAGGTTGGCACGCTTGGCGGGACGGCGCTTGGCTTCCGGTCACCGACCGGGAGATTGACGCCGAAATCACCGCCGCCGCCAAAGCCGAATTCGAGCGGATCGCCCTCGCGACCAATTCCGAGGTTGCCCCGTTCACGACGCGCGACCTCGCGAACGTCCGAAACGCCGTCCGCGCCGCCGTGTTGCTCCCCTCCCGCGAGGCCCCCCACCAGCCCATCTGGTTGGATCAAGACCGGCCCTCCCCAGCCGAGTGCGTCAACTGCCGCAACGGGATTCTCCACCTGCCAACCCTCTTGAGCGAGGGACCGGAGGCCGCGCTAACCCCGCCGACGCCGCTCTATTTCACGCCCAACGCCCTGGAATTCGACTTCGACCCCAATCCGCCCGCCCCAGCCGCTTGGCTTGCGTTCCTGGACTCGGTTTGGCCAAACGACCCGGAGTCAATCCAAGCCCTTCAACAATGGTTCGGCTACCTGCTTACCCCGGACACCAGCCAGCAGAAGATTCTTTTGATGATTGGCCCGAAGCGTTCCGGCAAGGGGACGGTTATCCGAACGCTCACCAAGCTAATCGGCCAATCGAACGTCGCCGCCCCCAAACTCGCCTCGCTCGGAAAGGACTTCGGAACGGAATGCCTCATCGGGAAATCCGTCGCCTTTTGCACGGACGCCCGAATCACCGGCCGAAGCGACACACAAGAGATTGTTGAAGTTTTCTTGTCGGTCTCGGGGGAAGACCCCCAATCGACCCGCCGCAAGTATAAGAGCGATTGGACTGGACGACTCGCGACCCGCTTTGTGATCGCCGCGAACGAACTCCCCCGGCTTGGCGACTATTCCGAGGCCCTGTTGTCGCGACTGATCGTCCTACGGTTCGCCGAGAGCTTCGAGGGCCGGGAGGACTTCGAGCTTGAAGGGAAGATCGCCGCGGAACTCCCCGGCATCCTCGCATGGGCAATCGCGGGATGGGAGTCGCTTCGAGAGACCCGACGCTTGATTCAACCCGCGAGCGGGTTGGACGACCTGGAGGAATTCCGAGAACTCAACAACCCCGTCGGCGCGTTCATCAACGAGAAATGCGAGATCGACCCAAACGCCACCGTCCCCAAGGCGCACCTATACGAAGCATGGTGCCAATGGTGCAAAGAGCATGGGAAAGACCGCCCTGGAGACGCCCAGGGGCTTTCCCGCAACCTCAAAACCGCGCTTGCGGCCCTGTCCGTCAAGCTGCACGACTGCAAGCCCCGAGTAGACGGCCGACAGGTTCGTTCGTTCCAAGGCTTGCGACTGATCGACGCCCGCCCGTTCTAACCCTTGAAAGGATCGACAAACGGAGCGCCCGCCCAATGGCTTGGAATCGTCCCGCTTGGCTAAAGGAATCAAAACATGAGCCCCTGGAGAGCCGAGGCCGCGAAGGTGGTTCAAGCGGCAATCGAGACGGGAGAAGCGAGGGGCTTGACCGGACCCGCCCTCTTGAGGCACGTCCGCCAAGCCTACCCGTTCGGCGAGAGGCGGAACCACCCCTACAAGATTTGGTTGTCGGAGGTAAACCGTCAGCTAGGCCGATCCACGCCGAAGCCCCCGAAAGCCCCCCCGCCCTTGCCGGGGCAAATGGTTTTCGCTTCGATGCTCGCGGCCGACGAATCGCCACCTGGACGGCCCCCGACTTGACGCCACGCGAGGCCCGCGACCTCGCTTTGATCCTGGATGACGCGACGTTTCGACCCGCCGCGGAACAGCCGCGAGCCGCAACCACGAAACCCCGGACGCCCGGCGCCCGGCGGAAACCCCAACCCCAAGCAACGCCCCTCTTGGAAAGGATCGAAGCATGAACATCAAGCCCTGCCCCGCGTGCAAGAGCAAGGCGACCGGACTTGTGGGAGTTGTCCACGGAATCAAGAGGCACTGTCTCAGCTGCGGAGTGAGCGGCCCTTGGGTCGAGACGCCAACCGACGGCCAGCCCATCGACGACGCCATCACCGCCGCCGACACGGCTTGGAACGCCCTGCCGCGACAAGGCGACGAATCACCCTCCCCGGACAGGCCGCTCACCCGAAGAATGGCCGAAATCACCCGCGAAGCCCTGGAGCTTCTAACCGGCTT
>Ga0182741_1001958_pt1 | contig 25077 bp, 24 predicted proteins | sample eDN5th37CBELigOP_FD_128874 | JGI IMG/M metagenome (GOLD analysis project Ga0182741, IMG submission 128874) | Enriched Organic Plus compost microbial communities from Emeryville, California, USA - eDNA 5th pass 37_C BE-Lig OP (version 2) (version 2) ... | reverse complement strand
CGATCACCTGAGGCGAGTCGCCGACGAGGGCTCGGCCCTCCCCGCGGTGAACCAGGTCGAGATCCACCCCTACTTTCAGAACCGGTCGGTCAAGGCCTGGGGCGAGGGGCACGGAATCGTGACGGAGGCGTGGTCGCCCATCGCCCAGGGCGCGGTGCTCGACGACGCGAAGATCGCAGAGATCGCCTCGGCCCACGGGAAGACCCCGGCCCAGACGGTCCTGCGCTGGCACGTCCAGAAGGGCAACGTGGTCTTCCCGAAGTCGGTCGACCCGGCGCGCACTCGCGAGAACTTCGAGATCTTCGACTTCGAACTGAGCCCGGAGGAGATCTCGAGGATCGACGGCCTGGATCGTGGCGAGGCGGGCCGGACGGGCCCACATCCGGACACGTTCGATCGGGTCTGACCGACTCCGAGACGACCGTCGCCCGGGTCGGACCGCTCGGGTCGGCTGATCGCCGACGTCCTCCGGCGTCGCCCGGTGGTTCGTGCGGGTCGCCCGGCCGGTGGTTCGTGCGCCCCGGCCCCCGCGCTAGTCGCCGGAGCCGTCGTCGCCCGGCCACGCGCCCGTGTAGCGCTGGAACGCGACGCGCGAGCCGTGATCGACCAGGCCCCTGACCACGGTGAAGATCGCGCCCTCGGCGACCAGGGCCAGCACCAACCTCGGAAGCCCGGGCGATTGCTGCTCGGGGGAGGGCGGCTCCTCCTCGCTGAACGCGGACCAGCCGCGCTCGAAGATCTTCCTGGCGACCAGTCCCGCCACCAGGCCGGCGATGAGTCCTACGGGTCGAAACAAGACGGTCATGGCCACCCCGGTGCCCGTTCCGCCGCGGGCCAAACGGGTTTGGACCGGCGGCGGCGCGGTACCCGGGGAGCATGTCTGATCGAGAACTCGGCATCTACGTGAACGACCACCTGACCGGCAGCAAGGGCGGGCTCGAACTGGCCCGCCGGGCGAGCGCGAACGCGACCGATCGGGAACGAGCCTCGATGTGGAGGGACCTGGCGAACGAGATCGCGGAGGAGCGAGAGACGCTGATCCACATCCGGGAGAAGATCGACGCCAAACCGAACCTGCCCAAGTACGCCCTCGCCTGGGCCGGCGAGAAGCTCGGCCGCCTCAAGACGAACGGCCACCTGGTCCGCCAGTCCGAGCTCGGGCAGATGCTCGAGCTGGAGATGCTCCTGCTCGGGGTGACCGGGAAGCTGTCCATGTGGAAGGCGCTGCAGCGGCTGGAGGACCCGCGGTTCGAGGAAATCAACTTCGAGTGGCTGATCGAACGCGCCGAGTCCCAGCGCCACCGGCTCGAGCGGTACCGCATCGGCCTGGTGCCGGCCGCGCTGGGCTAGCGCCCGCCCCCGGTTGACCGGGCGAGCGAGGGGGTACCGTTCGACCATGACCAAGCCATGGCATGACCTTGAAGAACGGCTCGAACGCGAGGCCGAGGCCGAGCGCCCGCTCCGCGAGTCGGGCGAGGGCGAGGCGGAGGGCTTCGAGGAATCGGAGGCCGAGCTGATCCGCCAGGCCGAGGACACGTCGGCCGGAAGGAACCCCAGGTACGACGCCGGAGAGGCCGAGGAGGAACTCGATCCGGCCACCTACGGCGAGGCCGATGAGGTCCATTCGGCCGAGGACCCCGACTCCGACTACGACTGACCCCCGGCTCGGTTCCCGGGCCTTTTTCGGCATCCGCGCCCGGGATCTCGGGCTCGCTCGGGCTCCGGGCTACTTGAGCAGACGCGACAGGCGCCGGTCCTTGAGCGGATGCCCGCCGGTCTGCTCGGCGGGGCAGTAGCAGAGCACGTAGTCGCGGTAGTGCACCGCGAGGATCTCGCCGCCGCAGCGGGGGCACTCCTCCCCCTCGTGGCCGTGGACGCGGAGGGGTTTCGGCAGCTTGTCGGGCAGCGGCAGCTCGAGCCGCTCCTCGTAGGTCGCGACGGCCTCGCCGAGGCGGGTCTCGACCGCCTCGACCAGCCGCGTCGCCTCCTCCCCCGTCAGGTCGCCGGCGCGCTTGAACGGCGAGAGCCGGGCCGTCCAGAGGATCTCGTCCACCCAGGTGCGGCCGATCCCGGCTACGGTCCCCTGGTCGCGGAGGAGCGAGTAGAGCGGCCGGTCGGTCTCGGTCACGATTTCGGTCGGGAGCCGTCCCGGCCAGGCGTCCGGCCCCAGCCTGGCCACGGCCTCGTCCGTCTCGACCTCGTCGCGGGGCAGCAGCTTCGCCCACGCCCGCTGCTTGGTCCCGAACTCGCGGATCCTCAGCTCACGCCCGTCGGCGAGGCGGATCAGGACCCGCGAGGTGCGGTCCTTCGGCCCCGCCCGCTTCTCGAACAGTTGGAGTCTCCCCGCCGACATCAGGTGGATCAGTAGCGAGAGGCCGGACTCGAACTCGACGACCAGCATCTTGCCCCGACGGCGGCAGCCCGCGAAGCTGTCCCCCGCGAGTCCGTCGAGCGGAGGCTTGAACGTCTTCATCGCGTTGATCCCCGGGGCCACGGCCGACTCGACCTCGGTGCCGGCCAGGGCGCTCCCCAGGAGCCGAGCCGTGATCTCGACCTCGGGGAGCTCCGGCATCAGCCGGCCTCGAGGGGGCGGGCCACGCCGCTCACGATGGGCCGCGCGACCGGCGGCATCGGGAACTGGTCGACGCTCGCCCCGATCTTCACCTCGAAGCCGTTCGCCTCGAGCATCGGGACGGTTCGCCGGTTGCAGTGGCAGCCGTCGGCCACCTTCATCCAGAACTGCTCGAGTCGGTCCTGAAGCGGCCCGAGCCGGGGCCCGTCGGAGCGGACGTGCTCCAGGAAGACGAGTTTCCCCCCGGGCTTCAGGATCCTCCGGATCTCGGCGGCCGTCGCCGCGGGATCGCCGACGGTGCAGAGGACCAGGGTGACCAGCACGGTGTCGAAGCTCCGGTCGTCGAAGGGGAGCAGCTCCCCCGGGGCCCGCACGATCTCCGGGGTGACGCCCTCGGGTGGGTCCTTCTCGGCGAGCAGACCGGCCTTGTGCCGGTCGGGCTCGACCAGCACGAGCCGCGTCAGGCCCGGGCGGTAGTGCTTCAGGTTGAGGCCCGTGCCGGCGCCCAGCTCGAGCACCGCGCCGTTCGCCTCCGCGACCACCCGGCGTCGCCAGCGTTCCAGGCCGGTCTTCTCGCCGAACCAGAGGAACGGCTCGTAGAGGCGGGCGGAGAGCCCGCTCCCCGGGACCCGGTCGGCGGCGGCTTCGGCCTCCTCGCGGGTCGCGCGCATCACTCCTCCGGGTGCTGCTCGACCCAGTCCCGCACGAACGGGCACATCGGGTGGATCCGCAGGTTCCTGGACCGAGCGTCGGTCACGGCGTACTCGACGAGGCGCGAGCCGAGCCCCATGCCGCCGCGGTCCGGATCGACCTCGGTGTGGGTGAAGGCGATGCTCGCCTCGCCGAGCTTGTAGTTCGCGAATCCGGCCAGCTCGCCGTCGACCTCGATCTCGTAGCGGTCGGACTCGGGGGCGTCGCGGACCTCGATCCGCGCTTGGTCGGCTTCGCTCATGCACCCATGTTAGTGAGGCGAAGTTTCGTTTCGACCGGGCTCCCGGTGGTTAAATGCTCATAGCCATGACAGTTTTTGAACCGACGCTCTCCGGCGAGAAGCTGGCCGAGGCGACCGGGAGGAACTGGGAGGAGTGGTTGGAGCTTCTCGACCAGGCCGGGGCCGCGAGGCGGACTCACACCGAGATCGCCCGTTGGCTGATGGACGAGCAGGGCGTGGCGGGTTGGTGGGCGCAGTCGATCACGGTCGGATACGAGCGGGCCAGGGGCCTGCGCGAACCGGGCCAGCGCGCCGATGGTTGGGCGGTCACCGCCTCCAAGACGATCGACGCTCCCGTGGAGAGGGCTTTCGAGGCGTTCGACGTCGACGCGGTGCGGGAGAAGTGGCTGCCCGGGTCCGAGCTCCACCTCCGGACCGCAACCGCCCCGAAGTCCGCCCGTTACGACTGGGGCGACGGCTCCACCAGGCTGGTCATCGGCTTCGAGAGCCTGGGGCCGAACAAGTGCCGCGTCGCGCTGGAGCACGAAAAGCTGCCCGACAGCGAGGTCGCCGCCCGCATGAAGCCGTGGTGGCGCGAACGCATCCAGGACCTGAAGGAGCTACTCGAGGCCGACTGAACCCGACCGCGACCCGACCGCCCAAGACCGCGACACGCCCCGCGGACCGCAGGCCGTGCCGGAGTCCCGCTCGGCCTCAGGCTCCCGGCTTGACGATCATGAGGTAGATCGCGATCACGATCAGGATCCCGGTCACGGAACCGACGATCCCCTCGATCCGCGCCCGCCGCTGGTACTCCTCCGAAGGGGTGAACTTCCCGTCGCCCGCGGCCGCGATCTCGCCCGACACCATCGCCTCGAGCTTCTTGTCGGCGGGGATGAAGTACGCCCCGACCAGGCCACCGAGCACGATCACGATCGCGAACGTGGCGCTGATCCAGAAGTCGCCGAAGCTCCAGCCCGCGTCCGACACCTGATAGATGCCGGTGGCGAGGATGAGGAGCAGGGCCGGATTCGCGATGTACCGGTTGATCGTGAGTTGGACCCGGTGCACGTAGGGAAGGTGGCGCGGGTCCATTCTCATCGCGACCGGGAACAGCACCGCCTCCGCGAACGTGATGCCGAGACCCGCCACGACGGCGGTGACGTGTATCCAGACTGACAGTTGGTAGCCGCTTACGGCCAGGGGAAGGCTCTCCATGCCGCGACCCTATCCCGCCCGGCGGGCCCCTACCCAGGAGACTTGCGGCTCGCAGCAGCCACACACACCCCGCGAGATGCGTTTTTTCGCCTCATGGCACCGAGAAAGCGCATCTCGCGATCCGTCCCGCGCCTTCGCGCCGGTTAGCGCCGGGGTTCTGCCGGGTACGCCGATCGGCATGGATGACTTCTCGATCGTCGAAGCAGATCAGGCCGAGGACCACTACGCGGGCACCGACGTACCGGGCGAGTTTCGTCGCCTGACCGGGGATCTGGGCTGCGCGCAGGTCGCCGTGACCCTGATTCGCGTGCCTCCGCACAGCGACTTCGAGCAGGGCACGGGGCACTTCCACGAGGAGACCGAGGAGGTCTACGTCGTGACCCGGGGAACGCTGACGATGCGGCTCGGGGACGAGATCCACGAGGTCGGTGAGAACACGGCCGTCCGGGTCGCCCCGAGGACTCCGCGCTCCCATCGCAACCTCGGCGACGAGCCGGTCGAGATGTGGGCGATCTCGCGCAAGTCCGATTCCGGCGACGCCACGAAGATCGACGACTTCTGGGAGGCCTCGCCCGAAGCCTCCCAGCATCGCTGACGGTGAGCCGTAGCGGGGGGCGAGCTTACGGCTCAGCCCCGGCTGATCGCCCTGAGGATCGAGCGGGCCGCGTTGGCTCCGCCCATGCCGTGGACCCCACCCCCGGGTGGCGTCGCCGCCGAGCAGATCCACATGCCGTCGGCCACCCGGTACGGGTCGAGCGCCAGCCGGGGCCGGGCGATCAGCTGGCGGGGCGAGTTCGCCCCCGCGGAGATGTCGCCGCCGACGTAGTTCGCGTTGTAGGCGGAGAGCTCGGTCGGGCCCATCGTCGCCCGACCCACGATCCGGTCTCGAAATCCTGGGGCGAACCGTTCGATCTGGCTCAGGATGGCGTCGGTCGCGTCGCCGCCCCAACCGTTCGGCACGTGCGCGTAGGCCCAGATCGGGTGGACGTCCCCGTTCGAGCGCGTCGGATCGGCGAGGTACTGCTGCCCGACCAGGATGAACGGGCGGGATGGCATCACGCCCCGGTTGATCTCGGACTCGGCCGCGACCAGCTCGTCGAAGGAGCCGACCACGTGAACGGTGCCCGCCCGGCGGCACGTCTCGTTCTCCCACAGGATCCCACCCTCGACCGCGAGGTCGAGCTTGAACGCGCCCGGACCGTACTCGTAACGCTGGTAGGCCCTGCGCACGGGGTCCGGCATTCGGTGTCCCGCCAACCCCACGACCCCCGCCGGGCTCAGGTCGAAGACCACGATCTCGTCCGCCGGCAGCTCGTCGACGGACCCGATCCGGCGCCCGGTCTCGATCTCTCCCCCGTGTTCGCGGACGGCGGCCGCGAGCGCGTCCGTTATCGCCCGGGACCCGCCCCGGGGAACGGGCCAGCCCTGGCTGTGGCCGGCCGCGACGAGCGCCATGCCGATCGCCGAGCTCATGAACCGGTCGAGCGGGGTGAACGAGTGGGCGGCCACCCCTCCGAACAGGGCCTTCGCCTCCTCGGTGCGGAAGCGGGCCGCCAGTCCCGTCGCCGGAGCGAGCGAGGGCAGGCCGAACCTCGCCAGTGCCAGCGGATGGCGAGGAAAGTGGACGATCGGCTGGTTGATGTCCTCGTTCAGCTCGAGGAACGAACGCGAGGGCGCCCCGAAGATCGTCCGCCACATTCCGCCGTCGTCCCCGAGGCCCGCCGCCGTCGCGTCGATTTCCCGGAGCATCGCCCCGGCCCCGCCGCCGTCGAGCGGGTGGACGAGATCGACCTCGGGATGGCACCACTCGAGCCCGTGAGATTCGAGGTCTAGGTCCGCGAACACGGGCGACGCGACGGCCATCGGGTGGACGGCGGAGCAGACGTCGTGGATGAGCCCATGTCCGGTCAGGTCCATCGATCGGGTCCCGCCGCCGATCGTCGAGGCGGCCTCGTAGACCGTGACCGGGACCCCGGCCCGCGCCAGGACGGCGGCGCAGGCCAGGCCGTTGGGTCCGGATCCGACGATGTGGGCGCGGGTCATGCCCTGACGCTACCTGGCGCGTCCCGGCTGCCGCCCGATTCCGGGTGGACCGGAAAGACCTCATCCACCCCGAGCCAGGGCTGGCGCACGACCATGTCTGCCACCCGGACGGTCCCTTCCTCGATCAGCCCGGTCGCGGCGTCGAAGATGCGGTAGAGCTGGACTGGGCGGCCCGCAGGCTGGGACTCGAGCGTTACGACGCGGACCTCGCCCGGCGCGTAGCCGACGCGCTCCTGGATCGCCGCGAGCAGACGCTCGTCGTGGAAGTGGCCGTCGCCGAAGTTGTAGCCGCAGACCACGCCGGCGATCAGCTCGCCCTCGCGGACGTCGTAGCGCTCCACGTCAACCACCGCCCGGTCCGTCAGCCCGACCAGCGCCCGGCCGTGCGAGTGCATCGAACGGAAGGCCAGTCCCTTGTGGAGCAGCACCTCGTTCAGTTCCGGCTCATAGAACTTGGCGAGCTGGACCGGCACCGTCTTCGCCGCCTTGACGATGTGCTCGTCCAACTTCGCCTCGGCCTTCGTCTCCTTCGAGAAGTACCACTGGCTGGTTGCCCAGTTGCCCGCGTAGTAGCGCATGGCGGGGAGGAAGCTGACCAGGTCGGGCCGAAGGTTCCCAAGGACCGGGATGCCGACGATGAGCACGGCCAGGATCGCGATCAGCAGCGGGTCGTCCAGGGTCGAGAGTGGCACGTCCCCGTAGTGGCCGAACATGAAGAGCGTCCCGAAGATCATGAAGACGTTCCACTCCAGCGGGACGGCGAGCGGGAACGTGGACAGGATGTGGAGGTGGAAGATCACCATCCCGGCCACGGCGATCGTGCCGACGATCCCGCCGGAGGAGGCGATCAGGAGCAGCGGCAGGGTGAACTCGATCACGGTGCCCATGTGGGCCGACAGCTCGCCCACCCTCGAGGGCAGCAGGTCATCGGGGTGGTCACGGTAGAGCTTCCGCTTCGCCCACCTGGACCGGTTCCAGGGGGTGTTGGAGATCATCACCGTCACCACGAACGGGAAGTGGCGGTTGAGCTTCGAGGCGGCGGCGCCCCACCAGATGCAGAAGAACACGAACTGGCAGGCGACGATCGTCTGGCTCGCGGGGAACAGGAAGACGATCAGTAACGGTCCGTACACCTCGGCCCGTGCGGCCAGGAACGGCACCTTGTCCCGCAGCCCGAGGAGCAGGAGAAACGCGAGCAGCACGGCGACGGTCACCGGCCGGAACCCCTCCGGACCGCTTCGCACCAGGAGGTCGAGGGCGCTCGCCAAGAATCCCGCGTAGAGGATCACGTCGAGCGCGGTCCGACTCGTCCCGGCGGTGAGGGGAACCTTTCCCGGCCAGGGCGGTTGCCGGATCGTGCCGGGCCTCAGCCAATGCAGGAACCCGCCGACCATCGGTGAGAAGCGCAGCGTGAGCGGGAGCGAGCCGGCCCCGAGCCCGAGCGCCTCCCACAGCATCGTCCAGACGACGGCCTTCTGGAAGACGACCGGCTCGCTCCACCACTCGCCGATCTCGCCCAGCCCGCCGAGATCGCTGGTGGCGGAGATCAGGAGCAGCCCGCCCCCGGCGTAGACGGCCAGTTTCACGACGTAGAGCAGGTAGACGGCCTGCGGCACGCCGATCCCGTTCTCCGCCCAGTCCTGGGCCAGCGGCTTCAACCTCTCCCGGTACGGCCGGCGCCGCCACTCCTCGATCTCGAACGGCGGCGGGCTCGGACTCATGAACCCCATGGCCCGACCCTATCGCCCGCTCCGGCCCCGATCGGAACGGTCCCGGCCGGGGCACCGGCCCGTCTATGCTCGTTCCATGGTCAAAGACGTAACCGAGGCGACGTTCCAGCAAGAGGTCGTCGAGCGCTCCAAGGAGGTTCCCGTCGTCGTCGACTTCTGGGCGGAGTGGTGCGGACCGTGCCGCACGCTCGGGCCGGCGATCGAGAAGGCGGTCGCCGACCGCGGTGGCCAGGTCGAGCTGGCCAAGGTCGACGTCGATTCGAACCAGCAGCTCGCCGCCGCCTTCCGGGTCCAGGGCATCCCGGCCGTGAAGGCGTTCCGCGACGGCGAGATGGTGGACGAGTTCACCGGCGCCATCCCCCCGGCGGCGATCGAGACCTTCCTCGACAGGGTCGTCCCTCCCCCCGAGAAGACGCCGGAGGAGCTGGCGGAGGAGTTGGAATCGAACGAGTTCGTCGTCGCCGGCCGAGAGGCGCGGGAAGAGCTCGAATCGTCGGGAAACCCACCCACGGAGGCCTTCGAGGCCTGGGACGCCGGCGACCACGGCTTCGCCCTCGACCTCCTGCAGAAGGAGGTCGAGATCTCCGATCCCGAGCGGCGCGACCTGCTGCGAAGGGTGATGGTCGGCTACTTCACGGAGCTCGGCCCGACCTCGGAGCTGGCGACCAGGCACCGCCGCCGCCTCGCCACCGTCATTTCCTGACGCCTTCCCGGATCACGCGGCGCATGTCGCCCACCCGTCCGAGGTGGGCGAGCTTGTCCGGGTTGACGACGGCGTGGATCGCGTGGACCTTGCCGTCCCGGATGTCGAGATCGATCGCGCTGTACGGGTTGCCTTCGGCATCGACGATGAGCGCGCCGGGCTGGCCGTTGATCTCGACCCGGTGGAAGCTGCTCCCCGACCTGCGTCCGATGATGCCCCACTTGCCGATCGCGCTCGCGATCTGGGCGGCGCCCTGCATGATCCGCCCGAGCGCCGGAACCTTCCCGCCACCGTCGCCCGTCATCTCGACGTCCTCGGCCAGCATCTCCTTGAGGTCCTCGACCTCGCCCTCGAACACCGCGGCGAAGAACCGGTCCGCCAGTTCCTCCCGCTTCTCGGGGGAGGCCTCGAAGCGGGGCCGGCGGGCGCTGACCGCCTTCCGGGCGCGGGAGACGAGCTGCCGGGTGGCCGGCTCGTTCTTGCCGACCACGTCGGCGATCTGCTCGTAGGGGAAGTCGAAGACGTCGTGCAGCAGGAAGGCCGCCCGCTGCTCCGGGCTGAGCGACTCGAGCAGGACCATGAACGACATCGAGAGCGTGTCGGCCAGCTCGGCGTGCTCGGCCGGCCCGGGCTCGGCGGCCGTCTCGACCACCGGCTCGGGCAGCCACTCGCCGAAGTACTCCTCCCGCCTGGCCCGGGCGGAGCGGAGCTCGTCGATCGAGAGGCGGGTGACCACGGTCGACAGGTACGCCCGCCGCGATTCGATCCGCTCCCCGGCCTCCTCCGCCTGGTGCATGCGGAGGAGGCCTTCCTGAACGACGTCCTCGGCGTCGGCGACGCTGCCGAGCATCCGATAGGCGACGGCGAACGCGTAGCCGCGGAGCCGGTCGAGGGAGTCTTCGCCCGCGGCGGGCATCGCCTCAGGCCCTCGCCTCGGCGTGGGCTCGGGGCCGGCCGCGATCGGTCGATTCGGTCCAGAGCTCGGCGATCTCCGCCGCCAGGCCCTCCCAGAAGCTGGGGTGCTCCGGGCGCCAGCCGAGCACGCGCTTCGCCTTCTCGTTCGAGGATCCTCTGAGTTCGGTCATCATCGTCACGCCCATCTCTCCGGCGAAGAGACGCCCGAGCCACCTGGGGAAGTGGCGCGGCGGCTTCGCCCCGATCGCTTCCGTGGCCTTCGGCAACCACTCTTTCACCGGGGCGGGGTTGTCGTCAACGATGTTGTAGATGCCAGGCTCGCCCTTCTCGATCGCGAGCGCGGTCGCCTCGGCGCCGTCGTCCACGTTGATGAACGACCACACCCCGCCACCGCTCCCGACGATCGGGAACCGGCCCTTGTAGAGGAGTTCGAGCTGGTTGCCGTCCCGGACGTCCATGCCCGTGCCCTTGCCGTAGAAGTACCCGTAGCGCAGCGCGATCCCCTCGATACCGTCGGCGCCGGTCACGGCGTCCTCCAGGTACCGGATCGCCTCGCTGGTCCGGCGGGCGGGGCCGGGTGGGTTCGTGTCGACCGGGTCTTCCTCGGTCTTGATGAGCGAGCCGGTCCGCGCGTAGATGAGTGGCGCGAAGCTCTGCGCGACGAAGCGCCGCACCCCGGCCGCCCGGGCCGCGGAGAGCAGGTGGTCGGTCCCCTCGGTCCGCAACCGGTTGGTCACCACGAATCCCTCGTCGATCTTCCGAAAGTCGGTCTCGGGCCCGATCGCGGTCAGCTCGTGGGCGATCGCCTCGGGCTGCACCTCGGCGACCGCCCGCGCGACCGCGTCCGGGTCGAGCGCATCGGCGACCACCGACTTCGCCCCGAGCCACTCGATCTGGTCCCGCTTCGACTCGCTCCGGGTCATCCCGAACACCTCGTGTCCCCGCTCGACCAGCTTCACCACCAACGGCCTGCCGATCGCGCCCGTCGCTCCTGCCACCAAGATCTTCATGTCAATCCTTCCGTCGGCCACCCATAAAAGGGCGGCGATTTCACGGTCTACCCGGAAGACGGGACGGGGCCCCGGATCTGTGACAGCCGACTCCGCCCGCGGCAGCGGCGACGAGCCCGGGCGCAGTCGTGGTTGCCGTCAGGAATCCGTTTCCGGGCCGACTCCCTCTTCGTCAAGTTCAGCTCCGTGCTCACGAAGGGAATACCGTGAAGAAGACTCTCGTCCTACTTGCGATCGTTGCGACGTTCGGCCTCGCGGCCTGCGATTCCGGCCCTACCCAGGAAGAACGAGACGCCGCCGAGAAGGCTCGGACCGAGGCCGACAAGGCGGCCAAGCAGGCCGCCGTCGCCGCCACTCTCGCCGCGGACTGCCGCCGCCACCTCGGCGGGTTCCTCAACGCGCTTCGCAACACCAGCAGCCGGCTCGCCGTCGGCATGAGCTTCGACGACTATGGGGACCAGGTCGGCCAGATCGCGATCGCCTACGACCGCATCCCGTTCGGCCAGCTCGATCTCGAGTGCACGATGGGGGCCGGAGTGAAGGCCGAGGCAGCCTTCAACAGCTACACGAAGGCGTACAACGCGTGGAACGAGTGCATCGGCGACCTCTACTGCGAAATGGACACGGTTGACCCGGAGCTTCAGGAGCTCTGGAGCAAGGCGGGCCGCCAGTTGCGACAGGCCAGAAGCGCCCTCGCGGACCTCGACGCCCGGGCGAACCAGGCTCGAGCCGAAGCCGACAAGAAGGAGAAGAAGGCGACGGAGGCGGAATCCTTAGTTTCGGAGTAGGCCGGCGAAGGGCCGGATCAGGACCAGACGTCTGAACGCTTCCCGCTCCTTACGGCCCCCTCCATCAGGGCCGAGAACGGTCCGGCGGTGTGTTCACCGACGAAGCGGAAAGGCCCGACGGGTTCGATCAGCCCGACGGTGAGCTGCGGCGAGGGAACGATCGAGTAGGCGGCGCCGACGTACGGGTCGTCGTCCCAGGTGGAGAGCACCGCGCCGTCCGGTTCGAGCGAGAGCTCCGGTCGGAGCTCGGCCAGGGCCTCCAGCCAGCGTCCGGGCCCCGTCTCGACCTCTAGCCCGGCCAGTCCGGCGGCGGATCCGGCGAAGCAATGGACCGCCGGCGCGACCTGGCCGTCGGGCCCGGTCTGGGTCCAGCACCAGTACCGCCCCGGGACGTCCATCACGGCCTCCGCGCCGGCGGGCGCTTCGGCGAGCGGCACGAACAGCTTGGCGGCGTTGCCGTACCGCAGTCCGACGAACGCCTCGACCTTGAACTCGGGCAGGGCGGGTGCGAACAGGATCCGGTCCATCACGGTCCCGGGCACGGCGAGCACGCAGCGTTCCCCTTCGAAGATCCCGCCGGACTCGGTACAGACCGCCATCCCGGTCTCGGTCCAGTTGATGAACTCGACCCGCTCGTTTAGACGGACCCGGTCGCCCAACCGTTCCGCCAGGGCGAGGGAGAGCGACTGGTTGCCGCCGGCGAGACCGGGCGAGGGCGAGTCGTCGATCGCGGCGAGGCCGCCGAGTTCCCCGGCGGGTACGAGGGAGGCGTCGGCGGCGGAGGAGATCTCGGCCCGGGCGAGGATCGCCTCCCGTGCCCCCTCGTCGATGTCCAGCGAGGCGATGAGTTCGGCCGCGCTCGGTTCGGGCCCGTCCTGCACCCGCTCGAGCGCGTCCCGTACGGCGGCGACCGCGGCCATCAGCGTCGGCTCGTCGACCCCGATCCCGCCCCGTGGCTCGCGCCGCCCGTACTTCACCCCCTTGCTCCGGGTCCCGATCCCGAGCTCCGCGGCGAGCGCGACGAGTTCGGTGTTCCCGGGCAGGATGAACTCGGCCCCCATCTCGATCGGCACGCCGTTTTCCAGGCTGCGGGTCCAGGTCCTGCCTCCGACCCGGTCGCGGGCCTCCAGCACGGTGACCTCCCAGTCCCGGCCGACCAGCTCGTGGGCCGCGGTGAGCCCGCCCAGACCTGCGCCCACGACCACGGCGTGTCGTCCGTGGCCGGCCGCCATCAGTGTCCGACCCCTAGCTTGTCGAGGGCGGAGTTGGTCGCCTCGCCGAGGATGATCCCCGAGAGCGAGCCGATCACCACGTCGCCCGGGTAGTGGACCCCGGTGTGGACCCGCGAGTAGGCGACGGCGGCGGCGAGGAGGGTGAGCGGCGGGATCGACCAGGGCAGCACGTGGCCGGCCCCGACCGCGAATGCGAAGGCGGAAGCGGAGTGGCCAGAGGGAAACGAGTGCGAGATCGGCATCCGCACGTGCCGGACCTCGGGCACCTCGGCGGCGTCACGGTCCGGGCGGGCCCGGTGGGCGACGGGCTTGACGACCGCGTTCAGCACGGCCGAGGTCACGGCAATGGAGGCCATTCCGCGGAACGCCGCCTTGGCTCCTCTGGGTCCGCCGAAGGCGACGAGCGCGATGGAGATGCCGCCGGAGATCCGGGAGTAGTTGGCGGCGTTGGAGAGCTTGCGAAGGCCGGTGTCCAGCGAGGGGGTGGGCGAGGTGGCGACGGCGGCGTACACCTTCTGGTCGAGCTTGTTCAGCTCGTGGAACACCTGTTTGATCTTCGTCTTCATCGTCGGTTCAGTGCCCGGGATGGGCCTTGGCAATCGTCCCGTCGGTGGGTGGTTTGCCGATCGCGATCCTGAGCAGGGCCAGGATCTCCCGGAGGATCCCATCAGGGATGGCGGCGGATGGCGAGGCGCCGGGGTGTTGCCGGGCGATCCGTACCCGGAGGGCCCGGGGCCGGGTCCTGAATTCGAGCGGGGGCTGGAGTGTCGCCGCCTCCCCGTCGATGCCGGCCGCGACCTCGCCGTCGGACCCGACTTCGAAGGTGGGCGCGTCCCAGTCCCGCCACGGTTTCTGGAACCGCCGCAGCCGCCGTCCGGTGGAGACGGGATCGGCGAGCACCGCGATCCCGAGCTTCCCGTCGTCGATCCGCGGCCTGGTTCCGGACCCGACGGCCTTCCCGAGCCGGTACTTGTTGTTGGAGACGAGGATCGCCGCCCCGGAGGAGTGTCGTTTCCCGCTGGGGCTCTGCCACTCGAGCTCGGGCGCGTCACCGTCGGGACCGAGAACCTCTGGCACGGTGTCGAGCAGGGTCCGGATCTTGGCCTCCCGGTACTCGTCCTTCTGAACCGCCTCGGCATAGATGCCGAGCGAGACGTTGTTTACGAACACCCGCCCGTTCACCTCGCCCAGGTCGACGAGCCGCTCACCCGCGTCCACGAACGCGTCCAGGGCCCCGACGCAGTCGTCCCGATCCACGCCGAGATCGAGGGCGAAATGGTTGCGGGTCCCGGCGGGAATGCACGCGTAGGGAAGGTCGTGTTCGGAGGCGATCTCGGCCACGATCGCCTGTGACCCGTCCCCGCCGGCCATTGCCAGGGCATCCGCCCCGGCGTCAACCTCGGCCTTCACGAGCCGCCGCAGGTCGTCCCCCTCCTTCAGTTCGACGACCCGTATCCCCCGCGCCGTCGCCTCACCCACCAGGTCCAGTTCGGTCGCCTTCCCACCCCCGGACTTCGGGTTGAGAAACATCACGGGACGCTCGGGAGGATCGACGTCGGGAAGCGGAACCCTCACTGTGAACGCCCGCCGCGCCAGCCAGACCGACGCCACCGCCAGCAGGACGACAAGAACCCCCTGCGCGATGTCGGGCCCACCTTCAATCAGTAAGAAAACGGTCACCCCGACGAAAAGCAAGGCGCCACAGGAGCAGACGATCCGAACCCAACCCCGACCGATCAACCCCACCACACCGAGCAGCACCGCCACGGCAAGGCAGGCGAAAACGAGCAGCCCCCCGGGAAACCCATCGATGGCCAGCTCCAACGCCAACAGCATGGCAACCAGTCCGGCAATGAGCGAACCGGAAGCCTCCAGCCTTTCCCCCCATCCAACGGAATGCCTCATCGCCCCAACCTACCCGGACCCTCAGCGCCTCCAAAGCCCGGTCAGCGAACGGCCGGGATGATCTGCTCGGCGAAGAATCAACTGGATTCTCTACGGCTGCGAGATGGGCTCGAGGGGATCAAACCATGATGATGACCGGTCGAGCTCGAAGTCGCAAAGCTCCTTCAGCCTTGCGCCGAGCCGCACTCACCGAACCGACCGATGCACTCGTAGCTGAGCCCCGGTCCGGCTGTGGACGTGCCGTGGCGGGCTTGTTCCTACGCGGCGGCGAGCCGTAGGATGCCTTCGAGTGTGTTCGCAGAACTCCCCAGGATCAGGTCACGAGAGGTAACCGAAACATTAGCCGGGCCCAGCGAGATATCCGTGGCCGGCACAATCGCCAACTACCCCAGCGCGCAGACAATAGTGGTCGGTCCGTTCACCCCGCAGCGTCCAGGACAAGGGCTTCGGTCACTCCCTTTGGCGAAAGCCCGGCGTGCTCGACCCTCCCCCCGCTCCGGCGAACTCCAGACTTGCTGACTGCTCAACGTTCCCGCTGCCTCCCCTGCTTAGCGACCACCCCTGGTGGAAGGTCCAACTAACCAACCGTTTCCTCTAGGCGGCGCTAGATTCATCCCTTGCAGCCCCAGACCTGCCGACCTGTACTCGACCCTTTCTTACCATCGGATGCGTTCAATACCCTATGCGCGTGACACACTCTCAGCAAACAGCCGCCCACCCGTCTCGAGCGTACGCAACTCAGATGGGCTCGATGTACCAGACCACCATCGAGGAATTTCTTGATTCCGATCTCGCCAGCGACCTTGCGGGCCAGGTTCAGCTCATCTTTACTTCGCCTCCTTTTCCCCTCCAGAGAAAAAAGCGCTACGGAAATCTCAATGGCGAGAGTTACCTCAACTGGCTGGGCTCGCTGGCCAAACCTTTAGCACGCCTACTCAAACCCGATGGATCCCTTGTTCTCGAGCTCGGCAATTCTTGGGAACCTGGCTCGCCAGCGATGTCGACCCTACCTCTCCGCGCACTCTTGAGGCTCCAGGAAAGTGGCGATTTTCACCTATGTCAATCGTTTGTCGCCCATAACCCCGCGCGGCTCCCCTCACCAACCCAATGGGTCAACATCGAGCGCATCCGAGTGAAGGACTCTTATACCAATATATGGTGGCTGAGCCCGACAGACAGACCCAAGGCTGACAACCGAAACGTCTTAGTTCCTTACAGCCCAGCCATGAAAAAGCTACTACACAGGAAGAGCTACAACTCCGGCACCCGACCTTCAGAACATGAGATAGGTGACGAATCTTTCCTGACCGACAACGGAGGAGCCATACCCCCTAATGTCTTTACTATCAGCAACACAAGATCGAACGACCGTTATCGCAAATACTGCAAACATTTGGGGATCCGACCGCATCCCGCTCGGATGCAGCCCGAACTCGTTCGATTCTTTGTCGAATTCTTGACCGACCAAAATGATCTCGTTCTAGATCCCTTTGGCGGAAGTAACACGACAGGCTATGAAGCAGAGGCCCTTGGAAGAAGGTGGATAGCTATCGAGCCTTCAATTGAATACATACTCGGATCCAAGGGACGATTCACAACTGAACAACTGGCCGAGACATCAACTACAGTAGAGGCCTGAGGTCAAACTGGCCATCCACCAAGTCTTTCGATCTCGCCTCTTAACTTAGTTAGGATTTGATCAACAATTTGCCTAACACGCTCTCGCGTCACGCCCATTGATTTTCCAATCTCATCGAGCGTCATTGGGCCTTCACCATCCAAGCCGAATCTCAATCTCAGAAGATCAAGTTCATACACTGATAAGACACGAGCCATCAACTTTCGAAACCGTTCACTGTCAGCGGCTTGAATCGCAAGCTCCTCCTCCGCTACGAAATTGGTGACCCTATCCAATGCATCGTTATCTTCCAGGGAACTGACAGGGCGACTAACCTGCCTCAACCATTTCACCCTTTCCATATCAATATCGGCGAGCTTGGAGATTTCCTCATCTGAAGCAGATCTCCCAGCCTTGGCCTCAAATTTCGAAGACTGGTGTCCGATTTTTACAACCTCAACGTCGACATGTGCTGGAAGTCGTATTACCCGAGACTTGTCCGCGGCGGCACGCTGAATTGACTGACGGATCCAATTGGTAGCGTACGTACTCAACTTATAACCCCTGGCAGGATCAAACTTGTCAATTGCGCGGAAGAGACCTAGGCATCCTTCTTGAAATAGATCATCACGGTCGTAAGCAGGCGTCTCTCTCCACTTATACTGCTTTGCCATATGCCATACCAACCTCAGGTTACGCACGATCAGTGTCGTTCGAGCCTGACGGTCACCATTAGCGACCTTCCAAGCTAACCTAGCCTCCTCTTCGGCCGATGGAGGTTCGCTCGCCAATAGACCTTCTAGAGCTTTAGTCTGAAGATCGGTATCGGGCCAGTCTTCTTCAGCGATTCGTTCCGCCGCCGCTTGAGCCCTCTCGAGATGTTGCAGAACTCTAGAGGCCGTCAGAGAATCAATGCTCGAACTATAAAATCTGCCAAGTCCGTCGGTTTGGATATCTTCCGCCAAGATCCCGACGCATGCGTTGTCGAGATCGCGTGAATTCACATAAGTATTGGCTTTCTCTAGCAGACGTTGGCTTTCGTCAATAACCTCCCTTTTCGAAAGAGGGGTTCGAGACGAACGAACCACCCACGTAACCAATTCCCCTAACAGCCTAGGGCGGGAATCTAGGCGCAGTACAATCTCGGCATCTACATCTAAAACGGTCACGTTTAGGCTGTCAAAGCGCGCGTCATTTAAATGTCTCCATGACGAGCTCCGCAGAGCTAGCTAGGGTCTGGCATGCCAATACTCGACGCGAGATCGACTAGTTCCGTGAACTCAATTGAAGTGCCGCTCATTCTTTCTGAAACTATCTTCGCCCCTAACTCAGCCAAGGATTCAGCTACGCGATATGGAGTATTAGCGTAATCTGGATATAGTTCCGTCAAAGCGACTCGCAGATGCAAGCCTGAACTATCAATTGTATTTGTGCCAAACATGTTCGTGCGATTCTTTCGATTGCCGAGGTCTGGCTGCTCGTTCCATGCGCAAGCCACAGCGATACACAAGCGATACCCATCCACTAGCTCGCTGATGTGACCTTCTTCCTTCAGTGTCTCAAGTACGCTTCGAGTTGCTGGAGACGCCCCAATCTGAGTCAGATCGTCCTCTGGTATACCCATTAACCCAGCCCTCCGATCTTCATGAGTTGACTTTCGGTGGAGCTTGGGTGGTGAATTTCATACTCACCACCCACCCACGGAGCGATTGGCTCAAGATCTTGCTTCCGGTCCACCTCTCCATCGTGGACCATAAGTACAACCTGTTCAGCTAGGGTCGGCAGAAACTTCAGAATATTGCTCCTATGTTTCTTATCAAGGCGGCCCAACGGAGTGTCCATAATGACGGGACCCCGTTTCGCTGCCAACATGTTTAGCGCAGCAATCAACGAAAGTGCTACTACCTGTTCTGCACCCGCAGACCTAACGCTAATGGGTTCTCCGTTCTCCAACAGAATGGTGAGACCATACTTTTCGTTGATGCTCAAGCCCGAATAGCTCTTATCAGTTGTTAGCCGTTTGAATACATCAGTAGCGCGCGCTTCAACCTCCCGTCTCAGCTCGTCGGTGAGTCGTTCTACTGCCTTATCGAAGATTCCCTCAAGGGCATCGACCAAGTCTCGTTCGACTTTGAGCTGACTAAACCCGTCGCCCTGATTCTTGAGCACAATGTCGCGTTGTTGAGCAGCTTCACTCTTGAGATCACTTATGTCCTGTTCTTTGACACTTATCTGTTCTCTTAGGCGGCCAATCTCAGTCTCGTAGCTACGTCGTTGCTTTTCGTAGCGCCGCACGTCCGCATCATCCACATTCCCGAGACGTTCTTTAATTCTTCGCAATTCGCGAATGCGCTTGTCCTCTTCAACCCTAGTTTCAGCGATTTGCTGTTCTAGCTGACGTATCGCTTGCACCACTCCGGCTGGCGCAACTTTACGGAGGTTTGCCGTGATCCCTTGGAGGCTCTTATAGCGCTCCTCATCATAAGAGAGTTTCAGACTCTCGATCCTTCTATCGATGGAACCAAGTTCCGCACTAGCCTTGGCTTTGTGTTCTCTCCCTATCTCCTGCCCGCATGCCTCGCACATACCGCTATCGAGAGTCTGCTCAAGTTTTCTGGCTTCCGCGATTAACGACGCGATCTCAACCGACCTCTCGCTCTGCTCTTTCAGTTCCTGTTCGAGGTCTCCCAACTTCGCTTGGATTCGAGGAGCTAAGATGTCACGCCAGATTTCTGAAGCGCTCTCCCGTCTCTCTTTCATCAACTCACGACGGCGCGCGACTACCGAATCGAGTTGTCGCTCGATTTCGACCTTCCTTCCCGCATCTTCTCGGGACTCTTCAAACTGCTTCAGGTTCTCATCGATGTCCCTCAGGGCGCACGACGCCTTTTCTTCCTGCGCGCGCAGACTTTTTAAGTCGGCTCGAGCTACATCTAGATTGCCGTTTAACTCCTCAAGGCGAAACGATGCTTCTTCTGCCTTCTTACTGCGCCGAGCTTCCGATCCTAGCCGCTTGTCTAATTCCCTCTTCACCTCTAAGACATCATCACGTCCATTCGTAACAGAAGGTAACCCTAGAATCATCTCAATTGACTCCCTGACCACCCTGCCTTCGCGCTCGCCCCCTTCCCGCACTAACGCTTCATATTCTTTTAACAATTCTCCGTCGAAGAGAAAGAACCGAGAGATTTCTTCAGGGATCAAATCACCCACAAGCTCCGAGAAGTCGTTTGGAGTCAGAACCTTCCCATCTTGTTCGACAAACAGGAGCTCCTCAAAATCTTCTTCTTTCTCGGGTAGAGGAAGCCCCTTCTTACCCTGCTTCTGACGAGTCAGGACGAGCTCGCTGCCTCCAGCATCGAGGTCCAAATCCATTCTAATTGTCACCGAAACAAACTTGTTTCCCCCATAATACGCATTTACGTTTAGAAGATCCTTGGTTGGTATCGGTGAACCGGCACGATCCTTGGCGACGCCGTACAAACACCACCGCATGGCATTAAACAAGCTCGTCTTGCCTGACATGTTGTCCCCATGTATCAACAGGACGGACTGTTCTCCAACAGGCAGGTCCAAGGTCTGCTTCCCCAAGTATGGGCCAAAATTCGTGATCTCGACGGACGTAAAACGCAAGACTAATCCTCACTTTCAGTCTGCTCCATCCGCAGACGGACTTCGCGGTCGATCAGTTCCCTCAGCTCCCGCCGCGCGGCTCGCCGATCGACGGCAAACTGGTTCCTCACCTCTAGCTCGCCGACTGCGGAAACGAACTCAGGCCTCACCTCACCGAACTCTTCTCTCCTAATCTCTTCAAGAATTCTCAGAAGTCGCTCTCTGCCCCGCTCAATGCTCAAATCAAACTCCCTCCAATTCTAATCACGTTCCGCCTCGGTTCCCGAACCTGCGACATCGGTAACGTCCATACCCAGCTCTGCGCATAACATCCTCAATTTGACGTTAGCAGAAGAATTCATTGCATCATGTGAAAACTCGACCGCACGAGCGAGTTCTCCATATACAAGCCCATCAAAAACAGCTTCTTCCCCAAGCCTACGCGGAATCACGATTAGATCATGAAGCTCGGCATGGTGCTTCTTGTCATGTTTGCGCAGCACCCGACCTCTCCTCTGGACAAACTGCCTCGGATTGCGCGATGACGCCAATATACAAGCGTGTGAGATTTCGGGAATATCAACACCTTCGTCTAGACACCCGATCGACACCAGAACGCCACCCTGAGTTGCGAAACGCTCCAACGTAGCGCGCTTATCCCCGTCCATGTCGCTAAAATAGGCCAAGCTTTCGACGCCCATTTCGTATAGCTGATCTCGCAGTTCGTACAGTTGGGTCTTTTGTTGGCAATAGACTAGCCAGTGCTGCCCGGCTTGGAACCGCCGGACCACGATGTCCGCTGCCATGGGAACTTTTGAGCGGCACAACTTCGCGATTCGCGACCGCTCTATCAGCAATCTTTCGATTCTTTGTCGAAGGCAATTATCTTCTTTCTTACTTAGCCGCGCCCAGAGCCTACCAATTTCTTTCGTATAGGCCTGCCACGCTTCTTCCTCTTCCTCGTCTAGACGCACCACCTGCGGGTAATATGTATAGGGTGCCAGGCGCTTCGCGGCTATCGCATCACTAAGAGTGAACTCAGGATCTAGCACCTTTCCAAAGTAATCTAGTATCTTCTCGGTACCGGCTGGATCACCAAACCTCTCAGGAGTGGCACTGAGGCCCAGTCGCTTCTTGGCATCAATCGTGAGTACCGATGATCTTCGACTTGATCCTGCTGTATGCACCTCGTCGATTACTAGGAGAAGATCTTCCGCACTGCTGATATCACGGAGGAACGTACGACTCGCCGCCGTGTCTATTGTGGACACAACGATTCGCGGTACTCCGTCGTTCCGAATGTAACTTCGAAGGAGTCCGTTTTTCCAACGGGTATTCCCTGCACCGCATAAGAGAATCGCAGGTTCTTGAGGGGCCAGTTCGATGTCAAGCTCGCTTGACCATTGATTGAGTAGAACATCCGAGGGTACGATGACAAGCGTACATTTTCCTAAGAAGATGTGTTCACGTATCGCTTCAATTGCTGTGATAGTTTTCCCACTGCCGGTTGCGTGCTTGACTATTCCCCGCCAGCCGTTCTTTCGCCAATCTGACAGAACGTTTCTTTGGTGGTCAAATAGCACTTTCGGGTGGCTGCCGTTGGAAGAGGCGTTTCTTTCAATAAATTCGTGGGGATTTGGGTCTGCTCTCTTTACGACGTTGTCCAGAAAGTCACTATCCGGAGTAAGGGTGATGAAGCCTCCGATTTGTGACTCCCATAGTTTGTCGAAGTAGTTCTGATGGTCTGATACTCGACGAGCCTCCCCCTCCCACGAGGTAAAGACTTCAAAAGACTCGTGGTTTCCATTTGGATGCCAACCGGCCCAGGTCTCATTTATGCTGCCAGTAAAGCTGATCCTGTGATTTTCGTCCGCGAATATGCCAAGTTTGTCGTGGAATATTCCTTTGTTTTGTTCGTTGGCAACGAACCTCAGCTCAAGGTGCCCAGCAGCTACCATGTTAGCGAGGAGCCTAAGGCGATGTTCACCAAATGGTTTCTGAGATATGCGTTCTATTTCACGAAGAGTTGCTTGTCCACAAATCTTCTTGAGTTGAACTCCTTTTCGAATCGCCTCTATATCTTCTGGCAAGAGTTCGGGTGTAGTAATCAATCGGATTCTTCCGCCTCGAAGCGCGAAGTGTTCAATGGCTCCCTGCACGAGGGAGAAAAGGGTCGATCGGAAATACCCAGTAGCTCGGTCGTATTGGGTTGAAGCTTGTAGGGCGGGTATGTAAAAGTCGTGGATTAGGTCGTCTTGGCTGGTTGAGTATCGGTCTTTCCAGTTGCGTTGTAGTGACTTATTGCTCATGGTTTGCTGTTAAAGTTGTGCTCCGGACATTTGCGAACGTTGTCTTTCATGTTTCTGTATCGGTTGTCCATTTTCACAATTTCTCGGATTTATCAGCCTTTCAAATGAGCAGTTTGCCCGGTTGAATCGTCAGCCGTTCACGCCTCTCGATCTTCTATTTTGGATCTGTTTGTTGAGAGGATACCTGCGAGCAGACGGTGAGATTTTGGCGTCCCGTCGAGACACAGGATAGATTGCTGATATCCGGGAGATGAGTTTTCAACGCAATCCAGCTGCGGTTGGTGTGGCATCTTGTCGGCTGCGCCTCGAGCCTTCAGATTTTTCGTTGATGCTGCTCTTTGTGGTATCCAAGCCAAGATCACATTCTTGTTGTCTGGTGAGCTACGCTGCCGTGGTGTACCTGCTCTTTCTGGATGAGTCCGGGGCACCGGACGAGGGAGTGTTCGCGGTTGGAGGGATCGCCGTGCGGGCCGACCGGTGGCCGGAACTCCGGAGCCGCTGGGACCGGTGCCTGGCTGAATGCGGGTGGCCGGAAGACAAGGAGCTGAAGTGGTCCGGCACCGTTCGAGGCGAAGTCCCGCCCGACGTTGCCGACGCCGTCTACGACTGCCTCGCCGGACTGCCGATCCAGTGCTTCACGACCGTGCTTTGGCCGGACGTCGGCAAGGGCCACTACGAACAGTTCTTCGCGACCGAGGAAGACACCTACGCCACCGCGCTCATGTTCATCGCCGAACGGTTCCAGCGGTTCCTCGTCCAGGAGGACTCCTACGGGGCGATCGTACTGGACAGCCGCCGGCGCGAGGTGGACGACCGGATGCGCCAGTTCTTCACCCGGATCAAACGAGAAGGCACCCCGTTCGCCGAACTCGAACGGATCGTCGACGGCCTGCTGCTCGGACCCTCCCACTTCTCGCTCGGGCTCCAGCTGGCAGACCTGGTTGTGGGTCCCGCCCGCTCAGCCCAGATCAAGATGGGCGAAGGAAGCCGCCGGCACAAACAGCTCCTCGAGACCGTCTACTGCCGCCACCCCGCCAGCGGCGAGATCGACGGCGTCGGGATGAAGTGCTTCCCGGACAGCACCCGACCCGACCGGGGCCCGGAGGTCCGGCTGTTCAACCCGCGGGAGCTCTTGAATTAAGAGTGCCCCTGGCTGAGAGTCCTCCGCCGACGATTCCTTAGTCGGTCTGAGGGTTCTCCTCCAAAAACTTGTCTCGAATCTCGGCGAGAGTAGGTCCTCCGGACCCCAGCGTCCAGGCTTCCCAGCCGTTGACAGCCTTGCCTCCCAGGACGTGAACCCCAGCTCCACTCGGAGTTTGAAATGGAGTTCCGTCGACGACCACCTCGCCGTTGGCATTCACAAGTGCCTCGGCCTTCTTGCCTCTCTGATCGAAGATCAACTTGTCGCCAGACTTGATTTCTCCCTTTGCGACGAGTTGGGCGATGGTGACTGAATATGACTTCTTGCCCGGAGCGACATTCTCAGTATCAGACTTCTTGGCCTCCTCGGTCTTCGCGAGACTGAGTCCCGCAATACGCAACGCAGCAAGAATCGTCGGGATGAAATCGTCGAGCGCTATTAACTGATGGTCGGGAAGTGTCTTGTCAATGCTCTTCATTCCTTCAGCGACTTCGACCTTTTCTGCGGTTCGAAGCTGGCTGGCAAGCCGACCTTCCAGATAGCCAATCTGGGCCGAATGGAATCCATCCGTCGTATCTCGCGCGACGGCCACCGCCCGCCACCAGTCAATTGGTGGATTCGTGCTGTGCTGCAGAAGTCGACCGCGCAGACTGGTCGCCTTACCGACGTAAACGGAGACCTTGGCGTCCCTATGGGGGCCAAGAAGCACATAGACGCCGGGCTGCTCCCAGCCCAACTTCGGAAGGGACTTGATTTGTTCCCGGTCGATAAGGGCCACCTGAAGGGCGTGGCTGACAAAGTCGAAAGTGATCGGCGCGCCCAGGTCAGATGGAACCTGAACGTTCGCAGTTGTGACTGGCGAGACTGTCACGTAATACCTCCCTAACTCTGAGTCGCCCGAAGATACATGGAGCGGGCGCCTCGTCCAATCCTGCCCGCACCTCTTCGCGTCAGATTCCACCAGCCGGGCCCGACTCTCTTTCCGATGTCGGTTCTGGACAGGTTTGAGACTCCGGGGTATCGGGAGTGGGACTCGGTCGAGTTGCGGCAGCTCCTGGTCGAGAACTCGCTGAGGGCCAAGGGGGACGGGTTGTGGGTTGACCGGGAAGATGAGATCCGGGTGCTGGTCAGCCCTTTCGGTCTCTTCGTCGGTTGGAACGACAGTTACGCGAAGCTGGCCGGGCCGATCGTGATGCGGTTCGGCGATGTCCGGCACCTGCCGCGGGGTGAGGAACACGAACTCCCCGAGGCGATCGAGGAGGCCCGCAAGCGCCGGCTCGCTTCGCTGATCCAGTGCAAGCATTGCGGCGAGATGACGCCCCCGGGTTGGATCAACGACCGGTGCTGCGT
>Ga0182741_1001957_pt1 | contig 25084 bp, 14 predicted proteins | sample eDN5th37CBELigOP_FD_128874 | JGI IMG/M metagenome (GOLD analysis project Ga0182741, IMG submission 128874) | Enriched Organic Plus compost microbial communities from Emeryville, California, USA - eDNA 5th pass 37_C BE-Lig OP (version 2) (version 2) ... | reverse complement strand
CAGCGCCAACCGCACCCGTACCTGCGCCGAGACCCGTGGTACCTGTGCGCGCACCAAAGCCTGTCTTGGGTGCATTCGCGCCAACGGTTCCGAATCTGCTCATTCCGGTTCCGAGTCCAGTGTTGGCGCCAACTCCGACGGTACCAGCACGCGCAAAACCTCCACCAAAGCCGCCTGTAGTACCCACTGTGCCCGCCGTGCCCGTGCCGCCCACGCCGCCCAGCTTAGCACCAGTACCAAACGCGGGTTTCCCGAAGCGTGAGGTCATCTGTGAGGAAATGCGAGGGTTAACGAAGAGATAATATGTAAGAATAATGATTCATTTGAGCGGATTCAACACGATCTACCGAAAAATTGAATTGTCAGAGCATCATACACCCTACAACCCCGTGATTTACCACGCTGATCACTCTTCTAATTTGACTGGTTTAGAATATTCCTTCCCCCCCGGCTCTGGACCCGCCCGCCGCGGGCCCCAGACTCGCAGCATTTTGCGAGTAGGGTGCTTTTCGCGAAACTGAAGACAAACCGGATTCAGAGGTGTATTGCGCGCCACACCGAGTGCCAGGCGAGGACAACATTGGAAACCAGACCATCATGCAGTGAGACACTGCTCTGAAATTTCCCTGCGCCATGCACTCCTACCACGCACTCGAACGCGACTACGACCGAGTGCCCGCCAATTCGATCCTCGCTGCTCGCAATGGGTTGGAGGGCCGGGAGAGACCATCTGGGTCTCCGCTCCGCCCGCTCTCGGCCAATTCGAGTTTGAATGTGCCCCCCGTTCAGCACGCACTCGCGCTCGTGGAGCACGCCCAAGCCTTTGTAACAACCGTAAGGCCAGTCTTGTTTGATTTCCAGTGTGAGCCCGACGACAGGAAGCAGTCCATGACTCCGCTCACACCGTTCACTAAAACTGGCACCCGAAGCAACGAGCAGCGAGATAAACGTCCACTCAACGCGCCCCACGACTGGGCCCGATCTGGTTCTGGTTCAGGACGAAAATACCAACAGAAAAGTTCTCAGAGCACAGTCGTAGCAGGACCAACCACACCAGAGGCAAGTGGACTTGCCGCATCAAGCCAACAGAGATATGCAACCAGTAGCTCGTCATCGTCGCAGCGAATAAGCCAGGCCCTTAGTCCTAGTTCAAGGCAGACAATTCTAACAACCCCAGCAAGAGTCTCAGCCAACCTCGACCCGAAACTTGCAGCCGAAGACGCATGGACACTATCAGCGACTCGAGCCTTCAGGTATGTAGACACAATCGAATCTCTTTTAACCTCGCGAGATTATATCCAAGCCACAGAGGAATATCGAGAGGCAGTGCAAAGGCTGCACAGGTTATCGCCCAAGCGAGGCTCAGGGAACAGGGAGATGCTTCAGTCGACAACCAGTACCGACAGCTTAGGTCGCAGCAGAGAGTCGTTAGCTGAGACACAGGTCGACAAAGACGCGGCTGACGACAAGACCGTCGTCGAGAAGTGGCTTCGAGGCGATAACGACAGGCAGAGATCCTCGGAACCAAGCCCACGAAGTCTGAGTGAGAGTAATCAAGAGACAGTAGACGATGCTAGCAGACTTGAGCAGCAGTCACCGACAACGACTGCAGATGACCTATTGCACGTAATTGAGCAAGCAAACCTTCGATTGCAGGAGATTGCGCGATCACCATCTCAAGCGGAGGAGTCCAAGACGTTGGGAGCCGATGGTGCTGCACCTCTCGAGGAAGTGACTGGTGAGGATACTGGTCTGCATAGTAATGCTTATTCCACGCATCAACTCGAGGAAAGGCCAACAAAGTACTTTATGAGCTCACTTAGTAGTCACCATGCAAGGCCCAAGACTCAGGAGGGTACGAGATCGGCTGCTCTTATCACGCCTCAATCACTTTCACCGAAGCCTTCTTCGCCTCTACATAAGCGGCCCCAAACAGGCGTTCCCCACCCATCCTACTCCAGTCGTGCTCTCACTATCCCTGGTCTCGATTTTACAAAAATCCCCTCAACACGACTCTCGTCCGCAGATCCTGCCACGATGCCCTTTCGCATCACTTTCAGAGAGCCTCTGTCTCATCAGGCTGCACGGTTTCGTGCAGAGCGATGGAAAGTGCTTGCTAGCAAGTCGTCTCAGTCCCGAACTAGCACCTCAACTCCTGTCTCTCCACAACGCCAGGGCCCTGTGGAGAGTCTGTCACAATCCAGTCCAACCGGCAGTGATCATGCGGACCTGATGGCATCCACATATGCACTTGCCGATCCCGTTTTCAAACTCGAAGAGGCTTATCGCAACTTTGCACCCACCGCCACCCATAACTGGCCTCGTCGTGAGCCGTTACGCAAGCGGACGGGCAAGCGGTAACTATGTGCCTCAACAATTCGTGATGTAAATAGCTACCCCCAGCTACAAATGTTATACTCTAGTGTTGAATGAATACATTTTGGTTTGGTTTATTGCATTGCTCACTGCCTTACGCGCTTGTAGCCTCCATACTCGTCCCGACCACGGTCACGATCCTGGTCGTGACGGCCCCGATTGCCATAGTCACGGTCTCGCGGGTCTCTTGCATCCCGGGGATCTCGCATATCCCTCGGATCCCTCTGTTCAAAGCGGTACTCTCGATCCTCATGCTCTCGTGGCCGGCCACCATAGTAAGGCTGGTCAGGTGGTGGTGCTTGAGGGGGATAGCTGCCGGGCCTACGGTCGTCATAATATTCACGCTTTCGACCCAGGTAGTCTTCATCTCGACGGTCATCACGAGGTCTTTCATCTCTTCGTTCGTACCCTCTATCGTGTGGCCGATCGTAAGACCGGTCATCTCGTCGATCGTCGCGTCGATCGTATTGCCTCTCATCTCTGCGGTCGTAGAACTGGTTTGACGGGGGTGGAGGCGGCGGGGGTTGGTGGTACGATTGTGGTGGCGGGGGAGGCGGGTATTGGCTCTGTGGATAACCCTGGTCCGGATGAGATGGCACTCGATGAGGTGGAGGTGGTGGTGGAGGTGGTGCACCGCGCCCATCGTAGCCTGGCGCCTGATGATAACTGTCCCGCCCAGGCCCACCATACTGCTGCTGCTGCTGCGGTGGTGGCGGAGGTGGTGGCTGGGGTGAGGATGATGGATTTCGGTGATCAGGCTGCTTATACTCTTGCTGACGGCCATAGTTGTGCGGGGCTCCGTACGGATCTCGGCTAGGTTGGGGCTGCTGCGCTGGCTGGCCAGGTCCTGGCTGAGGTTGCTGATTTTGAGCAGCAGCTGCAGCGGATGTCATTGTTGCCGCAGCACCTCCTAGACCAGGGAGTCCAGGAAGGCTAGTAGCACCTGTACCACCCGGGACCAAACCCGGGTAATCCATTGCGCCAGCCAATGCTGTAGTGGCCCCCGAAGGCGCGCCTGAGGCTGCAAGCTGAGTTGAGCCAGTTTGGCGTGCACCATAAACTTTCTCAAGCAGGGACAGACCCTCCGCACGCGCGCTTACCGGCAACTGGTTGACGTTGTACTGGTCGGTCATAGGGTCGCCAGGGTTGTTCTGAGTCCAGAAGCGTACGTGGGTGTCTTGACCCGCCGTTGCAAGCACATAGCCCATGGGGTGCCATGCGAGGTCCCAAATCGCCGAGTCATGAGCACCGCAGATCTCTGCCTGTGGCAGATTTGAGTTGACTGTCCAGTGGAGAACAGTGCCGTCCATACTGGCGGAGGTGAAGAGTTGCTCCATGGTGGGATGCCACTGAAGCGCGGTAACGTGTCCATTGTGACCACGGCACACTTGGAACGTTGACATCGTTCGGATATCCCACACCTTGCAGAGGTTATCGCGCGCACCCGTCACGAACCAGCGACCGTTCTCATTCCACTTGACCTTGTTGATGATGTTGTCATGGCCGGGTAGTGTTGCGATCGAATGCGCTGTGCGGGGATCCCACAAACGAACTCGCGTGTCACGACCCGCCGAAATAATCAAGCCCATCGAGGGATGCCATGCTACAGCCTTGACGTCACCGGAGTGCTCAGTAAAGGTGCGTTCCACGGTACCCAGCGCGAGATCCCACACATGCACTTTCTGGTCATCACTTGCCGTTGCGAATTTCTCGTCGGTGGGAGCGAGCGAAATACTTCGCACAGAGTCATCATGCAGCTTGGCGACCTTGACAGGACTCAGCGAAGTCTGCCAATACTTGAGGAATCCCTTGTCATCCGCAGAGAGTAGCCACATACCATTACGTGACCACTCCATCGCGTTGATGGCGAACTCGTGCGCCTGCATAATCGTTTCAAAGTTGAAGGTGATACCTTTCCAAAGGGTAAACTCGCCCTTGTGCGTGCCTGTAATCAGACGCCTTCCTTGTGGCGCCCATCGCAGCGAGTGAATTGGATTCGGCAGCTTGTTTGTAGATCGCGAGATGTAGCGAGTGCAAAACGCCGTGGAGGGGTTATCCGCCGTCGCGGGCACGGGCTGGATCTCCTTGATATAATCCATAGTAGGGTAGAGCACAGGAAGATCCCGTGCATCACGCTGGTACATGCGCATTTGCAGATACCTAATCAGCGAGTGGTGGTAATCCACGACTTTACGCACCACCGGCTGGCGCACCTGCTTACCATCGAAGACGTGGCTACCCTTTTTCATACCGGAACCCTCATACGTCAAGTCACGACCTCTGCCTGTGTAGTGAGGCTGAGCCCCAGGTCCAGCGCCTGCGCCAGCGCCTGAGCCACCTTCCCCTCCATGTCCACCATGCTGCTGGTGGTGCATGCCGGGGGTCTCAACTTGATACATGGGTCGACTCATGGTGCCTTTGTGGGTCTGGGAGATGAAAGATCTGCCCTGGTGTTACTTCTTTTCAGCGACACGGGTCGCTTTGAATGCTCGGATACCTCGCGCCGCGTCGGATCTAATCGTTGGACGGTTCGAATCCAAGTAAGACGTGAGTGTTGGGCTGATTTTCGTGGTTGTCACAGCGGGTGTCTGGATAATAATCCGAGATTTTAGCCTGTCCAAGCGTCCTTGACCGAATCACCGTGTGGTTATCCTCGATCTGACGGTGCACCTCACGGTTGCTATCTTTGATCACTCCAAACTGAGAGCCGACTTTTCGCGTAATCCCCATCCACCCTCACGCAAAAGGTAGGGCCAACGACCGCCCGAACGCAGTCGGGGGTGATAAAATACACGAAACTGAGAGTTGAGAAACCGAACTTTGCATCGGATTTTGAGCCCTTGCGAGGGTGCATTGACCATGTTGTAGAGTTTATTGGGTGGTAAACACCAGGTGCTGCTGCGAATATGGCTCCAGTTTGCGATTCACTCACTTGTTGCCGGGTTACACGACGCAGAAGGTCTTAGGGAAATATCTTGTTGAAGGGATATGTTGCATTTGAGAGTGCTGCGGTCGGGTGATGGATACGGCTTGGGTGTATTTCGATAAAGGCATCCACACCTCACCATTATGCCCGGACCATTCTCCTACCGCACCAGCCTCGTTCTAGGAATGGGTAACCAGGGCTCAAAGCCAAAGACGAGCGATTCGAAATCGCCGGTGGGCCCACGGCGCGACTCGGACGACTCCAAGGGCCAGGGGGTGCAGTTCGCTGAGCAGGATGATCACGGTGATGAGAACAAGACGCATAACCCCGAAGGCGAGTACGAAGAGGAAGAAGACGATGATGAAAAGGAGGCCGAAATCGATTCCGCACAACTTTCCAAGAGTGAACGTCTCAAGGAGTGGTTCAGGACATTCATGAATGAACAGGAGGAGGACCGTCAGACAGTCACTAAGTGGGCTCGTACATGTATTTGGCGTTTCTTCTGGGACTTCCTTTTCGAGGCTCGCTACTCAGAGGAGCTCACAGACGAGGTCAAGTGGGGTCGACCCTTGCCTTCAGTCGCTGCGCGCCACGATAACATCAAGAACCTGTGCGAGGTGAACATGCGCCGTATGGACAAGAAGACTCGTGAGCGTGTCATTGGTCAGCTCTGCAGTATTTCCGATCTCCAGGGTCCTGATATCTATTGGGACCCCGAACTGCGCTCCTCTGGTGTGAGTGCATTGAACACGGCGGAGCAGGATGACTTCGATAACCCCAAGACACTGACTGAGAACTTCGGTTACTTGCAGATTGACGTCAACAATGAAGCAGGTGGTTTGTTCCGCGGTGTTTGGAGCAGTGCCAAGTACACACCTTCTGATGGCGCCCAAGCACCCGAAGGCGAGGATACAGAGAGCAATGATATCTTGCACATTTCTCTCCGTGGTGAGCACTGGGAGGATCTCAAGCTGCTCACTGCGATCAACCTGAATCCCCGTATCAAGACTCTCCGTGCGGCCCGTCACAAGATCCGCATGCTCCACGGCACTCGTGTCATGGTGCTTATGCGAAAGTGTGTGCGTTGCCACATGGATCACAAGCCTGGCGTCAGCAGCTGCTTCCTTGAGGCTACTCTCCGCTTCGCTGGCCACTCCATCAAGACTCCCGCACAGGATATTCTAGATACCGATCCTGCGTTCACCTTCGATCTTGTCAACGTTGTCAAGCGCTCAATTGTGCGCTGCGGTATCCACTGCAACAGTGACCACTCGGATGAAGTCGTTGGTAAGAACATCACAAGCGACCAGTTCTTCATCACCTCGCTGCTTACAAACCAGGTCCAGCCCAAGCAGGCCGCACTCTGGGAAGCTGCCCTGAAGCGTCGACGAACCTGCGGTCTCTCATTCAATTTCTACCCATCGGTGTATGCCAATCCAGATCTGCCATACCAGCCCCCTGCGGTGTGCCAAGAGGTCATCAAGAAGACCGAAGGTGCCACATCTGACCTGTATATCGATCTTTTCGACCCTACTAAGGGTGAGCGCAAGGTTGCAGCTGCTTTCGAAGAGTTGTACAAGCGAATGGATGCCATCTGCTCTCGCAACGATACCGCATACTGGTTCAAGTTCTGGATCACTGCGTGCAAGACCCTGTTCCCAGATCATCGACGTATTCCCAACTCCATGTGGGACTTCGACTTCATTAACAACACAGACGCTATTTGCTACCGCATCATGAAGCGTGATGCCCTTGAGGAGCGCCTTAAGAAGAGTAACCTTTTCGATAATGCAGAGCTTTACCTGACGAAGCAGAACTCCGTCGCACGTGTGCTCGATACACTGTATCGTAACCTCGAGATGCTCAGCGCCGGCTCAGTCAAGTCCAAGGGTCGTGGTCCTAAGGGCCCCGCTCCCAACGCCCCCAAGAAGGTGCTCAGTCCCGGTGGCAGCCAAGCTGCAGATGAAGGCGCTGGCGCGAACCAACGCGGTGGCAATCGCAAGATTACTAACGCCGAGTTTGACCTGCTGGCAAGTCGAAGCCAAGCTGCAATTGAGCGCATGGCGGCCATCCAACGTGACTACGCTCTGGGTTCGCTCTCGCGTCAGGATGTGATCAATGAGCTGCATTACCTCGCTCAGGATTTCCCTGCTTTGTTTGAGAGCCTAGGTGGCGCTGAGGGTTTGCAGGCGCTGAGCAACTTCGCCAATTCAGATTCACAGGTGGCTCAAAACCTTAATACGGTGGCACAGGGTATGCAGCAGGAGGCACAGTCCCAGCTTGCCGCAGCGGCCTTCCAGTTGCAACAACAGCAACAGCAGATGCAACAGCAAATGCAACAGCAACTGCAGCTTCAGCAGCAACAGCTGCAACAGCAGCTCCAGCAAACTCTTCAGCAGCAGCAGCAGCAGCAGCAGCAGCAGCAGCAGCAACAACAACAACAACAACAACAGCAGCAGACGCCCTTCCCCGCACCTGTCATTACCCCAGCACCAATCGCTGCTCCACGGACTGCAGCATCTGCTGCCAATACCGAGCAACTGTTGCAGATGCAGACTGCACTCTTGAAGAAGCTCGAATCACTCGAGAGCCAGATCGCAACGATCCGATCTTCGTCGCCTTCCGAAGGACGTTCGTCGTCGCGAAAGAACACCCGAGACTCTGACTCGGATGATGAGCCAGCGCCCAGGAGGAAAGACAAGTCGCGATCAAAGAAGGAGCGCAAGCCAGCAAAGGACTCTGACTCTGATATCTCGTCTTCGTCTGACAGCGAACCCGAGTATACCTCTAACAAGTCGCGAAGCAAGTCAAAGAAAGACAATGAGGACCGCATCGGTAAGCCCAAGGATACATCTAGTCGTATGTGTGGCTCCGTCACGGAGAACGACCCTAACACCGAGGATAGCTGCACAATCGCCTAATCGTGTTGGATCCGTCAGACGAGATGCATCGCCCCGCGTGCGATGCGACGCGATATAGTGTGTAGAGTACACGAGCTATAGGAGCTCACATTCTTAATGTACACAGTAAGCAGAGTAGACTACCCGTTGCAGCCGGATGCCGTGGATGTCAAATCTATCATTTGGTCCAACGCATTCGGTCTCAGCTGTTCTTACATCCATCAACACTTTGACTGGCCTTGTGTCCCGTAATGTACGCAGACTGATCCTGGTCGCTTAGTGGCTTAGTAGCTGTTTATGGATCACCGCCTTCTTTTGCACATCCTTAATTACATCCTTCCCACCTTACTAGGTTGACTTGCAGCGCGCGTATTGCACATGCAACATATTGCATTGCATTGCATCGCTGCCGAGAGCGCAGTACGCTTTGCCCTCGCAAGTTTTCTGTTTCTTGGTTAGGCTTGATTTGCGCCGACAGCTCAGCAGCGGCAGCGCGAGTTGGGCTATTTGACCAAAAGAAATAAACATAGTGGTTTGTACCAGTAAATGGAGTGATTTTCCGTAATAGTTTTAGGACCTGGCATGGTCCCTACCGAGCTTGAGCAGCACTACCCTCTTGGTCCTGGACTTAACAGACCCGAATCTGCACACTTCCACCCGATCTGTATCTCACGACCGTGGCAGTACTGCGCCGATATTATCGCACAGGGCTTGATAGCACCCACACCAAAGCAGATTTATCTGGTAGCTCACGCCACCCAATCCCTGCAACAATGCTTTCTCTGGGCCGAGCAGAGCTCGTCTTGGTCGCCCTCTATATCGCTTTGGTGGCAGGAGGCATTTACATGGTGAACCATGAGGTCAAGGAGCCCTACATGGTAAGTTGTCTTACTGATGTTCGTCTTGATTTGTCTGTATCATCGCAAGTTCGTCGAGCCTGTAGTTGACGAGATCTCGCTTAATTCACATTCCTACATCCTTTGACCTCAACTTTCAGGACGAGATATTCCATATAACCCAGACCCAGCGGTACTGTGCGGGGGAGTGGACGACGTGGGATCCCAAAATTACCACCTTTCCTGGGTTATATATCTATGCTGCCCTCGTGCAGAAGGCCTATGCACTGATGCTCCCATACTGGCCTTTGACAGAAGTATCACTGCCTGAGCCGTGCTCCATGGAGGCCCTGCGATGGAGCCAACTTCCCATCGCAATCGGACTTGCCATTGCAGTGCTGAAGCTCCTGAGGAAGATCTATTCGGAGCTACCCGAATCAGAGTCGGTCGCGTTAGTCGCTGCGTCCATTCTCTTCTTCCCACCTTTATACTTCTACAATTTCATGTTCTACACTGACACGATCTCGTTGTTTTGGGTCCTGATGACGTACATTGCTGCGATAAACGCGCGGCTGGGTAAGCCGAACTCACCCATGCCGGGACGAATGACCGCGTTCTTTGGCACGCTCGCCATTCTCTGCCGGCAGACGAATATCGTATGGCTTTTCTTTGCGGTGGTACATACCTCGCTTCTACCGCAACGCGCGGAGATCGACCTAAAACAGTGGAGGCAAGACAGGTCCGACGCAACGGCGCGTCCCGACGTGATAGAGCTTGGAATGCAAGAGGAAAGCCCTCGACCTTTCGAACTTGGGTGGCGGCCGGAACTGGCACACGTTAAGAGTGTCCTGTTCTCACCACCGCGGCTTGGAAGTATCCTAATCAATCACGCAGCGTCACTCCTTGTAGCGTTAGCATTCGTTGCGTTCGTCTACTGGAACGGTGGCGTCGTTGTGGGTGATCGCGAGCACCACGTGCCAGTAAAGCACTGGGCTCAATTCCTGTACTGGACAGCTTTCGTTCTGTTTGGGTTATGCATGCCATCTCTGATCGTACATGTAGTGAATTGCAGAGAGCGCTATCGTAGTGGGCGAAAATTTGCCAAACTTGTGCTAGCCTTCATTAGCCTGAGCGCACTCTCCTGGTGGATCGTCAAGAATTTCACCTACGTGCACGAGTTCATCTTAGCTGACAATCGTCACTTCATTTTCTACATTCGAAGGAAACTTGGAAGCTACTCTCAATGGGTCACTCCCCTGTACGCATTTGCCACAATTGCTCTTTTTGTATTGCCTCAATTCACGAAGAATGTGCCCCTGCAGCTTCGAAGACTGGGAACCCTGCTCCTCTTTATCTGCACAGCACTCACCATTGTGCCCTCGAAACTCGTTGAGTTCCGATACTATTTGATCCCTGCGACTCTCTATTACTTGTACGTGCACGATCATGTTATGTACATCAACACCTCGAGATGGCCTCGTGGATTGTATATCATTCAGGTTCTAGCGTTTATGTTGGTTAACTCGTGGCTCCTGAATTTGTATCTAAACAAACCGTTCGTTTGGGATGATGGCACAACGGCACGATTTATGTTCTAATGCCGCGATCCACGCCCTGAACTACACTAGTAAAACACAAATGTAAATTACGCCTTAGCTTAACACTACAACAGCTTAGTTGAACCAACCGGGTGAGTAGCGCGGGTTCCACTCATTTTCACAGTAGGTGTAACCATTGAGTGGAGGACCCATCTCCCAACCGTCCGCAATGGGCTCGGCATTGATTCCACGCTCAAGAAGCTTGCAGCGGAATTCCTGGATACGGGCCTGAGCAGAATCTACGTCGGTGACGGACTTGTCAGACCATGCGCGCTCGGCGACGGCAGCGGTGCGTGGCCATGAGCGAGGGATGAAGTTCGTAGCATCGACAAACTCGGACCACATGCAGACCTCCAAACCAGAGAGGAGACCAGACTTTTCGGCCTCTGCACCACCCTCGAAGTCGGAAGGCTCGGTCTTATAATACTTGACCCAGTCAAGACCGTACGAGATGTAGTTTAGGTAGAATGGAGCCGAGAGGACCGAGTGGAAGCCAGCCTTAGTGACGGCAGCCATGACGTCCTTCCAGTTTTCTTCCTTCCAGACCTCCACTACCGTATCAGGCAAGAGCTTGTTGCCATCATCAAAGATCTCCTGCCAGACGATGTACGAGCTGCCCTGCTGCTTGAGGATCTCCAAAAGACGCTGAATGTAGTACGACTGCAGATCAGCTCCAGTCTTTACCTCTGGGTGGGACTTCATCCATTCCCTGATTTGCGGGTTCGACAACCAGCAGTCCTGGATGACTTCGTCACCACCGACGTGGACGAACTTATCCTTGAAGACAGATTTAATCTCCGCATAGAGCTGTGCCACAACTTCGTAGGTGCGGTTGATTGTAGGATTGAGCGGGCCAGTTCCGATCTTTTTACCGGAAGCATCGTAGCAATCGGTCAAGACAGGTGGGTTCAGTGCATTCCAACCCTTGGTGACGTGTCCAGGGGTGTCGAACTCGGGGATGACACGGATGCCGCGGTTGTAGGCGTAGTTGATGACAGCCTTTACATCCTCGATTGAGTAGACATGACGAGGAGTGAACGCGCCAGCCCTAGACATCTCAGGGAAGGTCTTGGACTGGTAGGGGAAGGATTGGTCATCGACGATGTGCCAGTGGAGCACATTGAGCTTGGCGTATGCCATGGCGTCGATATGCTGGAAGATAACGTTCAATGGGTAGCAGTGGCGCGAGGTGTCGATCAGCGAGCCACGGTAGTGGAAACGAGGCTTGTCCGAGATCTCATAAGTACCAATCGTGCGAGCACCCGGTTCAATGAGTTGCGAGAGTGTTTCGAGACCGCGCAAAGCACCGAAGACAGTGTTCGCCTTCAACTGGATATAGGGAGCCTTGGAGATCGAGAGCTCATAGCTCTCGTCGGTCTCGAGCGTGAGCGAGTCATCTGCAGACTTGACGTAGACCTGGCAGCCCTGCATGATGTTTGAGGGATCTCGGTCGGGTTCGTCTCCGCGTAGCATCACGCTGCGGAACATGATCTGCTGATATCGGTTGAACGCATTGTTCAGGATGGATCTGTACATCAGAGTATGGGAACGGAAGGCGGACAGTGGTATCAGGTGTGAGGACGAGAGCTACATGTGCGTATGTGTCGGACGAGGGGGGCTGCAAGAGACCTGCCGACAGGCATATAGATGGGGACGGGGGACGGGGGACGGGGGACGGGCAGTCGCATCCACGACCCGCCAGCGGAGTGGGGGTCAACAACATTACCAACACCAGCAATAACTTACGAATCAAGGCCGTTCATAGCGAGGAACTGGAAGCGTGTCGCGAGATCAAAGTAGTGCTCGGAGCTCGTGAACTTGAGTGGTTGTGGGAACACCGTACGCAGTGCGTGCGTGATTGCAAGGCTGCTGGCCAAGATCGTCACGGCCAGTGTTAATGCAATGGATCGCATGTCGAATCGCGTGGGTGGTTTTACCAATAAATTAATAAAACCAATACCTAACCCAATGTAGATTTCGAGACAGGATCTTCCGAGAGGAGCCTCTCACCCGGGTGTGTGCGCGGGCTGGGCCTCGGAGTCTGGCCATGCCACTCCGTGGGGCTGTAGTCGATAGCGCGCTGTGCTCGGGGATTTATTTCCACTGCACAAGCCCTCACGATGGATACACTTAGGCTGGCTTAAAGACAGGACCAGCTTCACGCATGTGCCGCGATACTCAGCACGCACGACTGCATTCGAGTCCAAAAATGCATTCTATTCTGGTTAGCATGCTGCAGGCACTGCTTCGTGACTTTCTTCGCAAAACACGCCCGACATGCGCGTGGAACACCCCCTAGACTCCACTGAGGGGCCGAATTGTGCCTCTCCAGTCTGAGTGAATAGTAGGACCAGACTTGGGGGTGTCGAAATACGACCCTCCCGAGCAGAACGCTTTCGAGTGAACACAACGCTGTTGCATGCACTGTCCATGCGTGCAAGGGATGCCATTCGATAAGGGTTGGTGTGAGCAATAGAGTGATATCACTCGAATCAGAGTGGCTTTCATGGACATGAGCCTAATCTGAAGCAAACATAAGCGGCCGAGAAAAACACTCGAGTGGAACAGGCTTCTCCCCTCACAGCACACACATCCAGTGCGGTGACGCCCAACTCGATTATTTCGCTCGGTATACAGCCTCTTGAAACGTTAGACCAACCTCACATTACCCCTCAAACCCTCCTCGAAACACCCCCACACAGCCTCGAAAAGCTTGCAAGGCGAGCTGTCTTGCCCCAACTTTTCGACCTTTCACCTCAGAAGCGAGTACTAGTCGGACCAGTATGTCGCAAGGAAGCTTCGTGGACCGAGTACTCAGTCTGGCGCCCTACCTCACGGGAGGCAGTGGCAGCCGCGCCAACGGTGGCTCTCATTTTGATGAGGATGCCATCGCGGGCGAGTACTCTTTCAAGTCAGGTGAAGTAGGATCTCGAGCCGGATTCGCAGGTAGTCCCTCGAGTTACCTCAGTCCCAAGGCCGCAACGCTGTTTGGATCGAAGGCGGACGACGGAATGGACGTTTCTAAGTGGGACGCCAACATCACGCGTCTCCGTGAGTCGCGCGCAAGACCTTTCTGGGGTGTGGCGTTGACCACCTACGTCCTGTGTGTGTTCGTGCTGTTGGTCAGCGGCTTGCTCCTTCAGGCGTTTTACCGTCAGGACACGCTTGTCGAGGCTTTGGGTGTTGCCTCAGCCTCGCAATCCGCAGTGACCGAGAGTGGCACCTACTGCATGCTCTCTGTTGCAGCCATGGTGCTGCTCCATGCACTGGCCGTGTATCGACTCAGTGCTGACCTGGGCTCAAGCCACCGCACGGGTGGTGATGCTAAGGCATCGACAATTTTGCTCGTGCGATTCACGGACTTCGCACTCAAGGTCGCGTTCGTGCTTGTCCTCACAACTTTGGCGCTCACGCTGCGCTATTGGGACAACGAACCGAGCGTAACACGCGACCCAACGTTGCTGGACAACCTCACTGTGCCACGACGCTCCTGGGTTCTTGGTCTGCTTGGCATCACGGGCGTTTTGCTCGGCGGCATGATGGTGGTAGGCGCATCGTTGCCTTACCGTCCTTCATACCAGATCTTCGCGTCGTCTCTTCGGACCTTTGGCTTGTTTGCCTTCCTCAGCAGTTTCGCCGCAGCTGTGCTCGCCATGGTGACGGTGATCAAGGCGCCCGCCACATTCTTCCAAGATCTCTCGGTATGGGCACCTCTTGGCCTTGATTTGATGGCCGGCCTCGGCGCTGTCGCACTCGCAGGCAGCGCTCACTCCGCGCGCAGCACAATGGATCTCGGCGCAGGTGGATCTTGGCTCGGCATTCTGACCTCTCTCACAGCAGCCCTCGGATTGGGTGCGATCCTGAGCTACTCGGATGCTGTGCCTGAGTTCGAGCTACCCTTGGTTATTTCCAACCCGCTCTTCGCTTCGGCGATTTGCGCCTTCACTGCGGCGTCTCAACTCGCGCTCGCTGCGGTTCACCTTGCTGCGTGGAGGCTCTCGGAGACCGTCGAGCCTGCACGTCTCGTTGACATTGGCAAGGACTACGATCTGTAAGAAAACAAACACGTACGTCTCTACCCGTGTCATTGTAAGCTGGGCATCCAAGATGATGCTGTAATAATACAAACTCTTTCAAACGCTTCAGAGACGTGAGAATGAATGTACCTCAGTGGCTACGAGTGAGTGATTGGTGGGGCATTCTCGTCGCTTCCACACGAGGGGATCCTACTCGACTGGGGTGAGTGAGAGCGTACCGAGTGGGGCTTATTCCACCACCCATGTGGCTGGAGTTCGTCCTGGGGCCTCCGTGCACAGCCAAGAAAGCACTGAAACACTGGAATCAGCGTTTTGACTACATTTCTGCATAGTCTGAAAGTCGCACATGGCCGAGTTTCGTTTGACAAAAAACGTCTGAATCGCGTTCTCCACACGTATCTAACTCGAACCCACCCCCCAAATCCCTACACAGTCTTTAATCCATGGCGGAAATCAATGCCGCACACTACGCCCAGTTAAGGCATCAGAGCCTTGACGCGGTTAACCGCTTTCTTTCACAGTACAGTACGTAAGACCCCACGTACCTTGGGTCTATAACCGCTTATTGCACTGAGATCTACCGTCCCATACTTACATTATGCTCCCTTCTTGTCCCACCCCCTATCAACAGCCGTATTCCAGAAGGTGCAACGGTCAACGGGTCTTCCACCCTGGGTGCTCGCGTTCGTCACTGCGGGTATCGTTGCGTTCACTTACACTCGTACGTTTGGTGTACGTCTTATTGTAATGATGCTGTATTTCCGACACCACTATTAAGTTGTATTCGTCTTGTGCTCGGAGTGAGAGACCAGATTAGATAACAACCCCTGAGGGTGGAACTTGGGCTCCTCAGTGAAGTGGGGTTTCGCTACATCCACGATAGAAAACGCGCGATTTCCTTTCGTTATGGCTTTGCACCTGCTTGTTAAGCATTGTCCCACTCACAGACGCATCGCAAACATCCTACCGCAATGTTTAGTTCTCAAATTTCACTCAGGTCGCCGGACTGCTCGTATCGGCGTACTTCACGTTCAAAGCACTCGAGGGCAATAACCCAGACCTGCATATGAGATGGTAAGTTGGTCTGACTGCATACATATGACTTTTTGCTTCGACTGCATTGCAGGAGCCCGCGCTCTTGAGAATATACCAGGCCTGACATTGGACGACTCCTTCCACTCTTCCTGGCTCTCCTCGTTCTAGGCTGAAATACTGGATTGTGTATGGAACTGCAAGCGTAACCGAGAAGGCTCTTGATATTCTGCTCTACTGGGTCCCCTACTGCGAGTTTGTCCGCAAGTTCTTTATGTTTTTGATCCTTATTCCACACACTGGCGCTGCAGTATGGGTTTACGACCATGTCATTGGTCCTGTTTTCAGGTCCCAGCGTCACACCATCGATTCCTCCCTCGAGCGCGTGCAGCGCAAAGCGCTTGAGGCATCTAGCGAGGTGCAGGCCGTAACCTCTTCACTCGTGAGGAACGCTGCCTCGGGCATTGCTTCCGCCGCGATCAAGGCCAGGTAGGCTATGCAGAACCCAGGAGCCTATTTCACATAATTTTGTTAGCATTCCCAGGCCATCAGGTGCACCAGAGCCTTGTTGTGTGTATAGTATTTAGCTCCAGTGTTCTTTTTGGGCACCCTGCCTGCGATGCAGAGAACGACTCCTGAAATCACTCATTCGGGAGCGACGTTTTTCAAGCTTCTTTGCACATTATCGATTTGTATAAAGTACAGGTGCCTCGTCACCGCATCTTGCATATTACCTTATCAGAAGATAGAGAAGTTTAAATTAAATGGTATGTTAATGGTTAAACTGCGCTTCACTACGGATATGTGTATCAAATCGCGGTTCTCCTGGAAGTCCTAGCGTCTCACATCTCCGAAACCTCTATTTACACCTGTTACAGAGCGAAGACACAAAACAGGGCATGGCTGAGCCCACTGAGACCATTCAGGCCTCCATGGAGAGCATGATTGCACGGTAAGTACTCGAGTTTCGTCAATATATCCTGACCAAAACACCATGTCTCATCCTTCGGTTGACACGACCTCACGGAATTCTCGACATGTTCCATGCCATTCATCTAGTATCGAGGGCTTGTTTGCCGTCTTCATCGCCCTCAACGACGGATTAGTCATTGCCAAGGCGGTCGCGGAGGAGTCACCCCTGGATGCCACGATGCCACACCTCCTCCAGGACACCGACAGCATGGAGGTCTTCGATGCTGCTTCGAGTCTATGCCTCTCGACTCTCGAGCAGGTGAGCCGGTTTGGTCTCGGCAAGTGCCGCGTGATGACCACGATACGCGGCGATCAGATCATCATGACCATGCCCCTGGCACCTTTCGTGATTACAGCCGTGGCTTCGAATCAAGTCAACCGTGCTCTGGTCAAATTGGCGCTGCGTGACCTGCTAACAAGGATGACACCACTGCGACTCGTGGCACAGGAGTTCGCAGTTGAACAGTCGATAGAGCCCACTCGTACCGAATTACAAAACTAAGTCTCGCATCTTAGCATCTGTATTTCTATTTCACACTGATTATCGATACTATGTACATGTCAAACAATGGGTGAGTGATGCATGCCACCAGTCATTCATCACATCATAAAACTCTACTCTTGAAGATGATAGCACATTATAGTAGCCCAAGCAAAGTAAGAATCTGCTGAGCGACCTTGTTTGCTTTCTCGGAAAAGGTTGTGGGTCTGTCTTCGGGAGCGTACCCATAAGCCCCAAACTCCAATTCGGGGACGCGAGGGAGCTGTGACGGCGATGGCGATTCGAGCGGGAGCTTGGGCCCCCGGCCAGCAGGTGTAGGGACTGAAAACCCACCAGGGTTGGAGTCCTGGCCATTCGAAGAATGAGCCGGCCAAGAAGGGGGTAGGGTTGGGATGACAGCACCGCTGTCTGCTCCAACTGGCACTGGTTCTGGGTGGATAGACAGTCCAGAGCGCAGTTTGCACGTACCAAGGCCTGTTACGGGGTTGATCGCGCAGTAGGGCTTCGGCATCGCACAGCCTGGCATCATGACCGGGCAGAAGGATGCAAACCCTCGATTCTCCACATTCACGCCGTTCTTCTTGTGCGCTGCAGCAACAGTGGCAAACGCAGCGGGGCTGCACCACTCTTCGTCCACATGAGCGGTGATCTCTTGGAGTGCGTTCACAGCGACTTTGGGGACTGGAATAGGACATGAGCCGTAACATCGTAGCTTGATGTTGAACAGGGTGCACTCGTCGTCCTCACTGCACGACCCAGGGGTTTTGAGTAGTGGTTCGAATTCTAAGTCAAGATGCGCTTGCGCGGCTTTCGTGATGTCGAAGCAGCTTCTGCACGCGCCGTTTACATAGAGTAAGTCTGGGTTTTCGCATGCTACAGCGTTGGTTCCGCCAACAAGCACGGTGGCTAGGGTACTGACTAGGCCAATCCAGGTAACATACAGCATGTGTCTGTCTGTTTGTGTGTGCGTGTGCGTGCGTGCGTCTGTGTGCGTGCGTGCTGCAACCAGTGACGGCGATTGATATTCGTGTGCCTTGCCTCCTATCCAATGCACGACTCGTGCCCTCTCACCATGCTCTGGGTCTCGAGTCGCAATGATCGATTCAGTTGAACGAGCAGGTCAGTCGCCAATCTTGCGGCACAGATAAGTTCCACCAGGTGTGCTTATGCGAACTCACTGACAGGCTGACTCGCACCAAGGCTGCACAGCGCGTACCACGCCTCGAGCCGTCCTGTTCAAGTTGATGTCTCAGCTGCTATCCGTCCTGGCCCGGATTTGTCCTGGTGCTGACCAACCGACTGGCCGGATTAAATCCAAATCCGGGCCAGGACGGATATCCCCGAGAAGCAAAAATGCAAGTCTGGGTGATACTCGATTGGGGCTAGATTTAGACGCTGTGCGGTAAGGATCTCGTTAGGGCTGCGTTTGGAACAGTAGATCTATCTAAGCTGTATCTATATATCTGCCTCGATTCCAAAGGGCGTCCCGCGATGGGCTGAAGATCGAGATTTCTTACTTTGAGGGGGCCTGTGTTCGACACCTGATCGATAGTTTTAATTGTAATTTTGAGCGTATATCGCAGTTGCTGACTTTATTTAACTTGTCACGTGGCGTTATCTAGGTTGCCACTACGTTGAGAATGAGCGAATCAACTCAAACGTGGTCAGGAAAAGTCAAGGTCACCAATGCTAAAACCTACAATGTCACTGTCGAGGTGGTACGTCTGCCTTCCGCTGCGGTTTGCTGAGCATGCAGGGCTGCTCGCACACATCTGTCTCGGGGAGTTTCTACCCCTGCTCGATGTTCGTAATATTATCCCAGCGACACACGCTCACACGCGTCCTTCTTCTCTCAAACTATACATGAATCCAGAACGAGGACTACTCTATCGCCGACTTCAAGCAAGTCATCGAGAGACTCACAGACATCCCCGCCCCAGATCAACGCCTCATTTACCGCGGTGCAATTCTGAAGGACCCTCGTTCCTTCCTCAGCTACAATATTACTCCAGGTCAAACCATTCTCCTGGTTCGGGCACGAGGCGAGGCAAGTACATCCGCTGCAGCGCCTGCCGCTGCGTCAACGCCTGCGTCAAGTGCAACATCTGTGGGCAGTGCTGCTGGTGCCGCTGCAAATGGCTCTGCAGCTGCCGGCCAAACCGCGGCTGGCGCTGCAGCTTCAACCGGCGCCGCCGGCGCTTCCAATGCAGGTGCGGGTGCAACGCCCAACTCCAGCCCTCCGAATCCATTCGCCTCGTTGTTCGGTATGCCTCCCGCAGGCCAGACAGGTGCTGCCGCGAACCCCTTCGCTGCCATGTTCGGAATGCCTATGCCTGGACAACAGGATGCTGCAGCTGCTGCCGCAGCAAACCCCTTCGCAGGACTTGGAGGAATGGACCCGTCGGGAATGCGCATGAACGATCCTCGTATGATCCAACAGATGATGCAGAATCCCATGATGCGAGCTGCGATGGACTCGATGCTCAGCAACCCTGAGCTTCTCAACGCCATGCTTGATATGAACCCTCAGATCCGCCAGATCACCGAGGCGAACCCTGAGATCGGCCGCATGCTCCGTGATCCTGAGATGATTCGTCAGACTTTGAACCTCATGTCCAACCCTGCGCTTATGCGTGAGGCAATGCGCCAGAATGACCAGGCTCTAAACAACATTGCAAGCAACCCTGGTGGCTACAACGCACTTGAAGAACTTTACCGCGACGTTCAGGCGCCACTCTTCGAGGCTTTGGATGGTGCTCACACGAACCCAGCTGACACTACCCCTCAATCCGTGGCCGATGACGTTCCTACAACCGATGGAAGTGGCCCAAGCTCGGCGCCCATTGCCAACCCATGGGGTGGGCGCCCCCAGGGTGCCACTGGAGCAGGTGCGGCAGCAGGTGGTGCAGCCCAGGCAAACCCCTTCGCTGCTCTCTTTGGTGCGGGTGCCCAGCCTGCCGCCGCTGCAGGCGCTGGAACTCAGACGAACACCAGCAATACTAGCAACACGAGCGACACCCCCAGCGCACAGACACAGCAGAATCCCTTTGCCTCTCTCTTCGGTGCTCAGCCCAACGCAGCAGCAGGCGGTGCTGATGCGAGCAACCCATTTGCCTCCATGTTCGGTGGTATGGGAGGAACGGGCGGCATGGGTGGCTTTGGACCCTTCGGCATGGGCATGGGTATGGGCGGTCCACAGAACATGCAGAGTATGATGGCCATGCTTGATAATCCCGTGATGATGAGCATGATTGAAGCTATGTCACAAAACCCCGAGATGCTGCGCCAAATGATTGATAGCAATCCACTCATGCAACAGATGCGTGAGCAGAACCCTGCCATGTACGCCATGGCAACCAACCCAGAGATCCTCCGCACGATGCCTCTGATGCTCAGAACAGTCCGCGCAATGATGGGTGGCGCGAACCCAGAGGGCCAACAACAGCAGCAACAGCAGCAGCCGCCAAATCCCTTCGCTGCCCTCTTTGGTGGCATGGGTGCACCTCAACAGCAAGGTACTGGAGCTCCTGCTAATCCCTTTGCAGCCATGTTCGGTGGTATGCCATTCCCCAACCCCGCTGCGGCTGGTACTGGTGCTGCGGCGACTGGCACTTCTCCCGCTTCCGAGTCGCCGGCAGCGTCGCCTACCGCTGCTGGCCAATCTCCTTCGTCTCAACAGCAACAACAACAACAGCAGCAGTCACCGTCATCGCAGCAGCAGCAGCAGCAGCCACCGAATCCATTCGCTGCCCTGTTCGGTTTTCCCCCTGGCGGTGCTGCTGGTGCCGGAGCCGGAGCCGGAGCCGGAGTCGGAGCCGGAGCTGGAGCAAATCCACTCGCAGCGTTGTTTGGCAACCTTGGTGCGGCAGCCGGTGGTAGTGCAGCAGGTGGTGTACCACGTCCAACGACCGATCCTGCAGTCTTGTATCGCGTTCAAGCTAACGCACTTGAAGAGATGGGCTTCACCGATCGTGAGGCTGTCCTTCGCGCGCTTGCAGCAACTGGTGGTAACATCGACGCCGCTATTGAGCGCTTGACAAGCGATCCTCGATGAACGACTTGACGATATTTACTTGTTTCGCATTCGCTCTGTGACGGTGGTGGCGCGGTTTAGTTCATTCACATGTGTGTGGGATCTAACCTGACCAAGGATACACGATTCAAGTCACCACAAACTGCTTGAAAAGGCACAACGCACGGGATCTGGCCATTTGCAACGCACAGGTATTGACCCAGCAAAATCCTTGCCTCATTGTGTTCCTTGCGAATGTCTACTGTACTAAACTGTATTAGTTTGTGTATCTAGGTACCCAGCTAACTGAAGGTCAAGAAAGGTATGGACGCGCGATTCTCTGCACCTTTCGTTAATGGTTTTGTCTTAGGATTTTTTTAGCTTCGTCTGGGATGATCGCTTTCATTTCTCACTGCTTGATGACGCACCCCACAAAGAATCAAGTCTCAACAAAGCCCAAAAGAATACATCTGTAAAGTGCTTCAAATATGGTGATCGTGATCATGGTCTTGTTAGTGTATGCTTGTGTCGAGTCTAAAGGGTTACAACTCAATCGCATCATCATCTTCTTGGGATCCCTGGTTAGTTGCTCGTCCACTCGCATGTTCCGTGAGTTTTGCGATGTCGAGCACGGTTGTTCGTGCAAGCAAGCCTTCAGTTACACCTGCACATGCGAAAGGTTCACCTTGGCGTGCAAGCACCTTAAGCACCTCTTGTGCGACGACACCACCCAAGACCGCAGAGACGGCGGGGAACTCGAAGTTTATCAAACTCGAATCCATCATTAGGGGCTGGACACATCCATGGGCAGCCATGGATGCTTCAGTAATGAACGAGCTCGGCCGGCCCCTCAGGTGCTCAAGGTCGGTGCCGGCTCGTCGCTCAGGCGCCACGCTGAGCTTACTGAGCAATTGAGCAAAGCAGTGATAGGCGTTTCGTACATCGGCAGGACGTGCGGGAACGGCCGCGTCTATCGTCTTTTCGAGCAACGCCAAATCGACCTCTCCCGCCTCGGATACAAACGGGTGCAGGAGCTCTTCGAGCGGAAGGTAATGGGCAGTCGTCATCCCATGACTTTGACCGTGGCCGTGACCTGCGGACACTTGAGACTGGGCCACCTTGCGGTACTCGAAGTTAGGGCCAAGGTCCTCAATCCAAAGCCCATTCAATCCAATCATATTCACATAAAACAGCATCGGTCGCTTGCTTGCACTCTGCACTGACTTTGAGACTGCGAGATGCTGAGGAAGCGACAGACCGCAGCTGATGACCACATCGTACTGGGCGAAGGGCAAGGCTGCGAAACCAGCCTCGGGCACGGGTATGCTACCTACGCGTGTGAGTGGATTGAGCGCCTGTAGGAACTCCACCGTTGCTGCGGCGCGAGGTTTGCCCAGCGCATCCTGTGAAAGAGCAAAGTTGCATCCGATGTGTTGCTGGGTTACTGTGGTGTCGTCGCAGACTGTGAAGCTGCCAACACCCGCGAGGATGATATTCTTCGCGATCTCCGCTGTAACGCCGTTCAGGTCTCCAAGCATCAGCACGCTGGATGTCTTCATTCGGCGCTGAGCCTCAACACCCCACAGTCGGAGTTGTCGGTCGTACACCTTGGCCTCCTCATCCGTGAGTGTGGTGGCGTCATGAGCGCCTGAGGCATCTCCGTCGATGCGTACGTGCTTCATGGTGGCACCCGATTCGTCATGTCCGTGCGCATTATCCGCATTGGCGCCCTCTTCCCCTGGGTGAGCTGCGCGCTTCATAGTGTAGGATATTAATCTGCAGCGCTATGTGCGGCTCTCGTTGAGTGCGGGGGTCTGACGTATGGCTTAAATACTAATTCACGATGTGATCTATCGAATCCACTATAAAGCAGGCCAAGTGCACGGCTGACACTGCTTATACACAATCACCGACCAGTCTAGATTGAGCGTGACAAAACCCAGTATTGCGAAAATCTCGACGGCATGAGCCTGCTCCCAGGGGGCATACTCTGCGCGGGGAGGCTTCGGGACACGGGTATAAGCACGGAGAGGGTAACAAACAATATGCTTGTATGGACTAGTTGGAGCAATGGGGAATATATACATACATCATACAAAGTGAGTACCATAACATCAATCAACCAATCGACACCCACAGCTCTGGTCTACCTGGTCCAGGCGATGGCGGTGGGTCGCAAGTACCATTATCCATGAGAAACAGTACGAGCGCTCGTTGACCTTACGGAGGATGCATTCATAGGGTTGTTTCGACCATAATCATCGGTACTGTGTAGTCCTGCCTCCCTATGGAACAGCCTCTCGGATGACCGTACTCTCGGCTTACTGCTGGTTCTGGCTGTTGTTGTTGTTGGACGAGTTTGACGTGGGCGGCTGCTGCTGTTGCTGGGGTTGCTGGTGCTGCTCTACATAAGGCAGCGGCACATCCACCGAAATAGCAGGGTAAACTGGTGAGCCAAACTTGCTATCCACTGGACTGGCATCGGCGTGTCGGCGAGGAGAGTGAGCTGGCTGATGATGATGGCGGTGGTGAGGAAACAGTCTACTAGGCTGATTATCCCGGTGATGCTTCGGTGATTGTGGCGACTCGTCGCCTTCCGGACTCGGTGGGAGTTCTCGTGGCTTGTGACATTCAGCCTCCTTCTCCTTCGCTTCCGCAGTCGCGATCTTTTCTTTCTCTTCTTCAATCAGCTCAAGCTTCTTCTTGAGCTCCTGGCGTGCACGATCAATAAACGTCTGTTTGGGCAGAGCGAAGAATTCATCCGAGAAGAAACTCTTAGGCATGCTGCGCTGGAGCGTAGCCACACCGCTGGTACCTGGACTAGCCGACTTGGGCCAGCTCATACCTTGTTCTTTGATCCACTCTTGTCGCTGTTCGAGTGGGATGTTCGCAAAGCTTAGCCCGCCCTCAGGGTCACCCCACGGTCGCGTAAACAACCGTCGAAGAGTGTACTCGGGGTCAGGTGGATCGATGTCGTCTTGACGCATGGGAGTCAACAGCGAGTATGGGAACCTACCTTCGTTCGTCTCGACCAACTCTTCGTCCACCGAAACGCGTTCGAGTGCAACAATCTGACAGTTGATGGGATTCCAGAGCTTGTGAAACGTGCTTACAGACCATCTGAAATAGCGCATCAAAAACAATCTCAGTGTCATACCATGTGTAACAATCACGACATTGGGTGGGGGTTGTTCGAAGCGTTCATCAAACGCGTTTTCCAAGAAGTCCTGAAAGTCGGCGATTCTGTTATAAACATCTGTACCAGCTTCGCCCTCGGGGAAGCGGTAGTAGAATGCACCACAGTACTCACGCTCCCTTCGACACCGCTGGATGTCTTCGTGGCGCTGAAGGTTGCCAAAATCCTGTTCACGAAGGCGTGGGTCTTCTCGAATAGAGATTGAGCGTGGCGCGGCGGAGTCCTTTGTAAGCTCGTAGATCAGCGCGTCTGCTGTTTGCAACGCACGGGTGTAGGGTGAGACGAAGAATTCTACAGATTCATTCCCGATGAGTGACTTGAGGAGCTTGCCAGCCCGACGGGCTTGATGGAATCCTCGCGGGGTCACTGGCACTTGGCTATCGGGAATGCGCTCGAAGACGGATTCGTCAATGTTGCCCCACGCCTCTCCGTGTCGTACGAGGTAGATACGCCGGGGGTTACGATACAGAGGATGCCGGTCCCAGTTCTCTGGAGTCTGTCGCTTGAAGACGCGTGGCAGGAACGAAGGCTGGGCAGCAGCTGCACTAGTAAGGTGTGTGGGCGTGTAGTAGTGGGGGTATGATGCAGGAGGGCGTGAAGGTTGCGAATTTGATGAAGCCGATGCAAGCCTACTGCTAGATCCCACGTCCGGATGGTAATTCGAAGAGGAAGTTGAAGTGGAGGTCGAAGCGGATGT
>Ga0182741_1001956_pt1 | contig 25086 bp, 25 predicted proteins | sample eDN5th37CBELigOP_FD_128874 | JGI IMG/M metagenome (GOLD analysis project Ga0182741, IMG submission 128874) | Enriched Organic Plus compost microbial communities from Emeryville, California, USA - eDNA 5th pass 37_C BE-Lig OP (version 2) (version 2) ... | reverse complement strand
TGGTGGAGCTGAGGGGATTCGAACCCCTGACCTCTGCAGTGCGATTGCAGCGCTCTCCCATCTGAGCTACAGCCCCGGTCCGGTTCAAGACCAAGCGGGCCGAGTATTAGGCCTGCCGGCTTTGGTCTGTCAATCGCCGAGGTGGGCGGAGATGGTCGTCTTTTGGGGGAGAGGGGCGCCTTTCGGCATCCTCAGGGTTGTTCAGCCCCGCTTGGAAGGTTACATGAGCAGCGCCCGGTCCTGACAGGTTTCCCATGAGCTCTCTGATTTCCGTTATCCAACTGGCCCTGCAGCTCTATACCTATTTGATCATCGCCTCGGCGATCCTGAGCTGGCTTGTGGCGTTCAACGTGATCAACACGCGCAACGACGTCGTGCGCACGATCTGGAGCTTCCTGGATGCGGTGACGGAGCCGGCTTTGCGGCCGATCCGCAGGATTCTGCCGAATCTGGGGGGCGTCGATATCTCCCCCGTGCTCCTGATCTTCCTGATCATCTTCATTCAGAACATCCTGGCGCGCCTGAAGTACCAGGTTCCCGGCTGGGCCCTCTAGGGAATGCCGGCCATGCCCTGGCGCATCCGTCCCGATGGTCTCGAGGTCCGCGTCCGCGTGACCCCGAAGGGCGGACGGGACGCCATCGACGGGGTGGAGACGCTGTCCGACGGCCGGCCGGTGCTGAAGGTCCGGGTGCGGGCCGCGCCCGAGGACGGGGCCGCCAACGAGGCCGTGAGGCGCCTCCTCGCCAAGGCCCTGGGACGCCCGGCTTCGGCCGTCGGCCTCGAGGCGGGCGCGACCGCCCGGCTGAAAACCTTTCTGATCACCGGTGAGGGGGAAGCCCTCGCCAAGGACATCGCCGGCCTGACAGGAACCAGCCCATGACTGCCACGATCATCGATGGGAAAGCCTATGCGGAGGGCTTGCGCGCCCGCATCGCGAACGCCGTCGCGGGCCTTACGGCCCAGGGCGTGACGCCGGGGCTCGCGGTGGTGATCGTGGGCGAGGATCCCGCGAGCCAGCTCTATGTGAAGAACAAGGCCCGCCAGACGGTGGAGGTCGGCATGCGCTCCTTCGAGCATGTGCTGCCGGCATCCACCACCGAGGCGGAGCTACTGGCGCTGGTCGATCAGCTCAATGCCGATCCGGCGGTGGACGGCATTCTCGTTCAATTGCCGCTGCCGAAGCAGATCGATGCGCAGAAGGTCATCGAGGCCATCGATCCGGCCAAGGACGTGGACGGGTTCCATCCCATCAACGCGGGCAAGCTCATGACCGGCGTGCCGGGCCTCGTCTCCTGCACGCCCCTGGGCTGCCTTTTGCTGATCCAGTCGGTGCGCCGGGATCTGGCGGGCTTGAACGCCGTGGTGGTGGGGCGCTCCAACATCGTCGGCAAGCCCATGGCGCAGCTGCTCATCGCCCAGAGCTGCACGGTCACCGTGGCCCATTCGAAGACGCGCGATCTTCCCCAGGTGTGCCGCGCCGCCGATATCCTCGTTGCCGCCGTGGGGCGGCCGGAGATGGTGCGCGGCGACTGGGTGAAGCCGGGCGCGATCGTCATCGACGTGGGCATCAACCGTGTGCCGAACCCCGCCGCAGGCGAGGGCAAGACCAAGGTCGTCGGCGACGTCGCCTATGCGGAGGCGGCGAAGGTGGCCGCCGCCATCACGCCCGTTCCCGGCGGCGTCGGCCCCATGACCATCGCCTGCCTCCTGCGCAACACATTGGAGGCCGCGTGCCTGCGCCGCGGCCTCGCCATGCCCCAGGTCGATTTCGCGGCCTGATCAGTTGGCTGCAAAGCAATAGAACCGCCCGACTCCGCCGGTGCTCTTCAGGGCATCCTGGCTGCACCCGCCCCGCGAGGCGTGCGAGGAGTTCCAAGACTTCGCCGCCGCGGAGTCGTCCAGGCCCATGCGGTCGTGGTGCCCGAGCATGGCCGCACCCTCCGTGCCGCTCTTCGTCCAGTTGCCGCAGGTCATGTCCTGATTGCCCGCAAAGGCGGTGCCGTCGGGCTGCGAGCCGGTGAGGATATCGTGCTCGTTCGGCTGGTCGCTCCGGCCCTTCACCATCTCGCCCTTCTCGGTGAGCGCGGTCTGTTTGGTGAGGTTGTTGTTGGCGCTGTGAAGGTCCGCCACGTCCTTGGCGATCACCTCTCCCTTGGCGTTCTGCCATGGTCCCCGGCCGATCCGGTCTTTGGCGTTGACGGCATTGTCGCCCTGGGTCGAAAGATAGGCCCGCCACATCTTGCCGCGAATGCCGGCGGCTTCGGCGAGGGTCTGGCAATGCCGGTCGGCACCGTCCAGCCCGCCGAGATCGGCGCCCTTGCCCGATCCGGTGCTGGTCACGAAAAAGCTCGTGTCGGCCGAGGCCGTTTGTGCTTGCGCCGGACCAGAAGGCGTCAAGGCCAAGAGGCCGATGAAAGCCGCGAGCGATATGCCGTTCATTCCACGCATTGTTTCCTCCGATGGTTTGCCCCCGTGGCCCAAGACAGTTCTGGAGCGGCGATCATTCCTTGTTCACGGCGTTGTGAAAGGCGGGGGTGGCCCCGGCCATGGGTCTCGGTGGCGTTCAGGGGCCTTGTCGCAGATGCTCTGCCAGTTGCCGGGCCGAGGGGGCGAGGTCCTTCAGGGAGCGGATGCACAGGGTGAGGTCGCGGGCGGCCCAGGAATCGTCCAGATGGACGCTGTGGATCGCCATGGTCCGGGCGGCGCGCTCGGCGGTGGTCTCGGGCACGATGCCAAGGCCGACCCCCGCCTCCACCATGCGGCAGACCGCGTCGAAGCTCCTGAGCTGAACTCTCAGGCGCAGCGGTCGCCCGATGCGGCTCGCCTTGGCGGACAGGAAGCGCTGGAGGGCGCTGGCCCGGTCGAGGCCGACGAAATCGTGCTCCAGCACCTGGGCGAAGGCGACGCTCTGGCGGGAGGCGAGGGGGTGGCCGTCCGGAACCACCAGCACGAAGCGGTCGCTGCGGAAGGGGTAGGTCTCGAGCTGGCCGGTATCCACCGTGCCCGCGACGATGCCGATATCGCCCACGCCCTCGGCGATCAGCCCCACGATCTCGTCGCTGAGCCGCTCCTCCAGGTCGATGGAGACCTGGGGGTGTTGGGCGAGAAAGGCGCCCAGGGCCTCGGGCAGGAACTCCGTCAGGGCATTGGTGTTGGAGAGGATCCGGATCTGACCGGCCAGGCCGCCGGTATAGGTGCCGAGATCCTCTTTCAGCTTTTCGGCCTGGGCGAGGAGGGCGCGGGCGTGCTGGAGCAGGGTGCGGCCGGCGGGTGTCGGCGTCACCCCCACCCGGGTGCGCAGGAGGAGGGGAGCCCCCAGCGACTTCTCCATGTTGCGGATGCGGGTGCTCGCCGCCGCCAGGGCCAGATGGGCCCGCTCGGCCCCATGGGTGATGCTGCCCGCCTCGACCACGTGGCGGAAGAGGCTCAGGTCCGTCAGATCGAATTGCATAGGCTTCCTTCGTCATTCGCGAAGGGAGATAAGAATAATTAAAAATTGTCCGATAAGCGAGGGGCGGGCATTCTTCGCCACTGACGAAGTGTGCCCTCTTGTGACCATCTAGGGCGGAAGGCGCATTGCGGTGTCCCCGCGCTTCCGATACGAACCATTCCAAACTACGGGCGATGATCTCGCCGATCAGGAGTGAAAGCTATGGCTGAGGCGAAAGTGGCCCCGCGGCCCTTGTCCCCACATCTTCAGATTTACCGGTGGAGCTGGACGATGGCGATGTCCGTGGCCCACCGCATCACGGGTACCGCTCTCTACGGCGGAATCGCGCTCTTCGCGATCTGGCTCGTGGCCCTTGCTTCCGGTCCCTCGGCGTTCGACGCCGTGCAGTGGTTCTTCGGCTCGCCCATCGGCTACCTGATCCTGTTCGCCTATACCTGGATCCTGATGCACCACATGCTCGGCGGCGTGCGCCACCTTGTGTGGGACTTCGGCTACGGCATGGAAGCCACCCAGCGCATCAACATGGCGCGCTTCACCCTGATCGGCTCGGTTGCCCTGACGCTGGCGATCTGGGTCATCGCCTTCCTCGTCTTCTAAGGAGAGCAAGACATGGCCGACAACAGGGCTGATACCCGCGTTTCCATGCGCACTCCGCTGGCCCGCGTGAAGGGCCTCGGCGCCGCCGGACACGGCGTCGAGCATTGGTGGATCCACCGCGTCACGGCGGTGGCGAACATTCCGCTCATCATCGCTTTCGTGATCATCGTCGCGGCGCTCGCCAACTCTCCTTCCTATCAGGAGGCGATCGCCATCATTTCGCATCCGCTGATCGCGATCATCCTCATCCTCGCGGTGCTCTCGGTGACGAACCACATGCGCCTCGGCATGCAGATCATCATCGAGGATTACGTGCACGACAAGGGCTACAAGATCGCAGCCCTCATCGCGAACAACTTCTATGCCGCGATCATCGGCGTGGCGTGCCTCTACGCCATCCTCAAGGTCAGCCTCGGCCGCATCCTGGTCTAAGGAACATTCTCATGGCTCAAGCAACGAACGGCCCGGCCATCAACGGCAAGGCCTATACCATCATCGACCACACCTTCGACGTGGTGGTCGTGGGCGCGGGCGGCGCGGGCCTTCGCGCCACCGTCGGCTGCTCGCAGGCCGGTCTTCGCACCGCCTGCATCACCAAGGTGTTCCCCACCCGCTCGCACACGGTGGCCGCGCAGGGCGGCATCTCCGCCTCGCTCGGCAACATGGGGCCGGACGACTGGCGCTGGCACATGTACGACACCGTGAAGGGTTCGGACTGGCTCGGCGACCAGGATGCCATCGAGTATCTCGTGCGCAACGCGCCCGCCGCCGTCTATGAGCTGGAGCACTGGGGCGTTCCCTTCTCCCGCACGGCGGAAGGCAAGATCTATCAGCGTCCCTTCGGCGGCATGACCACCGAGTTCGGCAAGGGCACCGCGCAGCGCACCTGCGCCGCCGCCGACCGCACGGGCCACGCGATCCTGCACACGCTCTACGGCCAGGCGGTGAAGAACCAGACGAACTTCTTCATCGAGTATTTCGCCCTCGACCTGATGATGGATGCGGAAGGCCGCTGCATCGGCGTGGTGGCCCTCAACCAGTCGACCGGCGAGATCCACCGCTTCCGCGCCCATATGACGATCCTCGCCACCGGCGGCTACGGGCGCGCCTATTTCTCGGCAACCTCCGCTCACACCTGCACGGGCGACGGCAACGCGATGGTGCTGCGCGCGGGACTTCCGCTGCAGGACATGGAGTTCGTGCAGTTCCATCCCACCGGCATCTACGGCTCGGGCTGCCTCATCACCGAGGGCGCGCGCGGCGAGGGCGGATACCTGACGAACTCGGAAGGCGAGCGCTTCATGGAGCGCTATGCGCCCTCCGCCAAGGACCTTGCCTCCCGTGACGTGGTCTCCCGCGCGATGACCATGGAGATCCGCGCCGGCCGCGGCGTGGGCAGGAACAAGGACCACATCTATCTCCACCTCGATCACCTCGACCCGAAGATCCTGCACGAGCGCCTGCCCGGCATCTCGGAAAGCGCGAAGATCTTCGCGGGCGTGGACGTCACGAAGGAGCCGATCCCGGTTCTGCCGACCGTGCACTACAACATGGGCGGCATCCCGACGAACTATCACGGCGAAGTGCTGACGCTGAAGAACGGCAACCCCGACACGGTGGTGCCCGGCCTCATGGCGCTCGGCGAAGCGGCCTGCGTGTCCGTGCACGGCGCGAACCGCCTCGGCTCGAACTCGCTCATCGACCTCGTGGTGTTCGGCCGCGCGGCCGGCCTGCGCTGCGCCGAAGTCCTGGAGCCGAACGCCCGTCACGCCGACCTGCCCAAGGGCGCCGACGAGCTTGCGCTCTCGCGCCTCGACAAGTTCCGCTATGCCAACGGCTCCACGCCCACGGCGGAGCTGCGCATGCGCATGCAGCGCACCATGCAGAACAACTGCGCGGTGTTCCGCACCGGCGAGGTTCTGGAAGAGGGCAAGAAGCTCATCCACGAGGTGTGGAGCGCGGCGTCCGACATCAGGGTCACGGACCGTTCGCTCATCTGGAACACCGACCTCTACGAGACGCTCGAGTTCGACAACCTCATCGGCCAGGCCGTCGTCACCATGGAAGGCGCCGCCAACCGTCAGGAATCCCGTGGCGCGCATGCCCGCGAGGATTTCACCGAGCGCGACGACAAGAACTGGATGAAGCACACCCTGGCATGGCTCGATGACACCTCGCACAAGGTGACGCTCGATTACCGTCCGGTGCACACCTACACCATGTCGAACGACATCCAGTACATCGAGCCGAAGGCTCGCGTGTACTAAGGAAGACAGCAACGATGGCTCAGTTCACGCTTCCCAAGAACTCCAAGTACACCGAAGGCAAGACCTGGCCGAAGCCGGCCGGGTCCAATGTCCAGGAATTCCGCATCTACCGCTGGAACCCGGACGACGGCGCCAATCCGCGCATCGACACCTATTACGTCGATCGCGACGATTGCGGCCCGATGGTTCTCGACGCGCTGCTCTGGATCAAGAACAACGTCGATTCGACGCTGGTCTTCCGTCGTTCCTGCCGTGAGGGCATCTGCGGCTCCTGCGCCATGAACATCATGGGCAAGAACACGCTCGCCTGCACCCTCGGCATCGACGATTGCGGATCGGATTCGATCAAGATCTATCCGCTGCCGCACATGCCGGTGCTCAAGGATCTGGTGCCGGATCTCACGAGTTTCTTCGCCCAGCACGCCTCGATCCAGCCCTGGCTCCAGACGGAGACGGCCGAGCCCGAGACCGAGTGGCGCCAGACCCCGGAAGAGCGTTCCAAGCTCGACGGCCTCTACGAGTGCATTCTCTGCGCCTGCTGCACCACCTCCTGCCCGAGCTATTGGTGGAACGGCGATCGCTTCCTGGGCCCCGCGGCGCTGCTCCAGGCCTATCGCTGGCTCATCGATTCGCGCGACGAGGCCACCGGCGAGCGTCTCGACAACCTGCATGATCCGTTCCGGCTCTATCGCTGCCACACGATCATGAACTGCGCCAATACCTGCCCGAAGGGCCTGAACCCGGCCAAGGCCATCGCCGAGATCAAGAAGATGATGGTGGCCCGGGCAGTGTAACCGGCTCTGGAGTCGGAGCCGTCCCGTTGTATTTCACGGGGATGGCTCCGTCTCGAACGGTGTCCGGCGGAAACAAAGCCTAGCGTAAGACATATGTTGTATTGTAACGCTCCGGGTGTGTCCCTCTGGTCCATGCCCGGAGTTTTTCATGCCTGTCCTTCTGGCCATCATCGGCGCGCTGGGCGCCGCAATCTTCTGGTACTACCGCCTTCGCGATGTCGGCCACGTCGCCGGTGAGGTCGTCGATGCCGCCCAGCGGGCGCGCGGAGCCTACCGGCGCAGACAATTCCGCAAGAAGGTCGAAAGCTCACCCATCGAGGCGGTGGACGATCCTGCCGCGGCGGCCACTGCCATGCTCATCTCCCTTGCCTGCGAACGCGGAGAACTGAGTCCCGCAGCGGAACAGGCGATCAAGGCAGAGATGCAGCATGTGATGGGTTTGGCCAACGTCGTGGAGACGTTCACCTTCGCTCGATGGGTCGCGGGCCATGCCACCGATCCCAACACGCTCTCACTGAGGTTCGCGAAGCTCTGGGTCACAAAGCTCGACGAGACGCAGCGGGCGGATCTTTATGACATGGCCAAGCGCATCGTCGAAGCGGATGGCGAGCCGACTCACGGCCAAATCAGTGCTCTCAAGGCGCTGGCTGGCCGGCTTGGCTTGACACGCACCTGATCTCTGCCATTTGAGGTAAGCCGCAAAGACGTTCCGACCGAAGAAAAGCACAAGCTGCGATAATCGAAATGAAATCACGTGCCTATGTCCTGACCGCTACCCTGTGCGCCGTGCTGGCGTTGGGTGCATGCTCTTCGTCACGTCTGGGTGGATCGCCGCTGCCCGGTGCCGCCGCCGCTGTGCCAGATCCGATCCCGGCCGTTCCCTCCGGGCCGATCGAATCCGCTCCGCTGGAGCCGATCCCAGGCCAGCCGCTTCCGCCGGTGGCCGGAGAACCGGGAATGCCTGGTGCGATGCCTCCCGGTACCGGAGCGGACATTGCCGGCCTGCCGCCGGCTGCTCCTCCCTCGGCGCCGGCTGCCTCGGCCGCTCCCGCGAGCCGCACGGCCATCGTCGGCAACTGGACGGCGCGCGACGCTTCCGGCAAGTCCTGCCGGGTCCAGCTCTCGAGCGCGCCCGCTCTCGATCTCTATCGCGCCTCGGCTTCGGGCTGCTCCAACCAGGACCTGTCCAAGGTGAATGCCTGGGATTACCGCGACGGCGAGGTCTATCTCTACCAGACCGGCGGCGCCGTGGCGGCGCGCCTGCGCGGCTCCTCCTCGGCGCTCTCCGGCGTGCTCGCCAAGTCAGGCGCTCCGTTGTCGCTGTCGCGATAAGCCGATTGCTCTTGCGTCAGGTGAAAGGTATCGGTTGACCCGTGACCGCTCCCTTTCACCCTCCGCAATCCATCACCGCCCGCTACGACGCGCTTGTCTCATCAGGCGCGATCGAGCGCGACCCCGCGCAGGTCAGGCTGCTCCGCCAACTCGAGGCTCTGGCCGATAGTCTCAGCAACTACCGCCTCGCCCGCAAGCCGAGCGCGCTCGGATGGCTTTTCAGCAAGAAGAACCCTGAACCGCCGAAGGGCCTCTATGTCTGGGGCTCGGTGGGGCGTGGCAAGACCATGCTCATGGACCTGTTCTTCGAGTCGCTGGCGGCCAAGCGCAAGCGCCGGGTCCATTTCCACGCCTTCATGGCCGATGTGCATGAGCGCATCCACGACTTCCGGCAGAAGCTCAAGACCGGCGCCGCGAAGGGCGACGATCCGATCGGCCCCGTCGCCGATGCCCTCGCCGAGGAGGCCTGGGTCCTGTGCTTCGACGAATTCACCGTCACCGACATCGCCGACGCGACGATCCTCGGCCGCCTGTTCACGGCGCTCTTCTCCCGTGGTGTCGTGGTGGTGGCGACATCCAATGTGGAGCCGCAGCACCTCTATGAGGGCGGCCTCAACCGTGCCCTGTTCCTGCCCTTCATCAGCCTCCTGCAGGAACGGATGAATATCGTGAAGCTCGAATCCCGGACGGATTTCCGGCTGGAGAAGCTCGCGGGCAGTCCCGTCTTCTACGCGCCGGCCGACGAGCATTCGCATGCGGCTCTCACCCGGGCCTTCAAGAGCCTGACCGGTCACGAGCAGGGCAAGCCGATGACCCTCACCGTGAAGGGCCACCCCGTCGAGGTGCCGCAGGCGTCCGGCGGCGTGGCGCGCTTCTCCTTCGAGGACCTCTGCTCCAAGCCCCTCGGCGCCGCCGATTACCTGGCCATTGCCGACGAGTTCGAGACGGTCATCCTCGAGAACATTCCAAGGATGAGCCTGGAGCGCCGCAACGAGGCCAAGCGCTTCATCATGCTGGTCGATGCGCTCTACGACGCCCATGTGAAGCTCCTCGCTTCCGCCGAGGCCGAGGTTCACGAGCTCTACCATGCGGATTCCGGCCGCGAGGCCTTCGAATTCGACCGCACGGTCTCGCGTCTCATCGAGATGCGGTCCGAGGAATACCTCTCCCTGCCGCATGGGCGCGAGGGCTCGGGCAGCTCCGAGGGGCTCGTCGAGACATGAAGCGGCCCCGTGGCGGCATTCCGCGCAGCGCGGAGACCGACGCCCCGGCCGACAGCCGCCTGCTCGCCATCGCCGCCGATCGGCTCAGGCGCCTCGGCCCGAAGCATGTCACCGTGGTGAGCATTGCCGATGCCGCCGGCATGACCCACGCCAATGTCTACCGCTATTTCGCCTCCAAGGCCGCCCTCATCGATGCGGTGGCCGGCCAGTGGCTCCGGCGGCTCGAGGCGACCATCGCAGACATCGCGGATTCCCCGGATCCCGCCGACGACAAGCTGGAGCGCCTGATCCAGGCCTGGGCCCGTACCCACCGCGAACTCCTGAAGGAGGATCGGCACCTCTTCGATGTCTATTGCTCCGCCACCGAGGCCTCGCGGGCCCTCATCCGCAAGCACCGGTCGCGCATGCGGGCCCTTCTCGAGCGGGTGCTGGACGAGGGCATCGTCACGGGCAAGTTCGATCCCCGGGACCGGGAGAGGGCGCTGGCCTTCGTCAGCGATGCCGTCTATCGTTTCATCAATCCCCTGACCGTCCGCCTCGATGCGGACGTGCCTCAGGACATCCTGGATCAGCGTCTGGCTGCCATGATCAGGGTGGTCCTCAGGGCCCTCGAGATCGGCGCCGTCTAGGCAAAGTTACAAAATCAAAAAAATGTAACAAGAAATTTCCGGGCTCGTTAAACCTTCTAAGCTCCTGATATTCCGGTGATAATCCGTTACAGTCAAGCTGGGTTCGGCCCTTCATGCGGCCTAAAGCCTTGCTGGTTAACCTTTTGCTGGCTTGAAGCGAGCCCATTTCTGGTGTCAAACAGCGCCACCTTTCACAAGGCGCCAGCCTTTAACATATCCAAGGACAGACCATGGCCCGGAAAAAGATCGCGCTCATCGGTGCTGGCCAGATCGGCGGTACGCTCGCCCATCTCGTCGGCTTGAAGGAACTCGGTGATGTCGTTCTCTTCGACATCGCGGAAGGCATCCCCCAGGGCAAAGGTCTCGACATCGCGGAATCCGCGCCGGTCGACGGGTTCGACGCCAAGTACAAGGGCGCGAACGATTACGCCGCCATCGAAGGCGCCGACGTGATCATCGTGACCGCCGGCGTGCCGCGCAAGCCCGGCATGAGCCGCGACGACCTGATCGGCATCAACCTGAAGGTCATGGAAGCCGTCGGCAACGGCATCAAGCAATACGCTCCGAACGCCTTCGTCATCTGCATCACCAACCCGCTCGACGCGATGGTGTGGGCGCTGCAGAAGTTCTCGGGCCTCGCTCCGAACAAGATCGTCGGCATGGCCGGCGTTCTGGACTCGGCCCGCTTCCGCCACTTCCTCGCCGAGGAATTCAACGTGTCGGTCGAGGACGTGACCGCCTTCGTGCTCGGCGGCCATGGCGACGACATGGTGCCGCTCGTTCGCTACTCCACGGTGGCCGGCATTCCGCTGCCCGACCTCGTGAAGATGGGCTGGACCTCCCAGGAGAAGCTCGACGCCATGGTCGAGCGCACCCGCAAGGGCGGCGGCGAGATCGTCAACCTGCTCAAGACCGGTTCCGCCTTCTATGCACCTGCCGCCTCCGCCATCGCCATGGCCGAGAGCTACCTGAAGGACAAGAAGCGCGTCCTGCCCTGCGCCGCCTATCTGACGGGTCAGTACGGCGTGACGGACATGTTCGTGGGTGTGCCGATCGTGATCGGCGAGAACGGCGTCGAGCGCATCGTCGAGGTCGAGTTCTCGGCCGAGGAGAAGGCCATGTTCGCGAAGTCCGTCGCCTCCGTGCAGGGCCTCGTCGACGCCTGCAAGCAGATCAACCCGGCTCTCGCCTAAGCATGATACGTCATGGCCGCACACGCTGCGGCCATCCACGTCTTTAACCGCCACGCCGAAAGGGCGTGGGTGCCCGGGCCAGGCCGGGGCATGACGGAGAGGAACACGCATGAATATCCATGAGTATCAGGGCAAGGCCATTCTGAAGGAGTTCGGTCTTCCCGTCTCCAACGGAGTCGCCATCTTCTCCGCCGACGAGGCGGAGGCCGCCGCCAAGCAGCTCGGCGGTCCGCTCTGGGTCGTGAAGTCCCAGATCCACGCGGGCGGCCGCGGCAAGGGCAAGTTCAAGGAAGCCGAAGCCGGCGAGAAGGGCGGCGTGCGCCTCGCCAAGTCCGTGGACGAGGTGAAGCTCTTCGCCCAGCAGATGCTCGGCAAGACCCTCGTGACCGTGCAGACGGGCGAAATCGGCAAGCAGGTCAACCGCCTCTACATCGAAGACGGCTCCGACATCGAGAAGGAGTTCTACCTCTCGATGCTGGTCGATCGCGAGACCGGCCGCGTCGCCTTCGTCGTCTCGACGGAAGGCGGCATGGATATCGAGCAGGTCGCTCACGACACGCCCGAAAAGATCCTGACCTTCTCGGTCGATCCGGCCACCGGCGTCATGCCCTTCCACGGCCGCAAGGTCGCCAAGGCGCTCGGCCTGACCGGCGCGCTCGCCAAGGAAGCGGAGAGCCTCACCACCAAGCTCTACCAGGCCTTCGTGGCCAAGGACATGAGCATGCTGGAAATCAACCCGCTCATCGTCACCAAGGACGGGCACCTCAAGTGCCTCGACGCCAAGATCTCCTTCGACTCGAACGCCCTCTACCGTCATCCTGAGGTGATGGAGCTGCGCGACATCACGGAAGAGGACGAGAAGGAAATCGAGGCCTCGAAATACGATCTCGCCTATATCGCGCTCGACGGCACCATCGGCTGCATGGTCAACGGCGCGGGCCTCGCCATGGCGACGCTCGACATCATCAAGCTCTACGGCGAAGAGCCGGCGAACTTCCTCGATGTCGGCGGCGGCGCTTCGGAGGAGAAGGTGACCGCTGCGTTCAAGATCATCACGGCCGATCCGAACGTGAAGGGCATCCTCGTCAACATCTTCGGCGGCATCATGAAGTGCGACGTCATCGCTCGCGGCGTTCTCGCCGCCGTGAAGGCGGTCGGCCTGCAGGTTCCGCTGGTGGTCCGCCTCGAAGGCACGAATGTCGAGGAAGGCAAGAAGATCATCCGCGAATCCGGCCTCAACGTCATCCCGGCAGACGATCTCGACGACGCCGCCCAGAAGATCGTGAACGCCGTGCGCGGCGGAAAGTAAGGTTTCGAGCTGATGTCCATCCTGATTGACAAGAACACCAAGGTCATCTGCCAGGGCTTCACCGGCAAGAACGGGACCTTCCATTCCGAGCAGGCCATCGCCTACGGCACCAAGATGGTCGGCGGCACCTCGCCGGGCAAAGGCGGCTCCACGCATCTGGGCCTGCCTGTGTTCGACACGGTGCGCGAGGCGCGCGAGAAGACCGGCGCCGATGCTTCGGTCGTCTACGTTCCGCCGCCGGGCGCGGCCGACGCCATCCTCGAGGCGATCGATGCGGAAATTCCGCTCATCGTCTGCATCACGGAAGGCATTCCGGTGCTCGACATGGTGCGCGTGAAGCGGGCCCTCGAAGGGTCCAAGTCGCGCCTCATCGGCCCGAACTGCCCCGGCATCGTGACGGCGGGTGAATCGAAGATCGGCATCATGCCGGCCAACATCTTCCGTCCGGGCTCGGTCGGCATCGTGTCGCGCTCCGGCACGCTCACCTACGAAGCCGTGTTCCAGACCACGAACGAGGGCCTCGGCCAGACCACCGCCGTCGGTATCGGCGGCGATCCGGTGAAGGGCACCGAGTTCATCGACATGCTCGACATGTTCCTCTCCGATCCGAAGACCGAGTCGATCATCATGATCGGCGAGATCGGCGGTTCGGCCGAGGAAGAGGCGGCCGAGTTCATCGCCCGTGAGGCCAAGAAGGGCCGCAAGAAGCCGATGGTCGGCTTCATCGCCGGCCGCACGGCTCCTCCCGGACGCCGAATGGGCCATGCCGGCGCGATCATCTCCGGCGGCAAGGGCGGCGCGGAAGACAAGATCGCCGCCATGGAGGCCGCGGGGATCCGCGTGTCACCGTCGCCGGCACGACTCGGCAAGACCCTCGTCGAGGTTCTCAAGGGTAAGTAACCAAAGACCAGGCCGCTCCGGAACCGGGGCGGCCAATCACCTTTTGGAATGACAATTGCCATGGCACGCCAAGACGCCAACGAAAACTTCCTGAACACCGCGTTCCTCTATGGGGCGAATGCGTCCTATATCGAGGAGCTTCACGCCCGCTACGAGAAGGACCCGAACTCGGTCGATGCCGAGTGGCAGGCATTCTTCGGTGCGCTGAAGGATGACAAGCAGGCTGTCGAGAAGGCGGCCAGGGGTCCTTCCTGGGAAAAGCCGAACTGGCCGATCCACGCGAACGGCGAGCTGATCTCCGCACTCGACGGCAACTGGGCCCAGGTCGAGAAGGCGGTCGGCGACAAGATCAAGGCCAAGGCCCAGACCAAGGGCGCCGAGATCAGCCAGGCCGACGTGCAGCAGGCGACCCGCGATTCGGTACGCGCCATCATGCTGATCCGCGCCTATCGCGTGCGCGGCCATCTTCATGCGAAGCTCGATCCGCTCGGCATCAATCCGCGTCCGAGCGACGAGGAACTGCATCCCTCCCATTACGGCTTCACGGAAGCCGACTGGGACCGCAAGATCTTCCTCGACAACGTGCTCGGCCTGGAATTCGGCACGATCCGCGAGATCGTCGCGATCCTTGAGCGCACCTATTGCCAGACGCTCGGCGTCGAGTTCATGCACATCTCCGATCCGGTCGAGAAGGCCTGGATCCAGGAGCGCATCGAAGGTCCGGACAAGGAAATCTCGTTCACGAAGGAAGGCAAGCGCGCCATCCTCAACAAGCTCGTCGAGGCCGAAGGCTTCGAGAAGTTCCTCGATCTCAAGTACACCGGCACCAAGCGCTTCGGTCTCGACGGCGGCGAGTCGCTGATTCCCGCTCTCGAGCAGATCATCAAGCGCGGCGGCAATCTGGGCGTGAAGGAGATCGTGCTCGGCATGGCCCATCGCGGCCGTCTGAACGTCCTCACGCAGGTGATGGGCAAGCCGCATCGCGCGTTGTTCCACGAGTTCAAGGGCGGCTCCTTCGCTCCTGACGACGTGGAAGGCTCGGGCGACGTGAAGTACCATCTCGGCGCGTCCTCCGACCGCACCTTCGACGGCAACAACGTCCACCTGTCGCTGACCGCGAACCCCTCGCACCTCGAAATCGTCGATCCGGTGGTGCTCGGCAAGGTACGCGCGAAGCAGGACCAGCACGGCTGCTCGCCGGACAACCGCACCGTGGTGATGCCGCTCCTCATCCACGGCGACGCGGCCTTCGCGGGCCAGGGCGTGGTTGCGGAATGCCTCGGTCTCTCGGGTCTTCGCGGCCACCGCACAGGCGGTTCGATCCACTTCATCATCAACAACCAGATCGGCTTCACCACCGATCCGCGCTTCTCGCGTTCCTCGCCCTATCCGTCCGATGTGGCGAAGATGGTCGAGGCTCCGATCTTCCACGTGAACGGCGACGATCCGGAGGCTGTGGTGTTCGCGGCGAAGGTCGCCACCGAATACCGTCAGCGCTTCCAGAAGCCTGTCGTGATCGACATGTTCTGCTATCGCCGCTTCGGTCACAACGAAGGCGACGAGCCGTCCTTCACGCAGCCCCTGATGTACCGCAAGATCAGGCAGCATCCGACGATCACCGAGAGCTACTCCAAGAAGCTCATCTCGGAGGGCGTGGTCACCGAGGCGGACATCGAGGAGATGAAGAACTCCTGGCGCTCGAAGCTCGATGCCGAGTTCGACATCGCGTCCAACTACAAGCCCAACAAGGCTGATTGGCTCGACGGACGCTGGTCGGGACTGAAGGCCGTGCGCGAGGATCAGGACGATCCGCGCCGTGGCCAGACGGGCGTGTCGGCCGAGACGCTCAAGCGCATCGGTGACGTGCTTACCAGCGTCCCTGAAGGCTTCAACGTCCACCGCACGATCCAGCGTTTTCTCGACAACCGCAAGAAGATGATGGAAACCGGCGAAGGCATCGACTGGGCCATGGCCGAGGCGCTCGCCTTCGGTTCGCTCCTGCTCGAAGGCCATCGCGTGCGCCTCTCCGGCCAGGATTGCGAGCGCGGCACCTTCTCGCAGCGCCATTCGGTCCTGACCGATCAGGAGAACGAGGAACGCTATACGCCCCTCAACCACCTCTCGGACAGCCAGGCCCGCTACGAGGTCATCAACTCGATGCTCTCGGAGGAGGCGGTGCTCGGTTTCGAGTACGGCTATACGCTCTCCGAGCCCAATGCGCTGACCTTGTGGGAAGCGCAGTTCGGTGACTTCGCCAACGGCGCCCAGGTGGTGTTCGACCAGTTCATCTCGTCGGGCGAGCGCAAGTGGCTGCGCATGTCGGGTCTGGTCTGCCTGCTGCCGCACGGCTACGAGGGCCAGGGTCCCGAGCATTCCTCGGCCCGTCTCGAGCGCTTCCTGCAGATGTGCGCCGAGGACAACATGCAGGTGGCCTACTGCTCGACGCCCGCCAACTACTTCCACATCCTGCGGCGCCAGCTGAAGCGCGACTTCCGCAAGCCGCTGATCCTGATGACGCCGAAGAGCCTGCTGCGCCACAAGCGCTGCACCTCCACGCTCGCCGCGATCTCCGAAGGCACGCATTTCCACCGCGTGCTGCAGGACGATGCGCAGCTGGGCCGCGACGGCATCAAGCTGGCGAAGGACGACAAGATCCGCCGCGTCGTGATCTGCACGGGCAAGGTCTATTACGACCTGCTCGAGGAGCGTGAGAAGCGGGGCATCGACGATGTCTATCTCCTGCGCGTCGAGCAGCTCTATCCGTTCCCGGCGAAGTCCCTCGCGGCGGAGCTCGCCCGCTTCAAGAAGGCCGACGTCGTGTGGTGCCAGGAAGAGCCCAAGAACATGGGATCCTGGACCTTCGTCGAGCCCTATCTCGAATGGGTGCTCAAGACCGCCGGCTCCAAGGTGGACCGTCCGCGCTACGTGGGCCGTCCTGCCTCCGCCGCCACCGCGACCGGCCTGATGTCCAAGCATCTCGCCCAGCTGAAGGCTTTCCTCGACGAGGCTTTCGCGGCGTAAGACCCGCGAAGGCACTCACATCATCCATTGGGCCCTGAGCCCCGGACAATAAGACGACCATGGCAACCGAAATCCGCGTACCCACACTCGGCGAATCCGTTTCAGAGGCCACCATCGGCCGCTGGTTCAAGAAACCCGGTGATCCCGTGAAGGCCGACGAGCCCGTTCTCGAGCTCGAGACCGACAAGGTCACCCTTGAGGTGAATGCTCCCGCGAGCGGCACGCTCGGCGAGATCGTCGCCAAGGACGGTGAGACGGTCGCTCCCGGCGCACTGCTCGGTTCGGTCGTCGAAGGCGGTGCTGCGGCTGCCGCTCCCGCAGCCGCGCCAAAGGCCGAGGCTCCGAAGGCCGCTCCGGCCCCGGCCGCCGCAGCTCCGGCTCCCGCTCCGGCGGCTCCTGGCGCTGCCAAGGATCATGGCCCCGCCGTCGCCCGTCTCGCCGCCGAGAGCGGCGTGAGCCCGGCGAATGTCCCCGGCACCGGCAAGGACGGCCGCGTGACGAAGGGCGACATGCTCGCCGCCATCGCCACCGGCGGCGCTGCCGCTCCGGCACCTGCCGCTCCGGTCTCCGTGCGCGCGCCCTCCGCTCCGGTCGATGCCGAGCGTGAAGAGCGCGTGAGGATGACGAAGCTCCGTCAGACCATCGCGCGCCGCCTGAAGGACGCGCAGAACACCGCCGCCATGCTCACCACGTTCAACGACGTGGACATGAGCGCGGTCATGTCGCTGCGCAGCCAGTACAAGGACGTGTTCGAGAAGAAGCACGGCACGAAGCTCGGTTTCATGGGCTTCTTCACCAAGGCCGTGATCCAGGCGCTGAAGGATGTGCCTGCCGTGAACGCAGAGATCGACGGCCAGGACATCGTCTACAAGAACTACTACCACATCGGCATCGCCGTCGGCACCGACAAGGGCCTCGTCGTTCCGGTCGTGCGCGATGCAGACCAGCTCTCCATCGCGGACATCGAGAAGAAGATCGCCGATTTCGGCAGGCGCGCCCGTGACGGCAAGCTCGGCATCGACGAGATGCAGGGCGGCACCTTCACCATCACCAACGGCGGCATCTACGGCTCGCTCATGTCGACGCCGATCCTCAACGCGCCGCAATCGGGCATTCTCGGCATGCACCGCATCGAGGAGCGTCCGGTCGTGCGCAACGGCCAGGTGGTCGTGCGTCCGATGATGTATCTGGCGCTGTCCTACGATCACCGCATCGTTGACGGCAAGGAAGCCGTGACCTTCCTCGTGCGCGTCAAGGACGCCCTGGAAGATCCGGCTCGCCTCGTTCTGGATCTGTAAGAAACCCCATCAATCGACGTCATGGCCGGGCTCGTCCCGGCCATCCACGACCTCGAACCTTCGAACAAGACGTGGATGCCCGGATCAAGTCCGGGCATGACGTTAAGTGGAGACAAGACATGTCCTACGATCTCATCGTCATCGGCACCGGCCCGGGCGGCTATGTGGCCGCCATCCGCGCTGCGCAGCTCGGCCTCAAGACGGCCGTCGTCGAAAAGCGCAAGACCCATGGCGGCACCTGCCTCAATGTGGGCTGCATTCCCTCCAAGGCGCTGCTCCACGCCTCGCACATGTTCGAGGATGCGCGCGACCACTTCGCCGATCTCGGCATCGGCGTGTCCGCGCCGTCGCTGGACCTGAAGAAGATGCAGGCCTTCAAGCAGGAAGGCGTCGACGGCAACACCAAGGGCGTCGAGTTCCTGCTCAAGAAGAACAAGATCGATGCCTTCATCGGCACCGGCCGCATCGCCGCCGTCGGCCAGGTGGAAGTGACCGGCGACGACGGCTCCAATCAGATGCTCGCGACCAAGAACATCCTCATCGCCACGGGCTCGGATGTCGCGCGTCTGCCCGGCATCGAGATCGACGAGAAGGTCGTGGTGTCCTCCACCGGCGCATTGGAACTCGAGAGCGTGCCGAAGCGCCTCGTGGTCATCGGCGCCGGCGTCATCGGCCTCGAGCTCGGCTCCGTGTGGCGCCGTCTCGGCGCCGAGGTCACGGTCGTGGAATATCTCGACCGCATCCTGCCCGGCATGGATGCGGAGGTCGCCAAGAACTTCCAGCGCATCCTCGGCAAGCAGGGCTTCCAGTTCAAGCTCGGCGCCAAGGTGACCGGCGTGGAGAAGACGGGCAACGGCGCGACGCTCACCTTCGAGCCCGCCGCCGGCGGCTCGCCTGAGACCATCGAAGCGGATGTCGTGCTCGTCGCCATCGGCCGCGTGCCCTATACGCAGGGCCTTGGCCTCGATCATGTGGGCGTTCAGCTCGACAGCCGCGGCCGCATCCAGACCGACGCGCATTTCTCCACCAACGTGACCGGCATCTACGCCATCGGCGACGTGATCGCCGGTCCGATGCTCGCGCACAAGGCGGAGGACGAGGGTGTCGCCGTCGCCGAGATCCTCGCCGGCAAGGCGGGCCACGTGAATTACGACGTGATCCCGAGCGTGGTCTACACGTTCCCGGAGGTCGCCTCCGTCGGCAAGACCGAGGAGGAGCTCAAGGCCGCGAATATCGCCTATAATGTCGGCAAGTTCCCCTTCACGGCGAACGGCCGCGCCAAGGTGAACCGCACCACGGACGGTTTCGTGAAGATCCTGGCCGATGCTTCGACCGACAAGGTCCTCGGCGTTCACATCATCGGCCCGGAAGCCGGCAACCTCATCCACGAGGCGGCCATCGCCATGGAGTTCGGTGCGTCGAGCGAGGACATCGCCCGCACCTGCCACGCGCACCCGACCCTTGCGGAAGCTGTGAAGGAAGCAGCGCTCGCAGTGGAGAAGCGCGCGATCCATATGTAATATGGATTCATGGCAAAACTTCACTTCCTCTACTCGGTGATGAACGCAGGCAAGACGACCCATCTCCTGCAGGTTCGTCACAACTACATCGAGAACGGCGGCCACGTGCTGCTGTTCACGAGTCCCATCGACGACCGGTTCGGCGTCGGCAAGGTGAGATCGCGCATCGGCATCGAAGCCGATGCGACGATCCTGAGGAAGGACGAAGCCATCGCCGACATCGTCGCCGCGGAGCACGCCGGGGGGAAGGTGACCGCGGTTCTCATCGACGAAGTCCAGTTCATGACGGCGGAGCAGGTCCGCCAGCTCGCCTGGATCGTCGACGAGCTCAACATTCCCGTCATGGCCTATGGCCTCAAGAACAACGTGTACGGAGCGCTGTTCAGCGAGGCGATCCAGGCCATGATGGCGCTGGCCGACGACTTCCAGGAAATCAAGCAGCTCTGCCATTGCGGCCGCAAGGCCACGATGATCCTGAAGTTCGATCCGAACGGCGCTCCCGTGCGCTCCGGCCCCGTGATCGAGATCGGCGGCGAGAGCCGCTACGTCTCCGTCTGCCGTCCGCACTGGACGAAAGGCGATATCGGTCCCGCCGCCCGGCAATTGCTGGCGCAGGCCGTGGTGGCCGCGGAATAAGGCCTCAGTTTTTGACCCTGGCTCTCGGGTGAGCCGCGTTGAACGCATCCATCAGACGCGCGGCGTCTACCTTCGTGTAAAGCTGCGTGGTCGAGAGCGAGGCGTGGCCGAGAAGCTCCTGGATGCCGCGCAGGTCGCCGCCCTTGGCGAGAAGATGCGTCGCGAAGGAATGACGCAGGGCATGCGGCGTCGCGCTGTCCGGCAGGCCCAGCGCTCCGCGCAATTCCTCCACGGCCAATTGGATGATCCGGGGTGACAGGGGGCCGCCGCGCGCGCCGACGAAGAGCGGACCTTCGGGATCCAGCGCATAGGGGCACAGGTGCAGATATTCCTCCACCGCGTGCTGGATGGGCGGGATCACCGGAACACTGCGCATCTTGCCGCCCTTGCCGGTGACCGTGACCGAATCGATGCCGTTGACCGGCGCGTCACGGCGCTGGAGGCCGAGCGCCTCGGAGATGCGCAGGCCCGCGCCGTAGAGAAGCGAGAGCACGGCGGCATCACGGGCGAGGATCCACGGCTTGCGGTCCTCGGAGGCGCGCGTCTCCTTGTCCGTCACCGCGACGGCCGAGGAGGCGGAGAGGGGGCGCGGCAGATTCTTGTCGACCTTCGGCGTGCGAATCGCCGCGAAGGCCGAGGCCGTGCCATGGCCTTCGCGTTCGAGATGCCGCGCGAAGGATCGGAGAGCGGCGAGCTGGCGCATGAGGGAGCGGCTGCCCACCGCGTTCATGCGGCGCGCCGCGAGGAAAGAGCGGATATCGAGCGGTTTCAGTCCCAGTACGCCCGCGACGGTCGGCTTCTCTCCGAGATGCTCGGTGAGGAAGGCGAGGAACTGCCGGATGTCGCGGGCATAGGCCTCCACGGTCTTCGGCGAGAGCCGTCGCTCCTTCGCGAGGCCGTTGAGCCAGGCCATCACCTCCCGGCGGGTATCCTCCGCGCCGGGCAGGGCGAGATCGAGGACCTTCTGTGCGTTGCTCGCGGACATTTCGCTCTTTGCCATGGGACCGCTATATGCGAGGGCAGACAGAGTAGCACCGACAGGTTAACCCCTTACGTATGACAAGCCGCATCGCCGATGTTCTCATCCCGCTGGCGCTGGACACGGCGTATTCCTATGCCGTGCCGGACGGCCTCGCGCTCGAGGAGGGCGACGTGGTGCAGGTGCCGCTCGCGACCCGCGAGGTGGCTGGCGTGGTCTGGGGCCTGCGTGAGGGGCAGGGGGGTAATCTCAAGAAGGTGACCGGTGTCCTGGACGGGCCGAACCTGTCGCCCGAGATGCGCAAGTTCATCGATTGGGTCTCCTGGTACACGCTCTCCCCCAAGGGCTCGGCGCTGGCGATGAGCCTGAAATTTCCCGATCCGGATCGGGCGGAAGTCGTGCGCGTCGGTGTCAAGCTCACCGAAAACCGGCCCAGGCGCATGACGCCTGCCCGGCAGAAGGTGATCGAGGTGGCGCAGGACGGCGTCGTGCGCCTCAAGAGCGAGCTCGCCCATGCGGCGGGCGTCAGCAACGGCGTCATCGACGGGCTGATCGACGAAGGCGTCCTTGAAACTTTGGCCCTGCTGCAGGAGCCGGTGGCCGGCCTGCCCGATCCCGATTTCGGCGACACCACACTCTCGGACGGGCAGGGGGAGGCGGCGAAGGAGCTCGTCGCCGCCATGGAGGACGAGCATCCGCCGGTCATTCTGCTCGAAGGCGTCACCGGCTCCGGCAAGACCGAGGTGTATTTCGAGGCCGTGGCCGAGGCGGTCCGGCAAGGGCGGCAGGCGCTGATCCTCATGCCCGAGATCGCGCTCACCGCCCAGTTCCTCGACAGGTTCGCCGCGCGCTTCGGCGTCAAGCCCGCCACATGGCATTCGGGCGTCACCGGCCGCAAGCGCGAGCGCCTCTATGCGGCCATCGCATCGGGCGAGGTGAAGGTGGTGGCGGGCGCGCGTTCGGCCCTGTTCCTGCCCTATCAGGATCTGTCCCTCATCGTGGTCGATGAGGAGCACGAGACCGCCTACAAGCAGGATGACGGCGTGCATTACCATGCCCGCGACATGGCGGTGGTGCGCGGCAAGATCGAAGGCGCCATGGTGGTGCTCGCCTCCGCCACGCCCTCCATCGAGAGCCGCGTGAACGTCGAGCGCGGGCGCTATCGTCACGTGAAGCTGCCGGAGCGGTTCGGCGGGCGCTCCATGCCGCAGATCCGGTCCGTCGATCTGCGCCGCGAGCAGATCCCGAAGGGCCGCTGGCTCTCGCCAACGCTCGTGGCCGCCGTCGAAGAGACGGTCGCTCGCGGCGAGCAGGCGCTGCTCTTCCTCAACCGGCGCGGCTATGCGCCGCTTACCCTCTGCCGCAACTGCGCGCATCGCTACGAATGCCCGAATTGTTCGGCGTGGCTCGTGGAGCATCGCTTCCGGCGCTCCCTGGTCTGCCACCATTGCGGGCACGTGGAGCGAACGCCGCAGGCCTGCGTGGAATGCGGCAGCGTCGATTCACTCGTGCCCTGCGGCCCGGGGGTGGAGCGGATCGCTGAGGAGGTGACGGAGCTCTTCCCCGACAAGCGCGCCATCGTGCTCTCCAGCGATTTCCCCGGCGGCACGGAGCGGCTGCGCACGGAACTGGCCGCCATCGCCGCAGGTGAGGTCGATATCGTCATCGGCACGCAGCTCGTGGCCAAGGGGCACAATTTCCCGCTCATGACTCTCGTCGGGGTGCTCGACGCGGATATCGGCCTCACCTCGGGAGATCCCCGCGCCGCCGAGCGCACCTTCCAGATGCTGCAGCAGGTGACCGGGCGCGCGGGACGCGGCGAGAAGCCGGGTCGGGCACTGGTCCAGACATGGCAGCCGGACCATCCCGTGATCGCGGCTCTGGTGTCAGGCGATGCGGAGCGCTTCTACGAGGAGGAGACCCGCGTGCGGGAGATGGCAGGCCTCCCGCCCTTCGGGCGCCTCGCCTCGCTCATCGTCTCGGCCGAGGAAAGAGAGGTGGCGGAAGCCCATGCCCGCGCCATGGCCATGGTGACCGAACCGCCGCCCGGCGTGATGGTGCTCGGCCCCGCCGAAGCCCCGCTTGCGCTGATCAGGGGGCGCTACCGCTTCCGGCTGCTCGTCAAAACGGAGCGCGAAGTCGATCTCCAGGGCTATCTCCGCTCCTGGCAGGCCCGGTGCCCGAAGGTGAGAGGCAATACCCGCGTCTCTATCGACGTGGATCCTCAGAGTTTCCTGTGACGTTCACGGATGCGGTCGTCTCGACGGCCGGCACGCGAACGTCCTGAGGGGCGAGCACGAGGACGGGCTCCACGACGCGCGGGGTCGGCGCGACCTTCGCCCGGACGACCTCCTCGAGCTCCGGGGCCAGGAACGGGTAGCTCCAGAACGCCATCAAGGCGAACAGGGTAAAGGCAGCGAACAGGCGCATGGGCTCCCCCGGCTTAACCTTCTGTTAAGGGTGGAGGCCGGTCCGGACTTCTCAAGTGTGGCAGGACACAGGTGCGACGGACTATCTCAGTTCGGTGGACCCCACAGCGATTCTGTGGTCGATAGCGCCCTCAGAGGAGCCTCAAGAACCCAGATGCCCAAGATCGTTCACTGCATTCGCCACGGCCAATCCACCTTCAACGCCCATTTCGCCGAGACCGGGGAGGACCCGCTGCATTTCGATGCGCCCCTCACCGAGCTGGGCCGCCGGCAGGTGGCGGAGCGGGCCCTCGAGCTGCGGCAATACGCTTACGAGCTGGTGGTGACCTCGCCGCTGACCCGGGCGATCCAGACCACCCTGGGCCTCTTCGGAGAGCACCCGGCGAAGCCCCCGATCCATATCGAGTGCCTGCACCGGGAGCATCTGGAGAGCAGCTGCGACGTCGGCCGGGCCCCGGCGCTGCTCCGCCAGGAGTTCCCGCACCTCGCCTTCGACCACCTGGACGAAGTCTGGTGGCACAATGACGGCGAGCCGGACCCGCGGGGCTTCGTCTATGAGCCAAGCCATATCTTCGAGAACCGGGTGGAGGAGTTCAAACGCTGGCTTCAGGCGCGGCCGGAGGGGCTGATCGCGGTCGTCGGGCACGGTACCTTCTTCAGCCGGCTCACCGGACAATACCTCGGCAATTGCGAGGTGGCCGTCCTGGAGCTGTGATCCCTGACTCTGGAGCGGCTTTGGCGTCATTTTACAGGCCGCTCCTGGCCTAGCTCGCCTTGCGCACCGGGAAAACCCATGCTAGTGCACCCCCGCCTGAGGGCGGAGACGGTCCCGCTGAAGGCTCACTTCCACCGACCTGACGGGTTTCCCGACAGCTTGTTACAAAGCTCGCCGGTTCGAGACCCGTAACTTGAGAGAGACGATTACGTGGCGCAAAGCGGCTCCCAAGAAGGCCCCCTCCTGTCAGGCGTAGCGTTGCGCTATGCTTCGGCGCTGTTCGAGCTTGCCCGCGAAACGAATTCCGTGGACGCCGTCGCCGGCGAACTCGGCCGTTTCCGGCAGCTGATCCAGGGCAGCGAAGACTTGCGGCGCCTGATTCGTAACCCCATTTTCACGGCCGAAGAGCAGTCCCGAGCGATTGATGCCGTTCTCGCGAAGGCCGGCATCTCGGGCCTGGCGGGCAACTTCATCCGCCTCGTGGCATCGAAGCGTCGCCTCTTCGCCCTTCCCGACATGATCCGGGCCTATGAGGACCTCGTGTCCGATGCGAAGGGCATCGTCCGGGCGCAGGTGATCCTGGCGGAAACGCCTTCGGATAAGGTTCTCAACGAAATCAAGGCGGCGCTGCGCGACGTCGCCAAGGCTGACGTCGCTGTCGACGTCAAGATCGACCCGAGCCTCATCGGCGGCCTCATCGTGAAGATGGGCTCCCGCATGGTGGATGCCTCGGTGCGCACCAAACTCAATTCCATTCGTCTAGCGATGAAAGAGGTCCGCTGATGGACATTC
>Ga0182741_1001949_pt1 | contig 25128 bp, 22 predicted proteins | sample eDN5th37CBELigOP_FD_128874 | JGI IMG/M metagenome (GOLD analysis project Ga0182741, IMG submission 128874) | Enriched Organic Plus compost microbial communities from Emeryville, California, USA - eDNA 5th pass 37_C BE-Lig OP (version 2) (version 2) ... | reverse complement strand
GCACGCGCCCTCATGCAGGTGGAGACCGTCTCGGGCCGGTACCGCACCTACTCGCTCCCCGATGGTCGGGAGCTCCAACTCTTCTTGGCGAAGAACCCGGCAGGATGGAGCGAGGTCCTGCGTCATCTGGAGCCGCTCGACACCGGCGTGGTGCTCGCCGTCAACGCGCACATCGCCGACGGCAAGGATCCGAGTTGGCTGTGGGACGTTCCCTACGAACTCCTGCGCGGCAAGCACGTGACCGCGAGCGGCGAACGCGCGCTCGACGTCGCGGTGCGACTGCAGTACGGCGAGGTGGAACACGTCGTGGAGCGCGACCCGATCGTGGCCGCCATCAACATCGGCGGGCCGCGCGTGGATCTCGTCGCGAGCTACACCCAGTTCCACGCGTTGTCGCGTGCGCTCTCGAAGGTGGGCCGATGACGGCGTCGGCCATTCGAATCGGTCTCATCTACCCCGAGCTGCTCGGCACGTACGGCGACCGAGGAAACGCACTCGTCTTGCGGCAACGAGCCCGCTGGCGCGGCCTGGACGCGGACATCGTGGAGGTACGGGCCGATGAGCCCATCCCCGCCGAGCTCGATGTGTATCTGCTCGGTGGTGGTGAAGACGCGCCCCAGCTCGCCGCGTCGGCGGGACTGCGCGCGTCACGTGCCGCGATCGATCGCGCCCGCGCCAACGGCGCCGTTGTCCTCGCCATCTGTGCGGGTTTCCAGCTGATCGGAAACACGTATGTGGATGCCGACGGTGACGTGCTCGAGGGACTGGGCCTCGTCGACATGGACACCCGCTCGGGTGCACCGCGCCTCATCGGCGAGGTGGTGGTGGAACCCGACCGTGCACTCGAACTGCCGCTCGTCTCCGGCTTCGAGAACCACGGTGGACGCACCACCTTGGGCAACGACGTCCGACCGTTCGGACGGGTCGTCGCCGGTGGCGGCAACGGGGTCGACGGCGTCGACGGCGCGCTGGCCGAGCGGCTCGTGGGCACGTACCTGCACGGCCCGGTGCTCCCGCGCAATCCCGCGCTCGCCGATCTGCTGTTGCAGTGGATCGTGGGCCACGAACTCACACCACTGCCCGCACTGGTGGAAGACCGCCTGCGGATGGAACGCATCGACGAGACGATGCGCACCGGCATCCAGGCCTGGTTGCGCGACCGTCGCCTCGCCCGCGGCTGAAACCGGTGTGACTACTTGGGAGCCATGCGAAGCGCGCCGTCGAGGCGGATGACTTCGCCGTTGAGTTCCGCGATCTCCACGATGCTCTTCACCAAGGCGCCGTACTCCTCGGGCTTGCCCAGCCGCTTCGGGAACGGAATGGTCGACGCCAGACGATCACGCGCTTCGTCGGGCAATCCCATGAGCATCGGCGTGAGGAACGTTCCGGGCGCGATCGTCACGACGCGGATCCCACGCGACGCGAGATCGCGAGCCGCGGGCAACGTCATGCCCACGACCCCTCCCTTGCTCGCGCTGTAGGCGATCTGACCGATCTGACCGTCGAACGCGGCGACGCTCGCCGTGTTGATGATCACGCCGCGTTCGCCGTCGTCGTTCGCGACCTCAGTCGTCGCCATCGCGGCCGCGGTGAGGCGCAACACGTTGAATGAACCGACGAGGTTCACCGTCACGATCTTGGCGAACAGGTCGAGGTCATGAGCCGCCCCGTCCTTGTCGAGGACTCGAGCTGCCCAGCCGATGCCCGCACAGTTGACTGCCACTCGCAACGGTCCCGACTTCGCTGCCACCTCGATCGCGCCGAGAACATCGGCTTCGCTGGTGACGTCGGCCAACGCGAATGCGCCGTCGATCTCCGCGGCAACGGCTTCGCCTCGATCGGCATCGCGGTCGACAATGGTCACGTGCGCCCCGCCACCCGCGAGGACCCGAGCTGTTGCCTCGCCCAAGCCGGACGCCCCACCGGTCACGAGGGCTGAAACTCCGTTGATCTCCATGGGCCGACGCTATCGAGCGAGGCCGTGACGCCGAGGAGAAGCGGCTTCCCAGGAACGTCAGTGGTGAACGACCCATCGGGCTGGGTGACGTGGCTGACACCCCCGAAGGTCGCCCCACCCGAGGTACATCGATGCGTCGTCTGCTTGTCACGTCACTGGTTCTGACTGCCGTCGCGCTGGCCGCCTGCGAGCCCGCGACCCCCCAGGTGCCCGTCGACCCGAGCCCGGGTTCCGGGACCAGCGCTCCCTCCACCACGGTCGCACCCGTGACCACGGCGCCACCCACGACGGCGAAGCCGACGACAACGACCGCGGTACCCACCACGACCACGAAACCCACGACCACGACCGCCGCACCCACCACGACCGCGGCACCCACAACCACCGCCGCGCCCGCATCCGGCACGACCTCCGTCGGCGCGGCCGCGACGACGAACTACGCGACTCCGTCGGGCGCGCTGGTCGTCGCAACCAACGGCAGCGACAGCAACGCGGGCACGCAGGCCGCGCCGCTCAAGACCATCAGCGCCGCGGTGAGCAAGGCCACGAACGGACAAACGATCGTCGTGGGCGCCGGCACTTACCACGAGTCGGTGAACACGAACTCCAAGAAGGTCATCGTGCAGGCCGCGCCCGGCACGCGCCCCGTGCTCGACGGCGCCAAGACCATCACCGGTTTCGCAGCCGACGGCGACAAGTACTCGGCCACGTACGGCATCAACATCGCACCGAACACGGAAACGAGTCGGGTGTCGAACCCGATGGCGTCGTACTACGACCAGGTGTGGCTCGACGGCGTCGAGCTCACGCAGGTGCTCACCGCCGCCGAAGTGAACGCCACGTCGTTCGCGGTGGTGAATGGCAAGCTGTACCTCGGCGTGAACCCGAGCGGCCGCAAGGTTGAGGCCTCGGAGTACACCTACGGCTTCAAGACCGTGGCCGACGGCACCGCGCTCAAGGGCATCACCGTGCGTCGCTACTCGTCGAAGAACGCGGAAGCGGCCGTGATGATGTTCGGATCGAACGGTCTCGTCGAGCACGTGATCGTTGAGGACACGTCGTACGGTGGCATCAAGTTGTCGGACGACGACCCCACGATCGGCAGCACCGGCATCATCGTGCGCGACTCCACACTGCGCCGCAACGGATCCGTCGGCATGAACGTCTACAAAGCCGACAACGTGCTCTTCGAGCGCAACCTCGTGGAGCAGAACAACGTGGATGGTTGGAACACCGGTCAGGAAGCGGGCGGTATCAAGGTCGTACAGTCCCGCGGCGGCGTCTACCAAGACAACCTGGTGCGCAACAACCCGTCGAAGGGTTTCTGGTTCGACCAGTCGGCGATCAACGTCGTGGTTGCACGCAACACGTTCATCAACAACCAACCCGACAACATCATGATCGAGATCTGCGCGCACTTCGATGTGTACGGAAACACGATCATCGGTGCGAGTCGCAACGGCATTCGTTTGATCGACTCCAACGACGTCGACGTGTGGAACAACATTGTCGTGGACAACGGCAGCGACGACATCTGGATCGCCGACGAGCTGGAACGCAATCTCGACAAGCTGAGCGGCGCCTACAGCAGCGGCGACCGTGATCTTCGTGCGGGCGAGACCTGGCCCGCACGGGCGACGCGCGATGGCATCACGTGGACGGCTCGGGACGTGACCACGAAGAACAACGTGATCGGTGACCTGGCGAACGGCTCGTACACCGGAACCTCGCCCACGTTGATCGCTTGGGCGGCGGCGAACGACCCCAACAACACGTCGAGTGTCGTCGACAAGAACATCGTGGTGAACAACAACGCGTACTGGCGGCGCTCGTCCACCTCGACCACGAACATCTCTTCGTGGGACAAGGGCACGACCGTTTCGTACGGCAAGACGTTCGCCAACCACCAGAGCCTCGGCTACGACGTGAACGGTCAGAGTGTCGATGGCGGATCCAACCCGTACCTCACTGGTTCGGGTGCCTCGTTGCGTTCGGCTGGATCGGGCTTCGTGACCACCGGCGGCGCGCCCGTACCGACCGCCCAGGCCATTGCCCTCGGGGTTACCGTGAACACGAAGGTCGTGGGGGTTCCGAGCAGCGTGAAGGTGCTCACGGTTCGCTGAGCTCTTCGATACGTGAGCTGCCATCCGGCCAAGTGACCCATCCCCCGGTGGCCACGAGCCGGATCGCGTTCACCGTCGCTCGCATTGTTGGCTCAGGCGCCGCTCGCCAGTAGCGACTCCAAGCGTTGCTTCACCCCGGGCCACTCCTCGTCGGTAATCGAGAACCAGGCGGAGTCGCGTACGTAGCCGTCGTGCAACACCATGTGGCGTCGGTGCACGCCTTCGAACGTCGCGCCAATCTTGCGAAGCGCGGCTTGTGACCGCTCGTTACGCGTGTCGGTGCGGAACCCGATGCGATGCGCCGAGAGGGTCTCGAAGGCGTATCGAAGCTGGAGGTACTTGGCCTCCGTGTTCGCGCCGGTGCCCTGACGATGGACGGCGATCCTCGTGGTCCCGATCTCGCCCGACCGATCGTGGGCGCTCCACTGATGCAGATTCGTGCAACCAATGATCTCGCCCGTGCGGGCGTCGAGCGTCTTCCACGACAGGTCGTGCTCGCTGCTGAGTTGTCGCTCCACGTACGCCGCCATGTCGTGGCGGTCACGCATCGGCGTCGATCCCAACGCCCAGAGCACGGGTGCCCCTACCGCGGCGTAGAGCGCGTCGACGTCATCCGCCTCGAGTGGGGCGAGCACCACGTGCGTTCCGGTGAGCGTGATTGGTTCGAGGGGCGGTGCAGGCATCGGTCCGACGGTACCGACTGTCCGCGGTCGGCGACGAGGATTTCCCGACTCCCCCGAGGCGATGCAGTGCTTGCCCGCTGACGAGCGCGTCAGTCTTCGGTGATGCGGCGGATCTCGACGATTTTCTCGGTGGCGTGGTTGGCGTCGGCACCTTGCGTGTCGAGCAGCGCGGCGCGATCGGCCGCCGCCTCGGCTTCGGCCGACGCGTCGGCCATCGCGAGGCGAGCTTCGATGCCTTCGGCCACGATCGCTTCGGCCTCGGCCACGAGTGCGTCGACCATTTCTGCTTCGGGTACGACGCGCACGATCTTGCCGCGCACGAACAAGTGACCCTTCGCGCGTCCGGCGGCGATGCCCAGGTCGGCACTCGAGGCCTCACCCGGACCGTTCACGACACAACCCATGACGGCGACCTGCAACGGGATGTTGCGAGACTCGAGTGCAGTCTGCGCTTCGTTGGCCACCGCGATCACATCGACCTGCGCTCGTCCACACGACGGGCAGGCAATGAGGTCGAGTCCCTTGCGCTCCCGCAGGCCGAGCGCCTCGAGCAGCGCGACTCCAGCCTTCGCTTCCTCGACCGGATCGGCGGTGAGCGAGAACCGAATCGTGTCGCCGATGCCTTCGGCGAGCAGGGTGCCGATTCCCGCAGTGCTCTTGATGAGCCCCTTGGGCAATGGCCCCGCTTCCGTGACGCCCAAGTGAAGCGGATGATCGACCGTCTCCGACAAGAGTCGGTAGGCATCGATCATCGTGGAGACGTTGCTCGCCTTCACCGAGATCTTCACGTCGTCGAAGCCGACCTCGTCGAAGTAGTCGAGCTCGCGCATTGCCGACGCCACGAGCGCCTCCGGCGTGGCGCCGCCGTACTCCGACTCGATGTTCGGGTCGAGCGAACCGCCGTTGACCCCGATGCGAATCGGGACGCCGCGATCCTTCGCCGCCTGGGCCACGGCTTTGATCTGGTCGGGCTTACGGATGTTGCCGGGGTTGAGGCGTAGGGCGTCGACCCCAGCCTCGAGCGCCGCCAAGGCGAGCTTGTAGTGGAAGTGGATGTCGGCGACGATCGGCACCGGTGAGCGGGGCACGATCTGCGCGAGCCCCTCGGCGGCCGCCTCTTCGTTGCAGGTGCAGCGCACGATGTCGGCGCCGGCCATCGACAGGGCGTAGATCTGCTCGAGCGTGGCTTCGACATCGGCGGTCTGGGTCGTGGTCATCGACTGGACCGAAACGGGGGCGTCGCCCCCCACCAGCACCTTGCCGACCTGGACCTGACGGGTCTTGCGTCGCTCGAACATCACGAAGGCCAGTGTACGCAAGGGCCGTTTTCGCCCTCCGGCGCCCCCCACCCGCACGTTGTGGAATCAGGCCCAACCCGCACGTCGAACGGCTGACACCCAGGGTAACGCCCCCAGCAGGAAGAAGCTCCAGACGTTCGTACGGACGAACCCAGGAGTCATCCAGACGGCCCCGGGCCACCGGCTTCGGCATGGCCTCGTGTGCACATGAGTCCCTGAGGTGAGCACACATCGCCCTGTCGCAACCGTGTGTGGTCGCCCGTCGATTACGGGCGACCGCACCGGCTGTCCACCCACCTCCGCACCCGCACAAGCCGACCAAAGTGCCCGACTGGGGGAACGCACGCCCGCGTGACGCCGATCTAGCCGATGACGGCGGAGCGAATGTCGCGGAACATCACGCTCACGCCGTAGAGAACGATCACCACCGTGACCACCGTGGTGATCGGCAGCAGCTTCCGGTAGTCGACCCGCACCGTGCGCTTCGTGATCGTCGACGCGATCTTCTCGTACGTCGCCACCACCAAGTGGCCGCCGTCGAACGGAAGCAGCGGAATCAGGTTGAACAGCGCCAAGAACAGGTTCAGTCCGGCGATGAGCGCGAACAAGTTCCAGATGTCGGCGTTCACGAATGCGGAGCCGACGTCGACGATGCCCACGACCGATCGTGGTCGGGTCTCCTCCGCCTCGAGGGCAGCGGCCGGCGTCGAAGCATCCGGCTCACCCTGCACGATCGCTTGGACATGGGTCGAGATGCCATCGGCCGAGAAGATGCGCTGCACCGACTCCCACACGTTGGACGTGGCGGTTCCAATCGTCAGGACCGATTCCTTGGCCGCCGCGAGCGGTCCGAACGTGCGAATCGCCTCACCCGGTCCGACCCCGATGCGGCCGATGACGGCGACGACGTCTTCGCCGTCGATCCTCACCTCCGCCAGTCCCAGCATCGGAACGAGCTCGACGTCATCGACGCGACCGTCGCGTAGCACGGTGACCGGTGCGGTGCGGTCGTCGCCGAGTTGCTTGTCGATCCCCTCGGGCGATCCGGCGAACTCGTAGTTCACCACTGCGATGCGATCACCCACTCGGAATCCGGCGTCGGCCGCGGCGCCCGAGACCGCCGTGATCACGTTGTCGTCGGCCACCACCAACTGATCGCCGAGCCACTTGCGGTCGAGCTGCATGCGGACCTGTTTCGCGTCCCGCACCGTGGTGACCTCGATCGCAGCGACCTCGAACTGGTCGCCCACCTGCAGGCCGGCTTCGGCCGCGGCGCTTCCCCGGGCAACATCGCGCACGACGTTCTCACCGTCGATCACGATCTGCGGAGACTTCCCGTCGCCCGGAGGCATGAGCCATTCGGGATCGAGTTCGAGACCGGTCGTCGCGCCGTCGCGCAGGACGGGAATCACGTCGGCGTCGAGGACCGACGCGCGAATCGCGTCGGGCAGAGCATCCCAATCGGTGAGCGCGGTGCCGTTGACTGCGACGATCCAGTCGTCGTTCTTGATTCCTGCGAGCTGCGCGGGTGACTCGACCTGCGCGTCGCCCGAGCGCATGCTGCCCACCGCGACCTCGGTCGTGAACCCCTCAGGCTGACCTCTCCCAACGAGCACGATGAACATGCAGAGCACGAAGATGATGATGTTGACCGCGACGCCCGCGACCGCAACGAGTGCCTTGTCTTTGAACGAGCCCTGACGGAACGTGCGCGCCTCATCTTCGGGATCGACCTCTTCGAGGTTGCTCATCCCGATGATGCGGACGTACCCGCCGGCGGGAATCCCCTTGATCCCGTACTCGGTTTCGCCCTTACGGATCGACCACAGGCGGGGTCCGAAACCGATGAAGAACTCGGTGACTTTCATGTTGGCGCGTTTGGCCGCAATGAAGTGCCCGCACTCGTGCAGCATGATCGACAGCGCGATGCCGATACCGATGAGGATCGCCGCCCGGGCCACCGGGAACATCAGGAAGCAGGCAACCAGCAACGCAACGATCAGCAGCGGAGTGGCGAGGGCCTGGCGGCGGTTCATCTCGACGTCTGCGAGCGGATCCTTCACGCGCCATGCCTCCTGGAAACGAGTTGCCTGTTCGAATCACGCCGCGCGCGATCGGTTGGCTCCTACAACGCCACCCCTACCATCGACGTTCCCGCCTGACGCTGAAGCAGTTCGTCCACGATACCCGGATTGCCCAGAAATTGGTCCGCGAGGTCCTCAAGCGAGCGCCGCGAGCGCCCGCTCCCGGGCCACTCGGTCGGCCTCGAGCACGTCCTCGATGGAGTCGACGGGCCCGGTACCGGCCTGGAGCACCTGATCCACCACCGCGGCGATGTCTCGCCAGGCCAGCCGACCCGCGAGGAACGCGTCGACGGCCACCTCGTTGGCTCCACTCAACGTGGCCGGCGCACCGCCACCGGCACGACCCGCGGCGTACGCCAGATCGAGACCCCGAAACACATCGCGGGCAGGCGGTTCGAACGTGAGCGTCCCGAGCGCTGTCCAATCGATCGCGCCGTACGGGACATCGAGTCGAAGTGGAGCGCCCAACGCGAGACCGATGGGGAGCCGCATGTCGGGCAGCGACAATTGTGCGATCGTCGCTCCGTCGCGGAACTCCACCATCGAGTGCACGATCGACTGCGGATGGACCACGACATCGATGTCGTCGAAGTCGATACCGAAGAGCGCGTGCGCCTCGATCACCTCGAGACCTTTGTTCATCAACGTGGAACTGTCGACCGTGATCTTCGGGCCCATCGCCCAGGTGGGATGCGCCAACGCTTGCTCCACGGTGACTGCGGCGAGTTCGTCGCTGCTCCAACCGCGGAACGGTCCACCGCTCGCCGTGATGACGACGCGAGCCACTTCCGACGCGCGTCCCGACCGCAGACACTGATAGATAGCGGAATGTTCACTGTCGACGGGAACAATCTCTCCCCCGCCATTGGCACGCGCCTTGGCCACCACCGGACCCGCGGCGATCAGACTCTCCTTGTTCGCCAATGCGAGTCGTTTACCCGACTCCAGTGCCGCGATCGTGGCCGGCAGACCGGCGAAGCCGACGACCGCGTTGAGCACGACATCGACGTCGTCGAGCGCCGCGAACTCTGCGAGCACCTCGGGCGCGTCGGCAACACATCGGGCACGTTCGGCCGGCACGCCGAACTCGGACGCCTGGGCCGCCAGCGTGTCTGCTGATCGGCCCGCGGCCAGGGCGACGATCTGGAAACGGTCGCCCGCGGCTCGCACGACGTCGAGCGTCTGGGTGCCGATCGAGCCGGTGGACCCGAGCAGCGCGACGCGAATCGGCGCGTTCACCCGAAGAGTGCGAGCGCCAGGTAGTACACCGCGGGCAGGCAGATCAGGATCGAGTCGAACCGATCGAGGACGCCACCGTGTCCGGGGAGCAACGAACCGAAGTCCTTCACACCGAGGTCACGCTTGAGCATCGACTCGACGAGATCGCCGATTGGAGCCATCACTGCGACCACGACACCGAGTGCCAACGCGGACGCAAACGAGTCCCACGGCGAGAAGCGCATGACCACGATCACCGCGATGAGGATCGACGCGATCGCGCCGGCCGCCAGCCCCTCGACCGTCTTGTTGGGCGAGATGCTCGGCGACAACTTGGTGCGTCCGAAACGCGAACCCACGAAGTACGCGACCACATCGGAACCGACCACACAGAGGGCGAGGCCGAGGATGATGCCGACACCATCGTTCTTTCCCAGGTCGGTGTCGCTCACCGACCACGGCATGGCGAGAATGAGACCTGCGAACGATCCGAGAATGCCCACGTAGCCGAAGCCGAGAAGCGTTGCCCCGACGTTGGACACCGGACGAGCGCGAACGACCTCGGCCAGATACCAGAACATCGAGAACACGACGACGAGCATCGAGATCAACGGGTACGCCGTGGCCCCCCGGTGATACACCGCCACCAACAACGTGACCGCACCCAAGACGCCGAGCAACGTGGCCGGCTGGAACTCGGACCGGCGCAGCCCGTCGTAGAACTCGAGCGCGGCCATACCGATGATGATCGCGGCGAGGCCGAGCACCCACGGGGCGCCGAGCAGCATGCAGACGATTGCGACGACGCCAACACCAACGCCAGTTGCGACCGCCACCGGCAGGTTGCGTCCGCTCGGCGGTGCCGAGGGCGGTTCGTCGGCCACGATCGGCCCCGGACCGCGACCCGATCCACCGTCGCCGCGGGTGGGCGGACGTCGACGCGTCGTGCGACGACGTTCTTGGACCTCGCGCTCGAAGGCGGCGTCGTCGTCTTCGACCTCGGCCGTGACGGGAACTGATGCAGCTGGCGCGACGGTTTCGCGCACTTCGCCGGTGTGGGTGTAGTCCTCATCGCTCCAGTCGGACGCGTCGTCGCGAAAGCGCGGCTGGCTCCCGGTGAGCGAGGCCCACGCCTCGAGGTCGTCGCCACCGTCGTCGTAGCCGAACTCGAACTCGTTGGTTGCGGGCTCCGGTCGGATGCGGGGGACTTCACCCGTGGGCGGTTCCGTCCAGTGCGGTAGCTCGATGACGCCGGTGGGCTGATCTTCGATCACCGGCGGGGGAACGATCCGCACGACGGGCTCGGCTTCCGCGAACGGCTCGCCGTCGTCCACGACGTGCAGGGGCGGGCCGTCGGGCAGCTCGGCCGAGAACTCCGGCTCCGGATCGGGAGACTGTTCGATGATGATCTCGTCGTCGATGATTTCGTCGTCGATGAGTTCACCAGGCAGCGGCAGGCGCACCGTGCGACCCGCAGGCGGCGTCGGACGGTCCGGTACGTCGCCGAAGCGCGGCTCGGATTCGGGCAGCCGCCGCTGGACGTGTCCGCCCTCGATCGCGGCACGCGCCTCTTCGGCACCAATGATCCGAACCCCCTCGGGGGCAGCTGGCTCGCGCCGGGAGTTGGGCACCGGCGCCGGCTCCCAAGGCTCGTCGGGACCGGGGTCGTCGAAATCCGTCATCGCCTGGCCAGGGTAGACCCGGGCACCCCCGCGAGTCGCCCTTGTCGGGCTGCAGGCCCCGTATCCAGGGGGTTTGGGGGTCCCCCAGGCGCCGGTGAGGGCTCCGCGAGATTGCAGCGAATCGGACAGTCCCGCATCCTCAGGGCATGGACGAAGCGCAGGGCGCTCGCCTTCGCGGGACCACGCTCATCGGGAAGCTCGGACCGATCGATCGGATCTTCCAGACACCGTCGAACCACCGAGTGCATCACGCGAGCAATGCGGAGTACCTCGACAAGAACTTCGGCGGCTCCACCATGATCTGGGACTGGCTGTTCGGCACCTACGAGCCCGAGGTGACCGATCCGGTCTACGGCCTCACCAAGGACCTGGACGCCAACACCCCGTGGACCATCGCCAAGGGCGGCTATCCAGAACTGCTCACCGATCTTCGGGAGACGGATCGGTGGTCGGACCGAGTTCGCATGTGCGCCGGTGCCCCCGTGTGAGCCAGGAGCACGCCTGCCCCTGGGCGTGAGCCGATCGATGCGTGTGTGGGAGATCGTCCACTCCCACACACGCGTCGTCGCGTCATGGGGATTCCAGGACCCGCTCGCAGGCCGTCGCGAACCGGGCCGCCGCGGCGGGCACTTCGGGAAGGTAGAACGCCGGCTCGATCAGTTCGAGCTCCATGACGTGGGGTACGTCGCCGATCAGCACCGTGTCGACCCGGGCGTAGAGCAACGGCCCGTCGAGCACGAATCGAGCAGCAACCGCGTCGAGGACCGAGCGACAGGCATCTGGGGCAACTGCTTCGGCCCGGCCGCCGTACTGCTGGTGCACGCGGAAGTCGCCCGGGGCAGGGACCTTACGCAGTGCATGACTCGGCTCCCCACCGATCCAGATGGTCGACGTCTCGCCCTCGGTCTCGACGGACTCCACGTACGCGGAGATCACAAGGTCTTCGGTGACGGCCCGCTCCCGAATGCGAGCGACGAACGCGTCGTCGTCAAGTGCGCCCAGCTCGGCCCCACGCGCGCCGCTCCCCACCGCCGGTTTCACGACCACGCGATCCGCCGACGGGAACGCGAAGGTGCGACTCGGACCAACGATGGTGCACGGCACGACCGCAACGCCGGCGCCTTCGAGATCGAGCAGGTACGCCTTGTGACTGTTCCAACGCAGGACCGGCGCCGGGTTGTGGAGTGCTGCTCGCGCGGCGACTGCGTCGGCCCAGTCGAGAAATGCATCGACGTAGCGCGGGTAGTCCCACGGCGTACGCACCACCGTGAGCGGTGCGGCGCCCCAATCGACAGACGGGTCGTGCCACACCACGGGCCTCGCGTCGATTCCCGCCGCCGCACACGCCGCGACCAGTGGATCGATCTCGGCTGCCATCACTTCGTCACGTTCGAAACGATCGGTGGTGACGAGGTGAAGGTCGGGCACCGACGGTCCTACTTCCCCGCGAGCGTGTATCCGCCGTCGGCCAGCCAGGTCTGGCCGGTGACGAACGACGCCGCGGGACTGGCGAGAAAGAGGATCACTTCTGCGATCTCCCTCGGCTCCGCTATCCGCCCGGCCAGCGCGCTCCGGGCTTGCTCCCACACGCGCTCGGGCCAAGTCTGCGCCATGTCGGTGCCAATGAAACCGGGGGCCACGGCGTTGACTCCAACGTGCGGTGCGAACTCCTTGGCCAACGCCGCGGTGAGGTTGACGATCGCGGCCTTCGACGCGGAGTACGCAGATCCACTCTCCGACGCGGTTACGGCCTCGCCGCGCATCGAAGACACGTTCACGATGCGCCCGCCACCCCGCTCAAGCATGTGGGGCGCCACCGCCTGAATCGCGTTGACCGTGCCCGAGAGGTTCACGTCGAAGATCGCGTGCCAATCCTCAACCGTGGTCTCCAGAAACGGCTTGCGATTGACAATGCCCGCGCAGTTCACCAGCGCGTCGATCTGCGCGCCTGTGGCCAGCAGCGTGCTGATCGAGGTACGCACCGCGTCGCGGTCGGCCACATCGCACACGATGTAGTCGGCTTCGAGCTCATCGGCGAGCGCCAAGAGGTGATCGCTCTTGGTCCGTCCGTGCACGATGACGTGCGCACCGCGCTCGTACGCAAGGCGGGCGGTGGCGGCGCCAATTCCCCGCGCCGAACCCATTATCAGAATCGTGGTGTCCTGCATCAAGGGAGTGTCGTTGCCTCACCGCCCAGCGTCAAAGCGCCGCGCGTGCGACCCGCTCAGACCTCGAGGAGTTCCTTCTCTTTCGCCGCGAGGATGGTGTCGATCTCGGCGACGTACTCCGAGGTGATCTTCTCGAGATCCTTCTCGGCGCGCTCGAGGTCGTCCTTCGAGATGTCGCTGTCCTTCTCGAGCTTCTCGATCTCTTTCTTGGCGTCGCGCCGGACGTTGCGAATGGCGATGCGGCCGTCTTCGGCGCGCTGCTTCGCCAACTTCACGAACTCCTTGCGGCGATCCTCGGTGAGCGGCGGGAACGACAGACGGATCGTCTTGCCGTCGTTGCTCGGGTTCACTCCGAGGTCGCTCTGCATGATCGCCTTCTCGACCGCCTTCAGCGACGACGGATCGAATGGCGTGACGAGCAGCACGCGCGCCTCGGGCGTGGAGAACGTGGCGAGCTGCTGCAGCGGCGTGGGCGTGCCGTAGTACTCGGCGGTGAGCTTCTCGACCAGCGCCGACGACGCGCGCCCGGTGCGGATGGTGGCGAACTCCTCGCGCACGTGCTCGATGGCCTTGGCCATCTTTTCCTTCGCCTCAGCGAACGTCTCCGCGACGGTCACGACGCCTCCTCGGTGTCATCGTTGTTCACGATCGTACCGATGTCGCCGCCGGCGAGTGCGGTGCGAATGTTGCCGGGTTCCGACATGTTGAACACGACGATCGGCAACTTGTTGTCCATGCAGAACGTGATCGCAGTCGAGTCCATGACTTTCAGACCCTTCTTGATCACGTCGAGGTACGACACCCGCTTGTACCGACGCGCCTCGGGGTTGGTGCGCGGATCATCGGTGTACACACCGTCGACACCCGAGTGCGTGCCTTTCAGCAATGCGTCGGCGCGTACCTCGGCCGCGCGCAGCGCGGCCGTGGTGTCGGTGGTGAAGAACGGATTCCCCGTCCCCGCGGCGAACACCACGACGCGCCCCTTCTCGAGGTGACGCATGGCGCGCAGCGGGATGTAGGGCTCCGCCACCTGGCTCATGCTGATCGCCGTCTGCACACGCGTGGGCTGATCGATCGCTTCGAGCGCGTCTTGAAGCGCCAGCGCGTTGATCACCGTGGCGAGCATGCCCATGTAGTCGGCTCGGGCCCGGTCCATACCACGCGACTCGCCCGACAGACCTCGCCAGATGTTGCCGCCGCCAACGACCACCGCGACCTCGAGACCGAGGTCGCGGCGGGCGTCGGAGATTTCTTGGGCGATGCGCTGCACGATCCCAGCATCGATGCCGTATCCGATCTCCGGCGGCGCGAACGCCTCACCGGAGAGCTTCAACACGACTCGGCGATAGGAGGTACTCATGCGTTGCTGCCTCTCATGACTCGCTCGACTCGTTGGACCGTGGTTGTCGCGCCGCGGCGTCGACTCAGTCTTCGCCGACCTTCACCCGCACGAAACGCACGACTTGTGCGCCCGCGTCCTCGAGCAGCTTGGTGATGGAGACCTTGGGGTCCTTCACATAACCCTGCTCGAGCAGGCACTGGTCTTTGAAGAAGCCGTTCAAGCGACCCTCGACGATTTTTTCGACCGCCGCTTCGGGCTTGCCCTCGTTGAGCGTGAGCTCGGTGAGAACGGCGCGCTCCTTCTCGATCGCGTCGGCAGGAACGTCGTCGCGGCTCAGGTAGCGAGGCGCAGCTGACGCGATGTGCAGCGCGATGTCGTGCGCAACGTCGCGGTTGCCACCCGCGAGCTCCACGAGCACGCCGATCACACCCCGGTCGGCCTGAATGTGCTTGTAGGCGTCGATGATGTTGGTGGACGACTCGAAGCGGGCCACGCGGCCGAGCGAGATGTTCTCGCCGAGCTTGGCGTTGAGGTTGGTGACCTCGTCGGCCACGGTTCCGTCGCCGAACTTCTGACCGGCGAGCGCTTCGGTGGAGTCGGCACCGCTCGTGATCACGAGCTCCACGAGTTCGCCCAGCGCGCTCGTGAAGTCGTCGCCCTTGGCCACGAAGTCGGTTTCGCAGTTGAGTTCGACGAGCGCACCGACGCCGTTGTCGACGGCGACGTCGACCGCACCCTGGTCGGCCGACCGGCCCGCGCGCTTCGCCACTCCGGCGAGGCCCTTCTTGCGCAACCACTCCTTGGCGTCTTCGACGTTACCGCCGCTTTCGGCCAAGGCGTTCTTGCAGTCCATCATTCCGGCGCCGGTTGCCTTACGCAGTGCAGCGACGTCCTTCGCGGACACATCAGCCATTGGTGTCGGACTCCTGAACTTCGGTGGTGGCAGGGTTCGAGGGGTCGGCGGTGCCGGACTCAGCAGCCGCAGCCGCCTTCTCCTTCGCCGCCGCGGCGCGAGCCTCGATCTTCTTCTGCTGCTCGGCGGCTGCGGCGCGAGCGGCCTTCTGCTGCTCGGCCTTCTTGCGCTCGGCTTCAGGATCGACCGGCGTCTCGGCCTTGTCGGCCTTGGTCGCAGTGCGGCCTTCCTTCTTGGCTCGCAGCATCCGGCCCTCTTCGATCGCGTCGGCGAGGACACGACACATCAGGTTGGCCGAACGGATCGCGTCGTCGTTCCCAGGAATGACGAAGTCGATGATGTCGGGGTCGCAGTTGGTGTCGACGACCGCGACGACGGGGATACCAAGACGCTTCGCCTCGGTGACCGCGATGTGCTCCTTCTTCGTGTCGATGACGAACACGACGTCGGGGAGTTTGTCGAGGGTACGGATACCGCCGAGGTTGCGCTCGAGCTTCTCGAGTTCACGCGTGACGCGCAGCGCTTCGCGCTTGGGCATCGCGTCGGTCTCACCGCTGCGCACCTGACGCTCGAGCTCGAGGAGCTTGTTGACGCGCTGGTGGATGGTGGTGAAGTTGGTGAGCATGCCGCCGAGCCAGCGGTAGTTCACGAACGGCGATCGGCTGCGGCGGGCGTATCCCTCGACCGCTTCCTGGCTCTGCTTCTTGGTGCCCACGAAGAGCACGCTTCCGCCGTTCTCGACGGTGGTGCGAACGAACTTGTACGCGGTGTCGATCCGCTCCAGGGTCTGCTGGAGGTCGATGATGTAGATGCCGTTGCGCTCGCCGAAGATGAAGCGCTTCATCTTGGGGTTCCAGCGGCGGGTCTGGTGCCCGAAATGCACGCCGGCTTCCAAGAGCTGCTTCATCGTGACGACCGGTGCCTTCGGCTCGGTCACAGTCATTCTCAGTTTTCTCCCTCGGTTGCTGCGGGGACCCGCGAGGGCACCCGCCTACCGCTCGTGTGGCGTGCGCGGCCAAGGGCAGCACACGACCTCGGGTGCACGAGCGTGGACAGTGCGGCACGGAGGATTCCGGGCCGACGGGACAGCGTAGTCGGCCGGACTGAGACGAGTCGGGTGGGACGCTCGCCCCTTTTGAGCATTTCGGCCGGTGCGCGCCACACTGGGCCCCGTGCCCGACGAGCAGCCTACGGACGACGCAGCCGCACGCGCGACGTCGATCGATGCCGAGATCATCGTGCGTGAGGCCGCGGCCCGGGATCTGGCAACTGCGGGTCAGCGCACGGAGGCCGTCGCGGCATATCTGGGCCTCGCCCACGATGTGCTCGAGCGCGCGCCAGAGTTCGAACACCTTCACCCTGCGTTCGCCCGCAGGTTGATTCGACGCGGGGTCGACACCTACAGGCTGGCATTCGCCGTCGCCGAACGAGACCGGACGGCGCCCGATCCCCGTGTCAATTCGTCCGACATCGCGACCCAGATGGTGGACGACCTCGTCGCGTACCCGGCGACATCCGCGACTGCTCAGGAATTCTCCCACCGGGTACTGACCCTTCTCGACACCGTTTTCCGAAAGGTGGAGACCCACCAACCCGCGCGTGCCGAAGCGCTCGCCGCAGTTGGCGAGCGAGCGTGCCTCTACCGCCTCGAATCCCTTGGCGCGGATCGCCACCCACGGCACGCCTCCTGGGCATCGGTCGCAAGGTGGACCGAACGGCGCACGAAGATGTGGTTGGCGCAAGACGACAAGAAGGAAGCGGCATTGCACATGAGTGATGTCGCCATCCACTGGCGCAACGTTCCCGATCTCGATCGAGCCTGGGACTTCGCAACGCTCGCAGTTGCGACCAGCGAGCCGGACGACGTCGGGACCATGGCGACGACACTCGGTACAGCCGCGGAGGTGGCGTCGACCAGCCAACAACGAGCATGGACGAAGCGTCGTCTCGATGCGCTCGTGGCCGAGGCAGATCCCGCATTGCTCGCTCCCCTCACGTCACGGATCGGCGCCGCGTACGCGCGGATCGGATACCTCGACGATGCGCTTCACTTCTTCGAACAAGCGCACGCACCTACGCCAACCTCGCTCACTCCCACTCGAGATGTCGAGTACCTACGAGCGCTGAGGCAGGCCGGGCACACCGAGCGCGCCCTCGATCTCCACCGCACTCGAGCGGCCGATCATGTGCATCACACGATCGAGGACCGGCTGGCTTCCTCATGGCAACCGTCTGATGCCGCACTCGAGCACGAGTATGGTCTCACGCTGCTCGCCGTCGGGCGACACACCAACGCGTTCCACGCGTTGCGAAACGCGATCAGCTTCCGCCTCGCCGCTGGGCACTTCGGTGACGAGGAACCGGTCCGCGGTGTTGGTCGAGATCCCGTGCGAGACCTGGTGGAAGCCGCGTTCGTCGTTGGCGAGCTCGGCGTCGTGCAGGAGACCATCGATCTGGTGACCGAGACGTACGCGGCGCGTGCCGATGCGTTCCTGACCGGCGACCTCGACCTGTGGCGCGGCGACCTCGCGCAGGCGCGTGGAGATGATCCCTCCCCGTTGTGGGAACGCGCGCTCGCCGCATATCAGATTGGTCAAGCTGGCACCGAAGCCGACCGAGCGCTGCGCATCGGCGACGCGCAACGCCGACTCGACCCCGAGACCGCGCTCGCCCCATTGACCGACGCGATCGACGGATTCCGCCGCGAAAACCGCGGCGAACGCGCCGCCACTGCACTACGGATCCGGGCCGAAGTCCACCTCACCCTCGGCCCACGCGACGCCGCCATCGCCGACTTCACCGCCTCAACGAGTGCATTCCGCGCCTGCGGACAAGCAACCCACGCATTCATCACGACCATCCGCACCAACACACTGGGACGCGGCATCGAATGAGTTCGGACGGACCGCTGGAACCGCTGCCGTACTCCGTGCGATCGGAGCTGACGCGCTCCCATGCACCGGTGCGTGAAGCGCGCGCGCGGGGCGAACACGAGGTCGCGGTTCGCTTGGCCGTGAGAGCGGCGTCGGAGATCCTCACGAAGTTCGGGTCGAGCGACGATCTCATGACTCCCGCATTGCGAGTGGTCCACCGAGAGGCGTATGCGCACGTGGACGCAGCGATCGATACGGCCTCTACGCACCACCTCCTGCCGCACTTCGTGAACATCGCCCATCAGCTCACCGTGATGGTCGACGGATTCCCATCCGACCATCTCCTCGCGCCGGCCGTGTACGCCGAGGCAAACGAGCGAGTGGGGCGCCTCTACGACGTGCTCGATCGAACTGCGTCGTCTCCGCATCTCGACACGATCATCGACAGCGGCGCCGCGATAGGGAGACGATGCCAACGTCTCCCCGACGCGGCCAGATCCGCCGTGAGCTCGGTCCATGCGCCTGCCGCCATATGGGCGGAACGACGGGCCGCGCTCGCCGCTCGCCGCGGTGCCCCCCGGGAACGCGCAACCGCCCTCCAGCATGCGGCGGAAGCGTGGGTGCTGGTCCCCAACTTCGAGCGTGCCTGGTTCAACGCGTCGAATGCCCTCGCGAGCACGACGGACGACGATCTCGAAGGACACGCGTCGGCGATGTACAGCGCCGCCAGAGCCGCTCGGGGAGACACACGTCACCGAGCGGAAGTCGGAAACCACTTGCGAGCGGTCTACGAAAGGCTGACCCAAGAAGCGCGCGAGCGCGTCGGCATCTCCCTTGGTCGGGCATGGTTCGAACTCGGTCAACCTCGACGAGCAGTGCAGGCGTTTCGTGACGCATACCACCGCCACCATCCGGTTCCCTACGCAGCCGCAACCGACGTCGCCTACTTGCGGGCGCTTCGTCAAGCAGGTGCCCTCCGCGAAGCCCGGCGCCTGCACCACGAACGAGATACAGCCCCAGTCGACGCGCTGCCGACGCGCACCCCACTCGAGCGAATGTGGCTCGTGCACGAGTACGGGCTCGCGACCCTTGCATCAGGCCGTCATGACGATGGCCTGCGTCTTCTTCTCCGAGCACTTGGGGAGTACGTGGACCTCGAGGACGTGCCGTACGCACAGCTCCAAGGTAGGAACCCAGTTGAGGACTTCGTCGAGACCGCGATCCTGTTGAACGAACTCGATCTGGCGCACGACGGCATCTTGGAGGTCGAGTATCGAATCAAGGAGCTCAGCGACATGCTGCAGCGCGGCGATCTCTATCTGTGGCGAGGAGACATCGAACACGCCGGTGGGTCCGATCGCTCCAACTCCCGAGGGCGATGGGAAGACGCATTGGCCGCGTACCAGGTCGCAACATTCGGAACCGAGGGTGACCAGCTCCTCCGCATGGGAGAAGCATGGCGCCGCCTGGATCCGGCAACCGCCGTGGAGCCCTTGGAACAGGCCGCGGCGACCTTCATCAGCGAGGGTCGCTTGGAACGAGCCGCGACGACGCACCGAGTGCTCGGCGAGACACTGCTCGCGGGCGGCGACCGCGCGGGTGCAGTCCTGGCGTTCCAGCGGGCGGTCACCACGTTCGGATCGGTGGGCGAGAACCATCGCGCCTTCGTTGGTGCGGTGCGCGCCGATGCCGTGGCGAGAGATCTCAGCTGATCACGCGCACCGAACGCATACCGAACGCGTACCGAACGCACGCCGTTCGCACGTCGCCATCACAAGCGAGTGGCCGAGGCCAAAGCGTCGCATCTTGCACAGACTCGCTCGACGGTTCCCGCCTCTTCCATCGACGTTTCCCGCCTCTTCCATCGACATCGGAGGTGTGCGGTTACCGCACGAGCCCGCGTGGGGTGACCAATCGAATGCGACTGCGCGCTCGCATCGCGTCGAAGAGCTGCATCGGATCGAGATACTCATCGTCGCGTCGCAACCCGAGATGCAGAGAACCCGTCGCATCAACCGTCGCGATGGGCACACCGGCTTCGACTCGGTCGCCACGCGCGACCACCAAGGTGTCGAGATGGCCATACGTCGTACGGAGACCATTGGCGTGCGCAACGGAAAGCCAGCGCACACCCGCGATGGTTCCGGCGAACGTGACCACGCCGCCTCCCGCCGCTCGTACCGCCGTACCGAATGGGGCCGCGAACGTGACGCCCCGATGGCCTGGTCCGTAACGGTCTGGATGCTCGAACGAGCGCGTGACCGGGCCGTCGACCGGACGCACCCAGGTGGTCGTCGTCGCACGCTGCGCTCCCGCCGGAACCATGAAGCACGCGTGCGCCGCCGCGAGCACGAGAACCCACAGCAGCGCCACCATCATCATTCGTCGCATGGCCGGGCAGGCATGGGCCGCTGGCGCCCAGCGACCCCGACCCAGCCCGCAGCAGGTGCGCACCTCGCTCCGTTCCGAGCGGCACATCCCCACCCAGCCGGGGTGTTTTGCCCGTTTCGCCCCGAGGGCTCTACGCTCGTCGCACCCTCCCGACGCATGCGCGATCGCGTGCCACGCTGCTGAGGCACCGTTCTGTGACCGATCTCGATCGACCGCTCACTCCCCGCGAACACGCCCGCCTCGCGGAACTCGACGCGTTCATCGAGTCACACGGCCACGCCCGCGTCCCGCTCGACGGCACCGACCGTTCGTTGGGATGGTGGATCGCGACGCAACGGCGGGCGTGCCGCGCGGGAGAGATCTCCCGCGCGCTCCTGACCGAACTCGACACACGCGGCGTCGACATCGATCCTCACGGACGCAAGCGCCAGCTTCTCGTACGCGCCTTCACCCAGTTCGCGACCCGGGAGGGTCACTGCCACGTTCCGACGGGCCATGTGGAGGTCGTCGACGGTGCCGAGGTCGCGCTGCACGCCTGGTTGACATCGGCTCGCAACCGCCGGGATCAGATCGAACCGCGCTTTCGCAAGACCTTGGAGGAGCTCGGCGTCGAGTTCGCGCCCCGGGCGGCCGCGAACGAGCGCGCCCGGAGGGCGCTCGTCGCCTACGCCGAGGAGCACGGCACGTACGACGTGCCCCACGATCACGTCACCGAGATCGATGGACACCGGGTCGCACTCGGCGCGTGGGTTCGGTCGCACGTCTCGCCCCATCGTGGCGCCGCGGCAACGCTCGGCCTCCCGCGGGCGCGCGATGTTGGTGACCTGGAGCGAGACAGGAAGGTCCGCAATGGGTGGCGCCGTCGACTCGCCGCGCTCGACGCCTACATCGCGGAAGTCGGTCCGGACGCGTTTCAGGCGGGAAGCCTCCCGCGAGACACGCCCGCCGCCGCTGAGCTCGGGAAGTGGCTGGATCGTCAGCGATCGCGCCTCCGTCGCCGAGAGCTCACCGCGTACGAGTTCCGCTCACTCGACCTGCGCGGGGTGTCGTGGTCGAGACGCGCCGCTCGATCCGACACCCACGCCAGTCGCCCGGTCGCGGGGGTGCCGGCGCGTTATCTCCGCGCTCGCCGCGCCACGACTGTCGAGGTGTTGCAGGACGCGTATCGGAAGTGGCGCACACCGTGGATCCGCGACGAACTCACGCAGCGCCACCTTCCGATGACCCGAGCGTTCTGCGCCCGCGCCATCGCGGCGATGCCGTCGCATGTCGATCACGCGCACATCGAGTCGGCCGCACTCGCCGGGCTCCTCGACGCCATCGATCGGTTCGACCCCAGTCGGGACACCTCGTTCACGACGTACGCCCTCCACCGCCTCCGTGGGGCGATCATCGACGCGCAACGCGAACTCGACCCGCGCCCTCGGCGCGTTCGGGAGTCGATCAAGGAGCTCGACCGCGTACGGGGCCAGACCGAGCGCGAGCTCGGCCGCGCACCCACACGGTCGGAACTCGCCGCCCGACTCGGATGCACATCCGAAGACGTGGCAACGCTCGAGCGCGAGCGCTTCGGGTATGCCGTCGAGTCGCTCGATGCAGAGATGCCTCGACCCGGTGGCACCACGTTCACGTTGTCCGACACGCTTCCCTCGCTCGACTTCACGACGGACGTCGAAACCGGGTATCTCGCTCGCGAAGCGTTCCGACTCCTTCCCGACCTCGACCAGTGGGGCGATCCTCGATGGACGTCATTCCTGCTCGGGCTGGCGCGTTTTCAGCGCGAGCACGGACATCCCCATGTGCCCTTGACGGTCGGAGAGGTCGAGACGTTCGACGGGCGAACGGTGCGGTTGGGAAACGCGGTGCGATGGCGTCGGGAGACGTATCAACGCGGCGCACGCAATCCTGAGCGAGACACCTACCTCGAATCTCAGGGCTTCGTCTTCGAAGCGCCGAAGGACACCTCGATCACCCGACTGCGAGCGACGATGGAAGCGGCCCGTGCCGCGCGCCTCACCCGCAACGAGTCGCTGCACCGTGGCGCGGGCCGCTGACGTGAACGCCTCGCGCAATGCGCCTCTTGATCGCGGATGATCGGCGCGCGTTCGGGTTCGTTGAGGCGAGCCCGGAGGTGAAGCATCGACTGGTGTGGATCTGACACACCCGACGCTCGGTCACGTCGAGCGCGTCGCCAATCAATGACATACGAATGCGCCGCCGCGAGCTGCTCGCCGCGCATCATCACGCCGTACTGCTGTCGCTCCAGGTGCCGCCCTCGCCGGGCGCCTGGCCCGGAACGAGTCGCAGGGTCACCCGTCTCCCGCCCGCTGAGTCGCCCAACATCGAACTCGTGCGCGCAGGCACCCGGTCATCGGGTAATGCAGCCCACCAGTTGCGAGATCAGCGGGCGCGTTCGGGTTCGATGAGGCGAGCCCGGAGGTGGAGAATCGACTTGGTGTGGATCTGACACACCCGACTCTCGGTCACGCCCAGCACGTCGCCGATCTCCGAGAGTGTGAGGCCCTCGTAGTAGTAGAGCGTGAGCACGAGGCGTTCACGGTCGGGCATGCGATTGATCGCATCCGCAAGCACGTGCTTCATCTCGTCGACTTCGAACGCCGCGACCGGGTCGTGACGGATGTCGGAACTCGACACCGTGTCGCCCAGCGTGGAGCCACCGCGGTCGGAGTTACCCGCGTCGAGCAGTTCGTCGAGCGCAACGAGGCCAACAAAGCTGATCTGGCTCAGCGTGTGTGCGAGCTCTTCCTCAGTGAGGTCGAGTTCCTTCGCGAGTTCCTGATCGTTGGGCGTGCGCTTCAACTCGTTCTCGAGCTTGGAGAACGCACGCTCGATCGAACGAGCCTTCGCCCGGATCGAACGTGGAACCCAGTCGATCGAGCGAAGTTCGTCGATGATCGCACCCTTGATGCGACTGATCGCGTAGGTCTCGAACTTGAACCCGCGCTCGGGATCGAACTTGTCGATGGCGTCGATGAGCCCGAAGATGCCGTAGCTCACGAGGTCGGACTGTTCGATGTTCTGCGGGAGTCCGGCCGCCACACGACCCGCCACGAACTTCACCAGCGGTGAGTAGTGGAGGATGAGCCGCTCGCGCGCGTCCTTCGTGCCGGTGGACTTGTACTCCGTCCACAGCTCGGCGACGAGCGCAGCGGAGTCTTCAATGGTCGGATCAGGCACGGGGATGCGAGGCCTCGTAGACAGTGCGGAGCCGGTCTTGGGTCACGTGAGTGTAGACCTGCGTGGTGGTCAGATCGGCGTGACCGAGCAACTCCTGCACGGTGCGCAGATCTGCCCCACCCTCCAGCAGATGCGTGGCGTAGGCATGCCGGAGGGCGTGCGGATGCAGGTGGGTGCCGTCGGGCAGGGCCGTGCGCTCCAGGGCGCGACGCACGTCGCGCCGGTTGAGAGGACCTCCCCGGCGGGTGAGAAACACCAGGTCAGGGCTGGATTCGGTCTGGAACTGGGGCCGGCCGGTGGTGAGCCATGCACCCAGGGCGTCGAGCGCGGGTTGCCCGATGGGGACTCGGCGCGTCTTGGCCCCCTTTCCCACCACCGTCACGGTGTGCCGGTCCAGATCGACGCCGTCGAGCGTGAGGCCCACGCACTCCGAAACCCGGAGGCCCGCCCCGTAGAGCAGTTCGAGCGCGGCCCGGTCTCGGAGCGCGATCGGGGTGTCGGAGGAACCGTCGGGGGCGGCGACCGCGTCGAGCATCGATGCAGTGGCCTCGGGCGCCGGAACTCGCGGGAGTCGAGCGTTACCGGCGGGCGCGCGCAGCGACCGACCGGGGTCGGCCGCCAAGACTCCGAGACGATGCAAATACCGCGTGTACGCCCGCAGTGACGACGCCTTGCGCGCGATCGACCGTTTACTCAGGTTGCGGTTGTGTAACGACGCGAGATAGCGGCGCAACACCGTGCGATCGATCGCGCTCGGTGCCGACGCACCGCCGCGATCGCACCAGCCGACGAACTGCGCGACGTCGCGGTGATACGCCTCGCGGGTGGCGGGCGCGGCGGCGCTGAGCGAGACGTCGAACTCGTCGAGGTACCAGTCGGCCACGGCTGCCATCGTCGCGCCCGCGGGAGCAGGGCGCGGCAGGGTGACGTCGTTTCGCACGAGTCGGAACGCTAAGACCACATAGCGCGCGGGTCAACCCACTCCGCGTGATACCGGCGGTATGGGGCGGCGGTGGGGGCGTTGTGGGGCATCTGCTGGGGCATCTGGTGCGGCGGGCGGCGCGGTGGTCGACTCGGCGGTCTCGGTGACTGTCACAGGGGCGCCCTAGGTTGCGGGCGTCGGCGCATGCGTCGTACTCCGTCGAGGTCGCCCCGGAGTTCCGTTCGCGGATGGGCCCTCCGTTCGTCATCTGGCTCG
>Ga0182741_1001947_pt1 | contig 25141 bp, 21 predicted proteins | sample eDN5th37CBELigOP_FD_128874 | JGI IMG/M metagenome (GOLD analysis project Ga0182741, IMG submission 128874) | Enriched Organic Plus compost microbial communities from Emeryville, California, USA - eDNA 5th pass 37_C BE-Lig OP (version 2) (version 2) ... | reverse complement strand
GGCACGGAAAACGCGCGTCTATGCGGAGTTGCACGTCGCCGACATGCACGCCTTCCTCGGCAGCGCGCCGGAAGGCTGCTGCGACCTGATCCTCGCCGCGGACGCCTTCGTCTATGTGGCCGAACTCGGCCTTCTGGCGGACGTCGCCGCACGCGCGTTGGAACCGGGCGGCCTCCTTGCCTTCAGTGTCGAGACGCATGAGGGCGATGGCATCGTGCTCGGCGAGGGGCTGCGCTACGCCCACAGCCGGCCCTATGTGGAGACAATGCTGGCGGACGCCGGGCTGGGGGTCGTGCGGCTGACCCCTGCGACCACCCGGACGGAGAACGGGGTGCCGGTTCCCGGGCTCGTGGCGGTGGCGCTGAGGCCATAGCCGCCAAGCGACTCGACCGCGTGTCCGCGGCCCGCTAGGTCTGGCGCGTGTCGAGCAAGGCCCATGCGCTGCCTGAACCGTTCGCGCGCTGGTTCGCGCAGCGCGGCTGGACGCCGCGCGCGCATCAGCTGGAACTGGCGGCCCTCGCCGAGGCGGGCCGCTCCGCCCTGCTGATTGCCCCGACCGGGGCGGGCAAGACGCTGGCCGGGTTCCTGCCGAGCCTGCTGGAACTGGCGTCCGCGCGGAAACCGCAATCCGGGCTGCACACGCTCTACATCTCGCCGCTGAAGGCGCTTGCCGTCGACATCGCGCGGAACCTCGAGACGCCGGTCCGCGAAATGGGCCTGCCGATCCGAATCGAGACCCGCACCGGCGACACCCCCGCATCGAAGCGGCAGCGGCAGCGGCGCGATCCACCGGACATGCTGCTGACCACGCCGGAACAACTCGCGCTGCTGCTCGCCTCCGCCGACGCGCCGTTGCTGTTCGGCGGGTTGCGCCGCGTGGTGCTCGACGAACTGCATGCGCTGGTGACATCGAAGCGCGGCGATCTGCTCGCGCTCGGCCTGGCGCGGCTGCACCAGCTGGCACCGCAACTCGCCACGGTGGGGTTGTCGGCAACCGTGGCGGATCCCGATTCGCTGCGCCGTTTCCTGGTGCCGCAAACGGGCGGCGACGCCCGCGCGGACCTGGTGTTGGCCGAAGGCGGTGCAGCACCCGCGGTGACGATGCTCGACACGCGCGAGCACCTGCCCTGGGCCGGACATTCGGCGCGGCATGCGCTCGGCGAGATCTACCAGCTGATCAAGGCGCACAAGACGACGCTGGTGTTCGTCAACACGCGCAGCCAGGCGGAGATGCTGTTCCAGGAGCTGTGGCGCATCAACGACGACGGCCTCGCGATCGCGCTGCATCACGGCTCGCTCGACGTGGCGCAGCGGCGCAAGGTCGAGGACGCGATGGCGGTCGGCCGGCTGAAAGCCGTGGTGTGCACGTCCTCGCTCGATCTCGGCATCGACTGGGGCGACATCGATCTCGTCGTCAATGTCGGCGCGCCGAAGGGCTCGTCGCGACTGCTGCAGCGGATCGGGCGTGCCAACCATCGGCTCGACGAACCGTCGCAGGCGGTGCTGGTGCCGGCGAACCGGTTCGAAGTGTTGGAATGCGCGGTGGCGATCGAGGCCGTGGCGGAGGGCGCGCAGGACACGCCGCCGCTGCGTCGCGGTGCCCTCGACGTGCTGGCGCAGCACGTTCTGGGTTGTGCCTGCGGCGCGCCGTTCGCGGCCGACGCACTTTACGCCGAGGTGCGGACCGCGGCGCCCTACAGTGCGCTGTCGCGGGCGGATTTCGATGCGGTGGTGGCGTTCGTGGCGACCGGCGGCTACGCGCTGAAGAACTACGAGCGCTTCGCCAAGATCCGCCTGGGAAAGGACGAGCTGTGGCGGATCACCCATCCGCGGGTGGCGCAGCAGTACCGGCTCAATGTCGGCACGATCGTCGAAGCCGACATGCTGAAGGTGCGGCTGGTGCGTTCCCGCGGCGCGCGCGGCGGCCATTCCGGACCGATCGCGCGCGGCGGGCGGATGCTGGGCGAGGTCGAGGAATATTTCATCGAGACGATGGTGCCGGGCGACACGTTCGTGTTCTCCGGCGAGGTGCTGCGTTACGAGGCGCTTGTCGAGCAGGAAGTGTATGTCTCGCGGGCGACGAGCAACGATCCCAAGGTTCCGGCCTATAACGGCGGCAAGTTCCCGCTCTCCACCTATCTCGCCGACCGGGTGCGCGGCATGCTCGCGTCGCCGCAGCAATGGCCACGCCTGCCGACGCAGGTGCGCGAGTGGCTGGGGCTCCAACGGCTGCGTTCCACCGTGCCGGGGCAGCGCGAATTGCTGGTGGAAACGTTCCCGCGCGCCGCCAAGCACTATCTCGTCTGCTACCCGTTCGAGGGGCGGCTCGCGCACCAGACGCTCGGCATGCTGCTGACACGGAGGCTGGAGCGAGCGCGGATGCGGCCGCTCGGCTTCGTCGCCAACGAATACGCGCTGTCGGTCTGGGGGCTGGGCGACTTCAACCTGCGGATCGCGCGCGGCGACCTCTCGCTCGCGGCGCTGTTCGATCCGGACATGCTGGGCGACGACCTGGAAGCGTGGCTGGCCGAATCGGCGCTGATGAAGCGCACGTTCCGGCAATGCGCCATCATTGCCGGGCTGATCGAGCGGCGGCATCCGGGCAAGGAAAAGACCGGCCGACAGGTGACGGTCTCCACCGATCTGGTCTACGACGTGCTGCGGCGGCACGAGCCCGACCATCTGCTGCTTCGCGCCGCGCGTGACGATGCGGCAACGGGCTTGCTGGACATCAAGCGACTGGGCGACATGCTGGCGCGGGTGCAGGGACGAATCGTGCACAGGGCGCTCGACCGGGTGTCGCCGCTGGCGGTGCCGGTGATGCTGGAGATCGGCCGCGAGCCGGTCTATGGCGAGGCATCCGAGGCGCTGCTGGCGGAAGCGGAAGAGGACCTGGTGCGTGAGGCGATGGGCGACGATGCGCCGTGACGTTGCGGAAGGCGATGGCGACGGCGGATCCACGCAGGCGGCGGCGCCGGCGGCTGGTCCCGGCGGCATCGTCACCGTCGCCGGCATCGATTTCGTCGGCGACACGGCCGGCGCGCTGTTCTGGCCGGAAGAACGGCTGCTGCTGGTCGCCGACCTGCACCTCGAGAAAGGATCGAGCTTCGCCCGCCGTGGCATGATGCTGCCGCCGTACGACACCGCGGCAACGCTCGCGCGGCTCGGCGCGGTGATCGCGCACCACGCACCGCGCACGGTGGTGGCGCTCGGCGACAGCTTTCACGACGGCCACGGGCCGTCGCGGCTGACCGCACAAGACCAGGCGGTGCTCGCGGCGCTGCAGCGCGGGCGCGACTGGATCTGGATCACGGGCAACCACGATCCGGAACCCTCGGCCGCGGTCGGCGGCATGTTCGCCGACTGCCTTGCGATCGGCCCGCTGACATTCCGGCACCTGCCGACCGGCGGCGACGGCGAAATCGCCGGTCATCTGCATCCGGTGGCGCGGGTCAGCGTGCGCGGGCGTGCGATCCGGCGGCGCTGCTTCGCCGGCGACGGACGAGCGCTGGTGATGCCGGCCTTCGGCGCCTATGCGGGCGGGCTCAACGTGCGGCACGCGGCTTTCGCCGCCGCCTTCGTCAATGGCTTCACCGCGCACATGCTCGGCGCGAGGCGGCTCTACGCCTTCGCCGCGCGGCACTGCCTGCCGGACTAATCCCGGCGGAACGCGACGGAGGCGAGCCAGCCGGTGAGCATCGCCATCGCCGCGGTAGCGAGGCCGTAGAAGAAGCCGTGCGTCTGCGCCACGTGGGCGACGAACTGTTCGAAGCCGACCTTGACGATCTCGAACGCGTTGCTCTCGCGCGTCACCATGGCGCCGGCGGCGAACAGCTTGAGGTCGATCTCGTAGGTGCCGATCGGCACGTCGGCCGGCAGCGGAATGGTCGCGCGGAACAAGGTCGGCGTGAGGAAGGTCACCGCGTTGGCGCGCTCGCGGTAGTGCCCCTGCTGCACCTTCAGGCGCAGGAAGGCGCTGCGGAACGCATCGCTGCGCGCGTTGCTGGCGGCGTCCTCGCCGGGCGCCGACGGCAACGCGATGTTGGCGAGGCCGACCTGCAGGCGCTGCAGCGTCGCGGCGTCCGCGATCTCCTCGACCGGGCGGTTGGTGCGCACCGCGAGATAGGCTGGGGCATCGGGGAAGGTGAGCGAATCGGTGTTGGCCCAGATGCCGAGAATGCGGTCCTTGCGGCGAGTGACGATCGTCTGGCGGGGCCCGAGCACGGTCACGACGAGATCGTAGCCGCCGGGCCGCGACACGGTCTCGGCGTCGCGCTCGATCGAGCCGAACAGGATCAGTTCGGCGCCGGTGAAGTTCGACGTGATCAGCACCCGGTGCGTCGACAGCGACGTGATGAGCTGCTCGGCCCGCGCCGGAACGGCGCAAGCGAGAAGAATGGTGATCAGCGCCAGGATGCGGCTCATGTCGGCCCCGCAATGACCTGAAGCGAGTAAAGATCGTCCGGCCGGATCACGAGATCGAAGGCGAAGCGGATGCCGACGGACAGGACCAGCAGGCCGAGCAGCAGACGCAGCCGCTCGGCGCGGATGTTCTGCCCGGTGCGGGCCCCGAACTGCGCGCCGATGACACCACCGACCATGAGAATCAGCGCGAGAACCGCGTCGACCGACTGGTTGGTGGCGGCATGCATCACGGTCGCCCCGGCCATGGTGACCAGGGTGAGCACCATCGACGTGCCGATCACGACGCTGGTCGGCACGCGCAGAAGATAGATAAGCGCGGGCACCAGGAGGAAGCCGCCGCCGATGCCCATGATGGCGCCGAGAAAGCCGATCACGAAGCCGATTACCCAGACCGGGATCAGCGACACGTAGATGCGCGACTGCTTGAATCGGAACTTGAGCGGCAGGCCGTGGAACCAGGCGTGGCTGCCGGGGCGGCGCAGGTCGGCGGGCTTGCCGCGCTGCGCGCGGGCAATGGCGCGGACGCTTTCGTTGATCATCAGCACGCCGACGATGCCCAGCAGGGTCACGTAGGACAGGCCGATGGCGAGGCCGAGCTGACCGGCCGAGCGGAGCAGCGCGAACAGCCAGACACCGCCGGCGGTCCCGATGAAGCCACCCATCAGCAACATGCCCGCAAGGGGCAGGTCGAGCGCGCGACGGCGCCAATAGGCCATCGCGCCGGAAAAGGACGAGGCGGCGATGTGGCTGGCGACGCTGGCGACGGCGACCGCGGGCGTGATGCCGACAAAGATCAGCAGCGGAGTCATGAGGAAGCCGCCGCCGATGCCGAACATGCCGGAAATGAAGCCGACCGCGACCCCCATGAACAAGATGAGGAACACGTTGACGGGCAATTCCGCGATCGGGAGATAGATCTGCACGGAGGCGAACCGCCGGTTCGTAGGGACGTTCCCCGGAAGCGGCGAAGAGCGCCTCCTCCGGCCTTCACATCATCGGAGCTCCCGCGCGCGGGTTCGGCGCACCCGTGGAACCGGGTGCCCTGGCCGCACGCGCCGCCCGCGCCCGGCCGGTCATGACGCCCCGACCTTGCGCGACGGTTTCGCCTTGGCGGGAGCGGCGGCCCGTTCCCACCCGCCGGCAGGCGGCTGCACCTCGGTCGCGGCGGCGGGCTGCGGCTCGGCCGTCCAGGTCTGGACGGCGAGGCGCGCCGCCACCAGGGACTGCGCATCCAACCGCGCGGCGACGTCGTCGCGCTTCTTGCCGGCGTCCTGGTCCCCCTGCTGGGCGGCCAGGGCGAACCACTTGTACGATTCCGACAGATTTTGCTCCACCCCGATTCCGCGGGCGTAGAGGATGCCGAGATTGTACTGGCTGTCGGCGACGCCGTGCTGCGCCGCCTTGCGGAACCATTGCGAGGCGCTGGCGTAGTCCGGCTTGCCGTCGATGCCCTCGGCGTAGAGCACGGCGAGGTTGTGCATCGCCTTGGCGTTGCCGCGATCGGCGGCGCCTTGGTAGTGGCGGCGGGCGCGATCGAGATCCTTCGGCACGCCCTGGCCTTTTTCATAGAGGCTGCCGAGGCGGTACAGCGCCGGGGCGAGCCCGGCTTCGGCGGCACGGCCGAACCATTGCGCCGCCTGCTCGAGGCTCTGCGGCAGGCCGCGGCCTTCGGCATAGCGCACGCCGATCTCGTACTGGGCGGCGGCATCGCCCGCGAGCGCCGCGGTACGCAGCCCCGCCGGAAGCGTCGCCGGCAGGGTGGCGGGGTCGATCTCGGACCCTGTGCCTTCGGGCGAGACGGCCGCCGTGGCGTTGGCCGGCGCGCGGACCGTCCCGGTGACCTCGCTGCCGGTGCCAAGCTGAGCGGGGACGACCGGCAGAGGCTGGGCGATCGGCAGCGCCGCCGTGCCGACCAGCCCGGCCGACGGCGCGCCCGCGGTGAGCGGATCGGCGGTGAGGACCGGCGCGGACGCCGCCGTCTGAACATTGGCCGCCGGCTCAGGGCGTGCGGCGGCGACGTCGGAGACGGGGGCAGGGTCGAGCGGCGCGGTGGCGAGCGGCAGGTGCTCGTCGCTGAGGACCGTGAGGACGGCATGCGCGCCGGCCGCCATGAGCAGCGCGGCGGCGACGCTCATGAGCAGCGCCTTGCGGCGGCGGAACAAACCGCCGAGCGCGCCCAGGGCACCGCTGCCCTTGTCCTCGTCCGCGTCGGCGTCTTGCGCTTCGGCGGCCGCCTGAGCGGCGCGACGGGCGGCGGCGATGAAGTTCGCGCGGCTGGACGGTTCCGGTGCCGGCTTGGCCGGCCCAAGCGCCGCCTCGGAGGCGGCGATTCGCTCCGCCGCCGAGGCGACCGGTCGCGGCCGGCCGAGCGCGGCGCCGGGCTCGAGCGGCGTATCGCCCGGCAGGTCGGGATCGATCGGCCGGCGCGGCGGTCCGCTCAACGGCGCCGGTGCCGAGACGGGAGGCGCGGGCCGGTTGCCACGCGGCGGTCCCGCCGGCGATGCGGGTTCGGCGGAGGGGGCGAGGGGCGGCGCGACCGGCGGCGGCGCGGCTGGCGGCGGCGCAGCCGGCGCGGACACCGCGGGCGCGGACGCGCCCGGGCGGCGGCCATCGCCGCGCATCTCGGTCTCGATCATGGCGAGGCGGTCGACCAGGCGCTCGAGCGTGTCGTGCACGGCTTCGAGCGTATCCTGGGTGCGCCGCTCGCTGGCAGCCTGGATCTGGCGCAGGTCGCCGACGCTCTGGCGGATCGTATCGAGCTCGGCGGAATCGCTGCCCACCACCTCGCGGGCGGCGGCACGGGCCGCGCGTTCGGCCGCCTCGATCGCCGTCCGGCGCGATTCTTCGAGCCGCACCATCAGGTCGGCCATCACCCGCTCGACCGATTCGAGCTGGCCGAGCCGGCTCGCCGAGGCATCGAGCTTCTCGGCCAGGCGAACGATCTGATTCTCGAGATGGCCGAGCGCGACCTGATCGCTGTCGCGCAGCGGCGTGTGCTGGAGCTGTTCCGAGAGCTTGTTGAGAAGGGACTCGAGCTGCGGCGGTGCCTCGCGACCGGAATCGGCGCGGTTTTCCAGCGCCGCGGCCAGCGATTCGATGCGCTGCTCCAGCGAGGAGACGATCTCGGCGCCGCCGCGCGGTGCGGCGGCGAGCCGATCCACCTTCTCGGCGAGATCACGCACGTCCTTGGCGAGCGTCGCGAGCGCTTCCCCCGACGCCACGCCGCCGAGCAGACGGCGCAGGTCCGCGACGGCGCTTTCCAGCGGCCGGAGCGCCGAGGGGTCGGACCCATCGGCGGCAAGCTGATCGATCTTGGCCGCCAGCCCGCGGATGGCGGCATCGAAGCCCGCCAAGCTTTCGGCCGGCGTCAGGCCGCGCAAAGCCTCGCGAAGCTCGGCGAAGTGACGCTCCACCGCGGCGAGTGCCGCGGAATCGGCGCCGCGCTGACGGCTGCCGTCGATGCGTTCGCCCAGCCGGCGCAGCTCCGCCTCGATCGCCTCGACGGCGCGACGCGGCACGGCCTCCTGCAGCGTGCGGCCAATCTCGGCGAGCTCGCGGCGCAGTTCGGCAGCCAACTCCGCAAAGGCGCCCGGCTGGCGCAGCTGCGCGAGTTCCGTGGTCAGCGTCTTGAGCTGCCGCTCGAGGCCGGACAGATCGGGCGCGGGCGGCGGCGGTGCATCCAGGCTGCGTTGCCGGGCCGTGATCTCGGCGACGGCACGGTCGAGACCGGAACTCCACGCGTCGGCCGGAACCGTCGGCGGTGCCTTGATCTGGTTCAGACCGGCCAGCGCCGTGTCGACGGCGGCAACGCGGCGCTCGATCTCGGTCGACGCGGCGCGGCCTTCGCTGACGAGATGGTCGAGGCGTTCGTTGACGCGGGCGATCGTCTCATTGAGGCGCTGCGCGCTGGGATCGGGCCGCGGCTCCGGCCGGGATGCGGCAACCAGCCGCGCTTCGAGCGAACGAATCGCTGCGGCGACATCGTCGCCGACGGGCGTCGGCCTCGGAACGGGCACGGGCTTCGCCAGATGATCGAGACGCTGCGCGATCTCATCCAGGCGGCGGTGCAGCGAGGCGATGCCGTCGTCGGTATCGCGATCCCAGGAATCGTCGTCGCCATCGTGCGACGGCGGCCGCACTCCTTCATCGGCGGCCGAATCGATGATGACGGAGTTGAGCCATTCGCCCAGCGAAAGGCCAGCCCGTCGCGCCGCCTCGCGCGCGGATTCCCGCGCCGCGGGTCCGACACCCTTCACGTTCCAGGCTAGGCCATGCTTCATGCTCGCACCCGTGTTGACCACGCCGACGGGGAGGAGCCGGGACGTCTGCCCTGGGCGACCGGCGCTCGTTAACGGGAAATGGAAGCGGGCGCGGTCCGAATTCCTCGACACCGACTTTTTGCGCGTCAGGGTAAACAAGCGGTTAAGGCCCGCGGAAAATGACGGGATCACAGCACCTTTCGGCTGGCCCTTTCCTCGTCCCTCGGCGTGGCGATCGCCGGGCAACGGGCCTTGCGGCAGCGACTTAACGGTAAAGACCGCCTGTCGTTACGGCGTCTTTCTCCCATCCGTACCGCAACGTCACTAGTTCGGGACCCGAAAGCCCGCCTGTCGGGCAGAGGAACCTTTAGATGGCCCACGAATTTAAGTTCATGACCAGCAGTGCAGTAAACGAACTGCCCCATTCGGACGTTGTCTGGATCGAAGACGCGTCCGGAGAGCCCATGATGACTGATGACAAGACCGAATACACGATCGGCGAGTTGTCCCGCGAATTCGGCATCACGTTGCGTGCACTCCGCTTCTATGAGAACCGCGGGTTGATCGCGCCACGCCGCGAAGGCTTGACCCGGTTCTACAGCCGGAGCGACCGCGACCGGATCGCGCTGATCCTGAAAGGCAAGAAGCTCGGCTTCACGCTTTCCGAGATCGGGCAAATGATCGCCGCCGAAGAGGGCGAAGGCGACGCGCACGCGCTGCGGCTGAGCCGGGAAAAATGCCTCGAGCAGATCAATCTGCTGGAAAAGCAGAAGCGCGACATCGAGGAGGCGCTGGCCGAGCTGCGCCGGACCTACACGTCCCTGTCGAGCAAGCTGGTCGGCCTGAATTCGCAGGCCGGCTGATCCCCGTTCGATGCCATGACGGTCCGCCAGGAGCCCCACCGGTGCGCCTGGCGGAGCGGCCGCACGGCGCCGCTTCCTCCCCGGGGCCGTGCGGCTTCTTTTTCTATGCTGGTTTACGTTGACGTAAACGTTCACTATGATGATAGGGCGACACGGGATCGAGCATGGCACGCGCGCACGAACAGCACCCCGGCAGCCGATCCTTCGGCGACCTGATGATGGCCGAAAGCGGGGCCACCGGCGGACCGGAGCGGGAATTTTCGATTCGCGACCTGACCAAAGAGTTCGGGGTCACCGCGCGGACGCTGCGCTTTTATGAGGAAAAGGGACTGCTGCAGCCGCGCCGGCAGGGGCTGGAACGGATCTACAGCCGGCGAGATCGCGCCCGCCTCACCTACGTGCTCATGGGCCGCAATGTCGGCTTCTCGCTCGACGACGTCCGGGAGATGCTGGATCTCTACGATGTCGGCGACGACCAGGTCACGCAGCTCACCGTGGCGCAGGACAAGTTCCGCGCGCAGATCGCCCGGCTCGAGCAGCAGCGCCGCGATATCGACCGCGCGATCACGGAACTGAAACGCGCCAGCCATACTGTCACGAAGATGCTGAGCTCGCGCACCAAGGGCGCACGCGCAACCAAAACCTAGGCCGCGCCGGGCGCGGACCAAGCAACCAGGAGGTCTCCATGCCGCGCTACACGGCACCCGTCGACGAGGTTCTGTTCCTGCTGAACGACGTGTTCCAGATCGCGCGGTACGACAACCTGCCCGGTTTCGCCGACGCATCATCCGACGTGACCGCGGCCATTCTCGGGGAGGCCGCGAAGTTCTGCGAGGAGGTGCTGCAGCCGCTCAACCAAACCGGTGATTCGGAGGGCTGCACCCGCCATCCCGACGGCCGGGTGACCACGCCGCCCGGCTTCAAGGAGGCCTATCGGCGACTCATCGAGGGGGGGTGGCTGGGCCTGTCGGCGCCGACCGCCTATGGCGGCCAGGGCCTGCCCGCGACGCTGACCGCCGTCGTCAACGAATTCCTCTGCTCCGCCAACATGGCGTTCTCGATGTATCCGGGCCTGGTCCAGGGTGCCGTCGCGGCGCTGCTGCTGCATGGCGACGAACAGCAGAAGGCGACCTATCTGCCGAAGATGATCAGCGGCGAATGGGCCGGGACGATGAACCTGACGGAGCCGCATTGCGGTACCGATCTCGGCCTGCTGCGCACCAAGGCGGTGAAGCAGGCGGATGGCAGCTACCGCCTCAGCGGCACCAAGATCTTCATCTCCGGCGGCGAGCAGGACCTCACCGAGAACATCGTCCACCTGGTGCTTGCCCGGATCGAGGGCGCGCCGGAGGGAACCAAGGGCATTTCGCTGTTCGTGGTGCCCAAGATCCTGGTCGATGCCGACGGCTCGCTCGGCGAGCGCAACGGGGTCAGCTGCGGCTCGATCGAGCACAAGATGGGCATCCACGGCAATTCCACCTGCGTGATGAACTACGACAATGCCGTCGGGTGGCTGGTGGGCGAAGAGAACCGCGGCCTGGCGGCGATGTTCACGATGATGAACGAGGCGCGGCTCGGGGTCGGCATCCAGGGGCTCGCGCTTTCGGAAGTCGCGTATCAGAATGCCGTTGCCTATGCGAAGGAGCGGCTTCAGGGCCGGGCCCTGAGCGGCGCCAAGTTTGCCGACAAGCCGGCGGATCCGATCATCGTTCACCCGGACGTGCGCCGCACGCTGATGTCGATTCGCGCGTTCAACGAGGCGGCGCGCGCGCTGGTGTTGTGGACCGCGCTGAAGGGCGACGTGGCGCACCGGTCGGAAGACGAGGCCGAGCGGCAGGCGGCGGACGACCATATGGGCCTGCTGACGCCGGTGATCAAAGGCGTGCTGACCGATCGCGGCTTCGCCAACACGGTGGCGGCGCAGCAGATGTTCGGTGGCCACGGCTATATCGCCGAAACCGGGATGGAGCAGTTCGTCCGCGACGCGCGGATCTCGATGATCTACGAGGGCGCGAACGGCATCCAGGCGCTCGATCTCGTCGGGCGCAAGCTGCCGCGCGATGGCGGCCGCGCGGTGATGGCGTTCTTCAACGAGGTGCAGACCTATATCGCCGAACGCACCGACGACGCGGTGATGAAAGCGTATGTAGCGCCGCTCGCCACCGCACTCGGGCACCTGCAGCAGGCGACGATGTGGTTCATGCAGAACGCCATCGGCAAACCCGACAATGCCGGGGCCGGCTCACACGACTATATGCACCTGTTTGGCCTGGTGGCCCTGGGCTACATGTGGTGCCGAATCGTCGAAGCCGCGCGCGGCAAACAAGCGGCGCAAGGAAACGACGGCGACGCGCAGCTCGACGCCAAACTGGTCACGGCCCGATTTTTCATGGAACGCATGTTGCCCGAAACGGCGGTGCAGCTCGCCCGGATCAAGGCCGGTGCGGACGCGGTGATGAGCCTGCCGGCGGAGGCGTTCTAGCGCAGCGAGGAGCAGGCGATGACCGAGCCGACGCTCACCGGCGGCTGCCAATGCGGAGCGGTGCGTTATGCGCTGTCGCGCCTGCCGCGCTATGCCAGCATCTGCCATTGCCGGATGTGTCAGCGAGCGACCGGCCAGCCATTCGCCGCTTTTGCCGGCGTGCGGACCGAGGAGCTGACATGGACGCGCGGCAAGCCGTCGATCTTCCGTAGCTCCAATGTCGCCGAGCGCGGCTTCTGCGCGGATTGCGGGACGCCGCTGACATATGCCTTCGACGGCTCCGGCGAGATCAGCGTCTCGATGGGCAGTCTCGACGATCCCGAGATCATGGCGCCGGAGAAGCAGTACGGCATCGAGAGCAAGCTGTTCTGGTGCGCCAGCCTCGAAACGCTGCCCGGCGAACGCACCGACGAATGGTGGCCAGCAGCGATCACAGTGGCGAGCCGCCAGAAGCCCGACCGCACGTCCTGACCGCCACAACGCAGGAGACCGTCATGACCGACGCCTATATTTACGATCACGTGCGCACGCCGCGCGGGCGCGGCAAAGTGGACGGCGCCCTGCACGAGGTAACCGCGCTCAATCTCGCAAGCCAAGCGCTGGCGGCGATCAAGGATCGCAATGGTCTCGATCCCACGCATGTGGAGGACGTCGTGCTCGGTTGCGTCGACCCGGTCGGCGAGGCCGGCGGCGACATCGCCCGGGCGGCGGCGATCACCGCCGGGTTCGGCAACAGCGTGCCCGGCGTGCAGATCAACCGGTTCTGCGCCTCGGGGCTCGATGCGGTGAATTTCGCCGCGGCGCAGGTGATGGCCGGGCAGCACGCCATGACCATCGGCGGCGGCGTCGAATCGATGAGCCGAATCGGGATCGGCGCCTCCGGCGGCGCCTGGCCGGTCGATCCGGCGATCGCGCTGCCGTCCTACTTCATGCCGCAGGGCGTGTCGGCGGACCTGATCGCGACCAAGTACGGCTTCTCCCGCGCCGATGTGGACGCCTATGCGGTCGAAAGCCAGCGGCGCACGGCGGAAGCATGGGAATCCGGCCGCTTCGCCTGCTCGGTCCTGCCGGTGCGCGACGTCAACGGCCTTATCATCCTCGACAAAGACGAGCACATGCGGCCGGGCACGACGATGCAGTCGCTGGCGCAGCTGCAGCCTTCGTTCGTGCAGATGGGCGAGCTCGCCGGTTTCGACGCCGTGGCGATCCAGGCCCATCCGGAGATCGAGACGGTCGAGCACGTGCATCATGCCGGCAATTCGTCGGGCATCGTCGACGGCGCGGCCGCGGTCCTGATCGGCAATGCCGAAGCAGGCACCGCCGCCGGGCTGAAGCCGCGGGCGAAGATCCGCGCCTTCGCCAATATCGGCTCGGAACCGGCCCTGATGCTGACAGGTCCGGTCGACGTCACCCGCAAGGTGCTGGCGAAGTCCGGCATGACGCTCGACGACATCGACCTGATCGAAGTCAACGAAGCCTTCGCCGCGGTGGTGTTGCGCTTCATGCAGGCGTTCGACGTCGATCCGGCGATCGTCAACGTGAATGGCGGCGCCATCGCCATGGGCCATCCGCTCGGCGCGACCGGCGCGATGCTGCTCGGCACGGTGCTGGACGAACTGGAACGGCGCGATCTGAACACCGCGCTGGTGACGCTGTGCATCGGTGCCGGCATGGGCACCGCCACCATCATCGAGCGCGTGTGACACGCGGGCCGCGAGCGACGAGGAGAACGCCATGACCACCCCGCATTTCAATGTCGCGGTCGACAGCGACGGCATCGCGCTCATCACCTGGGACATGCCCGATCGCTCCATGAACCTGATCACCATGGCGACGATCGCGGAACTTGGCGCGATCGTGGAGCGGGTCGCCAGCGACGATGCGATCAAGGGCGCGGTGATCACTTCTGCCAAGGAGGCGTTCTGCGGGGGTGCCGACCTGACCATGCTCGAGAGCCTCGGGCGCACCTTTACCGACTTGGCGCGCAGCCAGGGCGAGACGGCGGCCGTGACGGCCCTCTACGAGGAGAGCCGGAAGCTCTCCCTGCTGTACCGGCGCATCGAAACCTGCGGCAAGCCTTGGGTGGCGGCGATCAACGGCACCGCGGTCGGCGGCGGCTTCGAGCTCTGCCTCGCCTGCCACCAGCGCATCGCGGCGGACAATCCGAAGACGCGCGTGGGCCTGCCCGAGATCAAGATCGGCCTGTTTCCCGGGGCGGGCGGCACGCAGCGGGTGGCGCGGCTCATGCCGCCGGCCGACGCGCTGCAGATGCTGCTCAAGGGCGAACAGCTGCGGCTCAGCCGGGCCAAGGCGATGAAGCTGATCGACGCGGTCGTTCCGGCGGACACGCTCATCGCCGCCGCGAAGGACTGGATCAAGGCGGGCGGCACGGCGGTGGCGTCATGGGACGCCGACGGCTTCAAACTACCGGGCGGACCGGTCTATTCGAAGGCGGGCATGATGGTGTTCCCGCCGGCCAATGCGATCTACCGGCGCGAAACCTACGACAACTATCCTGCGGCGCGCGCGATCCTGCAGGTCGTCTACGAAGGCCTGCAGCTGCCGATGGACCAGGCGCTGCGCGTGGAATCGCGCTGGTTCGCCAAGATCCTGCGTTCGCCGGAAGCGGCGGCCATGATCCGCACGCTGTTCGTATCGCTGCAGGAACTCAACAAGGGCGCACGGCGGCCGGCCGGCGTCCCGCCGTCCACCGTTCGCAAAGTCGGGGTGCTCGGCGCCGGGTTCATGGGCGCAGGCATCGCCTATGTCACCGCCCAGGCCGGCATCGACGTGGTGCTGATCGACCGCGACCAGGAGAGCGCCGATCGCGGCAAGGCCTATTCGCACAAGCTGATGACCGACCAGATCAACAAGGGGCGGGCGAAAAGCGAGGAGCGTGAGAAGCTGCTGGCGCGGATCACGGCAACGCCGGACTACGGCGCGCTCGCCGGCTGCGACCTGATCATCGAAGCCGTATTCGAGGACCGTAAAGTCAAAGCGGAAGCCACTGCCAAGGCGCAGGCGGTGGTCGGCGACGCGGTGATCTTCGGCTCCAACACGTCGACGCTGCCGATCACATCGCTGGCGACGCAGGCGAAGGACCCCTCCCGTTTCATCGGCATTCACTTCTTCTCGCCGGTGGAGAAGATGATGCTGGTCGAGATCATCCTCGGCAAGGAGACGGGCGATGCGGCGCTGGCGGTGGCGCTCGATTACGTGCGGGCGATCCGCAAGACGCCGATCGTGGTCAACGATTCGCGCGGCTTCTACACGTCACGGGTGGTGAGCACCTATATCCGCGAAGGCCATCTGATGCTCGCGGAGGGCGTGCCTGCGGCCATGGTGGAGAATGTCGGCCGCATGGCGGGAATGCCAGTCGGCCCGCTCGCGCTGAACGACGAGGTGGCGGTCGATCTCGCCTGGAAGATCCTCAAGGCCACCGAAGCCGATCTTGGACCGCAGGCGGTCGACCCGCGGCAAAAGGCGCTGCTGGCGCGGATGGTCGAGAGCGAAGGTCGGCTCGGCCGCAAGAACGGCAAGGGCTTCTACGATTATCCGGAGAAAGGGCAGAAGCGGCTGTGGCCCGGCCTCGCCGCGCTGCAAGAGACCAGGCAGGACCCCGACACGATCGATGTCGCGCGGTTGAAGCAGCGGCTTCTGGTGATCCAGGCGCTCGAGACCGCCCGCTGTTTCGAAGAAGGCGTGCTGACCGATGTGCGCGAGGCCGACGTCGGCTCCATTCTCGGCTTCGGCTTCGCGCCGTTCAGCGGCGGGACGTTGTCCTATATCGACATGATGGGAACGAAGCCGTTCGTGGCGCTGTGCGAAACGCTTGCGGCCGAACATGGGGAGCGGTTCCAGCCGAACGCGCTGCTGATCGAAATGGCGCGCAACGGCGAGAGCTTCTATGGTCGATTCGCGCCGGATGCGCGTCGCGCCGCAGCCTGAGCCGGCTCGGCGAGACAATCGACGGCGATGTCGGCGATCACCGGCAGGTGGTCGGACGCGGCGCGGCCGCCGTGATCGACGAGGCTGCGGCGAAGACATTCCCGCGGCCAGCAATAGATGCGGTCGAGACAGAGCAGCGGAAACATCGACGGGTAAGTCGGGTGCGGCGTACGCGCCGGCATTTCGCGCTTCAGCGCATCGCGGAAAACGCTCGGCCAGAACCAGTCGTTGAAATCGCCCAACATGACGGTCGTCATCGGATGACGCCGGGCGATTTCCACCAGGCGGCGCGCCTGACGCCGGCGCTCGCGCATGTTGAGGCCGAAATGGGTCGCCACCAGGCGGAAGCGGCCGCTCGGCGAGAGCACCTCGGTTTCGATGGCGCGGCGCGGTTCGCGGCTTTCGACCGTGAGGTCGTGAATCACCGTATGTTCCAGCGGCCAGCGACTGATCAGCATCTGCCCATAGTCACCGTCCGCCGTGGTGATCGACTTCGCCTCGATGCCGTGATGGCCGAGCGATTCGCGCAGGAACGTGAACGGGCTGCCATGGCCGGCGGGCGGATGGCGCGAATCGACCTCCTGGACGGCCAACACGTCCGGATCCCAGCGGCGGACGAGGTCGACGACGCGGCGGAGGTCGAACCGATGATCCGGACCGATGCCGCCATGGATGTTCCATGTCATCGCCCGGACGGTCGGGGTCGGTTCGTGCTTCACGCGTCGGCACTCCGCAGCTTCGAGACCAGCAGCTGGAGCGCAAGCGAGATCGCGATCCACACCACCACGGCGCCGACGAGGAGGAGCACATTGGCCCAGGTCGGCTCGGCCAGGATGCGAACGATCTGCGAGCCGAGCGCCGACATGACGATCAGGCCGGGCGCGAGCCCCAGCGCCGTGCCGATCATGTAGTCCTGAAGCTTGATCTGACTGGCTCCGGCAACGAGGTTGACCAGCGTGAATGGAGCGATCGGCACCAGCCGTACGGCGGCGACGGCGATGATGCCGCGGCGGGCGATGCTGCGGCGGATCCGGTTCAAACGCGGGCCGAGATAGTCCTGCAAGGTCTCGCGGCCAAGGGTGGCGCCAATGCCGTAAGTGACCAAAGCGCTCGCGAGGGCTCCAGCGGCGGCATAGGCAAAGCCAAGCCAGGGACCGAAGGCCGCCGCGGTGGCGGCGATCAGCAGCGTCACGGGGAACGCAAGGATCCCGCCGACGACGAAGGCGGACAGCACGATCAACGGCGCGGTCGGCTCGCGGGCAACCCAATCGAAAGCTTCGCGGACGCGATCCGGATCGGTGAAGGCCGCGAGCGGCGTGTACTGCCACGCGAGAGCCAGGCCGACCACGACGAACGCGGCGAGCAGGATCTTGGCCAGGCGTCCCCACTGCACACGGCGCGCCGGGGCACCGAGCATCTGCTCGAGGAAGGCCTCCGGTGCGATCGGCCGCTCCGGATCGGCCACGCCCTCAAGGGTCACGGTCAGGTCGTCGGGATCGGGCGGGCCGTCGTCCACCGGCTGCAGCCGATGACCATGCTCGCCGACCTGCTGGGCCACCGCGAGCAGCGAACCGGTGCGCGCGAGCGCGGCCGACACCACCTCGGGCGCGACACCGCAATGGTCGGCGATGAGGCGATCGCGCACGGCGGCAATGGCGGCCCGATCCCGATCGGTGGCCGCCTCGATGGCGAGGTCGCATTCGGTATCGGTGCCCATCGAGCGGTTGTTGAGATTGGCCGAACCGACGCGCAGGAAGCGATCGTCCACCACCATCACCTTGGAATGGATCATGGTGTCGGTGACGCGATCGCCATCGCGGACTTCTGGGTAGAGCAGCCGGACGCGATCGCCGACGCCGGCCTCCTGCAGGATCCGCATGAAGCGAATGCGGCCGTTGCGCATGGTGCGGGCCTCGATCCACGACTCGTGGTTCTGCGGCGCAACGATCAGGGTCTCGAGATACGGGCGTTCGCGCATGCGCTGCGCCAGCCGCTCGGCAAAGGCCGCGCACGTGAGGAACTGATTCTCGATATAGATGCTGCGCTCGGCCGCGGCGATGGAATCGTGAAACAGCGCCGCAACCTCGCGGATGTCGGCACGCCCGTCAGCGCCGGGGTCGGTGCGCGCGATGGCGACGTCGACGTCGGTAAAGTCCGGCCGCACGTGATCGGGCCAGGGATCGCCGGCCGGCGCAATCGGGCGCGGCCGTTCGCAGGCGCCACGGGCCCAGCGTTCGCGCGCGAGCGTGGCGAGGGCCTGCGCCGCCGGGCCGTCGACCATGGCTTGAACATCGTGAAACGGCCGATAAGGCTTGCCGGCCGGATCGAGACGGCGCGGGTCGTCGAGCCGATGCTGCGACGTGTCCCAACGGCGAATGGTGAGATCAAGGCCGCCGGAAAACGCGACCGCGTCATCGACCACGACGATCTTTTGATGATGGGACGCGCCGAGTGGGAGGGCGTCGTCGAGACACAGCCGGACCTGCCGTGGCGTCTTCCAGCGCAGCGCCATGACCGGAAACAACTCGCGCTCGAGCGCGTACAGAACTGAATAGTCCCAGAGGAGGAGATGGACGGTGACTTGCGGCCGCTCGGCGATCAGCCGCGCCAGAACACCGACAAGCGTCTCGGGCCAGCCATCGTCGGGCGGCTCCTCGCCGCGCAGCGGCGTGCGGCTGTCGATGTCCCAGCCGATGATGAAGACACTGGAGCGGGCGCGCAGCAGCGCCGCCCTGACAGCGCCGAAATAGGCCGCCGCGTCCACCAGAACGGCCGCGCGCGCGGCGCGGTCGACGCGCCACACGTTGTGTCCGGGTCGGATGATCACGCGATGCCCTGTCTGCCTGCCGTTTCACTCCGAACGCTGGACCGATCCGGCCCGTGCCCCGGGGAACAACGCGCGAAAGCAGAAAAAGTGTCCGCGACCGCAGAGAATTACCTTCAGCCGGTCACGGGCGCGGTGAGGACCGTGTTCTTGCCGGGCCAGCGGCACAGGTCGGAGATAGGGCAGCGCTCGCAGAGAGGCCGCTGCGCCTTGCAGACATAGCGACCGTGCAGGATGAGCCAGTGATGCGCGTGGCGCTTGTAGCGGTCCGGGACTGCCGCCTCGAGCCGCGTTTCCACGTCCAGCGGCGTGCGGCCGGGGGCAAGGCCGGTGCGGTTGCCGACGCGGAACAGATGGGTGTCGACCGCGATCGTGGGTTCGCCGAAGGCGATATTGAGGACGACATTCGCCGTCTTGCGGCCGACGCCGGGCAGCGCCTCCAGCGCGGCGCGATCGCGCGGCACGGCGCCGCCATGCGCGGCGATCAGCTGCTGCGACAGGGCAATGACGTTCTTCGCCTTGGTGCGAAACAGGCCGATCGTCTTGATGTAGCCGCGCAGCCTGTCTTCGCCGAGTTCGACCATCTTCTGCGGCGTGTCGGCGATGGCGAAAAGCGGCCGCGTGGCCTTGTTGACACCGGCGTCGGTCGCCTGGGCCGACAGCACCACCGCGACCAGAAGCGTGTAGGCGTTGACGTGCTCCAACTCGCCCTTCGGCTCCGGATCGGCGGCGTGGAAGCGGCGAAAGGCTTCTTCGATCTCGGCCGCCGACCAAGGGGCGAGCGTGCGGCCCGCGGCAGCCGCGGCGGCCGCGGCAATCGGCGCCTTGCGGCGCGGCGGCGCGGCCGCGGGTGCCGGTGCGGGGGTCTTGGTGCGCTGTTTGACAGCCCCCTTGTGACCCGTCTTCTGCGCGGCGGCCCTTTCAGCAGCGGCCTTCTTGCCCGATTTCGTCTTTCGACCGGCCGCCGGCGCGCCCGCGGGCGCTCGAGCCGCGGGCGACGTCGTTGCCTTCCGCGCGCGCGGCGCCTTTGCGGCGGCTTCGGGGGGCATCTTTCGGGCCATATTGGTCCTATAGTGGTGGGCGATGACATCGGGCAACCCGGACGACGACGATCCCCCCTTCTTTTCGGCGGTGCTGACCCCGCACCGTTCGCTGAACGCGCACGGCTTCCTGGTTTTGATGTTGTTGATCGGCGGCCTCAGCTTCGCCGCCGGGCTCGTCTTCCTGCTGGCGGGCGCCTGGCCGGTGCTCGGCTTTCTCGGCCTCGACGTGGCGCTGATCTACTGGGCCTTCCGCGTCAATTTCCGCACGGCCTCCGCGCGCGAAGAAGTGATGATTTCCGGCAGTCTCCTGCGCGTGCGCAAAGTGAGCCATCGCGGCGAGGTCGCCGAGTGGACACTGAACCCGCTCTGGGTGCAGCTCGACCGGGTCAATGACGAGGACTTCGGCCTGACGCACCTGTTCCTGGTTTCACAGGGGCGGCGGCTGCCCGTCGCCGCGTTCCTGCCTCCCTCGGAACGGGAGAGTTTCGCCGAGGCCTTGGCGGCGGCCCTGGCAATGGCACGGCGCGGCCCGGTCCGCACGGTGCTGGAGTGAAGGCGAGGCCACCCAGAAATCGGGTGGCGGGGCCGACGCGTCCCGGCTAGACCCCCAGGACCATGGAGGACGTCATGCTTTCACCGGACCGCATGCCCGATCCCGCGCCGCTCGCCGCCGCTTCCGCCGATTACGACGTGGTGCGCCGCGCCATCGCCTTCATTTCGGAACATTGGCGGCAGCAGCCGGAGGTGGATACGATCGCGCGCGCGGCGGGCGTGTCGACCGACGAGTTGCACCACCTGTTCCGCCGCTGGGCGGGGCTGACGCCGAAGGCCTTCCTGCAGGCGCTCACCCTCGACGCGGCGCGGCGGCTGCTGCGCGATTCGGCGAGCGTGCTCGACACCGCCTACGAGCTGGGGCTGTCCGGGCCGGGACGGCTGCACGACCTGTTCGTGACCCACGACGCCATGTCGCCGGGCGAGTTCAAGTCCGGCGGCGAGGGGCTGACGATCGCCTACGGCTTTCATCCCTCCCCGTTCGGAACCGCCTTGGTCATGGGCACGGATCGCGGCGTCGCGGGGCTCGCTTTCGCCGATCCGGGCGAGGAGCGTGCCGCGCTTGCCGACATGACGCGGCGCTGGCCGTCGGCGCGCTATGTGGAGGATCCGAACCGGACCGGGCCGCTGGCGGCGCGCATTTTCGACCCGGCTTTGTGGCGCCCGGACCGTCCGCTGCGCATCGTCTTCATCGGTTCCGATTTCGAAGTGCGGGTCTGGGAGACGCTGTTGGCGATTCCGCTCGGCAAGGCGAGCACCTATTCGGACATCGCCCACAAGCTCGGCAAGCCGGCAGCCTCGCGCGCGGTCGGCGCCGCCATCGGTCGCAACCCGCTGTCGTTCGTCGTGCCGTGCCATCGCGTGCTCGGCAAGGGCGGCGACCTTTGCGGCTATCACTGGGGCCTGACGCGCAAGCGCGCCATGCTGGGCTGGGAAGCAGGACGGGTCGGCGCAGGCGACGGAGCGCTTGCGGCTGCCGCCCGCTGAACCGCGCTCAGACGTCGGCGAGGCCGAGCACGTCGGCCATGCTGTAGAGGCCGGGCGCGCGGCCGCGCGTCCACAGGGCCGCCTTGACCGCGCCGCGCGCGAAGATCATCCGGTCCTCGGCCTTGTGCGTGAGCTCGATCCGCTCCGCCGGTCCGGCAAAGATGACGCTGTGCTCGCCGACGACGGTCCCGCCGCGCAGCGTCGCGAAGCCGATATCGCCGGGAACGCGCGCGCCCGTGTGTCCGTCACGGGCGCGAACGGAGCGATCCGCAAGATCGATGCGGCGGCCCTTGGCGGCCGCCTCGCCCAACAGCAGCGCGGTGCCAGACGGCGCGTCGATCTTGCGATTGTGATGCATTTCGAGGACTTCGATATCGAACTCCTCGTCGAGCGTCGCGGCGACACGCTTCACCAGCGCCGCGAGAAGATTCACGCCGAGACTCATGTTGCCCGACTTGACGATGGTGGTGGTGGCGGACGCGGCGACAATTCGGGCCTCGTCGTCCGGCTGCAAGCCGGTCGTGCCGATGACATGTGCCACACGCGCCTCGGCCGTGAGAGCGGCGAAGGCGACAGTGGCCGCGGGAACGGTGAAGTCGATGACCGCGTCGGCGTTGGCCAACAAGGGTGCGAGATCGGCCTGCAGCGCAACGCCGTTCTCGGCGAGGCCGGCGAGACGGCCGGAATCGGCGCCGAGCAGCGGCGATCCCGCCGGCTCCACCGCGCCGACCAGGGTCGCCCCCGTCGTTTCGGCGATCGCCCGCACCAGCGTGCGGCCCATCCGGCCGCCCGCCCCCACCACGATCAGACGCATGTCAGCCATCGCTGCGTTCCCCCTGTGCCTGGGCCGATCGGCCCAGGCCACGTCTCAATGCGACGCGATCGGTCAGGCGTCGCCCGGCTGCGGACCGTCATAGCCTTCGATGACGATCATATCGACGACGGCCTTGCCCTGCCGCAGCGAGACCGCGTGCTGATATTCCGGCGAGTTGTAGCAGGCGAGCGCCGTCTCGTAGTCCTTGAACTCGAGCACGACGTTGCGCGCCCTGCCCTCGCCTTCGACGGCCTTGAACGGCGCACCGCGCACGATGAAGCGCGCGCCGTATTTCTTGAAGGCCGCCGCATTGGCAGCGACATAGGCCTGATACCCTTCCGGGTCGGTGACATCGACGCGACCGATCCAATATCCCTTTGCCATGGATTCACTTCTCCCTGTCATGTTGATCAATGGCCGGCGGCGCCGGCAATCTCGTCGACAATTGCGCGCGCGACCTGCGCGGGCTCGGCCGCTTCGGTAATCGGACGTCCGACCACGAGATAGTCTGCACCGGCGGCAATGGCGCGCGCCGGAGTCATGATCCGCTTTTGGTCGCCGGCGGCTGCGCCCGCAGGACGAATGCCCGGCGTGACGAGCGCGATGTCGGGTCCGACCAGCGGCCGCAGCGCCGCGGCTTCCTCTGCAGACGACACGATGCCGTCGATGCCGAGCGCGCGCGCCTGGGTGGCGCGGCGGGCGACGAGATCGCTGACGGGCAACGCGTAACCGGCTTCGGCGGCGTCGGCGTCGTCATAGGACGTCAGCACCGTGACGGCGAGGATCTTCAGGCCGGTGCCGGCACGGGCTTCCACGGCCGCCTTCATCGTCTGCGGATAAGCGTGGACGGTGAGAAAGGTCGCGCCGATGCGCGCAACGCTCTCGACGCCGCGCGCCACGGTGTTGCCGATGTCGTGCAGCTTCAGATCGAGAAAGACCTGCTTGCCGGCACGCACGAGCTCGTCGGCAAATACGAGGCCGCCGGCGAAGGCGAGCTGATAACCCACCTTGTAGAAGCTGACCGTATCGCCGAGGCGCTCGACGACGGCGCTGGCGGCGGCAACGGACGGCAGGTCAAGGGCGACGATCAGGCGCTCGCGCGGCGTCAAGGACAAGGCGGACCTCTTCAGGCAAATCGGCGGGCGGCGTCGACAAGCGCGGCGGCGAGTGCGGTCAACTGCTTGGCCGCGGTCGGCTCGGCCAGATGACCATCGTCGTCGAAAGCGTTGGCGGCGTTGGCGATCGACACTTGGTCCGGCAGGACCAGCGCGCCGCATCCGACGGCTAGGACTTGGCGCAGCGCCAGAAGCGAGCGCATCCCGCCGAAGCGCCCGGGCGATGCAGAGGCGAGCGCGAAGACGCGGTCGCGATAGGCCGCGAGCGGCGGCTCCTGGTTTTCGCGCACACGCGAGACCCAGTCGATCGTGTTCTTGAGCAGCGGCGTCACGGACGCGTTGTATTCGGGGCTGACGATCAGCACGCCATGCTGCAGGCCGATCAGCCGCTTCAGCTTGACCGCATTCTCCGGCGCGCCCGACTGCGCTTCGAGATCGCCGTCGTAGATCGGCAGCGGATAGTCGGCGAGGGAGATGTGGGTGACGTCCGCCTCGGCCAGCGCCAGTTCCTTGGCGGCCAGGGCCGCGAGGCGGGCATTGAAGGACGCGGCCCGGATCGACCCGGCGAAGACGAGAACCTTGGGCGTGGGCATCGGGCGGGCGGCTCCTGGTGCGGCGCGTATGGCGCCCGGGCGGGCTCAGCCCTTACGGTATACCCACACCCGCGCGGGGGGCAGATTCATCCAGATGCGCTCGGATGCTGCGGTGCGCACGCCGGCGAGAGATTTCGGGATCGGCGGCACGACGGCGTAGGTGAACTGGATGAACGGCGCGCCGGGATGCATCAAGTTGAAGGCATCGCGCAGCAGGCGAAGGCGCATCCGCAGCGGTTTCGTGAACAGCGGCAAACCGGAAACGGTGGCGGCGGCGGGGTGCGCCGCGAATTCAGCGAGCGTATGCCGCAGCGTGTAGGCGTCGCCCTGCACCACCGTCGCGGCGGGGAAGCGATCGCGCAGCAGCTGGCAGAACGCGGGATTGTACTCGACCAGGACCAGCCGCTCGGGCGCGACGCCGCGCGCAATCAGCGCCTCCGTGACCGGACCGGTGCCGGGACCAATTTCGATCACCGGGCCGTCGATGGTGGGATCGACAAAGTCCGCCATGGTCTTGGCCAGGACGCGGCCCGACGGGGTCACCGCGCCGGTGACCAGCGGCTTCTCGAACCAGGAACGGATGAACCGTGCCTCGTCGTCGAGACGCAGGTGGCGCTTGTCCAGGCGGGGGAGAATCTTGGTCTGTGTCGACATGAGAGGCTCGCGACGGTCCACCCGCCACGGATCACGGGTTAATTCGCTCCGGCCCTACGGTCAAGGCCGGCGTCAAGACGCCGTCGGACGGCCTCCGATGCCGTCGAAGAAGTCTTTGACCTTGGCGAAGAAACCCGTCGATTCCGGATGGGTCTCCTTGGATGATTCCTGCTCGAATTCCGCCAGCAATTCTTTCTGCCGTTTGGTCAGATTCTGTGGCGTTTCGACGACCACCTGGACGTACATGTCTCCCATTTGCTTCGAGCGTAGCACGGGCATGCCCTTGCCCTGAAGCCGGAAGCGCTTGCCGGACTGGGTCCCGGCCGGGACCTTCACGCGCGTCATGGCGCCGTCGATGGTCGGCACATCGAACCCGCCGCCGAGCGCCGCCGTGACCATCGAGATCGGCACGCGGCAGTGGAGATCGGCGCCGTCGCGCTGGAAGAAGACGTGCGGTTCGATCGAGAGGAAAATGTAGAGATCGCCCGGCGGACCGCCGCGCACGCCGGCCTCGCCCGCGCCGCCCAGGCGGATCCGGGTGCCGTCCTCGACACCGGCCGGGATGTTGACGGACAGCATGCG
>Ga0182741_1001945_pt1 | contig 25144 bp, 7 predicted proteins | sample eDN5th37CBELigOP_FD_128874 | JGI IMG/M metagenome (GOLD analysis project Ga0182741, IMG submission 128874) | Enriched Organic Plus compost microbial communities from Emeryville, California, USA - eDNA 5th pass 37_C BE-Lig OP (version 2) (version 2) ... | reverse complement strand
GCGTCGAGGATCTTGTGACTGTGATGCGCTGCTGGCTTGTTCCAAAGCTTGCCGAGGCAGACCCCACTACTCCTCCCTGCTTGTTCGACGAGAAGATGTTCCAGGGTTACGCACGCCATCCCAACGCACCTGTCGATCCTTCTTCGCGCCAACCCAAGCTCCGCTTGAGGATTGGATACTACCACCTTTCCGACGGGTATGCACACGTAGCTCCATCCCTCTCCCGTGCTGTGCTTGAAGCCAAGGAGATGCTTGAAGCTCAGGGCCACGAGCTCGTTCCGTTCAATCCACCGGGTGTTGCAGATGTTGTTGCTTACTACATTGGTATCCTTGGTGGTGACGGCAAGATGGCTGCATTCCGAGAGGGACTCGAGGGCGAGCGCCTCCATTCATGCTATTCGCAGTTGTACAAGACATCTAGAATTCCCAATTGCTTGCGTCCCCTGCTCGCATTCTTTGTTGGCCGACTCGCCGGTGAGCACCGAGTGGCTCAGTTAATTCGCGCATCACGTGGCAAGAGCACAGGCGAACACTGGAAGGACGTTGCCGCACTCAAGATGTTCTGCGCTCGCTTCGCTAAGGCCTGGGAAGACCTTTCTCTTGATGCCGTCCTATGCCCTGCAAGCGCACTCCCTGCCGTGCCTCACGGCGCTTCGAAGGATATGATGCCTTTGTTCTGCCACACGTTCCTTTGGAATGCCCTTCACTACCCTTCGGGAACGATGCCTATTACCAAGGTTCAGGCTGGAGAGGACACATATCTTACGGGTGCTGCTCTTGAAGCCGCACTCAAGCTCGAGTCCGAGGCCGTATCGACCGGTAATTACAGTGTTGTTGGCTGCAGCAAGGACCGATTTTCCAAGGCAGCGCATCGTGCGGCGATTGGCAGCGTGGGTCTGCCAGTCAGCGTGCAAATTGCTGCAGCACCCTACCGCGATGAACTTGTTCTTCGACTTATGTCTGATTTGGAAGATGCGATCCGTCGTCGCAACCCGGATGCGTTCTCAGCCTTCGTTCCAGAGTCCGCGAAGTAAATCGATCGCTATGCTCCGGATTATTCGGGTCCAACCAGCTGAGTAAGATTAAAAACTAGATCTACTTCGGGGGGTTTATTGTTAATCAAACCTATTTGGGCTATATACAGTACAATGCAATACAAGAGAAATGATCTCAAGTAGTTTCAACAAGAATTCTGAACGCTTATGGGTGCACACTGGTGTCAATATCTGAATTTCCAGGCGAATGAGGTTCCGCATCGCTATGTGCTGAGTGATCTGCAAGCTCTTCATCTACGACTGCTCTTAAGTGTTCGTAATGAGCTACACTCATCTGCTGGTGATGAGCGGTGAGATTCTCAAGCTGCATTCTGAGCTGACGGATAATCGCGGCGGATTGTTTCTTCTCTTCAGCGAAGGCCGCTCGCTGCGCGAGGAGTTGGGCTTTAATGCCTTGCACCATCTTCTCATACTGTTCGAGCTGGCTCATAAGGGCCTGAGGATCGAGCACAGATCCATCCTCTTTCTTGGCTTGACTCGAGGGTTGTTCAGTACGCTTTGCACGACTATGAGGAAGCAATTCCAGCACGCTCCTTGTCTCCACGTTCTCCTCTCCACCCGGAGGGAGAGTCTTGCCAAGGGCTTCACAGTATACCTTCTGGGCGATACCCATAAGCGTCGAGGGCAGAGGAACAAACGATCCTTGCTGAATACGCTCGGCGTCTCGCAGCAACACCGAAAGACGCAGGCGTTCGCTAAGTAAACTCTCGAAGGCCTTACGAACCATTTGATAAAGCTCGGGGTTAGCGAGATCGAGAATGAAGGCAGTTTCACCGTCCGCAGTCGGTTCTAGCCATTTCGTTGGGTCAGCCTTGCGATCTTCCGCAGCCCGCGCCGAGCGACTCTCTGACAAGGCAACCGAAAGCGGCTTATTTGCTATGACTGCATCAGCCGCCACTCGCTCGGGCGCTTGGGTCAATGAAAGCTTCTGAGGAGCCAGGTGCTCCAAGGCTTGCTTCTCGTCATCGATGTGTATAATGATCGCAAACTTTCGGAGGGCTTGGACAAAGCTAGGAAGGAAAGTTTCGACCCAGGACATTTGAGCTTTCTCCTTGCGCTTGCTCGGCTTGGAGGCAGCGCTCGCTGAAGGTCGCTGAGACGTGGCTCGATCCGCCTCCTCAACGGCTTCCTTCAGGCCTCGTACAAGATTCAGAAGCTCGGACTGGTTTGCATGTGCCGCCTTGGGGTTAGTCTTCATATCTTCGCTGAGCATTGATAAAGCATACAAACTAACGTCACTTGCATCTGCCTCGTAGGTTGTTTCGTCCTGAGGCTCGTTGTCTTGACCACGCCGAACTCTGCTCTCGCTCATGAGTAGCCGCATCTGGCGTAGGACAGCATCAGCGCGCTCGTCGCGTTGAGTAGCACCTTCGTCGACAAGCACTAGAGCGTGGCGGAGCTGTCTTAGCCTATTTCGGGCCTCATCAATGGCGATACACTCCGCTCGCACATAAGCGATCCACTCACGAGGGATGTTCGCAAGAACGCTCGTCGGGCAGACAATGTAGCCTCCACTTGCCATCGTTCCGTGTGGGGAATTGATGGCGCCAGTGGTAAACGGAATGCTACGCTGACCCAGAAGAGCCTCAAATACATTGCCTGGTAGGTGTAAAACGCCCACAGGTTGCGGTAGCGAGTCCAGAAGCGTCATTACGCGCGAGAGGGCCTTAAGCTGCTGTGGGAGGATGGCCGTACGCCGTGCGGCCGACCCACCAACCTCTGCGATCAAACCTTGAAGTGAGTCAGGACCGGTTAAGAAAGGTGGAAGCTCTCCTCGCTCGGCACCTCCAGGAGCGAGCGCTGCTAAGAATCCCATGGATTTTGGATCGAGAACCGTCTGCGACGACCTCTCCGTTTCCTCATCGTCTTGCCAGTCACTGGGAACGTCGCCTACAAACGTCCATGGCAGTGGGCCATACGTCGACTCGTCAAGACCAAGACGGTGTTTGCAGCGACGCGCCACCGCGACCAACTCTTTGATTCGACTATTCGCTGAAGAGATCTGCTCATCTCGAGATATAATGGTCTTCTCATAATCCTCCATCTTGGATTCCAACGCTTCCTTTTCGTGCTGCATGGTATTGAGCCGCTTGAGCAATGCAGTACTTCGCTGCGCTTGCTTCTTATCTTCTGAAATCTGCGCCTTCAAACGAGCAACCTCGCGTTCAAGTCCCTCTCGGCTCTCCTGTGCCACCTGCAGCTGAGTCTCAAGCGTTTGGATTTTCGTGCGCAGGCCTTGTGCTAGCTGAGTCTTGCGCTGGATCTCATGACGGGCTTCGACTAGTTCCTTGTGCTCTGCTACGGAATTGGACTGCTCATCTCGATCCGTGGTCGATGAGGCTGGCGCTGTGGAGGCTACCGCAGTACTCGCCGTCAGATTCGCGATCTCCTGATCCTTTGCCTTCATTAACAGATTCAATCGCTTCTGAGAATCCTGCAGACGCTTCAACTCACTCTCCTTCTGAGCGAGCTGTTCCTTGAGTGTATCGTGCGCGGAACGCATGCCAGTGAGTTGCTGGGAGATCGTCGCAAGGCGACGAACAAGAGCCTTGTTTTCGCGAGCGGCCGCGCCTTGTGCGGACGCCTCCTCGTCCTTGACTTGTTTTGCATTTGTGGCAGCAACCTCTTCTGCGGATGATGAAGCAGTTCTTGGGGCCGCCGAGCTGCCCTGAGTTGTGGAGTTGGTCCCTGGAGGCGCAGTGGTGCGGCGCTCTTTCTTGAGGGTCGTGTTCTCCTCGCGCAACTCTGAGATTAATGCTAAGTGCGCTGCTAGCTCGTCCTTGGCGGCAGCGAGTTCTGTTTGTGAGGCTACCAGAGTCTCATTTGCTGCCTGAAGCTGCGACGCAAAGAGTTCGAGCCTGGCCAAGAGTTCTGCCCGCGGAACTGTGAGCATCCAATGCTTTGCCAAGCTCGTATCCTCACTATCCTCGAAGGTACCCGCAGTGGTAGAGTCGCTGGGGCCTTCTTGATCGGTTAGCAAGGCTTGTGTGGTCTTCACTTCATCTGCAGTCGCACCTGCCGCCAGGTCCATCTCAAGCTCCTCCTCGGTAGTCTCCTCATCCGATTGTCGATCTACATCAGATGGGTTGGCTGCTACGGCTGTCCACATCGCTAAGCTTGGTTCCAAGGCTCGTGCAACGTTCAATGCCCGGGTCTGTGCGCGTGGCCGCTTGAGCGACTTGAAGACAACCTTCTTCGATTTCTTCAGGCTTAGCTTCGTCTTTCCTACTCGACCTGCATACGCGCTGGAGACCAATGGCGCATCGGAGTCTCCCTTGTTATGACCGATAGCGTCCACACGTGCTGCATGAATCGACGACATGATAAACTTACAGTCACGCTGGGCGGCTGAGACTAGCAACTGAGCTAATGCACCTGCCAACTCTCTATCCGCTCGACGTCGAGCGCTCGCTACGGATGAGAGGGGGGCACGGGTAAAGAGTTGCCGCGACAATGATGCGGAAGTTTGAGAACGAACTGCATGCGTGGCAAGCCAAGCGGGCCCACCGTTCATTGAGTGGCTGAACAACCCAAGCGCGCGCTGCTTCGTCGAACTTTCGCCCGCGAATAGGTTCGCGTGCTGGAGCTTGGCAAGCTCCGAGGAAAGATGGCCCGGTTTAAGCCGGCCACTGACCGCGTCACTCAGAAGGGACATGTACTTGTCACACCACTTCCTTGATTCGTTCATACTTGCGACAAGCGCGATAGTGAATCGACGAACCATAGCAGATGTGAGGGCCTGGACTCGCTCACGAGCTGCATCGCGCAGTTGCGCAGCGGTGGCCAAGTTTTGCCCGATTTCCTTGACGCTGGTGCCTAGTAGATGTCGTAGTTCGATGAGTTCGCTCTGACAAGCTGCACGCTGTGCAGTAGCATCCTTGAGTTCAGCCGTCAGGGTCTGAATGGTCTCAACGCTCTGTGCTAACTCTCTTGCCAGCGCATCTCGATCATTGCTAGCGACACGCAACGACTCGGCGCACTCCTGAAGCTGCTGTTCGAGCTCACGTTGCTTCGCACATTCCTGATCGGCAAGCTCTTTGTCACGCGTCAAAGCCTCGAAGCGCGCCTGAAGTCGGCCATACTCGTCTCGGAGAGCCAGGAGGGCGCCGTTCAGTTCGTCAACTGTGGCCTGGCACTCATCGCGCGCTGCAACAGCATCTGCGAGTTGGTTTTGTAGCGAATTCAACTCAGCCGTACAACGATCTGCCACACTTGCAGCGGCTCGAGCCTCAAGCTGAGCAACAGCGCGTGCGCGATCGCACCGTCGTGCGAGGTTTACTGCTAGCTGGCGGGCTTCATCGCTCAGCCTAAACGCTCGAGTGTACCTCTCTTTGTCAGCGAGGGCAAGATCTAGAGAGTGAGTGAGGAACACAGCAAACGCTAGAGTGTCCGCGACTGATGTTGCGTGCGACTTCGCCAATACCTCGTGAAGCACAGGTGGCGCCTTTGCGAACGAAGGGACCAAACCATCTTGATGGTTCGTCAATTCATTCAACTCGGGGACCCTCAATGACTCGAGCTCGGCCAGCACACTTTCAGGTGTGATGAAGTCGTGCTCGGCGGGGAGTGTAGATGGCATGCTAGAGTAAATAGACTGATCCGCCGCTCGGGTGAATCGTTGAACCACTGGACCGAGGTCGGCTCGTGCAAGCTGCGACAGTGATTGTCGCAGAGACGATCCCAAAGCACCTGACATAGCCTTACTTGTGAATGCAGCCACACACTTCTCTGCGCATGACTCGATTTGGCCTGCAGTTAGTCCCAGCTGTCCGCCTGGAGAGGTGAAAGGATGCAGAGCGGCTACTGCTGAGTCTGCCCTTGCATTGAGCGCCTCTAATCTTTCCAAGTCGTCGCCTTCTCCGCTTTCTCCACTGGTTGTCTCGACACATGCGATGTCGTATTCAGACTGGACGTTTGCGCCACCAAGCGTTGCCCGCATCAGCTCGGCCGCGGCTTGCACCTCAGGGACCAGCCCTCGCACAGCCTTGTAGTAAGGGAGCAGCCGCTGCACAGCGCGAGTCAAGGCGTTTAGAACCGTGCGATTTCGAGACAGCTCGTTCCTTGTGGCGGTTAACTCGCTGTGAACAAGTTCATTTTGCTTTGATGCCTGGGACAGCTGAATCTGCACAGCTGAAAGACGGGACTCCCACTCAGCCTTCTCCTTGCTGTGGTGTTCTCGGAGCTCGTTAATCTGGAATATTATCGCCTGATCTTCACCCTCTAGCGTCGACAAATACAACTGCCGGAGAGCCTCATTGGTGCGGACAAGCCATTCTGTCTGCATTGCTGTGTAGCTACCCCCGGGTGACTCCTTCAAAGATGGAGGCACACTCAAAAGCGCCTTCGCAAAGCTTTCTCGCACCTGCGAGGCGCTGCCACCGTCGTAGCCTCCACCTCCACGAGACTGCTGCTCACCCGGAAGCTGAGACGCAAGCAGCGAGCGATACTTCGACTTCAACGCTTCGTAGGCCGCTTCAATAACATTCAAGCGTGCCATAAGTTCCGCTTTGGACGTGGACTCAACCTGAGTCGTCAGTGTTGGTTCTTGGTCAACCGAGGAGATCTCGTCTTGTTTCACAACACGTCCGCCATGTCCTCCCTCTGACTCCTCAAGCTGTCTGATTCGAGCACGTGCATCTGCAAGACATTCAAGTGCTGAATGCATTCTTGTATCGAGGATGTTAAACTCCTGGCGTGAGGCTCTTAAAGCGCCTTCCGCCGCAATCAGATGCCTTCGCTGAAGCATGCATAACTGGAGAAGCTCGTCTCGTGTCAAGTCATCTCGACTACGGGGAACAGGACCGAGCACAGCGTCCACTGCGGCGCTCCAGCTCGCCAAGTTCGTGGGGAGTTCTGCAGCCAGCCGTGCAACTGGGGGATAGAGCTGAGGTTCAGAATCGTCTGCGGCATTAGACTCATTCTTCTTTTCAGCCTCGTCCGCTACAGGGAGGTTGAGATGGACATACAGCTTGCGACGGCTCTCGGCAAACGACATTGGCTTGCTCTCGACCGCTGGCTGGGCCTTTCGCGTCACCTCTAGCAGCGCTATATGACGCTTCAGGAGGTTCTGGAGCTGCAGCGTCGACGTAGCGTTCTCTGAAAGTGCTTGGTTCAGGTTCTTGCGCGCCTTCCACAATTCAATTGCCAAGCTGCGCGCACCATCCAACGACTTCCGAGCAGATTCCAGACAAACTGAGACGAACTCATCTCGTGTCTTTGTTTCGTGTTCTGATTCATCCTCGGCTTCCTGGCTCTGAAGCGCGTTCGCAGCTTCAAGACTCGGGCATGCATGCCAGAGCGAGTTTAGACCGGTGCTGTTCATGGGCCCGTTAGCATCAGTGATTAGGCCTGTCTCGAGCGCCTGGGCATACGATTCGCGTACACTTCGAAGTTGCTCAAGCGCTTTGTTGAGCGCATTCTGGAGTGTGGTCTGCTGCGCTATGAGATACTCAATTTGTTGTGTAAGCGCGGATCTAGCTTCAGGATCCCGATTCTCCTCGCCTGTAGCCTCGGGTGAGGCGGCAGCTGAGGAAGGCTCTTGGTATTGCTCAGCCAATCCTAGGGCCTTTGATGCGGCCGTTAACACCTGTAATAACGCACGTACAAATGCTAGGTTGCCGTTGCTCAGTCTGTTGAGCAAAGGAGATGCACTGAGCTGCTCATTGATACGTACTATCTGCTCATGGATACACTTGACAATTATCGTGGGATCCCCTGTTTCTTGAGGCTTGGTATATGACATCAACTCCAGGAGGGCATCTCGGAGGCCATGCCATTCATCTGACTCGTGCACATTCAACTCCCCCTCTCCGCCACCCTTACTCTCAGACTCTTGTAACTTGCGCTTGCATATAGCATAGTCGCGTTCAAGCGAACGCAACTGCTCCAGCACGGCACAGTACTTTTGTTGGAGCGATTGAGATACTTCCGAGTCGCTGGGAACTGGAGGTAATGCGCTAGCTGCACTCGATAGTGTCTCTTGGGGAGGCTCCTCGCTCTCGGCAGAGGATGTGAGGGGTGCTAGGCGTGGTGGAGGAACGATGCGATGACGAGTCAGTTCCTCAAACATGCTTGGGATCGCTTTGGGCAGTTTCATGCGATCGTTTTCTTGATCTGGTGCCGAGTATTCATGCGCAGAGGCAGTGCGGAGGGATTCTACTTCTCGCTTCAAGCCTGCTACAATATCCTCGATCTCAGTTACTGTCAAGAGCGCGACCCCTGGCGCTGCTTCTGAGGTACTGGTGCCGATTGAGACATCCAGGTGAGCAACCTGCGGTAGGCCAGCCAAGAGTTTTGCATCGATAGGAATGTTCCTAACCTTTGCTGTGAAGGAGTCCATTTGTACTCGACTCTGCGCCTGTGCTAACTCCGCTTGCAGTCGAGCGATGGTTTGCTTTGCACTGCGTAGACGCCCATGCGCAATGGCTAGTTGGCTTCGTCGTAGCTCTTGTCCCGCAAGAGACAAATCGAGTCCGCTCGAGTCAGCATCTGGTAGCCGTTGCAAGCCTGAAGAGCTCTCCAGGTCCTCAGCGTCGCTTCCATTACCATATGAAGAGGCATGATCCACGCTTGAGTTAAGATTGGCGCTTGTTGCTCGGACCGAGGAAATCTCGTCAAGGTGAACACTGGTGTTGTTTACTCCTGCAGTGGTCGATGAGCTCTCCTGTACTGTGGAAGATCCAGTTCCTCCAATGTGATCTAGCATGGCTTCGAGTTTTGCTGCAGCCAGTGAGAATGAAGCTTCGAGGGGATCTGCATCTGCACCGGACCGAATAGTCGACGCTTGACGATCTGGATGGATCACAACGTTCGGGTCTGCACCTTCAATATCGGTCAGAATCTCAGTAACGAGGTATTCAAGACGCAAGTTCGCTACATCGAAGTCGTCAACTTCAGGCATTGCGTCTTGTTTCGCACTCTTGGCCTCATTGCCTACTGGACGCTTCGGTACACGCGGTGGTTTCTCCAGGAGGAACTTCTTTGTCGCCTTAGTCAGTTGAGAAACACCACTGTATCGCGTTGCGCGGAGGCCCGGGTGGTTTTCAAAAGCGGGGGCAGCTGTAGCTGCCATCTTTCTTGCAACACTTGCCTTGACTCCATGCTCCAGAATAACAAGGTACTTCGCCTGCAAGTTGCGATACATTGTCTTCCACATGTCACTCTCTTGCACCAGTCTGCCGTGAGCCTCCCGCAGCGATTTCAGCTCTATATTCTGCTTTGCGATCGTTGCAGCGGCCAAGTCCGCAGGTGGCTTAGTAACTGCTGGCGCTGGGTGTGGCGTCGGTGACTGCCGAGACGAGGCACCAGGCCCAGGGTCAGATCGCTCTTGCGCAGTACCTTGTCCTTCGTGTGGTGCCGATGAAACCGGCTCGGGACTGACAGCGGCATGGAATTCAGCTACAGCTGGTGGGGATTTGAATGTGTCAAGCAGAGAGTTCTCATCAATGAGCTTGGCATCTCGTACGTGCTGTTGCCATGCTTCAAGTTGCCGCACTCGGAGTTGGAGCGCAAGTGCCTTGTTCTGCCAGGCGAGCTTCGCCTTCATCAGCGACTCATTTGCTGCTTGCGCTTCGTTCAACGCGGCAGACAAAGCGTCTGATCCTTGGGTCTGTACACTTCCGGATGTTTGTGAGGGATGTTCTACAGACGAGATGAGTGGACGTGGCTGAGAACTCGTGATTTGCTTGATTTGATCCTGATATAGTCGTTCCTGTGTCTTCAGCTGCTCTTCGAGTGCTTCGCACTTTGTTACCAGGCCTGACAACTTTGACTGCAATACTACAAGCTCACTCTCACGGGCGATCAGTTTCTCTCTCAAGTTCTCATCAGACGGTGCAGGGAGGTGGCCGACCGTGCTAACGCCGCCATGCGCTTCACTACTGCCTCCTTGGACTTGGATATTGATGTTAGGACCAACTGGTTTTACATCGTCGGTTGTGGATCGGCCTCCCGAGGCCTTCTCATCAGTCGATGCTGAAGATGCCAACTTAAGTTCTAAGCTTTCGAGTAATGCAGCCTCGGTTAGAATCTCGTTGACATCGGTTTCCAGCAACGTCACTAGCTTTTCTTCCAGGCCCTTCAACTTCTCATGCAGCTGCTGATCGGGATCAAGAGTTTCTTGCCCGGGTGTCAAGCTGAGAATGCTTGTCGCTCGGATGCGGAGTGCCTCCACACGACGGAGTAATGAGGCCTTTGACGCCTCAAGGCGAGCCAAATATCGATTCCTCTGTACAGCTGCTTCAAGTGCTTGTCGTAGATGGCTACATTGCTGCTCCAACTTCTTGGCTGTGAAGCGGAGCTCATCGACGTCCTCAGATGCCATTGTCGACGTTAGATTTGTTCCTTGTGCATGCGATGAATCATTGCATGCCTTTGAACCTGAGTCGTTGCCTCTGGGCTGCGCCGCGCGCAACACTGCGACCTCAGCTGAGAGTTTTGCAGCCTCAGCCTCTCTTGCCTCGAGTGCGCGGCGCAGACGTGAGCACTCTGCGAGAGCTTCGCGGTGTAGCTTGCGATGAACCCGGACTTCCGCTGAGGTTTGAGACTCACTCGATGAACTTGGTGAGACGCCGGCAAATGCAACTGGTGATGCTCCGTTGCCTCGAACCGGCGTTCGTTTCGTGGCATCAGGCTCGCGACGTGGAGGAGGAGTGGATGGACGACCTGATGGCGTGGACATCCGGGTACGGGTTGCGGGTGATGACGCAGATGTAGAACCTGGTGATGGCGTTGAAGTGTCGGGGCGCAGCATTGATGCAGATGCACTGCGCTTTCTCGAAGGTCGCGGTGTATCGAATTTGGTCTCTTCACTTCGTGTAATTCTTTCTGCCTGCTGAACCGCAGTTGATGATGCTTGCTTTTGGTCCCGAGCCGCCTCTATCATCGCTCTGAGATAAGCAATCTCGGAGCGTAATTCCATGACCTCTGGACTCTCTTGCGTTTTCGGCATTCTCTGTGAATCTGTCGTAGCTGTGGCTGGCGGAGGGGTGTCTTCATCAACCACACCTTGCGTCTGGTTGTCTTCCTCGACAAGCTTTGCCTTGAGCTGTGCAATCTCTGATGCCTGGCTTTGAGCGACCGCCTTCTGAAGTTCCAACGCGGTAGTGAGCTCCGCGATTGCCTGCTCTCGCGCTTTCACGAGATCGCTGGCAGTTTGACGAGCTGCAATGGCCTCCTTGAGCTCATCACTTAGACGAGCAACCGCTACCGAGAGTGGTTCAACATCACGGGCTAACTCTTCTTCGGCAGGTGTTGAAGGAACCCGCGGTCGCAGAACCATTCGTCGCAGAGTGGGGTCTTTCTGCCCCTCAGGAGCATGCTCAATGACGACAACACCTCGTAGTCTGGCAAGTGATGTCACGGCAAGTCGCAGCGCAGTGATGATCGCGCGCTGTTGCTCCCATCCTTCGACTAGAGACCTCTGAGCGGTCTCGTCTGCAGCCTCCATGGCTTCATACTCCTCGTCGTCTTGTCGTTGCTGGCCCAGCTGAGGATAGACCTTCACTGCTGGGCCGCTACCAACCGCATGTGCCAAGGGCGACATACTTGATTCAGCTGCAACCTGCTTTCTCGATCCTTTGCGGAATATGGTCCTGTAAACGGCATCGAGCTCCTGGAACAAGCTGGCACCAGCTTGCGCCTCATCTGACTCAGGCTGCACCGGCGCAGCAGGAACACCAGGCGTGATGAAGTGCTCCCGTCGTCGGCGCAAGGCGTCTGCATGCAGAATAGCACATAGACGCAAAGTTTGCGCTCGTTCATGTGCGAGCCGATCATATGCGAACATCATTTCACCTTCCGCTCGCGCTAACACCTGACCGCCGATCAACAATGCCTGCTGCAGCTGTACAAGAGTGAAGGCAGAGTCAATGCTAGATGCTTGCGACGTGGCACCTCGGTTACAAATGGAGGTGAACCACGCATCGATGACACGATGTGCACCAAATGTTGTGAACCCACGCACCGCGTACATCTCCAGAGGCTCAGGCTGCCAAGCTGACTGGCCCTTCACCTTATTCGTCTCTAGCGAGGGATATACCTGATGAATCGATCGGTTGAACCCGGAGTACGGTCTCGGCTGCGATGATGCCGGCAATACGTTTGGTCCCTTCTCAGGCAGCCAGCCTGATGATGCACTCGTAGATTGGCGAACCTCACCCTGAGACTTGTCCTCCGATGCCAATGCTGTCGTGCTGTCATCAGGTAGAATCGAGATATGCAGAGCAGAAACGTCTGCGGTCCTCAAATGCGACTTGGTGTGCTCTAAGTCCGTGGAAGTCACAGTCTGTGACCAGTGCTGGTCGTCCTGAGGGGACTGCGTCGCACCTGCCTTCGGGGGCATTTCCTTATCCGTGTTAAATAGCACACGTGAGAGAAGCTGCCGTAGCGACTTCTCTGCTGCAGCCTCAGCCCCTTCACGTTCTAGGTCACTAAGCGAAGCCATAGGCTCGGGTGCATCGGCAAGGTCCAGCGCGGCGCGGATGGCCGCCTGAACCTGTTGCTGGTGAACTAGCATTTGTTGGGGAGCACCGCTGCGTGCTCCAGACGTCAAAGGCTGGAGCCGTTTGGAAAGTAGAATGAGCTGGTTCTTGTGCTGCTTCTTCAGCTCAACAATCCGTTTCTCACGAGCTGTAATGATATTGCGAGCAACGGTAACCTGCTGGGCGAGAACAGCGGACTGAGCCCATGCATCCGCTTCCGACTGCACAGACCTACGATAGAGCTTCACAAGCTCGGCGTATGTGGAATTGAAAGCAGCAGGTGAGATTGATCCTGAGCCCTGCTGGTTTTCTCCTCCCACTGCAAAACTACGATTGGAAGGTCCGCCAAACGCCTCTTTTTCAAGCCGGAGGAGTGCCGTTTGCAGTTGATCTACGGCACGCTCTGCTCTTTGAGCACGCCGCTCTTGTTCCGCTGCGGTGAGCTCCATTCGAGCCAGCGCTGCTGATAGTTCTAGAACCTGACTACGTACATCTCGCTCGTACCAACGCTGCAGCGCCAATTCTTCCTGAGCTCGTTTCGCTGGTGACATCGTGCTTCGACGCAGGCGGGCGAGGGTTTGTTCTTGCAGTTGAGTTGACAACCGGAGCCATTCGATCATCCTCTCGGAGAGCATAGGTTGGGGTGTCTCGTCCGGAGCACTATCCGTCCCGCTCTTGCGCTGATCACGTGGCATCAAGGACCAGTTTGTTGCAGCAGCAAGTGCCCCCAGTTGGAGATCGTTTCTCAGGGCAGAGATTTCCTGCTGCGCGCTGGCCGCAACCAACTGAATTCGCTGCTCAAACTCTCTCTGGAGCTCATGACGAAGATCCCGTATTGAGTGAACTAAGTCACCTCCCACAGCTGCGGCAGGTACCTCACGTTCTGAAGAAGCATATCCAGGAAGAGAGAGAATATGAGCGACTCTAGGCGGAATTAAGGACCCAGCCAAGTCGGTGGAGTCATATTCCCTGGGGGTACTTGAACGTGGCCGTCGCCAGAGTTCTACTTCCGTATCTTGCTCGAGCGAATCATCAAGAGGTGACGAGATGGCGAGCGTAAGAGCATGGAGTCGACGTGTAGCTTCGATACAAAAGTCATCCAATGCAGCACGGGCCTCTTCAACGGATGCTTCACTGTCGAGTCCTGATATCACTCCGAGGATTGCGGGCTTGCTGTCGGCAGCGCGGGAAGCGTCATCAGGTGACGCGATTGATGCCGCCGTATCACCATCCAAGGTGCTACTCAAGTCCAAGGCCAGACCAGAAGCAGAGTCGTCACTGACGCTCTTCGCGGGCTGGCTTTCACCTTCGAAGTGTCCTGGTGCACCTTTCCTCATTCGCATTTGAATGCGCTTGAGGGCGCTAGGCGCGCATCGAACGAAGTTTCGAAGCACACTCTCCGACCGCTGCAATGCTGAGTACGCCTGGATGATAGCAGCGTTCTTTGCACCAAGCTGGGCCAATAGGGCATCATTCTCTTCCTCAACGTGTTCAAGCCGGTTCCTCAGGTCTACCGCGATACATCGGCTAACAGCCAAGGCAACCGCTAGCTCTTCTGAGACCGCAGACACACTTGGAGTATGGTACCCTCGGGATGTCGCAGCGGCTTGGATAAATGGCATAACCTCTTCTCGAATCTCGCCTGCGACTTGCTTCGCGATCGTCCCAACCATAAAGTCAGCTCCCGACTGGGTACCTACGTAGGAAGCCTCGGCCTCTTTCCTTCCTTCACTACGAGCAGCAAATAGCTGCAGTTGGATCTGTGATTGCGTGTTGCTGAGTTCTAGTGATTTGTTTGCGAGTGCAGTGGACGCTGCCTCTGCTCTTGCATCAGCCTGGAGAAGCATAATCTGCGCCGCTCGCAGCTGTTGCTTTAGGTGCTCGAAGCCACAGCGCAGCGTGCTGACTTGTTCTCCAACCCAATTCTTCAACGCTGTAATATGTGATCCCGCCAGACGCGTCTGTCTGGACAACACAAGCTCAAGCTTTACAGCCTTTCGTGCCATGAGCTCTTCTTCTCCGGCAAGTACTGCATAGTCAGCAGACAACCTCGCAAGTTCTCTCTCCAAGAATGCCTCTCGCTCCTTGAGTGCCAGCACTGCTAGCGCTGATCGGACCGTGGCTGCCTCATTTGCGCGAATAATGCCACTGAGCTTCGAGATGATTGCCGGCGCCAGCTCAGCTAAAGCGACTTGCACTTCCTCCTTGTCAATAGAAGGTGCTTGATGGAAGACCTCACTGAGTTGGTTACAAAGCCGTTCTAGGGCTAGCTCGAGACTACGGCCGCATAGGATGTCATCCGATTGTAGTTTTACGCGATCTCCTGATTTCTCTGTTGATGCTCCAATGGCGCTTGCTAAGGACGCTCGTGCCTGTTCAATAAGTGTTCCATTTTCACTATAGCGTGTCACAACGCTGTCTAGTGCCTCTCCCGCTAGGCGTTGTTGACGCGATGCCTGGTTCTGGAATTCTTCTCGCATCCTCTTCACTGCAGACTCGTGGGCCTTTGCCAATCCTCGAGCCTGCTCTAGTTCGGCTTGATGACTCTCCAGCAATCTTTGAGATTCAACCAGCTCATTTTCAAGTCGCTCGATATCTTTCTTGAATGCGTCTACTTGGGCTTCTGAAGATTCAGCAGAAGCTGTGGCTTTCGCTGCCGTCATTTGAGCAAGACGCAATTCTGCTTCGAGATTGGCAATTGTCTCATTGAGCTTCGTTTCACGCTGCTGTGCCAGCGACAGCGATTTTACGAGTCCCGTCACACGGTGCTCTAGTGCTGAGCTTTCTGCCTTCGCAAGCGCTAGTGCCGCTGATAACTGCACGGTCCGTGCTGTCGTTGCAGGCGGGTGGTAGCTGACATGCTGCATTTGCGCAAGGATCCGTTCTGCGGGGGCGTCCGTGATCTGTTGAAGCGATGGCACATGGACATGCAAATTGCCTCTCAGTGATTCAGTGGTACTGGTTCTTCCAGAGGACTCTTGGGGATCAGGCAGAGGGCGAGGCGGGGGTCGAGTTGGGTGACCTTCCGACGCAGACTTCCTACGGGTAGGTACCCGTGTAGTGCTTGCATGGGTCGTCAATGGGTGGGGTCTCTCGTCTTCGCTGTCAACGTCAGATTCGGTCTTGGCCTCATCATCTGACTTCTCTTCATTATCGGAGCTTTCATCACCCTCTCCGCTCGTACCGTACTGACTTCCTTCACTCGTCTCGGATTCATCACTTGAGAAAAAGTCAACCACTTCGCTTTGCGAGATAAGATCAAGAGATGTGTCGTCTGTGCTGTCGGGATCGGTCGGCTGCTTCTTAGGCAAAGAACTTCTCTTGGTGGCTTTCGAAGCGACATGGACAGCGTCTACAAGTTTTACTGAATCGGTACTGTGCCCTGGTTCACCCACAACCGATCCATCTGGAACTCCACCCTCGGACACTTGTTTGAGAGCGTCCGACAACATCTGCACTTGGCGGCCGCGCTCTTCAACAATTCCCTCAAGCGTGCGGACGCGCTCGCGCTCCTCCTCGATTTCGCGGTTCAGCCTGTCAATTTCAGCTTCAAGCGCTCTATGTGCCTCCTTACTCCTGGACTCACTGGCTAGCACGGCTGCTCGCATAGCACGCAACTCCTGTTCAAGCGTTGCAGCTCGAGACTTGGCCTGTTCCCACGAAGTCTTCCATTTGACTTCGCTTGCCTCTGCATTCTGCTGAGCCTCAGACAGCTTCTTAACTTCGCGAGCGTGCTGTTCCTTGAGTTGCGAGAGGGCCTGTGCCGAGCGATCGCGTTCGAGGCTTGCGTTGTTTGCGTGTTCACGAAACTGAACTCGGATGTCCTCGAGCTCCCTCTGGGTTGCGTTCAACTTGCCTTCATAAACGTTCAGACTCATGCGCAATTGCGCTTTTTCAGTTGCCAGCTGTGCAAGTAGCCGTTGCTGCGCCAGAATCTTTGCATGATGTGCTCGGAGTTGGGCAGGGGTCGAGATGGTTTCAGCAGATAGTGCTTCAGTTGCAGGGAGGGACGATGATGCACTGGCAGATGCGGATGTCGCCTCTCCGCTTTTCTCTGAATTGCTATCCGCGAGTTGGTCGATTTGCTTGCGCAGCTGGGCCTCCGCAGCGAGAACTAGAGCTTCTTGCTGGAGCGTAAGTTCTTTTTCAGTAGCCGAGACCCGTTCCGCAGCCTCGCGGGCACGTGCTGTGGCTTCGGTTGCTGCCGCATCAATGCGAGCCAGGACGGCATCAGCAGCTAGCGAAGCGAAGACTCGTTCGACTACATTTAAGGGAACGTACTGGTCCGACGGCACTGAAGCCAACTTGCGCTTGAGTGTCGTCAGAGCCGACAAGACCTTGACCGAGAAAGCCTTGTCCTCACTCTCTTTCGCTTCGGGACTTGCGCTGGTGGGGTTTGCATCCTTTCCGATTTCCTCAGTCGTGACCGTCTCGATTTCTAAGAGCGTGTTGTACACGGCAGCAGCAGGCGCAGCAGTTTGAAGTAGGGCGCTGAAGCGCTCACCAAGAAGCTTCTCAGCCTGACGTGATTGTCGCAACTCATCCTCTAAGAGTGCAGCACGTTTGGCGACGTCTATCAGTTCCTTGCGCGCGTTGGCAAGTTCGGCATGTAGATTGGAGCGAGCCGATAGCGAGGTAATCGTTCGCTCCATGATTTCAGCCTTTTGCATCAACTCCCGAATCAGGTATGCAGCATCAGCACGTTCATACTCATTCCATTCGCCGTATGCCGCCTGAACCTGCGCTGGAATCTCTCGATGAGACAGCTTCGATTGTAATTTGACGAGTTCGCCTTCGTACTTGGCCACATCCATCATATGCTTCCGCACAGCATCTGCAAGCGCCTTTTGCAGTCGCGCGGCCTTCAGTCTGGCAGCATCCAACTGAACCTGCATACCGCGTACTAGCAAGTGGTGATTAAGCACAATAGGTGTGAAATTGGCCTCCTTGTCATAGTGTTGATCCTTATCTGGCGAATCTTCAGGCGTACTCGAAGCATGGGTCACCTGATCAGCCACAATTTCAGCCCCGAGTGCACTATGCTCCGGGTAACTTACCTGTGGAGGCTTTTCGTGCTTGATGGACTGATCGACCTTACTCTTGTTGACTTCTTCTACGTGGCCAGCCTCTGCTGCAACGAAGGTATTCATGCTCAGGAGCGCCTGGCGCATATCTTCGACAGCTTGGGCATATTTTTCATCCCGCTCCTTCAAAGCCTCTGCGAATCGCTGACGCTCACGCGCAAGTAGGTCCAAGGCAGCCTGTTCACGTTCCTGGAATGCTAACAGAACTGAGCTCATGCTGTCGCTTTCGTCAATCGGTACAGACTCCGAGTCACCTTGGGGTGTCTTCCGAGAAGAGTCGTCGCGCTCAACGCCGCTTCTTGCCGGCTGCTTTTTCTCTGATTTTCTCTGCTGATGCATGGAAACGCCATCGATATCAATCTCTGGGTGCTCTTTGTGAAGCCGGTCTAATCGCATGGCGAGACGCTTGGCCGTCGCTTCGTTGGATGCAGCAAGAGACGAGAACTTTGAGACCTCAGCCTCGAGCTGTCGGATACGAGCGGCAGCTTCTTCAGCGTCCTTCTTTGATGCAGTAGTTGCTACGTCCAGGGCACGTCTGAGCTTGGAGACTTCCAATCGAAGCCGGCTTAGTTCGCGTTCGCGTTCAGCGAGCTGGCCGTCCACTTTGTCTTCACTTTCCTGTGGCTTTGTGAGCTGAGACTGCACGCTTGATGACGGAGCACTCACAGCCGGTGTACTCTGCGTACTTCGTGCCGCAAGCGTGCCTCTGAGTCTTGCGATTGTATCGTCTTTACGCTTCAGATCAAGCTTCGCTTCTTCCAGTTGTTGCCTTACTGTGATGAGTGCCTGACGCTCGTGCCTAAGCTCTGCTGTTAGCAACGACAGACGGTTGCGTACGGCCCTCATGGCGCCATCATCGCTAGATTTGGCTTCTGTCTTCTCATCCGTCACAGGAGCAGTGGTTGAACCTCCGCTGGTGGCACGTTCTCGTTCGAGCTCTCGCTCAAACGAGATAGCGGCTGAAATTGCCGGTTTCATGTCCTCATCACGTAGAAGCGCAGCCAGTTGCTCATCCTGCATGGCAATCACTTGTTGCGCCTCCGCCAGCTGACGCTCGAGTGTGTCAATCAGCGAGCCTCGGATGGTCTTCGACCTTTCCTCCGCTTCACGCAATTGTTCTTCCAGTTCAGCTGTCCGCTGTCGTAGCACCTCTTCACTACGCCTAGATTCCTCAAGCGCCACTTTCAGCTCTGCAACTGTGATTTCAGCTCGTTCTGCACGAGTTAACGCCATTGCATGCGCCTCTTTTGTCGAAATGAGTTGTGCTCTCGTTTGCGTTAACTCATTTTGCAATGCCACAATTGTGCTGTAATCCACCCTTGCGGTTTCACCTTGACTGGCCATACCTGCTTCGCCTTCTGCAGCAGCAGCTGCGACAGCTGCAGCATTCAAAGCCTGAAGCTGAGCGGCATAGTCCCTTGCCTCAGCCTGAGCCTGTTGAAGGCTCTCTTGTAGGGATGATATCTGTGACTCCTGGGATGCAATAACCTGCCGGTTGTGTTCAAGGATTTCGAGGACTTGAGCGTTCCGCATCTCCTGTGTCTGGATCAGGGCCAGATACTCAGATCTCGGCACCATATCCGTGGTCGACGGTGAGCTCGCGCCTGGGCTTGTGCCCGCGCTAGCAGATGCTTGTGCAGAGTTGGTTTCCTGTCCACCAGGCACCGATCGATCTGATGAATGTACACCCGCTTCACTATTGTTAGACGTCGTCGAAGACGGATGCTGCGCGCTGGCAGTCTCAAGGTCTTGATTGGTTAGTTCCTGTGTTCCGTGTGGTACGTAGAGCTGCGAGCCACCGACTTCCCGTGCAAAGGCATCCTCATCTTCAGCCTCGAAGCTCATCTCACTGCGTTCTGAAATCGGTGAAAGCAGTGAGGCGTGCGGCACACTGCCCCTTGCCGACCTAGCTCGCTGAGCGCCTGAGGGTGTGTGGGGCTGGGAAGGATCTGACATCCTCGCGAAGTGGGCCCCGAAGGGAGCAGGTGTACGCTGGTGATTACACCGGTGCGTCCGCGTAGGCTGGTGTGTTCTTTGAGGTGGATCTCGCGGGCGAGTCCTTCGATCCAAGCCGCGCGACGGGGGAAAGTTCGAAGTTCTATAGTCTGGGAGCGGTTTGGGGAGGGAAATCTCGCACAATGAGATTCAGATTCGTCATTAATCATGCTTAATAGATTAGCACACAAGCATTAAACCACATCATATAATTTATCCTCTACGACTCTCACCCAGACCCCGTAAACACGACTCCTCTCCATTCTGAGTTGTACCCCGGGAGAAATTCAAAATTCAAATTTTGAACACGCTCCAGCCACCCAGAGCTGGCTCACGTGCGGGCCAGATCCACCTGCGCCGCCAGGGATGGCGAATTTTGAGGTGGACTATGGTTGCGCAGCAGGTTCTATGCGATCACCAATAATTTTGAACATGCAAGCAAGGGATACCCCTATCAGAGATGAACTTCTCGCAGGGGGGTCGGCCTCGCCCATCAACCAAGCAATACGTCGTTGACGCTCCATACAACGAAGTGCAGGAATCCTCAGTGTTTCCCACCTTTGATCTTCGCTGAAAAGATGAGGTGACTCAATGCGTGCTGCAAACCCTCGAGTGCAGACAAAGCCTGGCCTCAACCGCCTCAGTTCTCAATGTCTCAGCTTATGCAGATTCAGAATTCACCCGTGCAACCGTTGTAGGCTTTTACGGCCTAAGAATACAGGAGCGAAGGTAGTTATCAGCGTTTGCACATCCGTCTGTGTGTTTCGGTTGTTCCTAGATACTCTGTACATGTTTGTCATTCTGGACCGCGAGTGCCTGGGCGGTCTTAACGTCGGTCTGTGGTTTGAACGCCTGGTTCAGAAACGCTTTCTTGCCCTGAATAAGCTGGTTCCGGCGTCTGTACCTCAGTGTGCGCGCGCTCTTTCTGAACGCGCTTCTGCAGAACCAGTTCGTGATTGCTGTATCAGGGGCTCTTGAGATTGGAATCCGAAACCGGGGGTGACGGAATACGTGGTTAGGGCTTCCACACCATAATGATAATGAGTGTAAATATTGCGGTTGTCGCGGGAGGGTGGGTATATATTTCACATTTCTCGACGGAGGCAAGGCTCAACACACTAATTCACTGCTTACAATCCCTACGCGGCTCTCAGATCCGCCGATAGCCTTGCTGAGCTGCGCTCACATTCAAGTCCTCATGGACTTTGACTCCCAGTGCCTGTTTCTCGCGATCGAGCGGGCGGAAAGCTCCTGCGACCACAGACTCCCGAACCACACTCACCTATCCGCTGTTCTGGATCCTACCTAAACCTGTTCTAGACCCTGCCCCTGTCCACTTCCAGGGCAGACCCGAGCTGAGGAAGGCCGAAACCAGGACCCTTCCTTTGCTTGTCTTTTTGGTAGTAAACGCAAGGGAAGACCACGCGTTGGGTACACTACCATCCTATCCATTTATATTTCAGTTGAATCACCTCATACCGACGCGGATTACTCAGTTGACCATCCCCAGAGGACCGTAGGAAATTAACCGGAGACACTCCTCATTTTGTGGACCATGGCAGCTTCTGAGCCTCTCCTTCCAGCAAAGGCAAAATGGCTTGACCAGAACAACGAGCATCGCCTTGCGAGCAGCTTCAACTTTTGGATCTCTAACGACCTGGCCAGCTACAACGAAGACGTGCAGTGTCTTAGCGCCTTCTCAACAGTGGAAGGATTCTGGCGTTATTATAGCTACCTCAAGCTGCGTCAGGCTGCCGCGGTTGGCTGCTTCCAGACGGGTTACCAGCCCAAATGGGAAACATTCCCAGCCACCGGTGCCCGCCTGGGTTTGCGCGTACGACAAGGTAGCGTTGCGCGTCGACTGTGGGAGCTGTCCTTGCTGGCGATTGTAGGTGATCCTTATCGGCTGCGTGACGACGTCGCTGGCGTGCTGATGACTCGTAAGCCCGGATTGCAGATCCACATCAGCTTCTGGATCAAAGACGGCAATGACAAGTACAAGGTGGCACGTGTCCGCGAAGTGATCAAGCACGTCTTGGGCATCAAGGATGACCGTGTCCTGACCTTCCAGTTCACTCACACCTCGGCAAGGAATGCATCGGCCTCACAGACCCAGTCGGGCGACGAGAGCAACGAAAACCCTAAGAAGGAGAACGAGGGAGAGTAATTTCATACTAATGTACTGTATGCGTCGTAAGACTTAGCTAACCTTATTTCTTTAAGTTCAACCCTCCATACTGTGTATCCGACTCTGAACAGCCTATGCCGCCTGACACGTTATTTTATTCTCCAATGTGCCTTCACATGGGAGCTTTAGTTGCATTATCAAACGAATATTCACGACTCCTGACAGCTGGACCATCACATCTCGTCAATTTGAGTCAAGTCGACACTCAGCTCCATCACAACAACTGCGGCTGCTTTCATCTCAATTCATTCACATTCCAAGCTACATCAATCTCTCCACCCGCGATCCTGCGATTACACGCCAGCCTTGCGTTTATTCCCTACTGCTTGCAGCGTACCTAGTGTCGGACTTGCCGTTGATTGATCGCATATCCCCTATCTTGTCAAACCCTGCTTTCCTTCGTCCGTTTCTTCGGCAAACCTCTGAATCGACCAACATACCAACCACCCAAGCAAGCAAGCGAGCAAGCAAGCAGCCCCTCAATGTGGTTGCATCTTTACTGTACTCAATCCCCACCAAGCTGGTTCGGCTGTAGTTCTCGTCAGTGTTGCTTGCTCTCGTCCCCGCTTGGTTTCTTCTTCTGCCTCCACAAGTCGAATCGTGGAGGATATGTATCGCTGCGGCCACGATCCTTACTTCGTCACGACAGAATTGAGCAATCAAGGTATTGTATGCAGTCTCTAATGGCTGCGGTCGCTTGCTCACGATGAGTGCCTGCGAGTCCGCGGCAAAGGCGACCATCTGGCCACAAATGCAAAAACGATCCAGCTCCAGCTTCCCGCTGCCCACCTACAGATGCGTCAGAGAGGGTCCGTTCACAGCGTGCAAGGCTTGGAAACGCAGCGTGCCGTTCACATGCGGCGACCGTGCTTACCTCCGCCGGCCCAGGGCAATCGGTCCGCGGGGAGCGCGAATCGCGCAGGCGAAAGCCCGTGTGGGCGGGCAGCTGGAAAAAAAGAGGGAAAGAAACGAGTCGGAGGAACATTTCTCAAGATGTAGAAATATGGTATATACGACATGCCTGTAGTAGGAATATATCGTCATTGTGTTTTAAAGTCTTGGTTGGATTAATTGATACCCCTATATGAGTACTTCGCGTGCCGCCTTCCCTCCAAAAATCACCTTTTCTACTCACGCAATCAACCGGCTTCTCGTCGCGCCGATCTGACGCGTCGGGATGACAGGTTTGCCGCCTGCGAAGCACATGAAAGACAACTCGGTGGGACTCATCGAGTTGTCCTAAACGAATCGAATATCTCATCACTGTTGCACCACCCGTATGGTGTGTGTTCTCACACCTTCCTGATTTTAGCCGAACCAGCACGCGAACTGTGCATGAGCAACGAATGGTATGAAACGTTGAAAGACTTGACGGCGGGCACGATTGGAGGCTGCGGTGGTATCGTTGTAGGCCAGCCTTTGGACACCGTGAAGGTGCGACTGCAGGCGCAGGGCTCTTCGGGTGCAACCAGCGGGTTGCACTACTCTGGACCTATCGATGCGCTGATTAAGATGGTCCGGTACGAGGGCCCTCAATCGCTGTTCAAGGGGTTGATGCCGCCTCTACTCGGCAATGCCCCAATGAACGCGATTGCCTTCGGCGCCTATGGCAATGCGAGCCGCATCCTCGAGCCCTACTACCCCAACACTCCTCCGGTGCGTGGTGCTGTGCTTGCACGGAATCCTCAGGTGCGAGACGCGATCCCTGAGAAGCAGCGTGTCCAACTGCTCAATGAGATTCGCGAGAAATACTCGTCTACTGTGACGATGGAGCAGCTTGAACGCAACTCGGTGCTCAACTCAGATATCTACACACCCAACTTTACACGCCTGTTCGCGGCGGGATGCTGGTCCGGCCTGCTTCAATCCTTTGCAACCACTCCCGCGGAACTGCTCAAGTGCAAGCTTCAAGCACAGCAGGAAGGCGCGCGCTTGTATAATGGTATGTGGGACTGTGCCGTGAAGATGTGCAAGCAGAAGGGTGTTCGCCTCGGTTTGTACACAGGTTTCTGGTCCACTGTCTGGCGTGATATGCCCGGTATGGGTGCTTATTTCGTTGCCTACGAGGGTGCGAAGTGGTTCTTCCGTACGGAGACATACAAACCGGTCGTCACACCACGCGAGCCTACTTCTAGCTCTACCAACGACCTGCCTATCTCCGTGGAATGGAAACATGATGTGAGCTACTCGACCTTGGGTCTCTTGGCTGCCGGTGGTGTCGCGGGCATTGCCACTTGGGTTGCAACCTATCCGTTCGACTGCATCAAGAGTGTCGTTCAGACTCTCCCCGATGATGCACCTAAAAAGGAATTCACGATGCGTCACATCGCTGTCACGAACTATCAGAAGTTCGGCCTTAGTTTCTTCTTCCGCGGTTTGGGCACCACTCTCATTCGAGCCGTCCCAGTCAACGCAGCAACGTTCTGGTTGTACGAAGAGAGTCTCAAGCTGTTCAAGTACCTTGAAAACAGAAATTCGGGCGTTGCATCGAAGGCAAATACGTAAGCCATCGAGCAAGCGCCACTTGGATGAGCTGTCTACTCCCATGAGATCGGTCGATATCAGAATAACTTCCTTTGTGAAGCTGACCGCTTGGCATCCACCAAGCAGTGGGAATAGCTCTAATCCACGTCAATCGACCTGCTTCACCACTTTCTTTACTCTGTCTTTATGTTATTGACTCTGGAAAACACGTTAAGTTATACCATTCCTACACACATTCGTCCATAGTCTGTCTTTTCAAGGTGTCTGCGCGCTCCTATACATTTTTCCACGAGCGGTTGCCACTGCTTCGTTGATCATCATTGGATCGTGTTCATCTGGTATCCGACTCGCACGAGGAGTGGATGCCATGCTCATAAAACAAGGGATCAACGGCTTCTGTCGCGTTCGACGGCGATGACTTTCATGTTAGATCTTTCCTTTTCCTCTTCCTCGGAAAGCATTCGTCCCAGCGCATCACGGAGGCGTACTAGCCTCGATTGGTACGCTGCGCGTCGCTCGGCATCCTCTTCGGACTCGGGTTTTTCCTCTATCCGAGTCACGTTGATATTGAGTTCTCTCAGCGGACCGATGATGCAATACAAACTAATAACCGCGATCACACCTGAGGTCCAGGCCAATGATTTGTTAATGGAGATCGAGTCCGCGAACACAGTACTGATATCCGATCCTAGCCTCGCTCGCTCCTCGCTATCGATGGGTAGACTGGCCACATACGACAGGTATGACAAGGTTGGTAGCGCACAGATGAACGTGAGGAACAGCTTGCAAATAGCAAGCCAGCGCTGGCTGCTCAGGCACACAGCAATGTACTCGATGTCTCTCCTGTGCAAGGGCTGG
>Ga0182741_1001944_pt1 | contig 25152 bp, 21 predicted proteins | sample eDN5th37CBELigOP_FD_128874 | JGI IMG/M metagenome (GOLD analysis project Ga0182741, IMG submission 128874) | Enriched Organic Plus compost microbial communities from Emeryville, California, USA - eDNA 5th pass 37_C BE-Lig OP (version 2) (version 2) ... | reverse complement strand
GGCCAGCATCCGTTCCCGCGCCTCGGTCGCCATGCGGTCCGCCCGTTCGTTCATCACATCGCCGGCATGGCCGCGCACCCAGCGCCATTCCACCTCATGCGGCGCGGCGGCGGCGAGCAGGCGCTGCCACAGCGCCATGTTCGCGACCGGATCCTTTGCGGCATTGCGCCAGTTGTTGCGCACCCATCCCTTCACCCAGCGCGTCACGCCGTTCTTCACATACTCGCTGTCCGTGTGCAGCAGCACGCGGCAGGGGCGTTTCAGAACCTCGAGCGCACTGATCGCCGCCGTCAGCTCCATGCGGTTGTTGGTGGTGTCGGGCTCGGCGCCCGAGAGTTCGCGCTCCACCGTGCCGAAGCGCAGGATGGCTGCCCAGCCGCCCGGCCCCGGGTTCGGCCGGCAGCCGCCATCGGTCCAGATCTCGACGGTCGGAAGGGGATCAGAGGCCAAGCGCGCCCGGTCCTTCCGCCATGGCGAAGAAGCGCAGCTTGCGCAGGTATTCCAGCGGATCCTTGCGCGTCACCAGCGCGCCCGCGGGTGTGGCCGTCCAGTCGTAGAGGCGGGTCAGCAGGAAGCGCATGGCCGCGCCACGGCACAGCACGGGCAGCAGGGCACGCTCCGCCTCCGTCAGGCGCCGCACCGTCTGGTAGGCGCCGAGCAGGGCCCGTGCCTTGGTGACGTTGAAGGACAGATCCGGCTCGAAGCACCAGGCATTCAGGCAGACGCCGATGTCATAGGCCAGGAGGTCGGTGCAGGCGAAGTAGAAGTCGATCAGGCCGGAGACATGGGGCCTGCGGTCCGGCCCCTCGAGGAAGAAGACGTTGTCGGGGAAGAGGTCCGCATGGATATGCCCGGCGGGCAGCAGCCCCGGCTGCGGCCAGCGCGCCAGGATGTCCGTGAGCGCGGCATCGAGTTGCGCGACCAGCCCGGGCCGGATGGCATCGCCCATCGACCGGCAGCGGTCGAGCAACGGCCCCCAGCCGGCGGGTCCCAGCGCATTCTCCCGCACCGGCGCGAAGCCTTCGCCGGCGGCGTGCAGCCGTGCCAGCGCCTCGCCCAGCGGACCGCAGTGCTCGGGGCGCACGCGCCGCGGCCAGACGCCGGGCAGGAAGGTACAGATCGCGGCCGGCCGGCCGGCAAGGCTGCGCAGCGCCCGGCCATCATGGCCATGCACCGGCAGCGGGCAGGGCAGGCCGCGCGCCGCCAGATGTTCCATCAGCCCGAGGAACCAGGGCAGCTCCGCCGGGTCCACACGCTTCTCGTAGAGCGTCAGGATGAAATCGCCTTCCGTGGTGCGCAGCGCGTAGTTGGAGTTCTCCACCCCCTCGGCGATGCCGCGGAAGGCGAGCAGGTCGCCCAGCGCGTAATCCGTGAGAAAGGCGCGCAATGCCTCGTCCGAGACCTCGGTATAGACGGCCATGCGGACAGCGGCTCAGGCGGGGTTCAGCGCGGCCGGCAGCTTGAAGGTGATGCGCTCCTCGGCGACCACCACCTCCTCGATCGCGAGGTCGAATCGTTCCGCGAGCCGTGCCAGCACCTCCTCCACCAGAACCTCGGGGGCGCTGGCGCCGGCGGTGACGCCGATTGTGTCGAGGCCATCGGCAATCACGGGGTCAAGCTCGCGCCCACGCTGCACCATCACCGCGCGGGGACAACCGGCGCGTTTGGCCACTTCCACCAGCCGGAGCGAGTTGGAGGAATTGGGCGCGCCCACCACCACGATGAGCTGCGCGCGCGGCGCGATGGCCTTCACCGCGGCCTGACGATTGGTGGTGGCGTAACAGATATCCTCCTTCGCCGGCGCATGGATCTCCGGGAAGCGCACGCGCAGCGCGGCGACGATGTCCGCGGTATCGTCCACCGAGAGGGTGGTCTGGGTAATGAAGGCGAGTGGCTGGTCCTGCGGCACCGGCACGGTGCGGGCCTGGTCCGCATCCTCCACCAGCGTCACCGCGCCGGGCGGGAGCTGGCCCATGGTGCCCACCACCTCGGGATGGCCGGCATGGCCGATGAGCAGGATGTGGCGGCCGCGGGCGAAATGGTGCTCGGCCTCCCGGTGCACCTTGCTGACCAGGGGGCAGGTGGCGTCGAGATAGAACAGCTTCCGTTTCTCCGCGGCGGCGGGCACGGCCTTCGGCACGCCATGCGCGCTGAACACCACCGGCGCATCGTCCGGCACCTCGTTCAACTCCTCCACGAAGACGGCACCCTGCCGTTCGAGGCTTTCGACCACGAAGCGATTGTGCACGATCTCGTGGCGCACATAGACGGGCGCGCCGTAACGGCGGATCGCCTCCTCGACGATCTTGATGGCGCGGTCCACGCCCGCGCAGAAGCCGCGCGGGCCGGCGAGTAGCACCTTCAGCCGGGGCTTGTCGCATTGGGAGGCGCTAGGCGCCTCGCCCTGCGGCGTGCGGGAAATCTGGTCCATCGTGTCCCTTGCTTCGGGCGGCAGTGCCGGCGGATAGCTGGGCGGCCTTCTCGGCGGCACTACTATCCGATCGCGCGGCTTCATGCCACGGCAGGACCGCGGGGCGACGCCGGGCCCGGAGGGGGTGCCGGCGGGATGGCGCCGCAGATGGAGGGGAGATGGGAATGCGGAGTGGTCTTGTCCTGGCGGCGCTCGCGCCGGTGGTCCTGGCAGCGTGCTCCGGCAGCGGGACCAACGCGCCGATCGCCTGCCCGACGCCCCGGATCCTGGCCGACGGCGCGGATCTCACCCGGTACCGGCCGGGCCCGGTGCGCGACCTGACGACGCTGGAATTCGATGCTCGCCTGAACGGGCTGGAAGGCGGCTGCCGGGTGGCGCGCGGCGGCCAGGCGGTGGAGATGTCGCTGACCGCCCGGTTCACCGTGGATCGCGGCGCGGCCGCCCAGAGCCGGGAGGTGGATCTACCCTGGACGGTGTTCGTGCTGGACGACCGGACTGAGCAGGTGCTCGGCCAGCCACGCCGTTTCGTGGACCGCATCGTCTTCGGGCCGAACGAGACGCGCGTCTCGGCCAGCAGCCAGCCGGTGAGCATCACCCTGCCGGTCAGCGAGGACCGCAAGGTGCTGGATTATCGCGTGTTGGTGTTCTTCCAGCTCACGGAGGAGGAACTGGCACTGAACCGCCGGCGCGGACCGCGCTAGGGGCTCGTGCGGATGGTTGCGCCGGCCCGCCGGGCGCGGTAGACCGCAGATACCCGCTGATCCCGCGCGGGAGAGAGCGACCTGGCGCGTTTCGCAGCCGCGATTCGCCCTGGGGCGCCGCCGAAGGCGCAACCGGCCCCCGGAAACGCTCAGGCAGAAGGGCCGCGCGGGGAAGGGGCCTCTGGAAAGCCCGGCGCCGCAAGGGGCTGGCACCGAAGGAGTAAGGCCCGGGAGCGTCCTGATGGACGGCCGGACCGAATCTCTCAGGTCATGGGACAGAGGGGGGCCACGGAACGAAACCGCCGCCACCGCGGCAGGGGGACCCGTGGCCGAAACCGACCAGGCACTGCTCGAAACCCCACTGGCCGCGCTGCACCGCGCGCTGGGTGCCCGCATGGTGCCCTTCGCCGGCCATGCGATGCCGGTGCAGTACCCCGCCGGCATCATCGCCGAGCACCTGCACTGCCGCAGCGCCGCCGCCCTGTTCGACGTCTCCCATATGGGCCAGGCGGAGCTGGCCGGAGACGGCGCAGCCGCGGCGCTGGAAGCCCTGACCCCCGCCGATATCCGGGGGCTGAAGCCGGGACGGCAGCGCTACGGCCTGCTCACCACCATGCTGGGCGGCGTCTTCGACGACTTCATGGTGGCCAATCTCGGCAACCGGCTGCATCTGGTGGTGAATGCCAGCCGCAAGGAGCAGGACTTCGCCCTGATGGAGGCGGCGCTGCCCGCCGGCCTGCGGCTGCGCCGCCTGCCGGACCGCGCGCTGGTCGCCCTGCAGGGGCCGAAGGCGGCCGAGGCCATCGCGCCGCTGGCGCCGGACCTGGCCGCGCTGTCCTTCATGGGCGTGACGGAGACGGTCGTCGCCGGCGTGCCGGCCGTGGTGTCGCGCTCCGGCTACACCGGAGAGGACGGGTTCGAGATCAGCGTGCCGGCCGAGCAGGCGGAGGCCTTCGCCCGCGCGCTGCTGGCGCAGCCGGGGGTGCAGCCCGCCGGCCTCGGCGCACGCGACTCGCTGCGGCTGGAGGCCGGCCTCTGCCTCTATGGCAACGACATCGACGAGACGACGAGCCCGGTCGAGGCGGCGCTGACCTGGACGATCGGGAAACGCCGCCGCATGGCCTGGGACTTCCCGGGGGCCGAGCGGGTGCGCGAGGAGCTGGCAAACGGTCCGAAGCGGCTGCGCGTGGGCCTCAGGCCCGAGGGCCGCCAGCCGGCCCGTGCCCATACCGAGATCCAGGCCGCCGACGGCAGGCCGGTGGGCGAGGTCACCTCGGGCGGCTTCGGCCCCTCGCTGGGTGGTCCCATGGCCATGGGCTACGTCACCCGCGCCGAGGCCGAGGACGGCACCGCCCTCTCGCTGATGGTCCGCGGCAAGGCCCTGCCCGCCCGCGTCGCCCCGCTTCCCTTCATTCCCCACCGCTACGCCCGCTAGAGCCGGAGACAGGCCGATGTCCGAGCTGAAGTTCACCAAGGACCATGAATGGGTCCGCCTGGATGGCGATGCCGCGGTCATCGGCATCACCGACCATGCGCAGAACGCGCTGGGCGATGTCGTCTTCGTGGACCTGCCCGAGATCGGGCGCGAGGTCGCGGCCGGCGAGGCCTGCGCGGTGGTGGAGAGCGTGAAGGCCGCCTCCGACATCTATGCGCCGATCAGCGGCCGCATCGTGGAGGTGAACAGCGCCCTCGGCGAGGATCCGGGCCTGATCAACCGCGAGCCGACAGGCGAGGGCTGGTTCTTCAAGCTTGAGCCGAAGGACCCTTCCGAGGCCGCAGCGCTGATGGACGAGGGCGCCTACGCGGCCTTCGTGGAGAGCCAGTCGTGAGCGAAGCGCTGGACGCGCTGCGCGCGCTGGAGGACCAGGGCGAGTTCGCGCAGCGACATGTCGGCCCGTCGGAGGCCGACATCGCAGCCATGCTGAAGGTCGTGGGGGCGGCGAGCCTCGAGGAGATGTCGGCGCGCACCGTGCCCGGCGCGATCCGCGGCGCCGATCTCTCCGCCCTGCCGGCGCCGGCCACACAGGATGAGACGGTCGCGGAGCTGCGTGCGCTGTCCGAACGGAACCAGCGCGTGAAGTCGCTGATCGGCATGGGCTATCATGGCACCCATGTGCCGCCGGTGATCCTGCGCAACGTGCTGGAGAACCCGGGCTGGTACACCGCCTACACGCCCTACCAGGCGGAGATCGCGCAGGGGCGGCTCGAGGCGCTGGTGAACTTCCAGACCATGATCACCGACCTCACCGGCCTGCCGGTGGCGAATGCCTCGCTGCTGGACGAGGGCACGGCGGCGGCCGAGGCGGTGGCGCTGGCGCATGCGGCGCACAAGGGCAAGGGCGACATGCTGCTGGTCGCCGCCGACCTGCACCCGCAGACGCTGGCGGTGGTGCGCGTGCGCGCCGAGCCCGTGGGCATCCGCGTGCAGGTGGTCGAGCCAGCCGCGATCATGGCGGCCGCGGGCGAGCACAAGCCCTTCGCGGTGCTGTTGCAGTACCCCGGCACGACCGGCGAGCTGCGCGACATCGCGCCGGAGATCGCCGCAGCACAGGCAGCGGGCGCGCTGGCGATCGTCGCCGCCGATCCGCTGGCGCTCTGCCTGCTGACGCCGCCCGGGGAGATGGGCGCCGACGTGGTGGTGGGCAGCACTCAGCGCTTCGGCGTGCCGCTGGGCTATGGCGGGCCTCACGCGGCCTATATCGCGGTGAAGGATGCGCTGAAGCGGCTGCTGCCGGGGCGGCTGGTGGGCGTTTCCGTGGACGCCGCCGGCGCACCGGCCATGCGCCTGGCGCTGCAGACGCGCGAGCAGCACATCCGGCGCGAGAAGGCGACGAGCAATATCTGCACTGCCCAGGTGCTGCTGGCCGTGATGGCCAGCATGTACGCGGTGTGGCATGGGCCGGAAGGCCTGACGCGCATCGCCCGCCGCGTGGCGCTGCAGGCGCAGGTACTGGCGGGCGCCGCACGGCGCGGCGGCTTCGCCCTGCGCCACGATGCCTTCTTCGACACCATCGCCGTCGAGGCGGGCGACCGCGCCGATGCGCTGATGGCGGCGGCCCTCGGTCGCGGCTTCAACCTGCGCCGCGTGGATGCCGGCTGCGTCGCCATCGCGCTGGACGAGACGGTGACGCGCGCGGAACTCACCGCGCTGGCGGAGCTGCTCGGCGGTGGCGCGCTGGGAGACATCCCGGCCGAAGGCGGCATCCCCGCCACGCTGGCGCGACGCTCGCCCTTCCTGACCGCGGAGGTGTTCAACAGCCACCACAGCGAGCATGCGATGCTCCGCTATCTCAGGCGGCTGGAGGACAAGGATGTCGCGCTGAACCGCAGCATGATCCCGCTCGGGTCATGCACCATGAAGCTGAATGCCACGGCGGAGATGATCCCTGTCACCTTCCCTGGCTTCTCGGATATCCACCCCTTCGCGCCGGTGGACCAGGCACAGGGCTATCTGGAGATGATCCGCCGGCTCGAGTCCTGGCTTTGCGCCATCACCGGCTTCGCCGCGGTCTCGCTGCAGCCGAATGCGGGCAGCCAGGGCGAGTATGCCGGGCTGCTGGCCATCCGCGCCTACCACAAGGCGCGCGGCGAGGCGCACCGGGAGGTGTGCCTGATCCCGGCCTCCGCGCATGGCACCAACCCGGCCTCCGCCGTCATGGCGGGCATGCGCGTCGTGGTCGTGGGCTGCGACCGCGACGGCAATGTGGACCTGGAGGACCTGAAGGCGAAGGCCGGGCAGCACGCGGACCGGCTGGCCGCGCTGATGGTGACCTATCCCTCCACCCATGGCGTGTTCGAGGAGCAGATCAAGGAGATCTGCGCGCTCGTGCACGCCCATGGCGGGCAGGTCTACATGGACGGTGCCAACATGAACGCGCAGGTGGGGCTGACCTCGCCGGCGGCGATCGGCGCCGATGTCTGCCACCTGAACCTGCACAAGACCTTCTGCATCCCGCATGGCGGCGGCGGGCCCGGCGTGGGCCCGATCGGCGTTGCCGCGCATCTGGTGCCGCACCTGCCGAACCACCCGCTGCTGGCCGAGGCCGGGCCTGCGACCGGCTACGGGCCGGTGAGCAGTGCGCCCTTCGGCAGCGCCGGCATCCTGCCCATCAGCTACGCCTATATCCGCATGATGGGCGCCGAGGGGCTGGCGCGCGCGACGCAGGTGGCGATCCTCTCGGCCAACTACGTCGCGAAGCGGCTGGAGGACCATTATCCCGTGCTCTACCGCGGCGCGCGGGGCATGGTCGCGCATGAATGCATCCTGGACTGCCGCGGCTTCCAGCAGGGCGGCGGCGTGCTGGTGGAGGACATTGCCAAGCGCCTGCAGGACTACGGCTTCCACGCGCCGACCATGTCCTGGCCGGTGGCCGGCACGCTGATGGTCGAGCCCACGGAGAGCGAGCCCAAGGAGGAGCTGGACCGCTTCGTCGAGGCCATGATCGCCATCCGGGCGGAGATCCGTGCCGTGGAGCAGGGGCGGATGGACAAGGCGGACAACCCGCTGAAGAACGCGCCGCACACGGCTGAGGAGATCGCGGCCACGGCCTGGACGCATCCCTACACGCGCGAGCAGGCCGCCTTCCCGCTCCCCTTCGTGCGCGCGCACAAGTACTGGCCGCCGGTCAAGCGTGTGGACAATGTCTATGGCGACCGCAACCTGGTCTGCACCTGCGCGCCGCTCGAGGACTACACCCAGCGCATGCAGCTGCAGGCGGCGGAGTGACCCGGCCGCGCGATGGCCGCGGCGCCGGCCGGCGCGGCGGTCCGGAGCGGTTGGCAGGCAGGGCACCGTTCCGTGGCCGGCAGGCCGGCGACGCGCCGCGTCGCGGAGATCCCGTCCCGGGCGCGGAGGCCTGAGTCCGATGGCCGAATGCCGCGCCCTGCGGCCCTGGCGCCGCGTCGCCAGGCGCACGCTGGTCCGCGACCGCTGGATCCATATGCGGGCGGATGCCTGGGAGACGGGAAGCGGCGTTCTGCTCGATCCCTGGTACATGCTGGAATGGCGCGACTGGGTGAACGTGGTGGCGCTGACCGCGGACGACCGGCTTGTGCTGGTGCGACAGTTCCGCCCGGGCGCCGGCGCAGCAGTCCTGGAACTGCCGGGCGGCATCATGGAGCCGGGCGAGACCGACCCTGTCGCTGCCGGAGGCCGGGAATTCCGCGAGGAGACGGGGTACGAGGCGGAGGAGTTCCACCTGGTCGCGGCGCTGTCGCCCGATCCGGCGCATGCCACGAACCGTATCCATTTCGTGCTGGCGCTCGGCGCAGCGCCGGGGGCGGCGCAGCACCTCGATCCCGGCGAGGAAATCGCGGTGGAGCTTCATCCCGTCGCGGCGGTGCTGGCGGGGCTGGCCGAGGGCATGCTCGGCAATGCCTCGCATGTCGGCGGGCTGATGCTGGCACTGCGGCAGGCCGGGCGGGTCCGGTTCTGACGGGACGGAAAGCGCCGGCGCCAGGGACATGTCGGCTCCCGGCCGGCATCGTCTTCCTGGCGGGATGCATGGTACCGTTCATGGGACGGGTCGGCGTGGCGCATCCCGATGAGGCGGTCCTCGCCCACAATGACCGTCATGAGCCCCGCGGTGCTTTCGCCGCGCCATGCCAGCCTGCCCGGCGGAGACGCATGCGCCATGCCAGCGCCCTACACCTTTTCCGCAGCCGCCGCCGCGCTCATCCCGCCTGAGCGCGGCCAGCGCTCCACCCGCGTCTTCGGCCACGGCACGCTCGAGCTGCGCTGGTACGCCCCACGCGGGCAGGATACGCAGACTCCGCACGACCGCGACGAGGTCTATGCCGTCGTCTCCGGGCGCGGTACGTTCCTCTGCAACGGCGTGCGGGCATCCTTCGGTCCCGGCGATCTGCTCTTCGCCCCCGCCGGCGCCGAGCACCGCTTCGAGGCGTTCTCCGATGACCTGGCGGTCTGGGTGATCTTCTACGGCCCGGAAGGAGGTGAGGCGCCATGAGCGATGGCATCCGCATTCTACCGCTCGCGGAGCGGCACCGGCCGGACTGGGAGCGCCTCTATGGCGCCTACGCCGCCTTCTACAAGGCGCTGCAGACACCGGAGATGCGCGCCAAGGTCTGGTCCTGGATCATGGACCCGGCACATGAGGTGAAAGCGCTGGTCGCCGAGACGCCCGAAGGGCGTGCGGTGGGCCTGGCGCATTACCGCCCCTTCGCCCGGCCGCTCGCCGCCACCATGGGCGGCTTTCTGGACGACCTCTTCGTCGACCCGGACTATCGTGGCCGGCGGGTGGCGGATGCGCTCATCGAGGCGGTGGCCGCCATCGGCCGCGAGAAGGGCTGGAGCGTGATCCGCTGGATCACCGCCGACGACAACTACCGCGGCCGCGGCGTCTATGACCGGCTGGCGGTGCGGACCATGTGGATCACCTACGACCTCAAGCTCGGCTGAACCGCCCCGGCGGGGCCGCGTTGGCGGCGCATCCCCTGCACCTGCACGGAGCGCCCCATGCGCCTTCAGGACCGTGTCGCCGTTGTCACCGGCGCGGATTCCGGCATCGGCCGGGCCATCGCGGAAGCCTATGCGCGGGAAGGCGCCGACATCGCCATCCTGTTCCATACTGACCGCGACGGGGCGGCGGAGACCGCGCGCCGGGTCGAAGCCGTGGGCCGCCGCGCCATCCATGTGCAGGGCGATGTCGGCGAGGAGGCGGACGTGGACCGCCTGTTCCGTGAGACCGGGTCGCGACTCGGCCCGCCCGCCATTCTGGTGAACAGCGCGGGGATCGGTCAGGGAGGCACACCGGTGGCGGAGACCGACCCGGCGCAGTTCGATCGCGTATTGCGCACCGACCTGCGCGGCCCCTTCCTGTGCTGCCGCGCCTTCATCCGGGCACGCCGCGCCCAGGGCGGCGGTGGGCGGATCATCAACATCACCTCGGTGCATGAGCGGATCCCAAGCCCGGGCAATGCCGCCTATGGCGCCGCCAAGGGCGGGCTGCTTACCTTCACGCGCAGCCTCTGCCTGGAACTGGCCGAGGACCGCATCAACGTGAACGCCATTGCGCCGGGGCTGATCCACACGCCGATGACAGCGCAGCGCGTGGAGGATCCACAGGAGATGGCGCAGGAGCTGCCCAACATCCCCTGGCGCCGCCCCGGCCGGCCGGAGGAGGTGGCGGCGCTCGCGCTCTATCTCGCCTCGGACGATGCCGACTACGTCACGGGACAGAGCTTCACCATCGATGGCGGCCTCACCATGAACTGGGGCCAGGGGGCCTGACGGGAGCGGCGCGGGACCGCGTCCTGCCGGTACGGCCGCGCTGCCTCCCCCGGCCCGGCGCCGGCGGCAGCCAGGGCGCGCCGAGCCTGGCGGGCGGGCCGAACATGCCGCCTTTTCCTGTCCGCCCCTGGCGCCGGCCGCAGCAGGCGCTAGACTCCCGGCTGCGCCATGGCCCTGCCGCCCGCCTTCCTCGACGAGCTGCGCGCCCGCACTCCGTTGCCGGCGTTGATCGGTCGCAAGACGCGCCTGGTCCGCAACGGCCGACAGTGGAAGGGCTGCTGCCCCTTCCACAACGAGAAGACGCCGAGCTTCTACGTCTACGACGACCACTTCCACTGCTTCGGCTGCGGCGCGCATGGCGACGCGATCACCTTCCTCATGCGCGCCGAGGGGGCGAGCTTCCCAGAGGCGGTGGAGCGCCTGGCCGCCGAGGCAGGGATGGAGGTGCCCAAGCCCTCGCGCGAGGCTGCGGCGCGTGAGGCACGGGCGCGCGATCTGCACGCCGTGCTCGCCGCGGCGGAGGCCGCCTTCCGACGCCGCCTGTTCCTGCCTGAGGGCCGCCCGGCGCTCGACTACCTGCGCCGGCGCGGGCTTTCGGAGGAAAGCATCGCCCGCTTCGGCATCGGCTGGTCCGGCGAGGGACGCGGCGCCCTGGCCGCCGACCTGAAGGCGGAGGGCATCGAGCCGGCGCAGCTTGCCGAGGCCGGCTTGATGAAGCTGCGCGACCCTGACGACCCGCGCGGCGGCCATGTGGACCTGTTCTTCAACCGCGTGATGTTCCCGATCCGCGACCGGCGCGGACGAACCATCAGCTTCGGCGGGCGGATCCTGGGCGACGGGCAGCCGAAATACGTGAACGGGCCGGAGACGGCGCTGTTCCAGAAGCGGCGCAGCCTCTACGGCCTGGACCTCGCGCGGGAGGGCGCCTTCCGCGGCGCGAAGCTGGTCGCGGTGGAAGGCTACATGGATGTCATCGCGCTGCACCAGGCCGGCTTCACGGGCGCCGTGGCGCCGCTCGGCACGGCGCTGACCGCGGAGCAGTTGCAGGCGCTCTGGCAGGTGAGCCCGGAGCCCGTGCTGTGCTTCGATGGCGACGCCGCCGGGGCGCGGGCGGCGGCGCGGGCGGCGGAGCTCGTTCTGCCGCTGCTCTCGCCCGAGCGGACGATCCGCCTTGCCACCCTGCCGGCCGGCGAGGACCCCGACACGCTGGTGGCGAAGGGCGGGATACGGGCCTTCCAGGCCGTGCTGGACGCAGCCCGGCCGCTCTCGGTCGCGCTCTACGACATTCTGGCCGAGGGCCGTCCGCGCGCGACGCCGGAGCAGCGCGCCGCCTTCCGCAACCGGCTGATGGCCGCCGCGGCGGCGATCCCTGACAGGGGGCTGGCGGCGGAATACCGCCGCGTGCTGCTCGACCGCTTCTTCGCCGGGCAGCGCCGTGCCGCTTCCGGCCGGGGACTGATGGTACGGCCGCAGCGCATGCCGGTGGACCCGCCGGCCGTACGGCTGGAGCGGGCCCGCAACCTTATTGCCATCCTGCTGCGCCACCCGCTGCTGCTGCCGGAGGTGGAGGAGGCCTTCGCGAGCCTCGACCTGCCGGAGGGGGACTGCACGCGCCTGCGGAACGCCCTGCTCGCCTGGCTGGCGCAGGCGGATGTGCTTGACTCGACGGTGCTGATCGCCCAACTCGCCCAGAGCGGGCTCGAGGACGCCGCGACCTGGGCTTTGAAGGGGCCTGGGCTGTGTGCGGCCGCCGCGCCGGAGGCGCAGCCGAAGGAGGCGTTCGATGGCTGGTGGCACTTCTTCGGGCTGTTGCGGGGCGAAGCGGAGCTGATCGCGGATCGCGCCGAGGCGGAGCGGATGCTGGTCGAGACGAACGATCCGGCAGCGCAGCAGCGCCTGATCCGACTGACGGAAGCGCTTGCGTCCTTGCGAGGGGGCGAGGCCGACCAGGGGCACATCGCGTAGGGTAGAGGGCAGTCTCTCGGACCCCCGGTCCTGCCGGGCGGTTCCGACCTCGGTGGGCCTTAATGGCCCGGGGCGTGGATGGAGCAGCGGATGGCGAGCAAGGTCGCGAACGGCACCGAGACGGTCGAGAACCGCGACGAGGCGGTGGAGGGCGTGCTCCTCGACACCCAGTCGGCCGCGGTAAAGAAGCTGATCGCCCGGGGCAAGGAACGCGGCTACGTCACTGTGGACGAGTTGAACGCGGCGCTTCCTCCCGAACAGGTCTCCTCCGAGACGATCGAGGACAACCTGACGATGCTGAGCGACCTCGGCATCAATCTGGTCGATTCCGAGGAGACCGAGGACGGCGAGGGCGCCGTCAAGCCGGTGAAGGCCGAGGGCGACGAGGAGGACGAGGAGGGCGGCGGCAATGTGGACGAGGAGAACCTCGGCCGCACCGACGACCCCGTGCGCATGTATCTGCGCGAGATGGGCACCGTCGAACTGCTCTCGCGCGAGGGCGAGATCGCCATCGCCAAGCGCATCGAGGCCGGCCGCGACATGATGATCGGCGGGCTGTGCGAGAGCCCGCTGACCTTCAAGGCAATCATCGCCTGGCACGATGCGGTCAAGGAAGGCCGCATGCTGCTGCGCGACGTCATCGACCTGGAAGCCACCAACGCCGCCGACAGCCCCGATACCGCCGCACCGGACCCGGACGAGGAGTTCGAGGAGGGCGAGGAGGGCGAGGGCATGGGCCTGTCGCTCTCCGCGCTCGAGGAGAAGCTGAAGCCCGAGGCGCTCGCCGCCTTCGAAGCGATCGAGCAGGCCTATGCCAGGCTGCAGAAGCTGCAGGCCCGGCGCATGGAGGCCTACACCGCCGGCGAGGACCTGGCCGGACGGTCCGAGAAGACCTACGAGAGGGCGCGGGTCGAGCTGGTGGCGCTGGTGGAGAAGGTGCATCTCCACAACAACCGCATCGAGGAGCTGGTCGAGCAGCTCAAGGGCCTCAACCGCAGGCTGACCATGCTGGAGGGCCAGGTGCTGCGCCTGGCCGAGGCCAGCAAGGTCAGGCGCGAGGAGTTCCTGGAGCAGTGGCGCGGCAGCGAACTCGACCCCACCTGGTTCGACCGCCTCGCCAAGCTGCCGGCGAAGCAGTGGAAGGCCTTCGTCGCGAGATCCCAGGAGGATGTGGAGGCGATCCGTACCCAGATCGCCACCATCGCCACCGAGACCGGCCTGCCGGTCAGCGAATTCCGCCGCGTCTACAGCACGGTGAGCCGCGGCGAGCGCGACATGAACCAGGCGAAGAAGGAGATGATCGAGGCGAACCTGCGCCTCGTGATCTCCATCGCCAAGAAGTACACCAACCGCGGCCTGCAATTCCTGGACCTGATCCAGGAGGGCAACATCGGCCTGATGAAAGCGGTGGACAAGTTCGAGTATCGCCGCGGCTACAAGTTCAGCACCTACGCGACATGGTGGATCCGTCAGGCGATCACGCGCAGCATCGCGGACCAGGCGCGCACCATCCGCATCCCCGTGCACATGATCGAGACGATCAACAAGCTGGTGCGCACCTCGCGCCAGATGCTGCACGAGATCGGGCGGGAGCCGACGCCGGAGGAGCTGGCCGAGAAGCTCGGCATGCCGCTCGAGAAGGTGCGCAAGGTCCTGAAGATCGCCAAGGAGCCGATCAGTCTGGAGACGCCGATCGGCGACGAGGAGGACAGCCATCTCGGCGACTTCATCGAGGACAAGGCGGCGATCATCCCGCTGGAGGCCGCGATCCAGTCCAACCTGCGGGAGCAGACCACCCGCGTTCTGTCCAGCCTGACGCCGCGCGAGGAGCGCGTGCTGCGGATGCGCTTCGGCATCGGCATGAACACCGACCACACGCTGGAAGAGGTCGGACAGCAGTTCAACGTGACGCGCGAGCGCATCCGCCAGATCGAGGCGAAGGCGCTGCGCAAGCTGAAGCATCCCTCACGGTCGCGAAAGCTGCGCTCTTTCCTGGACAACTGATGTGCGCATCCCAGGCGCAGCCGCCGAGCCTTCCTGGTCCGGGGGCGGTCCGGATGGCCCGCGGGTCATGAGTGCCGACACGGTGGTTCCGGTAGCGGTGGACGTGACCTTCCTGCGCATGGACCGCCCGCCGGCGGACCCGGCGCCTGCCCTGCCCCCGGATACGCGGATGGAGCGCCTAGCGCGCTGCACCGTGCCCTTCTATCGCTACCTCTACAACACGGTGGGCCAGGCCTATGTCTGGTGGCTGCGGCGCACTGTGCCGGACGCCGAACTGGCCGCGCTTCTCGGCAATCCCCGGGTATCCGTGCATGTGCTCTACCGCAACGGGGAACCGGCGGGCTTCTACGAGTTGGAGCGCCGCGGCAGCGAGTCGGTGAACATCTCCTATTTCGGGCTGATGCCGCATGCGGTGGGGCAAGGCATGGGCCGCGCCTTCCTGCGCCATGCCGTGAACGAGGCCTGGGCGGAGCGGCCACGAATGGTCACCGTGAACACCTGCACCGCTGACCATCCCCGCGCCCTGCCGAACTACCGCGCCGTCGGCTTCGAGCCGCTGCGCACGGTCCGCGAGGTCTGGCGCGTGCCCGTGCGCCTCGGTCTGCCGATTCCCGATCGGCTCCGGCTGCCCTGACCCTCCACGACCGGTTCCGGGCTGGCCCCCGCCGGCCGAGACGAAAGCAAAGAAAAGGCGGCACCCAAGGGCGCCGCCGAGTTTAGGGAGGAAACGTTCAAGACGGCAGCGGGACCGGTCGCCCGCCCCCGCTGCCGGGCCGGAAGTGGTCCTCCACCCGGAAAACGTCAATAGCCCCCCATGCGGACATCTGTCCTTCCGGAGAGCGCTGGCCTGCAAGGCGTCCGGCCGGCGTTGGGGCACGACCGTTCTCCACGCCATCCGCTCTGCCTCCCGACCATGGTGGCAATCGCGATTCAGGACGCCCGGGCCCACCGTGATCAGCGCCGAGCCGGCTTCGTCATTCCGGTCGAAGGGAAGGACGCAGGATCTCGCAGCACGCGGTCGCCGCCATGGGCGGCAGCACGTGCTAGACCCGCATCGGCATGAGCACGTAGAGGGCCTCGGGCTTCGCCACGTCGGTCACGACCGTCGGCGCGCTGCCATCGGCGAAGCGGAACTCCACCTCGTCGGCAATCTGGTCCGTGATGTCGTGGAGGTAGCGGGCCTGGAAGCCGATCTCGATAGGCGCCGCCTCATAGCGCACCACCTCCTGATCGAGCTCCTCCTGCGCCTGGCCCTGCTCCGGGCTGGCGGCGGAGAGCAGCAGGTGATTGCGGTCCAGCGAGAGCTTCACGGGCCGTGAGCGCTCGCTGCTGATGGCGGCAACCCGGCCCACCGCCTCGGCGAACTCCTTCTTCGAGACCCGGAGGACCTTGTCGTTGCCGCGTGGGATGACCCGCTCGTATTCCGGGAAGGTGCCGTCGATCAGCTTGCTGGTGAGCTGAGCGGTACCGATGTCGAAGCGGATCTTGGTGTCCGAAAGGCGCACCACGATCTCATCCTGCGTCTCCTCAGCCAGCTTGCGCAGCTCGTTCACCGTCTTGCGCGGGATGATGACTCCCGGCATGCCGGCCGCACCCTCGGGCAATGGCTCCTCCACCCGCGCCAGGCGGTGGCCGTCGGTGGCCACTGCGCGCAGCACCCTGGTGCCGTCGCTCTCCACCGCATGCAGGTAGATGCCATTGAGGTAGTAGCGCGTCTCCTCCGTGCTGATGGCGAACCGGGTGCGATCCACCAGCTCGCGCAGCTGGCCGGGCGGCAGGGAGAACTGATGCGGCAGCCGGCCCTCGGTCATGGAGGGGAAGTCCTCCACCCCCAGCACGGCCAGGGAGGTATGGAAGCGCCCGGCGCGCAGCGCCAGCGGCGCGTCGCCACCGGCATGGTCCAGCTGGACCCGCGCCCCCTCAGGCAGCTTGCGGACGATCTCGTACAGGGTTGCCGCCGGGGCGGTGGTGCGGCCCGGGCGTTCCACCTCGGCGCCGGACACCGTCTCGACCAGGGCGATCTCCATGTCGGTGGCGGTCAGCCGCAATGTGCCGTCCTTGGCAGCATCCAGCAGCACATTGGCCAGGATGGGGATGGTGTTCCGCCGCTCCACCACACTCTGCACATGGCCCAGGGCCTTGAGAAGAAGGGCCCGTTCGACCGTGATCTTCATGCCAGTCAGGCTCCTCGGCCTCGCGCCGTTCCCATTCCGTGTCCCTGTGCGTCCGCCCTGCCCTGCCCCGCGGCTGCCGGCAGGCCAGGCACTCTATCAGCGCGGATTCGCAAGGGTAAGGTAGGCTTTCCCACGTTCCGGACCAAGCCCGACCTGCTCTGCTCCGCGCCAGGGCGCCGCCGAGCCCGCTCGCGGCCGGCAAGCCGGTCCGCGCGGGCAAGGCGCGCCCGGCGCCCGAAGCCACAGCCTACGTCTCCAGCATCTTCCGCAGCAGGGCCACGTCCTCGGCGAAGCTCGCATCCTGCTGCATGAGCTCGGCGACGCGAGCGACGGCATGCATGACCGTCGTGTGGTCCCGGTTGCCGAAGCGCCGGCCGATCTCGGGCAGGCTGCGGCTGGTCAGCTGCTTGGCCAGATACATGGCCACCTGCCGCGGCCGGGCCACGTTGCGGGCCCGGCGGGCGGAGGACATGTCCGTCAGGCGGATATTGTAGTGCTCGGCGACCTTCTTCTGGATCTCCTCGATCGAGACGCGCTTCTCATGCGCCCGAAGCAGATCGTGCAGCACCTCCTGCGCGGTCTCGATCGTCACCGGGCGGCCGAACAGGTTGGCATGCGCCACCAACCGGTTCAGCGCGCCTTCCAGCTCCCGGACATTGGTGGTGATCTTGTGGGCCAGCAGCTCGAGCACCTTGCCCGGCACCTCGACCTTCGCCGCCGTGGCCTTGGCCTGCAGAATGGACAGGCGCAGCTCGTAGGTCGTGGCATGCAGATCGGCGACCATGCCGCAACCGAGCCGCGTGCGCAGCCGGTCCTCGATGCCCGAAAGGTCGGAGGGCGGCTTGTCCGAGGAGACGACGATCTGCTTGCCCGCATCCACCAGGGCGTTGAAGGTGTGGAAGAACTCCTCCTGCGTGTTGTCCTTGCCGATCAGGAACTGCAGGTCGTCGATCATCAGCACATCGACGGAACGGAGGCTCTCCTTGAACTCCATGGTGTTCTGGCTGCGCAGCGCTGCGATGAAGCGGTACATGAACTTCTCGGCGCTCATATACGCCACGGTGCGGCCCGGATGCTGCTCGCGGATGGCCCAGGCGATGGCGTGCATCAGATGCGTCTTGCCCAAGCCCACGCCGCCGTAGAGGAACAGCGGATTGAATCCCGGGCTCGCGGGCCGCTCCGCCACGCGGCGGGCGCAGGCATGGGCGAACTCGTTCGGCTTGCCGACGACGAAGGTGTCGAAGGTGAAGCGCGGCTCGAGCGGGGCAATCCAGTCCGAGCGCGGCTCCGGAGCACGCAACTCGGCCGACCGGGGCGTCAGGCTCTCGGCCAGCCCCACCGGCTCGGCGCGCGCCAGGCCCGCACCGTCACCATCTCCTCCGCCCGCGCCGAGGGCGACCACGGACTCGCTGCTCGCCGGCTGTGCCACGCGGATATCGATGCGCCGGATGGCGGGATCCTCGGCCTGCCACAGGCTGCGCAGACGATCGCCGTAATGGCTGTTCACCCAATCACGGAGGAAGCGGGTCGGCAGCACGACAACCGCCTCGTCACCCTCGATGCCGGTCAGGGTCATCTGCCGCAGCCAGGTGCGATACTCCACCTCGCCGACTTCCTTGCGCAGTCTGCCGCGTATGCGGGCCCAGCTGGCGGCCACCTGTCCGGACGTGTCGGGGGGCAATACGCCGGCCTCCTCTTCCATCCCTGCACCTGGCGCCTGAGCGAGGCATGTGACGAGCCCCAGCCCACCAGCCGGACCCCATGCTCCACGCCAGCGGTTGCCCGAATGCCTAGGGGAAAGCCGCAACCGCCTGCCTAGCCGCCGGAAGAATATCCCGCTGGCGACCCGCGATCAAATAGTAACTTCCGGATCGCCGCGCAGACGAAACTTCCCGAAGAATGCAGCAGAATTCGGGCAACAGAACCCACGCGCCAGCGACATGCACACGATGCACATCGCCGCAGGCGAATGCAGTCTTTATTTCAGGAATGCTTGGAAAGACTTTGACAAGTCTGTCCGCCTTCGGCCTTTACGCCGCGGCGGATGTCCCAAGCGCCTTGATGCGGGAGGAAAGCCGCGACAACTTCCGCGCCACCGTGTTCCTGTGCATCACGCCCTTGGTGGCGGCCCGCTGCAATTCGGGCTGCGCCACGCGCAGCGCCTCCTTCGCTGCGGAGGCGTCTCCGCCGGCGATCGCCTGCTCCACCTTCCGCAGGAAGGTGCGCACGCGGGACTTCCGCGCACGGTTGCGGATGGTGCGCTTCTCTGTCTGACGGATGCGCTTGCGGGCAGAAGCGGTGTTCGCCATGGGAATGGGATCTGTTCAGCCAATCAATGGAATAAGGGGGCTGCGCCCCGAAAGGGGCACAACAGGGTCGGAGCTTGTAGCGCCACCCTCCTCGGGGCGTCAAGCACCGGGCTTGTTGCGACCTCAGCGATTCCGGAAGGCCGGCTTGCGCTTCTCGACGAAGGCCGCCATGCCCTCCTTCTGGTCCTCGCTGGCGAAGAGCGCGTGAAACATGCGCCGCTCGAATCGCACGCCTTCGGCGAGCGTGGTCTCGAAGGCACGGTTCACCGCCTCCTTCGCAACGGCAACGGACGGGGCGGAAAGGGCGGCGATGCGCTCTCCGAGCTTCACCGCTTCCGCCACCACCTGATCGGCCGGCACCACGCGCGCGACGAGATTCGCCCGCTCCGCCTCCGCGGCATCCATCATGCGTCCGGTCAGGATCATCTCCATGGCCTTGGACTTGCCGATGGCGCGCGTCAGCCGCTGCGTGCCACCCGCGCCCGGGATGATGCCCAGGTTGATCTCCGGCTGTCCGAATCGCGCATTCTCGGCCGCGATGATGATGTCGCACATCATCGCCAGCTCGCAGCCGCCACCCAGCGCATAGCCTGCGACCGCGGCGATGACCGGCTTCTGCACATGCGTCACCGCCTCCCATCGCTTGCCGATGAAGTCGTCCTGATAGACGGCGGGGAAGCTGCGCGCCTGCATCTCCTTGATGTCGGCGCCGGCGGCAAAGGCCTTCTCGCTGCCGGTGACGACGATGGCGGCGATGGCGGGATCAGCGTCATAGCCGCGCAGCGCCTGGCCGAGTTCCTCCATCAGCTGGTCGCACAGTGCGTTCAGCGCCTGCGGGCGGTTGAGGCGGATCACCGCCACCTTGCCCTGGACCTCGGTCAGGATCATCCCGTACTCGGCCATGCGGCTCTCTCCCTCTTCGGGGCGCAGCCTATCAGCGCTGCGTCCGCGGGCAATAGAAGGTCGAGCGACCGGACTGCACGATGCGGGCGATCCCGTGGCAGGCGGGCGGCCCCGGACAATGAATGCAGGGCCGGCCTTCGCGGTCGTAGACGTCGAAGCGCTCCTGAAAGAATCCGATCTCGCCATCCGCGCGCACATAGTCGCGCAGGGAGGACCCGCCGGCAGCGATGCTTTCCTCCAGCACCGTGCGGATCGCCGGCACCAGCCGCGCAGCGCGCGCCCCGGCGACGCTCGCCGCCATGCGCCGCGGCGAGATGCGCGCGCGGAACAGTGCCTCGCAGGCATAGATGTTGCCGAGGCCGGCGACCACCTTCTGGTCGAGCAGCGCCGCCTTGATCAGCGTCCACTTCCCCGCGAGCGCCATGGAGAGCAGTGCCGGCGTGAAGCCCTCCTCCAACGGCTCGGGCCCGAGATCCTTCAACAGCCGATGCGCATCCTCCGCCGCCGTCGGCACCAGGTCCACGCAACCGAAACGACGCGGATCCACGAAGCCGATGCGCCAGCCATCCTCGGTCTCCATCACCAGGTGCTCATGCGCTTCCGGCGGACCATTGTGGCCACGCGCGTCGGAGGCCGCGCCCTGCGGCCCGAGTGACCGCGCCGAGGCTCCCGCGGCGGTCGCGTCGGGCCGCCGCGCCACCATCCGGCCCGACATGCCGAGGTGGATCAGCACCGAATCCCCGCCCTCGAGCCGCATCAGCATGTACTTCCCGCGGCGGCGGAAGCCGAGCACGCGCGCGCCGGAGAGTCGCGCGGCGAGTCCTGCGGGAAAGGGCCAGCGCAGATCCGGGCGTGCCACGCTCGCGGCGGTGATGCGCCGTCCCTCCAGCACGGCGGCCAGGCCCCGCATCACCGTCTCGACCTCGGGCAGTTCCGGCATCCGCGTCCCTCGTCTTTCCCGACGCCTCCCTCACCTGCTATGCCCGGGGGCACCAGGCAACGTGCAAAGCATGTCCGACACGACCGATTTCGGCTACCGCCAGGTTCCCCGCGGCGAGAAGGCCCGCCTGGTGCGCCAGGTCTTCGAGAGCGTCGCCCCCCGCTACGACCTGATGAACGACCTGATGTCGCTCGGCCTGCACCGGGTCTGGAAGCGCATCTTCGTGCGCGCCCTGGGCGTTTCGCCACGCGAATGCCTGCTCGACCTGGCCGGCGGCACGGGCGACGTGTCCTTCCTGGCGAAGGAGTGCGGAGCCGGGCGGGTCATCCTCTCGGATGTCAACCCCGCCATGCTCGGCGTCGCGCAGGGACGGGCGCTGGAGCGCGGCCTCGCCGCGGGGTTGATGTTCCTTTGCGCCGATGCGGAGCGGCTGCCGCTGCCCGACCGCAGCGTGGAGAAGGTCTCCATCGCCTTCGGCCTGCGCAACTGCACCAACAAGGCGGCGGTGCTGCGCGAGGCGCGGCGCGTGCTGCGCCCGGGGGGACGCTTCCACTGCCTCGAATTCTCCCGCGTCGAGGTGGACGCGCTCGCCCCGCTCTACGACGCCTGGTCCTTCCAGGTGCTGCCACGGCTCGGCGCACGCGTCGCCGGGGATGCCGAAAGCTACCGCTATCTCGCCGAGAGCATCCGCCTCTTCCCGGATCAGGAGATGCTTGCGGCCATGATGCGCGCAGCGGGGTTGGAGCGGGTGGCCTGGCGCAACCTGTCGGGCGGGATCGTTGCCATCCACACGGGCTGGCGGCTGTAGGCCTGCATGATCGGTTCGCGCGAAGCCCATCCGGGACCGGCTGCAATGCGGATGACGCTGTCGGGCGGAAGCAATTCCGCCGCTTGCTGCGACACCGCACCGTTCGTCCACCACGCACGCGATCGTGGCGTGACCGGCCGCTGGACCTGGCGTTCCCTGCTCCGTGAGGATGACGCGGGCAGCATCTCCGGAGATGCATGCGACTCGGGACGGGCGTATACCCGAGTGAAGCGTATACGTTGATACGCAGGGGGCGTGCCCCGCCGTTGCGGCGGGGCAGCGGCAAAGCTGACCAGGGGATCAGGTTCCATCCACATGCGCCAGCAATCGAGCATCCATCGCCTGGAGAGGCCCATGCCCGGGCGCGACGGCACGAAGACGGCCGAGGCTGTCGCCGCGCCACTGCCTTCGGGCTGGATCTGCCTGCAGGACTGCAACCTCAGCGGCAAGCTGAACCGCCCGGTGCAGATTCCGTTCGTGCTTCTGCACCCCGAGGTGGGGGTCGCGCTGCTCGATGTCGGTGCCACCGGCACGGCCACGGATGCCGAGGCGGTGCTGCGCCAACGCCTGGAGGCCGCGCGCTTCGAAAGCATCTTCCCCGGCTACCTGCCGATCGTGCACCTGCGCATCCCGGCCACGGACATCAACTCGATCGACACCATCCTGGCCGACGCCTTCGCCGGCCTGCCGGCCCTGTCGGTGCCGGGCGGGGATGCCTGGGTCAGCGTGGCGCGCCGGGCGCTGACGCCGCGCGATCCGGCCCGGGCGTCGGCCTTCTCCGAGGCACCCCGTGATCCGGCGGCTTGGCCAAGCAGCCCGGTGGGACTTCAGGCCGGGCTTCCGGCCGATGAACCACCGGCCGCACGCCCGGCTCCTCCCCGCATGCTCCATCGGCGCGCGGACACGCCGCTGCCGGACGAGACGGTGGATGAGACGGCACCCGCCGCCGCCCCCCGCAACCGGCTCTGGCTCTGGGCCGGAACGGGCTTCGTGGCGGTCGCGCTGCTCGCGGCCGTGATCCTCGCTCTGCTGCCGGCGGCGCCCGTCCCGGTTGCGGACTCCGACGCCACGGCGCCCTCCATCGACACGGCGACGGCCACGCCTGCCACGCCGCCTTCGCCGCCGTCGCATGCCCGGGCACCGGTCGCGCCGGCACCGTCGGCAGCGACGCACCTGCCATCGGAGGCCCGGCCGGCACCAGGGAGCGCACCACCGGCCCCGACAACCAGGTCATTGCCCGCGCCGTCGCCCGCACCGGCAGCCTCCGCACCGGCCGCGCCGCCCACTGCATCGGCGCCTCGCGACATGGCGGCCCTGCCTTTGCCCCCTCCGCCGATGCCTCCCGAGCGCCCGCCGGAAGCCGCAGCCCAGACCGACGATATGCAGGGGGCCGAGCGCGTCGTCGTAATATCCGGCGCGAATTTCCGCACCGGGCCGACGAATGGCAGCAGGATCCTGCGCACGGCGCGGCGGGGCGAGAGCTTCCGCGTGTTCGGCCACGCCCCGGGCGGCTGGGTCCAGGTGGGCGATACCGCGCCGCAGGGCTGGATCCATTCCAGCCTGCTGAGGGAGGAGGGTGCGCCCTGACGACCGCACGGGCGCTTCATGCGGAAGCGCCCGTGCAGCGTGCCAGGCCGTGCGGAAGGCCGCTCGCGCGCCGTCCCGTTAACCGAGCACCCTGGCCAGCAGTTCCGCCGTGCGGCCATTGGCGATGGTGGCCGCGCGAGCATCCCAGGCATGCCCGCCCATGCGCGCGAAGGCGTGGTCCACACCGGGATAGACGTAACACGCGACCTGCTTGTGGCCCTTCAGCCCATCCAGGATCTTCGCCTGCGCCTCGGGCGGCACGAATTTGTCCTTCTCGGCGATATGCAGGATCGTCGGCGACTTGATGTTCCCCGACTCGCCCAGCAGGCCCTCGAGCCCCACGCCGTAGTAGCTGATGTTGCAGTCGGCATCCGACCGCGCCGCCATCATGTAGGCGAGCCGCCCGCCGAGGCAGAAGCCCATCGTGCCGACCTTGCCGTTGGCACCCTGCATGCGGCGCGCATGCGCAACCGTCGCCTTGAGATCCTCGATCGCCTTGTCCTGGTCCATGCCCTTCATCAGGGCGAAGGCCTTGTCCCACTGCTGCTGGCCGGCATCGGGGTCGAGCTGCACGCCCGCCTCCTGACGCCAGAACAGGTCGGGACTGACGGCGATGAATCCCATCTCGGCGACCCAGTCCGACAGCTTCCGCATGGTGGCGTTCACGCCGAAGATCTCCTGGATCATCACCACCGCACCGGCCGGCGTCTGCTTCGGCATCGCCACATAGGCGGCGAACTCGCCCCTGCCGTCCGTCGCCGCGATCCTGATCTCGGGCATCGTCCCCTCCATGTCTCGAACTCCCGTGACGGCATCTAACCAAAGATGCGCCGGCTTGCCACGCCCCGTTGCGATGACGGCCTAAGTCTCCACGCTGCCAGGTGCGATCCTCGCCGCCCGAGGCCGCGGGATGGCATCATGGGGAACGGGACGCCACACAGTCCGGGAACCGGGGCGGCACGGAGCGTTCTGATAGGGAAAGGAGACTTCCGGGGCATGCGCGACACGCCGGCACGGCCTGCGACGGGCGAGGAGTTCGAGACCGACATCCCGGCGCGGCTCGACCGCCTGCCCTGGAGCCGCTTTCACTGGCGCATCGTCATCGCCCTCGGCATCACCTGGGTACTGGACGGACTCGAGGTGACGCTCGCCGGGAGTCTCGCCGGCGCTATCCAGGAAAGCCCGAGCCTCCGCCTCTCACCCTCGGAGATCGGGCTCGCCGCCTCCGCCTATCTGGTGGGCGCGGTCAGCGGCGCGCTGATCTTCGGCTGGCTGACCGACCGGCTGGGCCGCCGGCGGCTCTTCTTCTGGACGCTGCTGCTCTACATGGCGGCAAGCATCTCGACCGGTCTCACCTGGGACTTCTGGTCCTTCGCGCTGTGCCGCATGCTGACAGGCGCGGGCATCGGTGGTGAATACGCCGCGGTGAACTCGGCCATCCAGGAACTGATCCCGGCGCGCCGGCGCGGCACCACCGACCTGGTGGTGAACGGCACCTTCTGGGGCGGAGCGGCGATCGGTGCGCTCTCCGCCCTGGTCGTGCTCAATCCCGCGACCATGGACCCGGAGATCGGCTGGCGCCTCGCCTTCATCGTCGGCGGGGCACTGGCCTTCATCGTGCTGCTGATGCGCCGGGCCCTGCCGGAGAGCCCGCGCTGGCTGATGCTGCATGGCCGGCCGGGCGAGGCCGTGCGGGTGATCGAGGCAATCGAACGTCAGGTGGAGGCCGAGCGCGGCCCGCTGCCGCCACCCGCCTACGGGCCGGTGCGCCTCAGCCGTCGCGGTCATACCGAGATGCGGGAGGTGCTGCACGCCATGCTGCGCACCCATCCGCGCCGCACCGTGCTCGGCCTCACGCTCATGGCCTGCCAGGCCTTCTGCTACAATGCGCTCGGCTTCACCTACGCGCTGGTGCTGACGAATTTCTACGCCGTGCCGTCGCATGAGGTGGGCTGGTACATGCTGCCCTTCACCTTGGGAAACCTGTGCGGGCCGCTGCTGCTCGGCCATCTCTTCGACAGCATCGGGCGCAGGCCGATGATCACCCTGACCTATGCGCTCTCGGGCGTGCTGATGGCCGC
>Ga0182741_1001940_pt1 | contig 25182 bp, 13 predicted proteins | sample eDN5th37CBELigOP_FD_128874 | JGI IMG/M metagenome (GOLD analysis project Ga0182741, IMG submission 128874) | Enriched Organic Plus compost microbial communities from Emeryville, California, USA - eDNA 5th pass 37_C BE-Lig OP (version 2) (version 2) ... | reverse complement strand
TCTCACCCAAGCCTCATCTGGAAGCTCCCAGGGTGGATCGGGCGCGGCTCTCGCGGATGCGGCGCTCCTTGACGTCCCTCCTCGCCGTATGTGGGGCTGGGGCGCTGGCATGAACGGCTACTGCGGTGAGACCTCGATCCAGTCCGCAGGTATCTTCTTCGGCAATTACTGGTCTCAGGAACGCGTTCGCTATGCGGATGGCAACGAGGAGTTGCTCATTGGTGTGAACGATGTCAAGGCCGCCAAGGCACTCAAGCTCGACTATGAGGCCTGGGACTATGAGAGGAAGAAGACTCCTCAGGCAAGCGAGTTCCTGAGCTGGATCAAGAACCATATCAATCAGGGTCACCCTGTTGTCGCAGGCTGGTACGAGAAGCAACCCAGGGGTGATGAGGACTACGACCACATCATGCCCATCATCGGTTATGAAGACGTCTCCAGACTCGTCCGAGACGCAGATGGTAAGCTCGTTGCCGTTCCCACTTCCACTAACATCTACCACAACGACTTGTACCTTCAAGAGACCTCCATCACGCTGGGTAAGGACGCATTCAAGTCACGCAAGGGCTGCTCACAATCCAAGAGCCCCGTTCAGCCCTACGACTACTGCTTGCCCGATGAGTACGACTACGGTCTCGCTATCAAGGGCAACGTTGATCCCAACAAGGAGACTTTCCGAACATTCTTAACAGTTTCCATCTGGACTGAGCCAGACTGGGGTGCTGAGGACAAGAAACACGAGAAGCCAATCCAGTTCACTGCCTTTGCAACTGTGACTGGCTTGACCCCTGGTAAGAAGTACGCTCTGCTTCGATTTGACAAGGCCGACGACCTCGGCGACTCTAAGAACTTCCTCCAGAAGAAATGGGCCAAGAAGTACGAGTTCGTTGCAGACTCAGACACCTATGTGTATGAGGATCTTGATCCCATGATGTCGGATGGTACCTACTTCTTCCGATGTGTTGAGGCCTAAGTAGTGAAGAATAACCACTGCTGCGACCATCGCGAATGCGAATGTAATGCAGAGCTCCTTCGTAGCTTGCTTGATTAACACACATAATGTTGTTTCAATTGATTGCTTAACTCCGATACCCCGCTGTCATTGTCACCCCTTGTACTCTATCCTTGATCTTTCATTTGCCACCACAAGCTAATATCACATCATCGTCTCGATAAGCTTACCAGCTTAGCTTTGTGATTGATTCCGAAGGTCGTTAGAGTGCGTTCCCTTGCGATAGCTCCAAATGATGTCGAGCAGGCCTCTACTCCCAAACATGGCAAAATTGTGGACCAACACAGATTTGGTTCATGCTATGCTCTTTGGGCACGACGGCACAGACAAAACAGAAAATACGCACCCAACGCATCCTTACGGAAGGCAGGAGATCGATCTGCTGAGAGCATTGAGCAGAATGAGCGTCGAGCAAAATGTTCTTTGGCGAATCACTCTCCTTACGGTCGGATTGTCCCCACATCAGCATACTTGCAGCAGGGATGTTTCTATCACGTTATACATCCCGCCTTGAGCAGGCTGATTCTACCCTTGCATTGTTCTCAACAACGGCCAACCGTGTGCATGCAATTCACACTGATGACATCAGCCCCCCAATACAAAGATTCTGATTGGAAGTTTTCATCTTGGTCTTGGTTGCTACGCCAGATCGGTGAGTCACAACCGGTTTATTATACACGGAAATCAGGCTCAGGATCGAGTATAGCTGCGATCCCGTGCGTCAGTATTCACTGCGAGGATGGAGAGGAAGAAGAAGGGTTCCCCTGCACCTTTCGCACATATTTTCGCTTCGGCTTCGGCTCCTGGTCTTTACCCACCGAGAGCGCTGAAGATGCCGGTTCGGATTTCGACGCCTTATTCTTTCCTCCTTTCCCCTTGGGCGAATCCTCATTTACATGCCTGCTCACCTTCGCGCCGCGCTTCTGCTTTCCTGTTGATTGCGGTTCATCCGCCTTTTCGGCCTTACGCTGTCGCCTTACGCCTGTCCCTTTGGTTTTGGTTGTCGGCACGTCGTCGGATGCAGATTTGTCTGACTTGCCCGCTGAACCTTTCTTGCCACCTCTCTTTCCTGTTCCCTTCCCTGTTCCCTTTGCCTTGCCTGATCCGATGTCCTCAGGCGCTGAGTCTGTCATCTGTCCGCTCTTTGCGCCTTTGGTTCCTTTGGTTCCTTTGGTTCCTTTGGTTCCTTTGGTTCCTTTGGTTCCTTTGGTTCCTTTGGTTCCGTTGGTCCCCTTCGCTCCTTTGGCGGCTTTGGCCCCTTTGGCTGGTGCTGAGTCTTTGGTCGTCTTGGAATCATCTGAAGAGATGGTCGAATTTGTTGTAGAAGCAGAACTCGAAGCAGGAGCATCGACTTTCAAGGGTCTCTGACCCATAAATCCAGGGCAGTTCGCAGAGCCACATAAGCACACCACCTTGTGTTCACTGGCCATCTCAGGGTCTGAGCTGAAGAAGTAGTTGTACGTCAGCTCGACTCCCTTAGATAGAGCAGTTTTTGTGAAGATGCCCACCCTGGTTTCACCATTTACTGACCACTTCTGGGTTTCGCAGTTGGGATCGCAGCTGTGGTTAATGAAGCGAGCTAAGCTGCCCGCAGGTCCGGCATCTAGAACTGCATTCGCACTGAGCTGGAAGAAATAAAAGTTTGGATCTGAGATGCGATGTGCCAGTATCATTCGCCTGCGACTTTCTTCTTTGTCTACAATTTCACCGCAGTATTCGGCCACCAATTGTCCAGGACCGACATTCTCGGCGAGAATCAAGCCCCATCCTCGGTTCTCTGTGCGAACGAGTCGGGTTTTGCAATATTGCTTCTTCTGTATCCTTCGATTCTGGCAGCGTCTTCCGGCTGGGCACATGCGATCACATTCGACAAAGATACGTCGTAGCTCACACGTGCTATCACTGCACGGAGCTGGATCTTTGGCACTGCAAGAACACGGCTCTTCCTTGCTGAACTCACGGTCGTCTACGTCGGGAACTCCGAATTCCTTAAGTGCCCTGGCTCGCAGTTCAAGCAGAGGCGCATCTGGCCATTCTAGTGGAGCATGAGGTATGAAGAAACTGGGTCGGGATCGCTTCAGCTTTTCATAGTGATCAGGTTCATCGCCTGCTACATCAATTTCTGGACAGTGCTTCAGCCTCTCACGGCCGTGCCCGCCAGCAACAATAGCACCGTCGGTGGCTTTGTCGAGGGTGGCTTCTGGAAACTGGTGATCGAACTCGAGACCTAGCTGAAGAGACACTGGTAGCGGCTCAGGTGGGCTTGGGAAGGGAGATCGCACCGGAAGTGAGAGCTTCTGTGTCTCATGGTGCTGTTCTGTCTTAATAGACACGTCTTCTATCTTGATGGAGCCTGTCGGCGACGCCATCTGCGGCTCGAATAGCTTGGATTCGGGAGTCTCAACCTCTGTCTTGATTTTCTTCAAGACCGGATTCGCGGCGTCGGTCAGAACATCTTGGCGTTGTTGTGCGCTGCAAGCGGCATTTGTACTGCCGTTGTCCATACGAACATTATCTGCGGATTCCATGGGCATCAGAGCATGTCCTGAGGAAGACATATGCACCGACCCTAGAGCGGATTCCAACCACTGTGCATTGAACTGCTCCAGCTCAACCAGCTTGGGCGAAGGAACCCAAAACACGTTGCTCAGGGAAATGGAATTCATAAGTTTGTTCTTGTCTCGCCAAATGAACATGGCACGCTTCTGAATGGGCGACAGTAGTTTCTTTCTTTTGCCACCTGACCGAGAGGGTGTGGCATTCGAATCATCTTCATCTTCATCACGACTCTCATCTCCGCTTTCAGATCCCTCCTCATCGCTTGCCATACTGGAGCCTCGTGGACTCGTCCGTACGCGTTGCATCGCCCTGGATATCTTTTCCGGATCGTAGACACCCATTGCCAGCTGCTGTTCCACCAGTTGCTCCATAAGTCGGCTGGACCTCGTCATTCGCATCGGGGTCGTGAAACCAGAGGGACTTTTCTGGCCGGATCTCCGTGAAGGCGTAGAGCCGGGCTTTGACTTGCTACCATCGGACGGATCCGAGCCCGGTGGTGTTGGCTGAGCTGTCATCGGAGCCTCACCTGACTCCGTGGAGGATGTGCCATAGGTCGAGCTCGAGGACTGACTCAGATCGGAGACTTGTGATTGAGGATCGCTCGCGAGCAGGGACGAAGGGGCGGGGTCTTGGGACGCATCAATAAACCGCATTTCATCTGCTTCAACATCACTGAGACGAGTAGACTGCCCGCTTTCCTCCTTCACATGTGCCCGGGGCTGGGAACCCGCGACGCGGAAGATGAACCCAGCGCGGGTTGACATTTCACTTGAGTGTGCGGCAGGGTTTGAGTGTTGATCGAAAGTGTTGTGCGAGGATCAATTGCGGGATGGTGTGTCACTGAATTCTAAATTGAATGAATATTTCACAACCGATCCACACTCACTAGCACGGCTGCTACACGCACGAAACACTATAGAATCTGAAAGTGCGCCAACCCAGGCTTGGGGGAATTTACGGGTACGAAAAAATTCGCGGCAACCAAGGCAGCCAATGCTCAGTTTTGTGCGCATTGTATCTCGAGGTGGTGTGGGTGCGGCGGGAGAGTACGCGCATCGCTGCGTAGAAGAGACGAGTATATGCGTGAAAAGCCATGTCACAAGCGCCAGCACCTGACGAACCGCCCGTAACACACCCCCAAAAGGATTGGACTGGGACTAACGGTTAACCAGCAGGAAGAGGCCCTCATGCAGGGTGTTCCGGGAGGGTGTGGCGCACTTTTCACTAATAGCGCAGCGTAACGCCACGTCAAAGTACTGTAGAACTCGTTCAAGCGCTCATTACCCACAAGACGCCCATATATCGACCTATCTAGACCTGTGGCGTGCGGCAGAAACGGTTGCCACAAGATTATGAGCAGCATCAGCGGCGGCAATGGCGGCACCACCGGTGCTGGTGGTCTCCGCATCCTCGAGCTCAGCCTCTCAGCATGGTACGTTGCGTGTCAATGGTCTCGCATTTGGCTTGTAAGGGGAGGTATTTTCGCATGATTTGCCAGTCTCCTCACTCAAGTCCGACCGTAACAGTTGTTCGGAGCAGCGGGTGTACGCATAACGGGTGCTATTGACGTGCTTACATGCAGCCATTATTCCTATCGCGTGACGTGCTCTTACTCCCTCCGCGTTTCCCGACGTCCTCACTTACATTTGTCGATCCTCGCCACCATTTCCATCCAATTCTCAGTCGACTGCCCACACTGCCCGGAACAACTTCGTGTGACTCAATCGTCGCGGTTTCACTGGCAGGCGAGGTTGGCGTCGCAGTGGCTGGTCACGTCGGTCGAACCGAGTGCGTGCCAGACTGCACTAACCCTGTATATAACGTTGGCATTCTAATGCAAGTCCCAAACACCCTGACTGGCAACGAGACACTCCGATTCTTCATTAGCAACGTGCGAGAGTATGTGAGAAATGTCACCTGCAAAGTTCACACCCAGGATCAACTCTGCACTGCAGTAGTGCCATTTAAGAAAATCATGGCTGCAATCAACAAGGATCCCATTGCTGTTCCACTCACCGCAGGCTCGCGTGAGGTCGAAGATGCAGTTGCTCGCGACCATCCTCAACTGTTCATTCACACGAGGGAGGTGAATCTTTGGCAGCGCGAGGTTACACCCATTCATTTGGGCCTCGGATTGGTGCTGGATAGCTCACTAGCATCTAGTAGCAAACAGGACACCCCCATCTCTCGCCAGGTGCTCCGTGGCAACGCGTTGAGGTCTCAGTACCAACTTGCGGTTTATGCAGACAAGCAGACGGATTCTCGGTCGCGTTGCCCTGGCGCATTGCTTGGCTTAACTAGTCCTGTGCATGCTGCACCGGTGGCTGACTCTGCAAAGATCCTTGTCCCCCAAGCCACACTTCTCAGGTTGCTTACGACTTCACAGGAAACGAATTCCATCACTGTGCGTGTGTACTCCGCATCGGATGTTTCGAACTGGCTTTCTCAGGGGAGGAGCTTACTCACGCTTGCAAGCAGTGCGTCGCTTCCATGCCTGGGCGAGTGCACAATTCCAGTTGCTCGACTTATCCAAGGCTCCAACACTCAGCACGTTGCGTTGATCACACCACCCACCTCCCCGCTTCACCGTGCAAACCCAAAACTCGCGCTCAAGTCTGCGGCAGAACCCGCTTCGTTCAGTGAAGAGCCAACCGAGAGGCAGATCTTAAAGTGGTTACCTGTTGAATCAAACACTCGCTGGACATATTACTCAAATCAACAACTTACGAGCTATTCCGGCTTCAAGTCCTTCCTCGAGGTTCACTTGTCTAGCTCGACTCCAGCTCCACAAACGCCTCAAGCTAGGCGTACCGCACCGAATACTCCCAGCCGTAGTCCAGAGCGCAGTCCTGCTACGCCTATCAACACAACACAGGCTTATTTGGAGCGTCTTCAAGTCGCAGGTGAGGCTATTCTCCATAAGCTCAAAGGTAGCGAGTATGTGGACTTGGACCATTCTGTCCAGGCTGCCAAGTTAGCTGCGTTCCAGTGCGAGGCGTTCATGAACAACTCTACCGCCGTGTCGAGCACACCTGCTAGGATGCCATCGACTCCAAGCAGTTCTAACTCAGCACTTTCTCAGGCCGACCGTCAGGGCCTGGAGGCTCGGGTTTCGTGGTTGAAGCAACTCATCGAGACCGGAACCAAGCGTTTGGAAGAGATAATCTCACTTGAGCAAGCCTTGCTCGTTGCTGTTCGCGCGCGCGATGGTCGTAAAGTTGCAGACCTCATCCGCGAAGCCGTCTACGATAAGGGGCTAGGACACCTGCGAGTGGTTCGTGATAATCTAGAGTTTGCAAGTTGGGATGCCAAGTCAGACTCAATTCAGGTAGGGAAGCCTGGTGCACAAGATGAGGGTGACGAGAACTGGGACGCCGCTCTTTCTTCTGCATCACACCGCATCTTAAACCTTATCTGCCTTGTTTCGTATATTCTCGTTGCGCTCTTTGCACAAATGCTCTTGAATCAGGCCCCATATCCCGAGAATCCTATGGGAGCTGAATTCTACACTCCATTGCTCGATGGGCGCATCATGCTCGCTGCAGTCTTCATTATGATGTGCTTCTTTGCTGCGCGAAGCGGTCTGCTCTTCCTAGCTGGATCAGATCTGTACTCTCCTCTCCGAACACTCATCGCATTTGGAGAAGCGATTACCCCTGGCGTTTATTTGCTCCTTCCCTTTGTTTATGGCATCCGCGCAACTACGCGCCAATCCCTCTCGGTTATCTTTGCACTGCCGTGGGAACTAATGGCTTCGATCTTTGTAATCGCTGTGTCATCCTCAATTACAGCGTTCTCAACACGATACGTTTCCTCAACAGCGCCACGAGGGTTGGGATATGTCGTGCCGAGCATTTTGGGTGCGCTACTGACGCTTTTCCTGGCCGGTCTGATCCCAACCCGACCTACTGCCCCAGGTTTAGTCGCTGCTGGCCTGTTGCAACTCGCAAGTGTTCTTGAGCCCCAGTGGTTCCCAGCGGACCTTGGACGAATTGCGCTCGCTGTCGCCTACCTCGTGCTCGAGGATTCCATCCGGCCAATCCCCGACATGATCTTCACGTAAATTATGTTTGTTCCAAATCCTGCAGTCTTGTGAGGAATGTATTTAGTTCTGTAATATATTAGCCCACGGCTCCACGAACGTACTCCCTAGTTAAGCAAGTAGGTGATGCACCTACGTACGACTGGTCCGAACCCCATAAATCCTTCGTCTATGTGCCTTCAAAATGCCAACTCCGTACTATCCAATAAGCGCCTCGAGATCGCGGATTTCTCCACCAATGGTCTTCGAGCCCTTGATGCGTGAGCGGTATGCTGTATCTGAATTAGCTGATCTCGGTAAGGGAAGAGCACTAGGTGCACCAGGTAGCGGCAATTCGGAGAAGAAAGGGTGAGAAAGCGCCTCACTCGCGGAGATCCTCGTTTCAGGATTGATTGAAAGCATCTTCGCGAGAAGATCGACACCCACCTCCGTAAGGTAACCTGCACCGGTATACGAGTGACTGGGAAACATTTTACGAATGTTGGCTCGGACTGTCGCCAGCGGATCAGATGAATCCACCTGCGCAGACGGCTGTTGTTGCTGCTGTTTGCTAGGGCGCCAGAGGGCGGCCTGAGGTAACTCGAAGAAGCCACTCCAGGTCGCCATCGTAGGATGGCCACAAAGATTGAAAATAGCTGAGATCATGGCCAACTCACCTTCTGCGGAGAACAAAGGTTTTCCAAGAATTAATTCAGCAAAGATACATCCGACACTCCACATGTCAATGGCAGTCGTGTGTGAAACCGCTCCAAAGAACAGTTCAGGGGGACGATACCACAGAGTTACCACTGGAGTTGTGTAGCGAGGGTTAATTGCGTTTTCCGAAGCAGAGCTGCTTGATACCTTTCCATAACCTGAACCCCTTAGATAACGGTGTCGTTGTGAGCCGAGACGAGCGCTTCCGAGATCTGCAATCTTCAGGATGCCCTCATCATTCAGCAGGAGGTTCGATGTCTTCAAATCGCGGTGCACAAAATTATGCGAATGGAGCTCACTAACACCCTCAAGCAGCTGTTTGAGCAGACATTTAATTTCCCTCAGCGTCAGTGGCTGTTTTAGAGCTGCCAACACAGTACTCAGATCATGCTCGAGATATTCCATCACGATATATACATGGTCTTCCATCGGTCCCAGTGGTCGACTGACAGTGGAGTACCGTCCACTGCCAAACTTTGTGACAACATCGACAATACGCAAGATGTTCGGATGCCGCAGAGATTGAAGCGCAAAAATTTCGCGCAACGAGCTTGTAGGAAATCCCTGTTCTGGTCCAGCGGTTAAGGCAGATACGGAGCTACTCTCCGTGTTCAGCTTGATTTGCTTTAGAGCACGAATTTCTCCAGTGCGCTGGCATCGGGCACGGTGCACAGCGCCGAATGTTCCTTCATCGATGCGGTTCAACCATGTATATTCGCCCACGGGTCTACAGTCATGTCTCCTCTTGCGTAGATCCCATGATAAGCGCAACTGCATCGTTCGTGATTGCTCAATGGCGTGAGCAAGCTCGTTGAATTCCTCGATCGCACGCGCATCGCTATCTGCATCGGGATTCATATGTCGTACCGTAGGGTCAGTCATGGCATCGTGAACTGATCGTTCAGCCCCTCCTTCGGCGGTTTTTGTTTCGCCCGGTAGGAGCCTCTTGCGTAGGATCGGAAATCCGTCCTCGTCATCTGTTTCTGTGAGATCAGGATCGGCAAGGCTGTCTTCCACGTCAAGTTCAGTGGGTGTTATATTCTGTGATCTGTGCATGTCTACTGTGCCTGAGATTTGTGAAGAATCTGATAACGGTGAGTCAGGGGCGACAGTTCTCCCTCGACCCATGGATTCCAGTGCTGAGGCCAGTTCAAGCTGTCTAGCGTTGAAGTCCTTCCCTGCCTGTGTTGAACCTGGCGCTTGACCGTCGGGATGGCTTGCCTTCATCACTGCAGGCATTGCTGCAGTGGAGCCGCGACTTTGCTGCATATCGAGCATAGCCTCTGGTGTGGCGGGTGCGCTGAGGGTATTGGACACGGGAGTGCTGGGCGTCCGATCATCCGTTAACTGCGATGACGCCTGCAGCTCTTCCACAGGTCTAGAGGCAATTGCTTCGAGAGCCCGATTAGTTCCAGTCGTGGTCGCTGCATTTGGCGCACTCTCGGATGGAGGAGCTTTGGGAGGAGGAGGGTTACTCACTGAGAGTGACTTGCCCAATCCGAGGTTTTGCAAAAGCGAAAGAGAGACACGAGAGCTAGAACCAGTTGTGGGATTAGATGGGGGTGTGGCTTTTGCGGGTGCGGACTGCTGCGATCTCGAAGGACTTCTGCTGCGACGCTGGCTGGAATACTTTCCATCCTTGTCTCGATATTCTCGTTCACGATGGCGATCACGGTCTCTATCTCGGTCTCTGTATCTGTCGCGCTCTCGATCACGGCCACGTTCTCGATCACGGTATCGACTCTTCCTGTCTCGGCTGCGACTTCGGCTGCGACTTCGGATGCGGCTTCGGCTTCGACCGCGGCTGATACTTCGACTTCTGCTTCGTGAGCGACTCCTCCCTCGTCGACTGCGATCACGATCCCTTCCTCTATCTCTCCGATCGCGACTGCGAGTTCGGCTTCGGCTCCGACCGCGGTCCCTGCTTCTGCTTCTAATTCTGTTCTGACCTCTGCTTCTGCTGCGACTTCGACGACGTGTAGTGTCCTGATTGGACTCGGTGTGCCTCTTCAGCGACTCGTCTTTGGCGTCTATTCCACCGGCATCATGGTCAATTCGAGACGCAGACATGGTTATCTCGTGATACAAGCACGAACCTAGCAATATAGTGTCCTAGTACTTGTAGTCGTCTGACAAACCCCGCCTCTAACGTGTATCTAACGATCCAGTAGCCGGACACCCGAATTGGGGGCTGTATACAGCTATCTGAGGATTTCCCACGGGAACAAACTCGCGCGATCACAAGAGCTGAACACCCTCTAGCTGCAGGTGGCGTTGTTTTTCTACGGATGCGCCTCGCAGTGTACGCTCCAAGTGTGGTGCCAGCGAGGACGAAGCCCGTTCAAAGACCCCCAACTCGCAACATGCTGCGAGTTTGGGGGTGGAAGACGACGTTCGAACACATTGATCACACTTGATACGAACTGCGTGCTGGGACTGGGAGTGGTATAGAAACATACGGAAGAGGCCGAGAACCCCCTCACAGGTCGATATCTTATACTGGATCGTAACAGATCCCATCCCACCCCAGCAGGATAGACCCACTTTGCTCATAGACCAAGTCACCCCGCACAACACGCTGCGCACGCGCCCGGTTCGCCACGGATACGCATTGCGGACGCTGTCCTACTGTGAGGACCCGTTGCAAGCTCCGCGCTGAGCGTCATCCAGGAAGCTCTCCTTCGGTGCTTAGGTATTTACTGAGATCCACCCCGAGGTGCTTCGCTAACGTGACGAACTTTGATATACCGCGGAAGTAGTATACGGCGCCCAGAGAACAGATCAGGCGACCCAAGGCCAGCCTTAGTTCGTCAAGATAAGACCTGTCTCAGGCGTTGCCGCCCGCGAAACCCCAACACATATGTCAAAAGACTCGAGTTCAAGCTTCTCGAGCAAGTTCAGTGGGCTGTTCAAGAAGGACGACAAGGACAAGGATAAGGATAAGGGCAGTGGAAACGGCAACTCGACGAAGGATGAGAAGGAGTCCTTCTTCGGTCGCCTCTTTGGTGACAAGGACAAAGCCAAGGATCGGCCACGGCAGGAGGAAAAGAAGCGGGAGAGTGCCATGTTTGCGATGGACATTGATGCCATCAAGATTGCATTGCATTCAAATGATCTGCGATTCACCACACCTATTAGTGTATCTGGACCTCCTAAAGGCGTAGACGGAACCTATCGCTGGTTTAGATCTGCCGCGCGAGGGCCACTCACATCGATTGCAGTTACGCTTAAGCCAGAGTACGTGCCCACCGTGGAGGATATTGGAAGCTCCGTTTGCTGCCAATGGATCCCGACTCACGGCCACCCATCAGCATTCGCAGAGATTGGCCCGGTCCAAATCGATCCTGTTCAGCTTCGAGCTGCGATAGCATTATTGCTTCCCGGCTTGGCCAGCATCACTGGTCCGAGCATTGGTGCTTCGCCGAGCTTGACGCCCCTGGCGCTTCCTCGTTCAACATCCAACACACCACTGCTGACGAAGCTCTTGGCCTCTGCATCATGCCGCTTGCTGCTGCCTGTGCATCCTTCGGGTTCAAGCTTAAGCCAACTCAGTGGAACGACAGCCGCAACCGCGACAGGAGTGAGCAGATCGCCAACGGCAGGTGACGCAGGAGACTCAACCGAAGCCAAAGGGGGAGCGTCCCTGCAAATCCCTCGAGAGAACTTGTACGAGCTTGGTATCATCGATATGACGATTACCGCAACCACCACCAAGCTTACACTCATCCGCAGCATCCGTAGTGCGTCAGCACAAATCAAGGAGAAGGCACAGGCGATGGGTGTTGCAATCACTGACACCATATCGTCCGGAGCACCTGTGTCCCCCACGGTGGACAGTTATGACAAGCAGTCCGGATCAAGTGCGGCAGCCGCTGCAGCTGCTGCGTATGCTGCGGCCGCGGCTGCAGCGGCGTCGGCAAAGAAGCCAGGTACGGAATCTCCTGTTTATGACGTCCTTGAGCCCGAAGCCCTTGCAATCTCGGTTGCCCTCCATGCAGAGACATGCCCTACCCTTGTGATTATGAATGCAAACCTCGCAGTAACAGCGAGCAGCGAGCAGGCGTGCGAGCTTAAGGTCACTGATACCTCGACTGGTATTTCAGAACAGCTTCTACTACCTTCAAGACGCCTGCGCGACTTTGTTGCGATCCTACTCAAGTGGCTTGCAGAGACTCAACGAGCTTTACGCCTAAAGTGCCTCAGTCAACCGACACCTACTGATCAAAGGCAGTCTGAAAGTCGCTCTATCTCGAACGTTCCCACTTCCCTGCCTATGATTCAAGTGAACTCTGATTCCTCAGCAACGAGTCAAAGTAACGAGGATCCCGCCGCAAGTCCCACGACCAGTCAGACCGATGCATCACAATTGGCGGCAAAGCTGGAAGCAGCTGTTCATCGCGAGGAGCGGCTCCTGAGTGAGATCGAGGCACTTCGAGCATCTGCGCTTGAGCGCGAATCCAGCCGTCGTAAATTAGAAGAGGAGGTAGCAAAGTGTGAGCGCGAGCTTGCCATGTTCAAGAAGCTGTTTGAAGATGAGATCAGCCAGCGCTCTGCAGAGCTGACAAGGGTGACGGAGCGAGCCGAACGTGCGGAGGCTCTCCTAGACGCTGCCGAAGAGAAGGCTGAGAGGCTTCAATCCGAGCTCAAGACAGCGGCTATGACCACATCCGACGCCAAGGCGGAAGCTGAGATGGCTAAGCGTCAGATTGACCAGCTGAAATCACAGATGGACGCCTTGAAGAAAGCACATGCTGAGGAAACCCAGAAGATGCAAAGGGTACAGGACGAACTCAGGGAGAAGTTGGTCACATCAGATTCAGCATTGGAGGCTTTGAAGGCGGCGAATGCAAAGTTGGAGGCAGAAATTAGGGAGCTGTACGATAGCAAACAGTCCGAAGAGCACGATGTCAATGTCAGACTTAAACAGGCCCAAAGGCGCATACACGAGCTTGAAGACGAAGGCAACCAACGCGTTGCGAACTATCAAGAGCAAATCAAGACGCTTTCCGAGAAATTGCTTACAGCGCAGCAAGAAGTGGCTTCGTTCCAGTCAAAGATTGACGAGCTCACCAAGGCATGCGGTAACGCAGAAGCCCAGAGAGCTGAATGTCAGGCAGAACTTGCTCGCGCGACTTCCGAGCTGAAGACAGTACAGTCTGAATTAACAGCAGCGATTTCAAACCTTGAAACAAACCAGCTCCAACTCGTACAGTCCCGGAAAGAAATCGACAAACTGACTCAGGCGCTCCACGAAAACGAGTCTCACCTCGCGGAACTGAAGGCCCATGTGGCATCGGGTGAGCAAGCTCTCGCTTTGGCGCGCAAGTCCGCGGAAGAAGAACGCAAGAAGCTGAAGGCTGAGCATGAAGCGGAGCTATCTCGACGTGTTGCAGAGGCAGAGGCCAAGGCAATGAAGGTAGCAGACGCTAAGTCTCGCCAAAAGGAGCAGCAAAAGACGAAGGAGTGGGAAGCCAAAGAGCGTGAGCTAAAGGATAAGATTTATCGGCTCGAGGCTGAGTGCAAAGAGCTGACAGGTAATCTTGAGCGTGCACTTGTTCGTGCAACAGAATCCGAAAAAGCCCTAGCTGAGTTGCGCAGCACGCAAATCGCTCAGAGCAGTGAGGAAGGCACCACACAGGTCAAAGCTCAAGACGCTGTACACATTACCCAGCAATTACAATCAGAGCTGGCGGAGGCCCGGGCTGCACTCGCTGAGACAAAGCGAGAGCTTGCCCAGGCTCTCGATTCAGCGGAAAGTAAGCTGAAGATGAAATCCGACGAGCTGACAGAGCTCAGGAACGAGAATGAGCGTCTTCAATCCGAAGTCGATGAACGCCAAGTGGAACGCGACTCCCTTTACGCAGATCTTGAGCAGGTTCGAAGTGAATGCGAGGAGCTTAGTGAAAAATTGGCTTCTCGAGACAACGAACTTAAAGAGATGCACAGCAAGCTTACCAGCCAGATCGCTGAGATGACCTCCCAACACGAACACGAAATGAACAAGCTCCGAGAAACATTCGAATCGAGAATTGCCGAGCATAAGGCCAGGATTCATGAGCTGGAGCGCAAAGTGGACGAGCAGAAGACTCGGATCAGCGAATTAGAGCAGGTTCACTTGGATTTCGAGAGTTACAAGGTTTCTACTGCAACGAAGCATCAGGAGGAGCTGGATCGTGTCAGGGCTGACACAAAGCAACAGATCCTCGTTGTTGAAGAAGAGAGGACGAAACTTGTGACCGACTTGAATGAACTCAAGCAGACACTGTCAGAGCACAAAGCAGAGATCGCTTTGCTTCAATCAAAGTTGGATGATCTGCAGCGCTCCAAGGAGGCTTTGGAAAAGAGCTCTGGCGAACGATCTGTAGAAATCGTATCTCTGCGCAGAGATCTGAATATTGCTCGTTCTGAATTAGCACGGGCTCGAGAAGAACTCGATGTGGCCAAGACTCAAATGCAGACCCTACAGCAGTCACTTCTTGAGAAGAACACAGAGTTAGACTCAACTCAGGAAGCTTTCGCGAGCCTGGAAAAGCAGTTCAATCAGTACAAGGCAGAGGCTGAGGCTAATGCTGCCTCGTCGAACATGGAGTTGAGCTCGTTACGAGAGAAGAACGAGCGACTCACGACTGAGCTCAACGCGGCCGAAGAGGCTCGCCAAGAAGCCCGTAAGCAATTCAATGAGCAAAGCCGTAGCCAACGAAAGGAGATCGACAAGCTCCGCTCCGAGCTAGATGCTGCATCCTCCAAAATTCAAGCCTTGACTACCCAGTTGAGCGGCGCACAGGAGGAGGTCGAAAAGCACGTCCGGAGATCGAAGGAGTTAGATGCTACAGTTTCGAAACTAGAGGCCACAATTGCCAACTTACGCACTACACTGGATCGCCAGACTCGAAGCGTGGAGGAGGCTGCACAGAAGGTAAGTGATGCAGCGGCAGCACAGGCTCGTGCGGAACAAGCCCGAGAAGAGGCCGAAGCTCGCGCAAAGGCAGCCGAAGAATCGATCGAAACAGAGAAAACCAAACTTGCAAACGACTTTGCGGAGATGCAACAGCTGATTAAGGAGCTGTCCACGCGCCCTACGATGGAGGACTACGTGCAAGTCCGTAGTGATCGCAATTACTGGATGCAGAAGAGCAAGTCCTTATCTCAGGCTATGGAGCAACTCTTGCGACAGAGCAATGTGGATGTCGACGCACTTCACAATCCACATGCCATGTCCCACGGTGCTAATAACCATTATCACGATCACGCATCACATGAGCATGATTCCCTTTCTGCGCTGCCCAAGGTTGATCTCAGCGCTGAAGTAAACAAACTTCGTATCGAGTGCGAACAGGCTCGACGCGAAGCCGAGCAGGCTCATGAAGCCCTTATGGCGTACAAGAGAGCTTTTGAGGATCAGCTTGCCAAACATCGGGCGGATCAGGAAGCGCTGCAGTTGTATACTTCTGCCTCTGCCATGTCTACTGCACAGCTGCAGCGAGAATACGTCGACATGAAACGTCTGGCAAACAGTCTCATGGAAGAGATCCAGGAAAAGGAGATGGTTTTGGCCCACATGCGACAGTGTAACAAGATTCTCGGTCGTAGGCTGTACGAGCTCGAGTCGGGCCAGGCTGAGTTGGGCAACCTGGCTGAGTCCAGCATGAGCCAGTAACAACCGAAGGTCTGAGGGTTGCGCGAAGAGGGTCGCTCGCTCGTCTGCAGAATACCACCGCGCTCCCAAACACCGTTAATACAGATTATCCGACATTATCGTTCGGCCGTAACACTCACCCCCCACTGCGCTATAACTCTGTCCAGCGGCGCGCCCAAGCCCCGCCGCTGGAAGCCTTTTCAAGTTCGTTATGTTCAGCCGCAGCGGAGCTCGGATTCAAATTTGAAAAATTGAAACGAAATTCCGAGCTGCGAAGTGCGTTGGAAAAGTGTTGATTTGGCGGTATTGACGGAGTGTACAACTTAAACAAATAAGTGAATTTGATATAATTTACTAGAATGTTACGATCCCGCACAAAATCCAACGGTGAACCACCTGGGGTGATATTCAACACAAACCTTTCTTCCCCAAAACGACGACAAGATTTTCCAACCTCCGGAGCAGGCGCAGTTACACGTCGCAGATATCCGCTAGGCACCTTCAAGTCGCCCAACAGTCCGCCCAGTAACACCTTCAGTTATCCATCCAGCTCTGAGGAGGAGCAGTTTGACCCTTCCCGATACATAGGCACCCTTGGCACTTTTTCCAACCACTCAAGAGTTCCTGGGATGGATACCAGTGGTGGGGTGGGTCGTGCGGGGCGGGACCCGAGTGGAGTTTCGGACCGGAATTCTACTTCACGGCACGTACAATGGCAGGATGACTTGGTACCCATGAAGCGTGGTGCATCCCTGATGTCAGGGAGGGGTCGTGAAGATGATAGCGATGACAGTGGAGGGAGCGAATCAAGCGTGGCTTTGGCACAAAAAACACTCCAGGCGAGCAAACGCGTGCTGTTACACTCCGCAGGCTTCGTCAGGCATCATGATGATGATTTGTTTACAGAGCACTTGACACATGGCCTGTTCAACACTAGCACCGTCCGAGGACAAAGTACACCTGACCGTCCAGTGAGCTCGCGATATCGCATCACATCGCAGCCTCGTCCCGAGCTTCCTCAGCCGCGACAGGACTCATATTCGTCCAGCGAATCGAGCGTGAGTGTGGAGGCTGAGTACCAACGAACGCGACGCCAGCACCATTCGAATATGATCCGCATCCGGACGGATTCCATCCGGCAGTATACCGATGAACTGTTCGACACCTCATGGGCTCCAAAGAACCTAGGGTACGTATTTCGTGCGATCCTCGTGCTCTCTCCCTGCAGCCATCTGCGCTTCGCCCCACGAATGAATAACCTTGTGTCTCATTGCCTCTCACTTTACCTCGCTTCTGTATCCATTTCTGCTTCTGCGTCTACTTCTAGGGTCATTTTTGCCAACATCAACGAGCCTAAGAGACTCGATCAGATCGCCGCGCCGGCCACTCCATCTGAAGCGGTCAATTCAACTTTTGCCTTTCATCGTAACTTAGCTGATGGCAGGAAAGAGCCAGGCGGGAAGCTTGAGCGTGTAAGAATCTTTGGGCGTCATAGTGGACACCTAATTTCGAACTTGACACATTCCCGCGAAGAGTTTCATGATAGAGAGGAAAGCCAATCCTGTAGCGACCGTGCGGATATCGACGAAGATGTTAATGCATACACGAGAAAGGAACCTACACGGGACGAAAGATCAACTTCCGCGACCAGGAGTCGGCAAGAGTCACGTCACTCTCTTGTTGTTCACAGTGGAGAGGCGTCTCGGGGAAGGCCACACACATTGCGAGCAGACCCACTGACAGTGTTCTCAAGGGCATACGTCGTCGCGAACGAGAGTACAACACCAGATGACGGCGATACTCAGCTCAACACGAGCGTTGAGACGTTGTATAGTGAGGCACATAACACAAGTATCACATCTGTGTCGACTAGTTCGACGACTCCACAGTCGAGAATATCTACATCCACATCAAGCCGCTCTGTTATTGAGGAAAGCAACCGATTACGCAATGAGATTGACGCCATTGCCCGTGAGATTGTGCGTGGTGAACTCGAAGGGGATGTTGAGGTTCGTGCCCAAGCTGAAACCAAAGACGTCGGTCCTAGGAGTCCTCAACGTGAACAGTTTGCTTATACAGCTCATCCTTCGAATGGTCAGGAGCACGATCATTCGAGAGCTGCTCGATCTCCCAAACGCATTGTTCCTCGTCATACCGAAGTGGTCGTCCGTACCCCACAAAAGACCCCTGGCAACGGCTCAACGCACGTACAAGATTTAAGCGGAACTCACGGTGTTTCGCCTATCCAGCTCGCGACTGTTGCTGCCACAGCTGCAGCAATAGCTTCGCAGAGTCCTCAGAAGCAAATCACGCCAGCGAACACAGCCAGGATACGCGATGCCGTCGCAGCCGCAATGTCCACTCAACAGCACAGTACTGATGGGTCTCTCACCCCTGCTGCGATTGCCACAGTTGCAGCAGTCGCCGCAGCAGCTGCTTCAGCTGTATCTCAAAGTGGGACACATGCAATAGCACAATCACGCGAGATGTTCAGTCCACCGATATACTTTACACCTGGTCAGACGGTGCATTCGCACTATCGTGAGACTATCATCACTCATTCAACCCCATCAGGAACGGTCCAGCAAACTATGGCTTCTTCCGCTGCTGGTGCTAGTGAGGGGTATCCTAGATTAACGCCTGCGCTTCCATCATTAATTGAGCACGTAAGCACTACTCCGAGAAGTTCAGGCGGAGCACAACCTGGACCAGAAGCTTTCATTCCGACGAGGAATCCAACAACTGAGGTTCATTTGACCTTAAGTGATGACACGTGGGCCAAATACGTGCTTGAAAATTCGAATCTACGAGCAGAGCTTGAGAAACAATTGGGGGAGAAGCTGGAGCTGGAGAATCTTGTTCTATCTCTCGAGGCAGCAATGCGAGGCCTCGAGAATGAGCACGCCTCACTCGTTGAAAAAACCAAAGAGATGGAGAAGCAGATCGAAGCAAGCGCGCAAGCACATAGTTACGCGACAGAGCTGAGCATACTGAATGATATCTTACTGGCTGATGCATCGAAACCAAGCACAACGACCTCAGGAAGTTCATATACCGAAATGGTGTTACCCCCGAACTTAGTTTCCACTGACCAAGCCAATATCGCACTTCTTCAACGAGAGCTTGCACGTGTTCAGACGATGAAAGATAAATTAGAGAAAAAGCTCAAGGAGACTGAGCAGAAGCTAAATGCAAGCGAATCTCGGTCTTATGAAGCTCGTGAGGTGTTGAAAGAGTTGGCAGAGAAAGTCAGCAGTGTCCATCAGCAACAGGCTGAGCTTCTAAAGTTCTGGCGAACGGATTGTATCGAAGCTGTCAACCGGGTCCTAAGCGATATCAACACGGGTGCAGGGAAAAAGATCTATCCGCTCGTTGAGGAGCCTCAAGATTAGATAGATAGTTGCCTATATCGCACAAACTAAGTTGCTAACTGTAAAATACAAAGGTGTGTTTTCTATGAACACGGCCCGCACCTTCAGATCACCTAAGCGTCCCAGCCTACCGTCCCCATTTCGACCTGCGCGGCTGAGGCGCTGACGTCGTTTGCAGTGGGCCATACTTTGCGGCGAGCGCAGCAGCTCGCTCAGCAGCAGCAGCAGCCGATGATGATGAGTGACGCGAGGGCACAGAGTTGGATCGGTCCTGTGCGTCCTCCAATGCCTCCAATTGTGCCAAGATGTTGGCGTTCTCCATGTCATCTGCATTCAGGACAGCAATCACCTGCTCCTGCTCTCCAGCCCCGGATCGCATCGGAATAGTATCATCGCGTACGAAGCTATCGCCGCGATCAGGAGTTCGGCTGCGATGTCGACTGCGACTTCTACTATGTCCTCGGTGACGAGATCTGTCTCCTCTGCGGTATCGATCACGAGTTGAGGATGGATCTTGGCTGCGGCTGCGACTTTGGCTATGGTCTCGAGCAGTTCGCCGTTCTCGACTAAGGTCACTTCCACGTCGGCCGCGGTCAGAACTTCTGCTTCTGCTTCTGCTTCTGCTTCTGCTTCGATCTCGGCCTCGGCTTCGGCTTCGGCTTCGGCTTCGGCTTCGACTTCGGTCTCGAGTCCGAGCCCGACTCCTACTTCGACTTCTCCGAGAACGACTTCGACTACGGCTCCGACTCCTTGTTCGATCCTCTTCTCTTCGTCTGCTGTGTTTCGCGCTTGCAACAGCAGCCTCCAGAAGTGCCGCTGGGTTTGAGACTGAGGAAGCTGAGTTAGTTGAACTGCTAGTACTATTGCTAGTCACGCTCTGGAGCAAATCCATCGCCTTTCGCGTGACTTGTAGCATATCTGCGTAGCCGTATGCCTCATAATCCCAAATGCGCCGCCTACGTTCTTCATAGTCATCGTCAGAGTCATACCGCTCAGGATCGTCTGGGTTTTTCTTCGGCTTTGGTTGGCGGTATCGTCCGGCGTGGTCGACTCGGATCGTTCGTCCATTCAGCGTGATTCCGTTAAAGTTGTCCACGGCAAGGATAGTGCTCTTCTGGTTCTCATATGCGAGGAACGCGAATCCTAGAGGACGGTCGGTCTTCTTGTCTCTGCAGAGGTTAAGGTCAACGACCTCTCCAAACTGGGAGAAGATGCGGATGATGTCGTCCTCCTTCAGTGCATGGTCGAGATTACCTATGAAAACGTATGCGCTGTCCTTATACGCCGCGTGCCACGATGCCTCGTCGTCTATCCCAAGCTCCAGCTCGCGCTGGTTCATTTGTTGGATTTCCCGCACCGTATTCATGATTTCGTGGTGAATTGGCACCTATGGCGAGGTTTCTAGTGTTTGACAGGTCTAATATATCAGATTGTGTGATTTGTCCGCCAGCTCCGTGTGTGGATCCACCTGTACACTGATTCGGTTGTGGTGTGCAACCTCTCTGATTTCGCCATCCGTCCTGGCCCGGAAACGAGAATTCAGAGGCTACTTCCATCGTGTATACCCGACGAAAAGTCGGTGTCATGGGTGCGGCCGACGTGATGTGAGTGGTTGAGCGTGCTTGCGGTGAGTGGTATCACCATCTATCCTAACCGCATATGCCAGTCTCCTCACAAATCGCCCTCAATTCACCCCGAACGTGTTCTCTATGCCTCTTTAGAGCTCACTAGTGATTCTAGTGTTCAGATTGGACGGACGAGTGAGGCAAGTTAGGTAGGCGGTCGCATCAGCACTCGAGCAGTGCTACAGTAAGACAATATACAGCGCCGAATCGCCTCATCGACCCCCCGTTCCGGCTACAGCCTTCTGGGAGAATCACCCTCGAATCGCCCAGTCTCGGTCTCTGTCACTGGTACACCCGAATCGCGCCTATACGTTGACGATTGCGCGAATCAGGACACTCGCGGAGACTACAAGGACGCCGGAAGCGAGAGTGGCAACGAGAGCGACACCTACTCACTCCCCGGCATCATCAGGGCGTTCCAAATTCATCGAAGCAGCTTCGCGATCAAAGGACGGAACGAACCGCTTCTTGGACAGGATAACCACGGCGGTAGTGACGACGATAACAGGCAAGGATCAGACATAAGATACGACGACTACGACGCAGACAGCAAGAGCGATTACCGATCAGGAGCCGTTTTCCCAACCAAACCGTATCAAACACAGCCCTCCGTCAGACGCACCGCAAGTCCTACTCCTCCAGTCAGTGCACCGTTAGCAGATCTTTATAGGCGAGTGAAGACAACAAATATCCGGAAAATGTCAGGCGCAGCGGCATCATCATCATCTTCTTCTTCATCATCACTGTCTCCGCAAAGGGAATCAGCCATTTCGGCCTCCGAGGAGAAACATGACCAACAGGATCGTGCATTCGATTTCTTATCCTGCTGCTTTGCTTTCCTGACGCTGAGTGGCTGCCGCAATGCTGTTGCGCGCAAGATGATGTACTTCCCGCCACAGCCACCGACCTATCGAGTCGAGGCATCTAACGCCAATGGCACACGCGAGAACACATTCACGTATGCTCTGCATCTTCCTCGTCCCGTGGTCGTGCGACCTCCTGTGGTGCATGCGGAGACGATCAAAACCTCGAATGGCGAGGACATCGTAACATTGTGGATCCCGCGGCGCGGAAATACGCCACAGTCCCGACGAGCCGATGACACGACGCTCCTGTTTTCGCACGGAAATGCAACGGACTTGGGAATCTGCTTCCCAGTCCTGGATCGTCTCGCTGTCGCGTTGGGTGTCAACATCTTCGCTTACGACTATTCTGGTTATGGCGGCAGCACGGGCAAGCCATCACCTAAGAACACTAATGCAGATATCGAAGCTGCGTACGAGTACCTGCGGAGCAAGTATCCACAGCAGTCGCAGAAGGTTATATTGTATGGCCAATCCCTCGGTACAGCGCTCTCCGTGTACCTCGGTTCCAAACTGTGCCTCAAAGGCGACACCGCTGTCGCTGGTGCAATCCTTCATTCCCCGCTCATGTCGGCATTGCGATGCCTTCGGGATATTGAGCAAACGAAGTGGTACGACGTCTACCCAAGCATTGATGATATCAAGAACATTACCTTCCCCATCTTCCTCATCCATGGAAAGGAAGACGCTGACATCCCAATTCATCACACATTTGGTCTCCTTGCAAATGCCCAAGTGCCCTATGAACCCTGGTATGCTGAAAGCTGCGGCCATAATGACATCGAAGCCGTCCATCCTGTTTTGTATCGTCAAAAGTTGCAGGCCTTCATTGACGACGTTCGTGATGGAAAAGCGAATCGCTTTGCTGACTCAATCCGAGCACGGTTGCATGCAACACTCCCATCACACTCGCTTTCTCCTGTTGTGCCGTCGTCCGACGAGGCTCCATCCAGCGCCGGCGTCATGTCCTCCCGATAAATTAGCAATCTAGCTCACCGCTAGGTAGAGGTAGGATGTAACGTCCGTTTCATTGCGTACTCAAAGTTTTGTTCGATTACGACATCCAATTCCCGACTGTGCATCTAGAATCTTCCCGTACATCTGAAGAATGTTTTGTAATCGCGAATACAACATGGCTTTAGTGCATTTTATTTCCTGTTAGTCAATCGAGTTGAGATCGTAGGATGGCGTCTCCGCTGCAGCTTCAGGCTGTACTTGGGTTTCCTGCTGAGTACCTGACTGCTTGGGCTCACTCTCATCTTCGTCCTCCTCCTCCATGATCTGGATAGTACGGCTACCCTTCAACCGTAGCTGGTCCGAGACACCTTGAGCAAGTGCATTCACATCGGAATCAACCGGCGTCTTTTCCTCGGCCGCATCCTTGCTTTCGCCGTCCTCCACGACTGGCTCCTCTTCTTCGTCATCTTCGACAATCTGGATCCTTTTACGCTCTTCCTTACGCTTCGATGACTTGCCCTGTGGTCGCTCTCCAAACTCGAGTACCTCGGCTTGCCCGCCTCGGCTGGCATCACAGGTCGACTCAACGGTCTGGGGAAGCAGGTCATCGTCTGGCACATCCATACCAGCGACCCTCCTTGCCTCACGGATCATCGCGTCAAACGCGCGGTGGTGCTCAAGCATGGCTTCACGCTCCTCCGCGCGAATCTTTGCATGCTCTGCTCGTTCTGCTTCGTATCCACCGCTTGCCCAAGCCGTGACTCTCCGTCGTTCCTCCGGGAACACTGGGCGGTCGTCTAAGTAGAGCAAGTTAGGCAGCCTCGAAAGTACTGTCATTCGGTAAGGCTGGATGCGCTCGACCACGGGGTTACCTTTCAGGTATAGTACGGTCAGACTCGGCATTTCAGCCAGGATATCAAGGACCGCCGGATCTTCGATTCGATTGTTGGACAAGTCGAGCACCCGTACCGTCTTGAGTAGTTTGAGATGCTCGAGAGCGTCTAGTGTCGAAATTTTGTTATTGGACACGTTTAGGGTGTTGAGCTTAACGCATTTGTCCAAACCTTCGATACGTGTGATGAAGTTCTGGCTCAGATTGATCGTGTCTAGGTTCACAAGTGTGTCGAGTCCTTCAATTTTCTCGATGCAGTTCTCATGTAAGTAGAGGGTGCGGAGCTCCACAAGCTTCTCCAGCCCCGTGATTCGAGTGAAGCCGTTGCCCTCGAGGTACACGCACCTGAGCTGGTGGTACTTATCCAGGTTCTCGATCTTCTTGAAGCCCTTGTAGTGCAGGTACAACTTCTCGTTCAGCTCAGGGGTCTGGTACAGGTCCAGTTCTCGGCACAGCTGCACGAGATAGCGCTCTGTCATCTCTGTCATTTTGGTGTTGGTTGTGTGTTTAGCCTGCCACGGTGGCGTAATAAGATTTCGACCCTACACGATACCGACTTGTGCACAATGCACGAGCTGGAGGCTAGAAACGGATAGGGGGTCAAGTTGCAGCGAATTTTTACATGAAGCACGTGAGGATTGGCGGACCATCCAGGTTATTACGATTTATAAACTCGAGGTGCATGCATTGGGCAAATAATATCTACATTTCACACACGACATACCCCGATTTGCAACCCCCCAAAAAGACCAATTTGGCCTGGATTTTGAATTCCAGCCAGTCGACAATTCAAATTTGAACGCCCGCGAGCTGCCCCCGCCCTTGCTTACGAGCCGCGATTCTGGATGACCGGCGTGGCAAACGCGGCGACGTGTGCACCAGTACGCCATGCAGTTCATGCCAATTCAATTGTGACCTACCACGAAGGCAAGCGCGAAATGTCTGGGCAGAACGCTTATCGTCGCCCGAGACCATCCAGACGCACACAACCACGCTGAAGCAGACGATACAGTGATAGCAGCGCTCATTTATGCATAACCTATAAAGATATCAACTATACTACCTGGGGGATATTTTCTGAATCCTGGTCCATCCCCTAGAGAGATATTCTAAGACACTACAATAACTTGGGGACACTCTAATAGCAGCGCAGGCATCTTAAATGCCAGCGAACGAGCATAGTCGAGCTGATACTCGGCGAAGGATCTGTCACATAACGTGTTTGATGCAGCTGCTCGCCGGACGTATAGTCTCCTTACATCCTCAGCTTTGGTAAGCTCCCTCGACGCTGTCGCAGGAAAGTCACAGACTGCCGAACTGGCCGCGAGTACACGAAAAGTGCCGCTCGTGGGTTGTTTAGCAATGCTGAAGCGACAGGCTGTCTAGTGTTGCGATTGGAGTTGGGAGGCGGTATGCTCGTATGCGGTAGCCTTTCGGCTGCGTATACTGAGTAATCGTCTTCATTCTGAGGGGAACCTGTGTCCCACGGGTTTGTGTGGGGCTGGTAGCCCGTACTTGGGTTGTACGGG
>Ga0182741_1001939_pt1 | contig 25211 bp, 20 predicted proteins | sample eDN5th37CBELigOP_FD_128874 | JGI IMG/M metagenome (GOLD analysis project Ga0182741, IMG submission 128874) | Enriched Organic Plus compost microbial communities from Emeryville, California, USA - eDNA 5th pass 37_C BE-Lig OP (version 2) (version 2) ... | reverse complement strand
GCGCACGCGCACGCTGCTGTGGACCGTGGGGACGGCCGCAGCGCTGTTCGGCGTGCTCGCCGCCGCCGGCCTCCCGGTGTACGTCTTCCCGCCCGCTGACGAAATCGATGACGCCGACCTGATCTTCGTCATCGGCCCACCGAACGAAGAACGGGTCGCACGCGAGCGCGCCCTTCGCGCGTCGGGCGTGGCGGAGCAGTCCCTTTACTCCGTGACCCGCCGTGGCCGACTGTCAGCGGATGGCCTGGACGTGTGTCGCGAGCCCGAGGTGACGTGCACTCACATCGAGCCGTTCACGACGAAGGGCGAGTTCGCCTACCTCGAGCGCTTCGCGCAGGAGAACGGCGTCGATCGCACGGTCGTGCTCACCTTCACGCCGCACGTCGCCCGCACCCGCTACATCGCGGAGAAGTGCTTCGACGGCGACGTCACAGTCATGGCCGTGGACGAAGGCCTGAGTCTCGGCGACTGGATCTACCAGTACCTGTACCAATCCGCGGCGTTCGTCAAAGCCTGGGCGACTCCCTGCGCCGAGGGCGCCCCTCGGCAGTGAGTCGCCGCCTCAGCCGGTCGGCGGCGGGTCGACGGGGTCGACCGGAGTTTCGACGGGCGGCTGCGGCTCGTCTGCCGGCGGGACGGTGCCCTCGTCGACGGGCGGCGGCGCCTGTTCCTCCACGGGGGGCACCGTCGTGCGCGGCGGCGCCCATCCCCGGTTCCGGCGCACCGGCTGCGCCGCGCGCTCCGCGAGCGCCCGCTCGTTGTCGGCGCGCAGCGCGTCGACCGCAGCGGAGTACGACGCCATTTCGGGCGCCGCGACGGATCCCCGCTGCTGCGCAGCGGCGACCGCGGCGGCGGCGTCCGTCACGGCCGTGCGGAACTGCTCGCCCGCCTCGCCGTTCTCGGCGACGAGTGCGGCCGCGGTCTGCGGCAGCGTGGAGCCGAATACGGTGATGGCCGCGAGGAACTCCTTCTCGTCGGCGCCGAGCTGCGCGCGCGCGGCGCGCGCAGCGTCGATCGCGCGCTCGACCTCGTCCGACGCTGCGCGCACGGCGTCGAGCTGGGCAGCGACCGTCACCAGGTCGTCCGCCGCCGTAGACGGCTCCCGCTCGTACGCAGCAGGCGCCGACGGGGCCTCGCGGCCCTCGAGCGACGCACGGAACACGGCGACCGCCTCCAGCGCGGCGGCACGCGCGGCCTCGTCGCTCTTCCCCTCGAGGCCCAGCAGCGCCGCCTCCGCGGTGTCCGCCGCAGCTTGCGCCTCGGCAGCCGCATCGTCGTAGAGCGCCAGGGAGGTCTGCAGGGTGGTCGTCCGGTTCCGCAGCTCCGCCTCCTGAGTTCGCAGACTCGCGGCAGCTTGCACCACCTCGGTCGACGAGGCGTTCTGAACGACGACAGCCGACACGACCGCGACCACGGCAGCCACGGCGATGATCGCCACCGCGCCGTTGAGCCATTGCGCCATCGTGCGGCGCCCGCGGGAGCGTCGCTGCTTGACGGCGCCGGGACCGCGGGGACCACCCGGCGCCTCAGCGTCCGATGCCGGCACCGCGTCCGCGGTCCACGCGCGGCCGACGATCGCGCGCAGACGCCCGGTCTGCGTATCAAGGTCGGCCTTGTCGTCGGAGCTGACCGCGCCGCCGACGATCACCCGCAGCTTGCCGGTCTGCGTCTCGAGATCCGCTGCACCGTCAGCCGCGGCGGGGCCGCTCCCGACCATTTCCCGAAGCCGAGCGATTTCGTCTGATGCACCCGGGTCGGGTGCCTTCTGTTGCGAAGCGGTGTCGCCGAACAGGCGGTCGAGCGTTTCCACGTTTTCTCCCCCGATCAGGTCCCGCGGCCGGAGGGAACGTGGTGCGCGAGTCGGCCGACGTGCTGGCTCAAGGTTACAATCGCCGGACGAGCCGCGCGCGCTCGCCCCTTCAGAGGCCAGCGGCCCCCGTCGAGGGTGGCCGCGCTGGGAGGAACGAATTTTGGAACTGCGCGACTACGTACGAATTCTGCATCGAAACTGGATCTTCATCCTCTCGCTGACCGTGCTGGGAGCCGCCGCCGGCTTCGGCTGGTCCGCGCTGAAGACCCCGACCTACGAGGCGACGACGCAGCTGTACGTGTCGGTGCGGTCGGGTGACAGCGCCGTCGTCGGCGAGCTCGCCCAGGGAACCAACTACGCCCGTCAGGCTGTGACGAGCTTCGTGGACGTTGTCGACAGCGCGCTCGTTCTCGACCGCGTGATCGACGATCTCGACCTCGACGTCACATCGTCCGAACTCGCCAACAGCGTGTCCGCATCCGTCCCGGCGAACAGCGTCATCATCACTGCGACGGTGACGAACGAGGACCCCGAGCAGGCGGCCGCGATCGCCAACTCGGTCGGCGCCAACTTCGCTGATGTCGTGGTCAACCAGCTCGAGAAGCCCGAGGGCGATGCCGCCAGCCTCGTGCGCATCGAGACGATTCAGCCGGCACTCGTACCGACCGTCGCCTCAAGCCCCAAGGTCGGCCTCAACCTCGCGCTCGGTCTCCTCCTCGGGCTCGCCGCCGGCATCGGTCTGGCCGTGCTTCGCACGGTGCTCGACACCCGCATCCACTCGACGCACGACATCGAGCAGGTCACTGACAAACCCGTGCTCGGTGGCATCACCTTCGACCCCGACACGAAGACGCGTCCGCTCATCGTGCACGCGGATCCGCTCAACCCGCGCGCCGAATCCTTCCGCACCCTGCGCACCAATCTGCAGTTCATCGACATCGACCAGGACTCGGGCGCGAAGTCGTTCGTGATCACCAGTGCAGGGCCGAGCGAAGGCAAATCCACGACCACGGCGAACCTCGCGATCGCCCTCGCAGAGACCGGTGCCCGTGTGGCACTCATCGACGGTGATCTGCGCCGCCCCAAGATCGCGGACTACATGGGCGTCGAGGGCGGGGTCGGCCTCACCGACGTGCTCATCGGAAAGGCCGAACTCGGCGATGTGCTGCAGCGGTGGGGGCGCGGAAAGCTCTTCGTGCTGCCCGCGGGACGCATTCCTCCGAACCCGTCCGAGCTCCTCGGCAGCCAGGCGATGCAGCGCACCCTAGCGACCTTGGCCGAGGCGTTCGACTATGTTCTGATCGACGCGCCGCCGCTGCTGCTCGTCACCGACGCCGCCGTCGTCTCGAAGTTCACGAGTGGGGCGCTCCTCATCGCCGCCTCGGGGTCGACGAAGAAGCCCGAGCTTGAGGGCGCCGTGCAGGCCCTCGCCGGTATCGGCAGCTCGCTGCTCGGAGTGATCGTCACGATGCTTCCCACCAAGGGACCCGACAGCTATGGCTACGGCAGCTACGTGTACTCGGCGACGCACAGCGTGCACGACAAGGCGACGACGCGCGCCGAGCTTCGCAAGGCTCGCCAGGCGGAGGCCTGACGTGGCGTTCCGCATCCTGACGGTCTGCACGGGCAACATCTGCCGTTCGCCGCTCGCCGAGCAGCTCCTGCGCGCTCGACTGGCGCCACTGGGCATCGCGGTCGAGAGCGCAGGTGTGAGCGCACTCGTCGGCGTCGGCATGCCGGATCCGGCCCGCGCGATCGCCTCACAGCTGGGTGTGACGGATGCTGACACCCACGTCGCGCGCCAGGTGACGGTCGACATGGTCCGGTCCGCCGACCTGGTCCTCGCGATGGCCCGCGAGCACCGCCGCACCCTCGTGGAGCTGACGCCCGCGGCGACCCGCAAGACGTTCACGATCCGCGAGCTGGCGAACATCGCCGCAGGAATCACCGATGACGAGCTGCGCGACGAAGTCGGAAACGAGACCGGCGACGATGCGCTACGTGCGGCGGTCGGGCTCGCCGCTGCGCTCCGCGGCGTCGTCACCCCGCCCCGCTCGCCCGACGAGCTGGATGTGGTCGATCCCTACCGCCAGCCGACCGAGATCTACCAGAAGTCCGCGGGGCAGCTGGCACCGGCGGTGGACGCCGTGGCAGCTTTCGTTCACCGCGCGAACCGCAGTTAGCGGATACCGTCCCGCCCTCGCGCGGCGTCACTGCCTCACGTCGCGGCGCCGTTCATTTGGGTCGACCTCCGTCCCCTGTTCGGGGGACAGCGCAGTGAAATAGCGACACCTGGCCGTTCACTTCGCGCCAAGCCTCGTCTCTGAAACCGGGCCGTAATCGACGGCGAAGTAGCGTCGAGGTGATTCGAGAGGGTTCGCAGGCGACCTCGGGGGAGCGTCTGCTTTGAGCGCGCTCGGACCGGTGTCTGCTCAGGCCGCTCGCTCATCGCGTGAAGGGGGCTGTGTGACTGCGGATCTAAACGTCGAAGCAACGTTGCACGTTCGTCGTCGCCCCGCGACTGCGACGCCGACGGTTTCTGCCGCGCTGGCCGACCTGTCGCACGACGCCGCCGATTCACCGGCGGCCTCCATCCGGGCATCCTCAGCGGCGACCATTCGCCGGAAGCGAAGCTGGGCCACGCGCTACGCGCGGCGCCTGCGCGTCAGCGACCTCATCGTGCTCACGGCCGTCGTCTACTCCACCCAATTGGTCTGGTTCGGGCTGGGCAACGCCGAAGTCGCGATGAGCGCGGATCACCGACTCAACGATCTGTCCTATTGGACCTTCTCCGCAGTGCTCATCGCCCTCTGGATGGCGGGGCTGGCGATGGCGGATTCACGCAGCCCGAGAGTCGTCGGGGTGGGATCAACCGAGTACGTGCGCATCGCGAACGCGAGTTTCGTTGTGTTCAGTGTCGTGATCATCGCGTGCTTCCTCATCCGCGTCGACGTCGCGCGCGGATACCTTCTTATTGCGCTCCCCGCAGGGACCCTCCTCCTCATCGCCGAACGGTACTTCTGGCGGCAGTGGCTTCGCCGTCGTCGCGCTCACGGAGACTACTCCTCGCGAGTACTTCTCGTCGGGTCGGACACCTCGGTTTCGCAGATCGCCCGCGAGTTGGGGCGCGCGACGTTCGCCGGCTATCACGTCGTCGGCGCATGTGTGCCGACGGGCAAGGTCGGAGCAACCATCGAGGGCACCGCGCTGCCGATCATGGGAAACGTCGATGACGTCGAAGGCGCGATGGCGGCGGTCAACGCCGACACGGTGGTCGTCACGAGCACCGATGTGCTGCCGCCGTTCAAGGTGAAGCAGATCTCGTGGGGGCTCGAGGCGGGTCGCCAGCATCTCGTGCTCGCCCCGAGCATCGTGGACATCGCCGGCCCTCGCATTCACACCCGTCCTGTGTCGGGACTGCCCCTTATCCACGTCGAGACGCCGAAGTTCAGTGGCGGACAGCTCGTTCTCAAGCGGGCGACCGATCTCATCGCGAGCGTTCTGGGCGTCATCCTTCTTAGCCCCGTCTTCGTGTTCCTCGCGATCGCCATTCGGCTATCCAGCGACGGGCCAGTGCTGTTCCGTCAGAAGCGGGTGGGGCTGCGAGGGCGCGAGTTCACAATGCTGAAGTTCCGGTCGATGGTGCAGAACGCGGAAGAGTTGCTCCCCGAACTCGCGGGGAAGGAGCGGGACGCGGGCAACGAGGTGCTCTTCAAGATGACGAACGATCCTCGCATCACGCCGATCGGCCGGCTCATGCGCAAGTACAGCCTCGACGAGCTGCCTCAGCTTTTCAACGTCATCGGCGGATCGATGTCGCTCGTCGGCCCCCGCCCGCCGCTGCAGAGCGAAGTGGACATGTATGACGACCACGTACATCGTCGTTTCCTGGCGAAGCCGGGCATCACCGGCGCCTGGCAGGTTGGCGGCCGCTCCAGTCTTTCGTGGGAGGACTCTGTCCGCCTTGACCTGGCGTACGTCGAGAACTGGACGTTTATGGGTGACGTCCTGATCCTCCTCAAGACCGCTAAAGCAGTCCTCGCACCAGGCCAGACGGCCGCATGAGGCCCTCACGATTCCTGCACAGAGACGGAGACTTCGATTGCCTCACGTAGCCATCATCGGCACGCGCGGATACCCCAGCTACTACGGCGGGTTCGAGACAGCAGTGCGAAAGCTCGCCCCGTACTTGGCCGACCAAGGATGGACAGTCACCGTGTACTCCCGCGAGGGAGCGGTGCGGGCGGACGATCCAGACCTCGATCGACGTGTCAACGTGGTCTACACCCGCGGGCTCGAGAAGAAGTCCCTGAGCACGCTAAGTTACGGTTACACGGCTGCACGCGACGCGGTGAAGCGTGGCGTCGACGTAGCTCTGGTGATGAATGTCGCGAACGGGTTCTTCCTCCCGATGCTCAAGCGCGCGGGTATCCCGACTCTCGTTAACGTCGATGGCATCGAGTGGGTCCGTGCGAAATGGGGCTTCCTTGCTCGGACGATGTTCAAGTGGGGTGCCACGCTGACCGCTCGCTACGGCGATCAGCTTGTCTACGACGCTCGCGAGATCGCGCGGTTCTGGAAGGAGCGCTTCAAGCGAGAGGGCGTCTTCATCCCCTATGGCGGTGACCCTGTCCCCACTCTTCCCGTCGAGCCCGGGTACGTGTCGGGGGAATACGCACTGATCGTGGCCCGGTTCGTCCCCGAAAACACCGTGCCCGAGTTCATCGAGGCCGCGCGCGACATTGCACGCACGCACAAGGTGATCTTCGTGGGTTCGACCGGCTATGGAGGCGAACTCGACCACCAGGTCCGCGAACTCGCCAACGCGAACTCGAACGTCGCGTGGCTCGGCCACGTCGCCGACGACCGGCGGCTCTTCGCCCTCTGGCAACATGCCGGCGCCTACTTCCACGGCCACAGCGTCGGCGGCACGAACCCCGCCCTCGTGCAGGCAATGGCAGCCGGCGCACCGGTCGTGGCGCGCGACACCCTCTACAACCGGGAAGTCCTGGGCACGGGAGGAGCGTTCACCGGCCCAACGCCCACGGCGATTGCTGAGTCCATGGCCGCGATGCTGAACTCGTCAGAGCGACAGCTCCGAGCGCGCGAGGTCTCCCTCGCACGGGCGCAAGAGGACTACCGATGGTCCGCTGTCTGCAATCGCTACGATGCCTCGTTGCGTGCACTCTTGTCGGCAAGTGCATCGCTAGCGCCCCTCGAAAGGCCGGACGAACCCTCATCCATCGGGCGAATCCGCTAAACAAGTTCTCAGTCGACGTCGGCCGTGAGCTTTGAACTGACTCCCTGCCGCGGAGATGCCCATTGCGCATCCCGGCGACTCCTCCGGGCATGCTTCAGGCGCGTGGCAGCGATCGTATTTCCTCAACGGCTGCCCGTCACTCATTTGCCGCTCGCGAACGCCGCTATAGGCTTACCGGTTCGTGCCACAGCTCGCCGTCCCAGACCAGCTCAAGTCGGCGCCCCTTCCAAAGAATTCGGTTCGCGCCCGACTTGAGCGATGTTCGGGCGGAGGCCCCGTTGACGAAGGTCAATTCGCCTGACGATGTCTGGAGGAAGATCCATCGCTGCCCCTTTCTCCGCCCAACGGGCAGCTGGTCAACTTGGAGCCTCTTCCCTTCGGTATTGACGTGGATGATCACCTCCGGATCGTCAGATTTGAGGATTTCGCTGAATGTCGCGGGGAGCGCTGTCGATTTCAGCGAATAGTACCTCGAGCTGATGTCGGAATTCGGAACTTCCGGACGCCTGTCAACTGTCCACTGCCACGACGTGCCGATGTGACTCTCCCCCGGCGTGCGCGGAAAAGGGTGCGTGAACCGGATCCCCGTCCCGTAGATTCGATTTTCGGCGCCGCCGAACGCGAAATAGGCCCGACTGGACGCGGAAGGTTCGATCCGAATCTCCAGCCCATCAATCGTCGTCTCCTGACCGCCTGGCGTGGTACCGGCCGAGGATCCGGTGATGAAGGGCCGGGGCCGCCCCGCGATGTTCTCCGAATAGTCGATGATGGTATTGCGGACGGAGATATCCGAGTTCCTGACGAAGAACCCCTCTAGAAGGTCTCCATCTCGCCCCGGCGGCGCCAAATAGTGGCCGTTTGAGATGGACAGCCGCGCATTCTCCGCGTACAGCAATCGCAGCGACTCCACGGAGCGCACACCGTCGATCCGAGCCGTGAACTTCGAATCTCGTGCGCGTCCCGCAGGATGGCCCGCTGGATGAATCTCGACGCGGATCGCTGCGTTCGTCATGCCCTGCGCTCGAAAATCGGTCACGGTGTGCCCCCAACTCTCGCCGCCACCGGACTCGGTGCGGATAAGCACTCCGTTGGTGAGGCCGACGGCAGCGCATCCTTGTACCGAATGCGCCTTGCCTCGCAACTCGAATCCCACTGCACTGCTTCCTACCGGCGCGCCTGCGGTGACGACGCACGCGTCGAACACACCACCCTCTGACGAATGGTGGGTGGAGAACCCGGCTGCAGTAACACCAGTGACGTGGACCCCCGAGACGATCGTGCCGTAAGTACGCCCATAGGGTGCTAGATCCGCATCGTTGGGAGCTATCGACGGGGTGTCGTCGGTGTATGCGTGGCGCACATGCCGATATGTTCCGCCGATAACTCTTCCGAAGCTGCACGAGTTGTCAAGCACGCCGTAACCCAGCACCGACGCACTCGGCGCGTCTCGAGCGTATGAAACGTCTACATTCTCGACGCGATACCCATAGCAAGATGAGAACCTCATCGCGTGCCCACCGGCCCGGAGTATTTGCACGTTCAATATCGATGGGTTATATAGGCGGCTGAAGGAGAGGAGCGCCTCGTTCACTTCACCAAGACGGTCGTCAGAGGCGAGGAATTGCAACCCTTCGACGCCAATCGACTGTCGAGATATTCGTGCGGCTCGGACGTTCTGCGAATACACTTCCCGGAGGCGACCAGCTATTGTGATCCGGGTTGTTTCGACTCTGAGCACGGTGGCAAATTCGCCCCTCCGACATCGATCGTTGCGGGCGCCCTCGATTCCGTCATCGGAAACGACCTTAATGATGTCACCGGCGCTCCAAGGCGGAGGAGTGGCCATCGTCAAGACCGAGGTGGTTTCCGACGCGCCCGACTCGAACTTGACAAGAGCGCTTTCGACCTGGGATACAGCGAACACTGGGTCATATTCACCCCGAAGCGAGATTACAGATTTCTCTGAGGTGGCCACGAGGGTGGCGCCGTAGCCGCGGATTCGAAGCGACTTGCCGTTCTTCGGGCTGATGGGGGCGGATATCAGATACAGCCCGCCAGGAATGATGAGCAGACCGCCGTCTACACACTGGTCGATTGCTGCCTGGATTCCGGCCGTCGAATCAGCGCCGCCGCTCGGGTCGATGCCAGGGAAGTTCGACGCGTCCGCGATGACGATCAAACCCGTGGTGTCTTCCGCCGCCACTACAACAGGAATGTCCTCTTTCAGAGCCCAGTTGATACCGGTAGCCGCTGCGACTGTCGCGACACCGCCATGAAAGAAGGCCCGCCTGCCCAACTCGCTCATCGCCATCACCCCGGTGCACGGAAGTCTCGCACCATCAGGAGCAGCTAGGCGAGTGCGATTGCGATCGAGCGTTGCACGGCACGGTCGACAGAAGCTCCGATCGTCAGGGACTCGGCGTTTTTTCGTACATGATCCGACGCCTTTCGTCGCAAGTCATCGTTTGCCCACAGCTCACCAATCGCGTCGGCCCACCTCGTCGCGCCAGAGGGTTCCAGCACAAGCTCTCTCCGAAGCTCGCGGTCCGTTACGAGAAGTGGTGCGGCCCCGTAGGTGGTTCCGATCACGATGGGCACGCCGTGGAGCGCGGCCTCGACTGCGCTACGCCCGAATGCCTCTCGGTAGGATGTTCCGACAAAGATTCCTGCCTCCGCCCAAAGATCGTCTGGGCCTACCCAACCCGCGATCTCGAGGTTCGTGGGCGCCGCCGCAACGAGAGAGGCTTCAAGCGGGCCGGCGCCGTATACACGGCCCGGAACCCCACTGAGCCGAATGGCCTCGGCGAACAGTTCAGGTTGCTTATCGACCGCCAAACGGCCCGCCCACACGGCTACGCTGCGCGAATTGAGCTCACCGCTATGAGTGCGATCTGTATGAGGAATTCCCGCAGGAACAATATGAGGCCGCCGCGGAAGCCGCACCTGGTCTGCCAACACGTCAGTGGTGGCCCATACGTCGTCAGCCCTCGAAAGGGCTCGCCTTTCAACCCACCACTGGACGAGTGACTTAGGGAGACTCTGCTCTCCGCGGGCCGGCCAAGGCAGGCCGCGCAAGTAGGCCACCCAGTGCTGGTTCACACCCAACCGTGTGCGAGACAGCGCGAGATCTGACTGAGTAATCAGGGTTACGATCACGTCCGCACGAGAAAAGTCAGGGTGTTCGGCGAGTGCGCCGCGGATTTCCTTCACGCCATCGAACCCGTGGCGCCCGATTGTGATCTCCGTGATCCCGGGAGTTTCCGGCGCGAGCCGTGGCGGCGCTGACGGCCGCATGCCGATCAACGCCGACCAGTCGTAGCCCTTCGATCGCGCACTCGCCACCAAGTCGTATGTACTCCGATACACACCGCTCCGGCCTTCGAGCGGCGCGGCAACCAACAATGTCTTCATCGGGGGCCCTCCCCTGAGCGTATCGCGGCGCGCACTCTCAAAGCGCGGAGATCATTCGATGCACGATCGGGTGCCTTCATCTGCACATACGCGAATGCGAAGACGAAGCACATCAGCGCCAGCGCACCAGGCGCAAGCAAGCCCCAGCCAGTCCAGCCAATGACAATCAGTGCAGGGAGGTACGCGATTATGGCGCGCGCGAAGTCTCCTCTTCGACCGGGGACACGAATGAAGCGGAAGGCTCGGATGAGCACCACGCAGAAGGGCAGGTAGAAGAGAGCCGCACCGACGATCCCTAACTCAACTGCCTGTAGCACAAAGATGTTGTGCACGGGCCACCCGTCAGCCGTGAGCGGATCGTATTGACCCACTGTGCGGATATACCCGGCGGGCCCGACGCCGAACCAAGGGTCGCGAGCGAGTTGCTCAAGCGCCACCGTCATGAAATGGTCACGCTCTCCGGTACTTTCCTGGAACCGCGCGAAGATTGTGTCGAGGAAGACCAACGTGAAGACACCAAACATAGCCGGCAATGTGAAGCGCCGCCCAAAGAACTTCTCCCGCGGCTGGACGAACGACCACACGAGCACCATCGCACCTATGGCGAGGAGATTCGCGCGGCTTAGGGAGATCAGGATAGGCAGAATGGAGATGACGAACCCCGACATGGCAAGGCGCCGCGTGACCCCGTCACGGGATCGGGTCGAAGGCAGCAAGAGGACGGCGGTCAGTGTCAGAACTTTGCCGATGGTAGAGGGGTGAGTGTAGGTCCCATTCGACCGGCCTCCTTCCAATTCACCGGTGCGACCCTCAACTGAAAAGATGTCAACGCCAACTGACTGCAGGAGGCACACCACGAGTTCGAACGTGACGAGAAGGAGCAGCAACACCACCAGCCGGCGTTCAACCTTCGGGTTGTCTCTGTAGAGCACGCCAAGGAACAGCCCCGCAGTCCACGCGCCTACCGCGAAGATGATGTTGATCAAACCGCCGCTCTGGCCACTGCCGCCATCCCAAACGGCGAACACGCCAAGCGCCAAGTAGACCAATAGTGGTACGAATACCCACGGCGTCGACTCTGACCTGAATCTCAGCAGCGCAATCGCGGCGACAGCGAACACGACGACATAACTTGCGGTGAAGCTAACCGACCCTCGTCCGCCCGTGGTCTGAAAAACTGCGAGAACCACGAGGACGACACCGAGGGTAGCCGTCAGCCGCACGTGCGGCTTGGCGGGCAGGAATGCCGCAATCAGGAGCAGACCGGCGAGCGCCCACGCACCTTGCATCAGTGGGACGTCTTCTTTGCTACGACGGATCGGTAGAGTTCCACGTGAGCTGCTGCTCCCGTCGCCCAATCGCGCGCTGCCATGTCAGGTAGCCTCCCGTCCCCATTCGCCCCCTCGCTCGCACCGCGAATCATCACCTCCGATGAGAGTGGCCCCTCGTATGTGGTGACCCAATCGGGACCGAACTCATCGGCGAGGCGCAGAGCCGACTCCGAGGCCGGAACAATGATGTGGGAGCCCAGGCTGAGGGCTAGGAGCGCGGCTCCCGAGTTGTAAAAGTTCTTGTATGGCAGCACAACGGCTGCGGAAGCTGCAACGAGCGCTGCCAGTTCCCGGTCAGGTACTCGGCGCGGATCTATCCTAATTCGCGCGTCTCCCTTCGCGAGATCCGCGATCTCCGCAAGATACTGCTGAGACGATGGTTGACCCGCAATGCGCAACTCGAGGCCGATCGAGGCGGGCACCTGTCGAAACGCAGCGATTGCAGACTCAACCCCTTTGTAACGCCTCAGGGCACCGAACATGAGCAGTTGCGGCCGCTTACGGACCCTCCCCACACGATACGGTTCCCAGTCGCGATAGTGCCCGTGTGGAATCACAATTGCGTCGCGCGGCGCCCCGGAATCGCTGAGGAAGATATGGGCCGTGGTCATCTTGTCGAGCCGGCTAAGAAACGCCCGCTCCAACAACCCGCCATCCTCGTGGGGACTACGGTTGTGAACGGTCCGGACGATGGCGATTCCACGTCGCCGCGCAAGCGTCAGGTAGGCATGCCCTGCGAGGCCGCGCAACAGAGCCTTCACGGGGTTGGTGTGGCGGACCATGGTTTCCGGCCAGTGCACATGAAGCACATCGTGACCACCGGTAAGGGCGGCCCGCCATGAGAAGAACCTCACAGGCGCGGACGCTGATACACCCTCTGCGAGCATCGTCGTATAGGGATTCGACGCAGCACTCGGTGGGGGAACTGAGTAAAGAATGACAGGATTGCGGTCAGCCAATCTCAGCCTCCTCGTGGCGGGTAACCAACTGCTCCACGTTACGGCGAGGCGACCTGGCGATCCGGTGGTTCTCGGCCGGATATCCGACCGCGACCATCATCACGATGAGCTCATTCGCAGGGATTCCCGTGGCGCTCCGCAAAGCATCAAATGTCGCGTGACGGGCGGACATATTGAGAAGGCACGTGGCAACTCCTGCAGCGTGTAGAGCCAGCGCGAGATGCGCCGCGAACAGCCCTCCCTCAATCCACGGCTGGTTCCGTTCCTCTGCTCCGGCGAACAGTCTCGCGTCAACGGTAATGACAAGGACGGTCTTCACCTCGTGGCGGAATGCCCTGTTCCCGTTTTGAAATCCCAGAACACGGCGTGCTTGTTCCTGCCCCTCGAAGACGTGGACCTGCCAGGGCTGGCGGTTGCACACGGACGGAGTGTTGGATGCCAGCCTGACCGCTTCGTCGATTACCGAGGGACTCACTATGCGCGCCGAGTCGAAATGACGGACACTGCGTCGGGTGGTCACTAATGCGGCGAACGCTGCGGGGTCGTTTGGGTGGGGAGCTAGCGCGGCGGAGGCTGCTGGGCTCAGCACGTCGTTGCGGACGCCTTTTTCATTCCACTCGCTGAGCGCTTCGCGGGCTTCCATTGCATGCTTGACGAACTCCGGCTGGTCCGCGCTGACGAGACTGGATGCGACAGGGAGAAACTGATCGAGCCGACGAGCGACATCAATCCCAAACGGTCGCTTCGGCGCTCCGAGCGCGAGGCCCTTCTCGACCCGGTGATAATCCTTCGTCAGCTGGGTTTCAAGCTCGCGGAGCCCCCCAACCGGAGTGGCGTACCGATCTGATTGTACAGCGCTCGCTGCATACGCCCGAACATCGCGGCGAGCCTCCCGACGCAGAAGATACTTCATATAACCACGCTGACCGGCGCGAAGCACTGAGGCTGGAATGCACTTCTTGACCCGACTTGCCAATGTCATTTTTCTCTCCTGAATGCAGAGCGAAGCTGAAGCAGCGCGCGAACGTCGGCCCGGAATGCAGGCCAGACAAGAACTACCCCTGCGAAGACGGCGGTGAAAGCGGCGGCGCCTATAACAAGCTCAAGGGGCGCCGAGAAGTCAATCCAATGCGCGATCTGGCCGCTGACAACGCCGCAGATAAGGTAACCACTCGCGGCTCGCGCTCCCGCGAGAAACATACTCCACGCGGGGGCACGCGAGACCCGCGATATCCACCACAGCCCGAACGGCCAGAAGGCGAGCAATGTGAGACTGTATCCAAGCGCCACCCCATTTGGCCCCCAGGCGGCGCCGACCAGAACGGCTCCGACGAGGATCGGACGGGTCGCAAGCGCGTAGCGAAGATTCGATGCGGTCAATCCGAATGCCAGGAACACCCAATACGTGGCATAGCTGAGCCCCTGAGCGATCCCACCGATCGCGAGAAGCTGAAAGAGGATTGCGCTCGGCAACCACTTATCACCTAGCAGAACCTCGACGAGCGCTGGCGCATTGAATGCAGCGAACATGAACACGGCCGTGATCCCGTGCACGAGTAGACTTTGGCCGCGGAGGAGGAACGTGTCGAACTTCGCCGGCTCATCCTGCAGTCGTGACAGGACGGGCAACGCAACGCGAGTCGCTGGTGCGTTGATCTGATTCAGCGGAAGCAGGAGTAGCTGGAAGGCGCGGTCGTAGAAACCCAGCGCAGTCGGCCCGAATCGTGCACCGACCACGATCGAATCGACGTTCCTCGATGCATACGTCAGCAACTGCACTCCAAGCAGATTCGCACCGAAACCAATGAAATGACGTATCGAGACTGCTCGGTTAGGCGGTGAGGGCAGCCACTGCGTGACCGAGATGAGCATTACCAAGGAAATGAGCGGTACGGCCACCTGCTGGGCCACCAGAGACCAGTAGGTAGCCCCTAGGAGGGCGGCTCCGATCCCGATCAGCAGGCCAAGCAGCGGAGCGACGATCTCGATAAGCGCGAGACGCCCAAACCTGAGGTTTCGAGTCAGGTCAGCGCGGAGCTGTGTGCTCATACCGTTGAACAGGAACGTGACCGATAGCATTGCCGTAATCCCCTGCAAGCGGGGCTCGTCATAGACGAGCGGCAGCACGTAGGACGCGCCTAGACACAAAATCATCAAGACGAAGCCGATTCCGGTGTTTACCCAGAACAGATTGTCGCGCTCGCCGCGGGAGAGGGTCTTGGCCTGAATCGCCGCGGCAGACAAACCGAAATCACGGAAAATCTCGCCGATCCCGATGACTGCGAGAACCATGGCGAGGAGGCCGTAGTCGGCTGGGGCAAGCAAACGCGCAAGCACGACGAGGCCTGCGACCTGGATGCCCACGCGGGCGAACTGACCAAGCATCGTCGCGGCGGCACCTCGTGCCGCTGAGTCACCCAACGTTGCAGTGCGAGTCAATCCTCAAACCGCCTGTCGTTGAAACGTCGGTAGCCCGCGGAAATTCTGGGCCGAAAGATCGATCACGGCATGAAGCTGAGCGGCGCGCGACTCGACTTCAGCACTCCGTATGGCGGTCAGGATCGGTTCGCCCATCCCGGCGCGAGGCTCCACGCAAAGGAAGCCGGCGTCGAAGAGATCCATCAGCCCTTCGACCTTTCCTTGGGTCGCCAGCGTGATCGGCATCCGCCCACGAAGGAACCCATTCACCGCCAGGTGCATACGCCCCGTGACAACAATGTCGGCCGACCCGCACAATCCGCGCACGGTCGCCGGAGAGAGCGGCTCTCGCAACAGACGGATGTGTTCAATCCCACACGCCTGGAGCGCACCGAGGATCTCGTTGCATGCGAGCAGATCGTCGGAATCTGTCTTGACCACATGCGGAACAAGAAGGACGTTGTGGCTCAGTGCAAGGTGGCGGACAACAGACACGTAGTCCGCGGTGAGGTCCTGCGTCTGGGTTTTCCGTATCAAGCCACTCACGTTGACGAGTGCTAGGGGGCGAGTGGTGTCATTGAACCGCAACCGCTCTGCCGCTGCGAGAGAGTCGTCGACTGTCCTCGCCGAGAAGACGATGTCTGCCGCCTCATGGATTCCTGGGATTCCATCCGCTGCAGCGCGAGCGAACGACTTCGGGTCGCGGACATACAGGTCTACGCCGCGCCGCGCCGCACGTTTCAGGTACTTCAGTGCCACCGGGTGCGGCGCAGAGTTCCAACTGAAGCCCAGCACTCGTGAGGGTACTCCGCGCCGCGAGGCCGCTTCGACGATTGCAGAGCGCACCGCGGATGCACGGAAGTTGTATGCGCCATCCATGACGTCGGCACCGACCACCGACACCGATAGGGCGCGGTGAAGGAGCCGTTTGAAGGCCCCGATATCCCGCGTCGCCTTCGGTAGCCTTCCGTAGATCAAGTGCGGCATCGTGGCGATGGTGACCCGCGATCGCTCGCGCTCCGGAATGGAGAAGTCTCCCGAGTCGCGAACGACCAGCGTTATCGGACCGCTCACATTCTCCAAGAAGGCCTCGACGAGCGCTTGGTCTCCCAGATTTCCTGCACCCGGCGGGCAGACGAGCACATGACTCTTGGATCCCGTAGCGAGTCCGCGCCGCGCCCGGGTCAGCAACAGGCACCGTTTGATCGCCGGAGACCTCAGAATGCTGGACGCCCGGGATCGAGCATCCGTGACGAGCCGCATCACTTGGCCTTCGGACTCGCGAGCTCGAGAATGCGGTCCGCCTTAAACTCCCAGGTCGATTCCAGCGGAATCTCGCCTTCGATTCGGGCGATTCGCGGTCCGCTTGCCGCGGCGTCTGCGAGCCAGTCCAGGTGGCTGCGCCACTCAAGAACAGTCACTCCATTCAGGCCCCGCGCCGTGACTCCAGCGATCGGCGTTGTCAGCACCGGTAAGCCGGCAGCTCGATACTCGTACGTCTTTATGACGTCGCCGCCTACCTCGTTTGCGCCCACGTTGTGCGGAACCCAGCCAACGTCGAACGTCTGGAGCAGATCAGGCACGCGATCGTAATGCACGTCGCCCAAGAGCGTCACGTTCGGCCAGGCGCTCAGGGGCGCCTTGTACTCGGCGTCGAGTATCGGTCCCGCGAAGACGAAGTTCACGTGCGGCAGTCGTTCGGCAGACTTCAGAATCAATTCGAGGTTGAGACGCTTCCCGATCTTGCCGACGTAACCCACGGTCGTCGGCCCCGACGCGAGGCTTTCCTTTCGGAATCGCTGAGGGTCACACCCGTTTGGAAGGAGCACACAATCGTCCCGACCGAATCGCCGCGCTAGCTCGAGAGTCCCCTCAGCGTTGGCGGTGACGTAGTCCGCACGGCTGAACATCTCTTCGTAAGCGCGGACGACGTCTTTCCTGATGGACACGAAGGCGTAGTGGATCGTCCAGTCATCAAGCAGGTCGAACACCAAGGGACGGCGCGCGGAGAAGAGGGAGTGCCGTGAGCGGGAGAGTGCTACGAGAGGGTTCCACACGACCGCTGGCGTGTCGTCAGCGCCGAGGTCCCGCGGGTACGACGACAAAGAATCGATCCACCAGCGGCGGCGATCGCGCACATTCGGCAACCGGAGACTCGTCGCGCGAACCGGTATCGTGTTCTGAGCTACCGCGGCGTAGTCCACCTTGCTGAGCAGATCGAGAACGAAAGGCTCGGGTCGCGACACGACTGCGACCTTGCCGCGAGCAGCAAGTTTGCGGCCGAACCACTCGATGAAGTGTCCGTCGCGAGTGCGATAGCCCTCCGAGATCAGCTTGTGCTGCCCATGCATCGGAAACGCGAACATCGCGGCTTCTGCCGCGAGTTCGGTCAAGCTTCGAGCCACTGGCTTCGGCATGTGTTGCTCCGGGTCGAATAATTGGACCGCGACCCCAACATGGGCTCGTATCCAACGGTGTGGTCGTCGTTGCGGCACACGGCCAAGTGGGTTCGGCCATCGGTGACGCAACTGGTTCGGTTGTCTGCACCGCGGCGCCGGGATGCTCCAACACACCCTATCTAGGAGCCGCCAGTCAGGCGTGCGATCTCACCATTTCGCGCCAGAGGTGATGCACATTCCGCCACCAGGCGCTCTGAAAGCCTCAACAGTGCCGGGGGCGGCCGACTCTGCTAGAACAGGACGGGTCCACTTTTCGCCGCCAACGGCCGCCGGCGTGGAACCCATCCTGATCTCTCAAGGAGCTTCCATGCGTCTGTCTGTCATTGGCTGCGGCTACCTCGGCGCGGTGCACGCCGCCGCCATGGCATCGATCGGCCACGAAGTCGTCGGGATCGACGTCGACGCCCGGAAGATCGACGCGCTGGCGAAAGGCGAGGCTCCGTTCTTCGAACCTGGCCTCCAGGAGATCCTCACCGAGGGCATCGAGTCGGGTCGCCTGGCATTCACGACCGACACGTCGGCGGCTAAGGGAGCCCAGGTCCACTTCATCGGCGTCGGCACGCCGCAACAGGCCGGCGGCTACGCTGCTGACCTCACGTACGTGAACGCCGCTGTCGACGGCCTGCTCCCGTACCTGAGCGACGGCGACATCGTCGCGGGCAAATCGACCGTGCCGGTGGGAACTGCGGCTGGTCTCGCGCCCCGAGTCGAGGAGACCGGGGCAACCCTGGTCTGGAACCCGGAGTTCCTCCGCGAAGGCTGGGCCGTGCAGGACACGATCGACCCCGACCGCCTGGTCGCCGGGGTGCCCGACGGTCCCGCCGGAGAGCGCGCCGCGGACATCCTCCGCGAGGTGTACCACCCCTCGGTCACGAAGAACACGCCCTTCATCGTGACCGACCGCGCGACGGCCGAACTCGTGAAGGTGGCCGCGAACGCCTTCCTCGCCACCAAGATCTCTTTCATCAACGCGATGGCGGAGATCGCGGAGGCCACCGGCGCAGACGTGACGCAGCTCGCTGACGCGATCGGGCACGACGCTCGGATTGGTCGTCGGTTTTTGGGCGCAGGCATCGGCTTCGGCGGTGGTTGCCTCCCGAAGGACATCCGTGCGTTCTCTGCTCGCGCGGAAGAGCTGGGGAAGGGCGAGTCCGTCGCGTTCCTCCGCGAGATCGACGCGATCAACATGCGCCGCCGCGACCGCGCGGTCGAACTCGTCGTCAACGCACTCGGCGGCTCGGTGTTCAAGAAGAACGTGACCGTACTGGGAGCTGCGTTCAAGCCGCATAGCGACGACATCCGAGACTCCCCCGCGCTCGATGTCGCCGTGAGACTGCACGGTCTGGGCGCCTGGGTCACGATTACCGACCCTGCGGCCATCGAGAATGCCCGCCGCATCCACCCGCAGCTCAACTACGTCGACGACCGCGACGAAGCGCTCCGAGGAGCCGACGCCGTCATCGTGGTGACCGAATGGGATGAGTATCGCCGTCACCTCGACCCCGGCCACGCCAGTGAGCTGACCACCGGGAAGGTCATCATCGACGGACGCAACTGCCTCGACGCCGCAGCCTGGCGCAGTGCCGGGTGGGAGTATTACGGGATGGGCCGCCCCTGAGCAGAGGCCGATCGGCGCTCCCTGAGGGAGGCCACTTTTCGGTTCACTACCCCCATTCGAGGGTCGTGGAGACGCGCGCTTTCCGACGTGTACCTTAGAAATCGGTGAGACTGTTGCGACGGGGCTTCGGTCCACGTCATCGTTCCCACACGTGATCGGACACCATGCCCAACGGATCTTTGCGCCGCGCGCTTGCCGCGCACGTCGGCGCGGTGACCTCGGGCTCCACTCTCATCGCAAAGCAGGACTACCGGAGCGCTGCGCTCAGCGCGTACCGCGTCCGCGACACGGAGTGGACTTGGACCGCCCGGGAGGCTGACCGGTCGATCACCGCACTGGTGTTCACGACCAACGGCGCTCTGGCCCTCGGTGACGCGTCACCCACAAGCCGCACCGGAGTGCTCCTTCATGGAACGCATGAGGCCACCCTGCGCTGGGCGCCGAACTCCGTGGCCACGGTCGTCGCACTCGACACCGAGTCGGTGATCGACACCAGCGTTCCCCCTGCACCAGAACCGGTCACGCTGCCGAACACAGCACTGGCGACAGGTCTGCGCGCGTTCGCGGAGTCGATCGTGGCGCGCCCCGAAGTGCAGACGCGGGTCTCGGACTACGTCGTCGAGCGTCTCTTGGTCGAGATGGCTTATGGCGTGCTGCTCGAGCACCGCGAAACGGATGCGGCTCAGTACCACGCCTCGCGACCGATGCATCGTGCTCGCATGCTGATGCTTCTCAACCGCGCCGATGCCAGTTACGGCTCGCAAGACCTGGCCCGCGATCTGCACGTCTCGATGCGGCACCTGCAACGGCTGTTCGCGAAGGAAGGCACCTCGCCGGCGACCGAGCTGCGCAACCTTCGTGCCGAGCTCGCGCTGTCGCTTTTGCGGGACCCGCAGTACGACGCCCTGTCCACCTCGCAGATCGCCAGTCACGCCGGTTTCACGAACGCTGCCGCCATGCGCCGCGCACTGCACGCGATCGGCGCACCAACCCCGCAAGCCGCCCGAGCGCGCTGAAGCGCGGAAGCTCGGCTTCGCCGCCTACGCGAACGTGGGTCGCTCGCCGAGCGTCGCGAACGCGGCCTGCGACACCCCCATCAGTCCAGCCTCCACCGCCGCGCCATCGCCGATCGCGGCGACGGCAACTACGACCACTCCGCCGCGCTCAGGGGTTCTCTGAGACACGAGGTGCTGCGCATGTGTTTCCAGTGGAAGCACCAGTGTTCCCGAACGGGTCGCCACCCACTGCCCCGTGGGGCGCTGGCGTATCTGCACATCCGCGCGCCAAGGATCCACGCGGGCGACGCTCGCACTGCCCGGAGCGGCACGACGCGGCCGCGCGTCGACCTCAAAACTTGTCATCTGCGACAAGCTCGTGCGCGCTTCGTCGGCGCTCGATCCGGTAGCCTTCGCCATGAGCGTGACGAGCACAAGCAGGTACGTCCACGAGGCATTCGATATGACGAAGCCACCGTCCCGCACATCGATGGTGATCTCGCTCGCGAGTCGCACGACGGTTTCAGGCGTGTGTGATGGATCGGCGTCGAATAGCTCGGCACCGATCCGCAGCGTCTCCCACAGACGCGGGCGGATATCGGTCATCTCCCCAGTTCCCCAGATGCTGGCGCATCCTTGACCTCCGCCGCACAGAATCCCACATTCTGCACGGTTATCGAGGCCCCTCAACGCGGCAGTCTAGCCCGCTCGCTTACGTTATATGTAGGCCTGTCGTCAGATGACGCATCAAACGACGTCCGAAAGGCGAACGGAGCGAAGCCGCTCATCGTGTCAGGTCCGGCGGAGCGAGAGCCGCTCCGCCAGAGGCACCGCGCCCGAGCCGAGAACCGCCCCACACATGTTGGCGACGACATCCAGAACGCTCGCCGTCCGCTCGGCGAGGAACACCCCCTGGCTCACTTCGATCGCCAGAGCGATTGCGAAAGCGAATGCGACGACCTCCGCGACGACGAGCGACCGCCGACGTGGCTTCAGAAGAATGGCGAGCAGAATTCCGAACGGCACGAACAGCGCGATGTTCGCGGTGAACTCAATCACGTCGTAGGTCAGGAATGGAATCCGCCGGGTGATCGCGCTGAGCAGCCTCCCCGCGCCACGATCCACGGGAGTCGGCCAGAACACGATCGCAACGAGCGCCACTGCGTAAAGTGCGAAGACGGCCGCGGCGACCGCATGCGACCTCGATGCTCGCCGGTGTTCTGCCATCCGCCCCCGATTCGACCCCGTACATCGCACGGACGCTCCAGGCTACCCGCAGCGAGGGGCACGCTCGCCCGGACGCTATCGTCTAAGAGTGTCCACGTCGCCCACCGACCTCGCCCGCGGCGAAGCGGTCGACCTGGGACACGCGTGGGTGCAGCACCTGGCCGACTCGAGAGGCGTTCGAGTCATCTTCATCAAGGGGCCGGCCCTTCATCGGTACAAGCTGCGCAACCCGAGGCAGTCCACCGACATCGATGTGCTCGCCGAGCCGGCCGCATTCGAGGATCTGTGTCATGCCTTCATCGAGGCGGGGTGGCGCGAGCGCCCGTCGACTTTCATCGGCTCTCGCACGAGCGTGCACTCCCGCACCTTCATACACGACGACTGGCCCTGCGACGTCGACATGCATGCCTTCTACCCCGGCTTCCTTGCGCCGCCCGCAACGGTGTTCGAGGCCTTGTGGCGAGATCGCGTCGCCATGGACTTCGCACACCGGGACTGCGCGGTGCCGAGCAGACTCGCCTCTGCGCTCATCCTCGCGTTGCACTCGCTGCGAGGCACAACGACGCAGGCCCGCCACCAGCAGGAGCTCGACCAGCTTCTTACGCTCGATCTGAACAGCGAAGAGCGCGCCGCCCTCGCGTCACTCGCACGGAAAACGGGGTGCGCCGCCACTCTGGAGCCCGTTCTCACCCGGCTGCGCGTGAACGTGCCGATACCTGACCACGAACGCACGACGACGGCCGCCATCCGGTGGCAGCAGCGCGTCGCCTCCGGGTCAAACGGCGCCTACTTCTGGATCGACGCCTTTCGCCGGGGCGATGCCCGCGAGCGTCTGGCGATCGCGCGCCACGCGGTGTGGCCCACCCGCGCGGAGCTGCTCCTGGCGCGGCAGGATGTCGCCGACACACCCTTCGGACTCGCGAAAGGTCGCCTCGAACGATGGGGTCGCGGCATCCGCTCGCTGCCTCAGGCTCTCCGCGCAATCGGAAAGCACCGCTGACCGACGCGAAATGCTCATGGCGTCCGACACGACGGCGAGGCGCTGGGCGACGAAAGTCGGCCGTTTCGCGACCGACCCTCCGGAGAGTCACGCATGATCCTCGACAGGTTCGAGAGGGTAAGCAAAGACTGCCCCGAGTCACCTACAGGAGCTCACCGATGACCGAACTTGAAGTGCCTACCAGCCCCACGCGCCGCGACATCAGCCGTCGCAGTGTTCTGAAGAGCGCAGCTTGGGCCGCGCCGGTCGTCGCGGCCACCGTCGCGACGCCGCTCGCCTCCGCCTCTATCGCCGACGCATCGGTTGCGTGGGGCGACGACTCCGCACGCCTGGCGAGCGTCTTCCTCCTCGACGAGGAAGGTGGTGGATCGCTCGCCTCAGTCAGCGTGCTTCCTTTCGGACCCCACAACTTCACGATCAACAACCCGACGCCCGGCGCCCTCGAGGGACCCCTGACCGGCCGCATTTCTGTGAAGTGGGCGGGCGGCATCCCGCTGCTTTCGGTCAAGGGCTACGGAGTTTACAGCGCGTTCGGATCGGCGGCGAACGTCACCAACTATCAGGAGGCGTATCGCGGACTCGGCCTCATCGGCACCTACGAGACCACGCAGGACATCATCATCCCCACGAATGTCGCCGGATCCAGTTCTCTGGACGTCCCGGTCCAGTTCGGCTTCACCGAAGGCGGCGCGCTCGGCGTCTCCGTCCTTATGCGGTTCACGGCCACGCTGACCGTCTTCGACAAGAACGGCGCCCAGGTCGGCACTTCTGATGCAGCTGAGCTTCAGACCCCGATCGGGCTCAACCTCCTCTGACGCGTCAGCAACGTCACTCTGGCGAGGGGTGGGGACCGAACTGTTCCCGCCCCTCGTCTGTTGCGTACGTCCCGACTTCCCCCCGATAGATTCAAGGAATGAACGACTCTCCCGCCTCCGCACCCCAGCCCTGGTGGCGGCGGATGGTCGGAAGCGCGTGGTTCCACCTCGTGGCGGCGTTCGTCGTCTTCGGCCTGATCCTCACCTTCATCGCGAAGCCGTACTGGGTGCCGACCTCGTCGATGGAGAACACTCTCAAGCCCGGCGATCGCATTCTCGTCAACCGACTCGCGTACGTCGGCGCGGCGCCGGGCTACGGCGACGTCGTCGTCTTCGATGCGGACTCCGCCTGGGAAGCAGCCCCGGCAGGCCCGACCGATCCGCTCCGGACGGTGCTGCGCTGGCTCGGGGAAGTCAGCGGCTTCGGCCCCTCAAGCGCGCACACGCTCGTCAAGCGCGTCATCGGCACCCCTGGGCAGACCGTGGCGTGCTGCGACCAGGACGGCGCGGTCGAGGTCGACGGCGAACCGCTCGACGAGCCGTACATCACCAACGACTACCCGTTCATCGCCGGGGAGCTCGACTGCGCCTCCACGCCGCGCTCAGCGCGCTGCTTCGACGAGGTGACCGTTCCCGAGGGCAGCTACCTCGTGCTCGGCGACAACCGCGCGAACTCCGCCGACTCGGCCGTGTTCTGCCGCCATGCCGACGCCACCGCAGACTGCTGGCGCTGGGCCACCCACGACGGGGTCGTGGGAAAGGCGGCCGTCATCCTGTGGCCCATCGGCCGCTGGTCGGGCTTGTGAACAGCTACGGCGCGGTCGCGGCGATCCAGCCGGACTCGCGCAGCTGATCCAGGAACGCCACGACGTCGGGGGCGACGACCCCGGCATCCGCACCGGCCTCCTCCGCCACGCGCGCGACGATCTCGTCGACCGTGCCGGGGTTGTCGGCGATCGTGAACCAGATCAGCGCCGCCGACTCCTCCAGCGCCTTCGGCGCGCAGGCGTCGTCCTCGAGGTCAAGCACCACCGCGCGGTGGCCGCTGTCGACCCACGCGACCGAGTCCGAGATGCGCCACGCGGGCGGATCCGCAAAGGCGAGCACACCCGCCTCGACGAGCTCATCGAGCGCCAGCGTCACCGCCGCGGTCGGGTCACCCTCGGGCTCCCCGTGCACCGCGACCGCGGCATCCGTCAGCTGCTCGAGCGTCGCACCGCCGGCCGTGCTCCACAGCACCGGGGCCACCCCCGCGAGAACACGGACCGTTCCTTGCCCCGTCTCATCGACGTGCAGCAGCGCCAGACGCTCGTCGCCGACGGCCTCGATCGCGTCGGCGGCGTCGGCGCGCACATAGACGGGTGTGTCGAGCGTCGATGGTGCCATCGTCACGCGAGTCGCGGTGCGGTACTCCGCCACCTCGCCACCCTCGGCGAGCGACGGCAGCACCTCGACGAGCGAGGATGCCTCGCGATAGATCACACGTCGGATGCCGCCCACCGCCGCCACGTGATCGGCGATGGTCTGCAGCGGGGCGTCGAGCGCGGTGAGGTAGCTCGTCTGCGCCACCAACTCGGTCAGCGCATCGCAGAGCTCGACGTCCTCGACGACAGCTTCCTCCCCCGCGTCGGGACGGCGATCGAGCAGCACGATTCCCGCGAGGTTCAGCGGCGCATCAGGCAACGGGCGAAGGCCCAGATCACCGGGCGCGCGCTGCGCCTTGGGCGCACCAGGCTCCTCGCCCTCGATGACTGACAGAGGTTTGCGGTACGGCAGCGCCGAGCCGTCTCGCGCGACTGCGACGGTCTCGTCCGACACGTATCCGAAGGTGGCGCCGAGCGTGCGGGCGGCGGTGGTCTTGCCGCGCCCCGACGGACCGATCAGCGCGACGACACGGCCGTCGTCGAG
>Ga0182741_1001937_pt1 | contig 25219 bp, 21 predicted proteins | sample eDN5th37CBELigOP_FD_128874 | JGI IMG/M metagenome (GOLD analysis project Ga0182741, IMG submission 128874) | Enriched Organic Plus compost microbial communities from Emeryville, California, USA - eDNA 5th pass 37_C BE-Lig OP (version 2) (version 2) ... | reverse complement strand
GCCGAGCCGCTCGGTGATCTCGCGGTAGAGGCGCCGCTTGGCGTCCACGCTGCGCCCGGCGAAGCAGTCGACGATCACGAGGGTGTAGAGCTCGGGCGATGTCAGGGTCGGCGGCACCGCGAAGCGTTCGGGTTCGTGAACCACGAGCCGGATGTGCTTGTCGGCCTCCGGAATCCGGAAGGCGGCGACGAGCGCATCGTGGACGGCGTCGATCATGCCGGTCTCGACCTCGCGGTCGTGGCGGGTGCGAACCTCGATGAGCGTGCTGGGCATCCGACACTTCTACCCGTCGGAGAACCCCTGTGCAACCTCGTGGGGCAGGTCGTCACCGATCCGCCGCGCCGGTCCCCAATCGGTCGTCGTCGCGGATCGGGAGCGCACGTAGTTCGGCAATGCGTTCATCAGCCGTGCCTGCCGTGCCTCGACCGCTCTGATCGAGTGTTCCGCAGCGGGCCAGTGCTGGGCGAGCAGTTCGTAGGCCACACGGCCGAAGAACATGCCGTCGATGCCGGCGAGGACGTCGGCCATGTGATCGTCGAGGTCGTCGTCCGCGACATCGATCCAGTCGAGTTCTCCGTTCGGTCCCGCAGTGAAACCGTCGAAGGTCGTCATGACCGACAGGAGGACCTTGCGCATGGTGGCAGCCTTTCGTCCGGGTCTCGACAAGGCGGACCCGGAACGAACGGAGAATTCATCGGTGTGCGGGCACGAATGTCGTCCGACGATCGGCGGCCCCAGCAGGCATGCCGGCGATTCTCCGGTGTCGCCGCAGGTTGCCCACGCACACCCGGCCCACGAGCGCGGGATGCATCAGATGTCCGGGCGGATCCATCAGGCTGCTGACCCGAAGGAAACGGTCGACGACCACGGGATCGTTCTCGGCCGCGGCCAGGACCCGCGCCACGTACGCGTTGCCGAGTCGCGTCTGCACGCTGCGGGGTCCTTCGACTTCGGGCAGCGCGAGGTCGGAGCCGATCGCGAACTGCCACGCAGCACCGATCGGTTTCTTCGCGGCCCGGAAGAACCTGCGGGACAGGTCGTCCTCGCCGAGGGGTTCGGCGGTCCGGAGCGCGGCCACCACGTGGTCGGGTGCGTACGCCTCCACGGCGAAGATCATGCCGGTCAGGCTCGGTGGCGGTTCGCGTCCGGGCCATCGCAGCGACCGTGAACAGCCACATATCGTTCTTGTAGCCGAACAGCGCCATGCCCGCCGGACGTCCCGACACAACACCGATCAACACCATCTTCTCCATCGGTGTGCCCGGCGCAAGTCGTAGCAGCCGGCTGCGGTACACGACGTGGACGACGACGTGCTCTTCGACCGGTCGTCGGTAGCCGAGTTTCTCGAGACCCGCCGGGGTGCGGGCGCCCCGTCCCATCGCGTCGACCACCAGATCCGCCGTCATGATCCGAACACCGTCGCGGCTGCCCACCTGGACCCCGGTGATTCGGCGGCGATCCGGTGTCGCCGTCAGGCCCCCGGCGTGGTGGCCGTCGAGAAGCGTGATGTTCGGGATCGCGCGCACGCGTCGCCGGACATGATGTTCGAGCAGTGGCCGACTCGGCACGTAGGTGGCTCGGCGGTCGCGGAAGCGACGGTTCTCTGCACCGGACGGGAGGACGTCGCGTTCGACGACCGTCACCGCGTCGTAGACTCTGCCGGCGCACGGGCCGCGAGCAGACCACCGACGCTCGCGCCCAGAACGATTGCATGGTCCCCGATCTTGTCCATCTCGTCATCTCCGTCGTCCGGTCGACTGTCGCACTCCGTGCCTGTACACGAAGTCTGTGGTGGCGATCGCCGAGGGTCGCGAGTAGCGCACTACTCGATTCGGAATCCGGTTGACCGGCCGCGGCGGCACTGCTTCGATCGGTGCCATGAGCGACCGCACGCGCCTGACCCGCAAACCCGAACGCGGCACCGACGATCCGGCGGTGCTGCACCGGCTTCTCGACGAGGCCCGCATCGCGCACGTGGGTTTCGTCCGCGAAGGATCGCCTGTGGTGCTGCCGATGGCGATGGGCCGCGACGGGGACCGGTTACTGCTGCACGGCTCGACCGGCGCCGGCATGTTTCTCGACGCGCGGTCCGGGATCGAGGTGTCGGTCGCGGTGACGCATCTCGACGGGCTCGTCTTCGCCCGGTCGGCCTTCGACCACAGCATGAACTACCGCAGTGCGGTGTTGTTCGGTGTGGCCACACCGGTCGCGCCGGGCGAGAAGGAACACGCATTGAAGGTGGTGACGGAGCATCTGATTCCCGGTCGGTGGGACGAGGTCCGGTCGCCGACACCGAAGGAACTGGCCGCCACCACGGTCCTGGAAGTGCCGCTCACCGAGGTGAGCGTAAAGGTCCGGGCGGCCGGACCGGGAGAGGACGCCGGGGACGGTGAAGACCACTCCGTGTGGGCGGGAGTGGTGCCGTTGCGGACCGTCGCCGACGATCCGATCCCGTCACCGATCACCGGGTCCTCGACCGCGTTGCCACGCTCCGTGCGCGCATTTCTGTGACATCGAACGGGCTGTCCGTTGTGACATCGAAGGGGCTTTCCGTCGTGTCCGCCCCCGAATCCGACATCGGTGATGAAAGGATGCCCGCGTCGAAGGAACAGATCGGAGTCGCCGCGAGTGCCATCAACGTCCGTGTCCGTGAAAGCCGCACGCAAGCGGCTCGGTGAGCTGGTCCGGGAGGTCAACGACGAGACCGTCGCCGTCGAGATCGTCGGCAAACGCGGCACAGGCGTCCTGATCTCCAAGGACCGCTATGCGGCGCTGCAGGAGGCAACCTTCCTGCTCCGCTCCCCCGAACTAATGGACAGCCTGCGCCGGGAGATGCAACGTTCGCTCGAGGCCGCCGCGTCGACGGGCCGGCGGCAGCCGCCGGCTGCTCGCCGGCGCGCGAAGAACAAGAAGAAGCGCAAGAAACGGCGTCGCGCCCGTTGACCGTCTCCATCCCGTACATCTGCACACCGCCGCCGAGCACTGCGGCCGGGCGGTGCAGATGCCGGAAGTCTCGCCGCGAGGCGGTGAAAGCGGTCGTCCAGCTCGCCGATCCCGCGGCCGCCTCCGACGCGAACTCGCCACCTGCAAGTGCCCGACCGGAGTCGAGTTCGTGCGTAACCGGCCGCGCGATCCGACCCGCACCCGACTGGTCCAGAATCGACCGAGACCGGTGTTGTTCGCGAAATCCGTTGGGAACTCGCGAACAACACCGGTCTCGATTCGTCAGTATCGGGCGGTCAGGTGCCGCAGAAGGTCCGGAAGGACTCGGCGAACGAACGCGGTGCGGGCGAGACATATTCGTTCCACTCGGCACGCGCCTCGAAGGGATGTGTGACGACCTCGAGCAGCCTCGCGAACGGTTCGAGGTCGCCGCCGGTCGCTGCCTTCAGCGCGGCGTCGACCTGATGATTGCGCGGGATGTACAGCGGGTTGACGCGGTCCATCGCCTCCGCCCTCTCCCCTGCTGCCCGGTCGTCCCGCTCGGCCGCGGCGTGCCAGCGTTCGAGCCACGGCGCCGAGCGCTCACGCGGCACGAGTCCGTCGAGGGGTGCCGGATTGCCGCGCAGTTCGTCGGCGAGGGCACGGAAGGTCACCGTCCAGTCGGCGCGGTGCTCTTCCAGCAGCGTCAGCAGATCGTCGACCAGTTCCTGATCGAGAGAGTCCTCCGGGAGACCGAGTTTGGCGGCCAGACCGGACCGGTAGTGACCCTCGTAGCGGGTGTCGAAACTGTCCAGAACAGCGGTGACCGCGGCGATCGCCGCATCCGGAGTCGAATCGACGAGTCTGAGCAGGGTTTCGGCGAAACGCGCCAGATTCCATTTCAGGACGGCGGGCTGGTTGCCGAACGCATAGCGCCCGCTGTGGTCGATGGAACTGAACACCGCCGCCGGATCGAAGGCGTCGACGAAGGCGCACGGACCATAGTCGATGGTCTGCCCCGAGATGGTGGTGTTGTCGGTGTTCATCACCCCGTGGACGAAACCGACGAGCATCCACTGCGCCACCAGCGACGCCTGTGCCTCGACCACGGCGGTGAACAGTCCCAGGTAGCGGTTGTTCTCACCGGTCTCCGGCAGGTCGAGCAGATCCGGATAGTGCCTGGCGATCGCGTGGTCGGCGAGCGCGCGCACGACCTCGCCCTGCCGCGCCGCGAACTCGAAGGTCCCCACCCGCAGATGGCTGGCCGCGACACGGGCCAGCACCGCGCCGGGCTCGGCGCCCTCGCGGTGGACCGGCCGACCGGTCGCCACGACCGACAATGAACGGGTGGTCGGAATGCCGAGGGCGTGCATGGCCTCGCTCACCAGATACTCGCGCAGCATCGGCCCGACGACCGCGAAGCCGTCCCCACCCCGGGAGAAGGGAGTGGGACCCGAACCCTTGAGATGCAGATCGACGCGGCCACCGTCCGCGTCGACGAGTTCACCGAGCAACAACGCCCGACCGTCGCCGAGCAGCGGAGCGTATCCGCCGAACTGATGTCCGGCATAGGCCATCGCGACCGGCTTCGCGCCCGCCGGTACCTCCGCGCCGGCCAGGGCGGCGACGCCGTCGGCGCTGCGCAACGCCGCCACGTCCAGTCCCAGCGACACCGCGAGGTCCTCGTTGAGCGCGAGCAGTTCCGGGTCGGGGGCCTCGGCGCCCTGCCACGGCACCGACAATCCGCTCAATTCGTCGGCGAAGGAACTGCCGAGACCGGATATCGTGGTGTTCGTGCCGACGGGGAAATCCGGAATCGCAGTCATCCTTCGAGGGTAACCGTGTGACACCGACGCACGCTGCGGGCGAGGGAAACGCCGGTGGAGCCCGGTCACCGGCGGCGCATCATTCCGCCCCGGACCGGGTATCCGCCCCCGTGCACACCGACCCGGACGATCCTCGCCGTCCCATCCGGCGGATCCAGGTCCGCGACGTCGCCGAGCACCTCCGCGATGTCCTGCGATCCGGACCAGCGGACCGGCACGACCATGTGATCACCGGCATCAGCGACGATTCCCGGACGGTGCGCCCCGGCGATCTGTACGTAGCGCTACCCGGACACCACGCCCACGGCCTGGACTTCCAAGCCGAAGCCGCCGCCCATGGCGCGGTCGCGGTGCTCAGCGACCGGCCGTCGCGCCTGCTGCCCGCCTTCGTGGTCGATCGACCGCGCGACGTGGTCGGCCCGTTGGCGTCGTGGATCCTCGGGCATCCCTCCCACGACCTGCAGGTCCACGGCATCACCGGCACCAACGGCAAGACGAGCGCGACCTATCTCCTCGACACCGCACTCGCGGCCACCGGCGTGGTGACCGGCATGATCGGCGGGGTCGTCGTGCGCGGTCCGGCCGGCACACGACCCGCGACCCGCACCACCCCCGAGGCCGCGGTCGTGCACCGCACCCTTGCCGAGTTCCGTGACCAGGGCGTGCAGGCGGTGACGCTCGAGGTGTCCTCGCACGGCATCAGTCAGGGCCGCGTCGACGGTGTGCGGTTCCGTACCGTCGCCTTCACCAATCTCGGGCCCGACCACCTCGACTTCCACCACACGATGGAGCAGTACTTCGCCGCCAAGGCGGCACTGTTCACCGCCGACCGCACGCAGACGGCCGTGGTGAACATCGACGACGAGTACGGGCGACGTCTGGCGGCCTCCGTCGACGTGCCGCTGTGGACGCACTCGACCTGCGATGCCCGCGCCGACGTGTACGCGGACTCGATCCGGTGCGATCTCCACGGCACCTGCTTCACCGTGCACACGCCGGCCGGGAGTGCGCCGGTGCGACTGTCGCTGCTCGGACCACACCAGGTGGCCAATGCGCTGACGGCGCTCACCTCGGTGGCCGCCGTCGACGGCGACGTCCTGCAGGCCGCGGCGGGTCTGGAGACCCTCGCGGGTGTGCCCGGCCGGCTCGAACGCGTCGACGCCGGTGAGGGTGTTCTCGCGCTCGTGGACTACATGCACAACACGTCCGGGCAACGCGAACTGTTGCCCTTCCTCCGGTCGCTCGCCCCCGAGCGGCGACTGGTCCTCGTGATCAGCGCGACCGGAGAACGCGATCCCGGCAAGCGATTTCCGCTCGGGCACACCGCCGCGACCTACGCCGACGTGGTGGTCGTGACCGACGACAGTCCCCTCTCGGAGGACCCGCGGGTGCTCAGGGATGCGGTCGCCGAAGGTGCCTTCGCAGCGCGCAGTGCCCGCGTCGTCGTCGAGGCCGACCGACGTCGCGCGTTCGACATCGCCGTCGCCCACACCGGCCCCGGAGACGTCGTCGTCGTGGCCGGACGCGGATGCGAGCCACGCCTGGTCTCCGGGGACACGGTGCAGGTGTTCGACGACCGGGACGAACTGCGGCGCGCACTGCACCGTGCGCAACACCGGTCCGTCTCGCGCGTCCCCGCCCCTGAGTGATCCGCTCGGTGACCACGGTTGCAGCCACATGTAGCCGCCGGTATCCCGACTGGGATCACCCGGCAATGGCGGCCCGCAACTCTTCCGCCAGGTCGGGAGTGGACGCGACGATCCCGCTCCACCGTTTCGTCAGGTCCGTATTGAACTCGACGGGCCGATCGTAGGCGTCGATCACCGCACCACCGGACGCCTCGACGAGAACCACGGCCGCGGCGATGTCCATGAGGCGATGCGTGTCGCTGCCGGCGTCGACGAAGGCATCCGACGCACCCGTCGCCACGAACACCGATTCCAGGGTGCTGCAGCTGAGGATGCGGATGCGGGTCGCGGCCAATGCGACCCGCCACCAGGCGTCGCGGTTGCGTTCGTGCGGACGCAGCATCGACACCGCCGCCCTGTCGAGCGACGTGCAGCCGCTCGTCCGGTACTCCGATGCCGTGCGCGACGCCCACCATCGTTCGTCGGTGTGCAGCCACGACGTCATCGCCTCGGTGAACTCCCCGTCGACGACGACCGCTGCACTGAAGCAGGCCAGCGGGATGCCTGCTGCGGCATTCGCGGATCCGTCCACGGGGTCGACGACCAGCGTGATCGCCGAACCCACGTCGACGAAGCCGCGCTCCTCCGACAGGATGTTCGCGCCCGCAGCGGTGGCGGCACCGATGATCGCGTCCTCCACCAGCACGTCGACGAACATGGTGTCGGTGCCGTCGGCACCCACCATGGCCACCGAACGAAGCTTCTCCCGCGAGTAGGTACGCACCGCGTCGCGGTAGGCAGCGGTTGCGGCGTCGGCGGTGGCGGTGAGGATGCCGGTGGCAGCGGTCCGGGCCGCTTCGATAATGGTCACGTGAAACTCCGGGTCGTAGTTGTGGTGGTTACGAAATGGCGCGGCGCACCCATATCGCGAGCCCTTCGACCGCCATGACGACCACGAAGATCATCACGACGACCATGGTCACGACGTCGAACTGCATCACCCGCGCGGCATTCATGAGATAGAAGCCGATACCGCCCGCGCCGACGACGCCGAGAAGCGTTGCGGCGCGGATGTTGCTGTCGAGCTGATAGAAGATGTGTGCGACGATCGCGGGGCCCGACTGGCGGACGGTCGCACCGATGAGCACCTGCATCCGGGTGGCGCCACCGGCCAGTACCGCCTGCTGAACGCGCACGTCGGTTTCCTCCACCGAGTCGGCGATCAGTTTGGACAGCAGTCCGATGGCACCGACGGACAAGGCGATCGCGCCGGCGGTGGCACCGAGACCGGTGACGACGATGACGATGATCGCGAAGATCAGGTCGGGGATGCCGCGGACCGCGACGATGAAGATACGGAAGCCTTTGGCGATGCCCGGCGTCGGTGCGACGTTGCGGGCGGCGAGCAGGCCGACGGGGACCGCGACCACCAGACCGATGAACGTTGCGGCCAGAGCGATCTGGACGGTGACGAGCAGCTGCTCCCACAGTTCCGACCCGATGCCGCCGGTACCGGGCGGGAAGAACAGCGACAGGGTGTTGAACATGGAGCCGAAACCGTCGGCCATGCGCGACAGGTCGATCTGCGCACCCCACGTCGCAAACACGAGCGCGAGTGCGAAGAGCACCACGTAGATCGTGCGGCGGATACGTTCGCCGGTCCACGGCGGGCTGACCCGGTAGTTTCCGTCGGCGGTGCGGGCGGCGGCCGTGCGTGCCCGGGCCTCGGAAGTGGCTGCGGCGCCGCGGTCGAGCCAGCCGTTCTGCGCGGTGGCGACCTTCTCGCGCATCCGCGTCCAGATGGTGCGGTGTGCCGGTGCCTGATCGCCGAGCACCATCTTCCGCAGCGCTCCGGAGATGAGTTCGACGACGATGCACAGTGCGACGACGAACAGCGCCAGCGCCATGCCGCGCTGATAGTTCATGGTGCGCAACGCACCCGACAGTTCGAGGCCGATGCCGCTGACGCCGACGTATCCGAGGATGACCGACGCGCGCAGGTTGATGTCGAAACGGTGCAGGGCGGTGGCGACGAAGGCCGGCATGGCCTGCGGGAACACTCCGCCCACGATCTGCTGCCACCATGACGCACCGGCCGCACGCAGTGCATCGCGGGGTCCGGGGTCGGTGTCCTCGATCGCATCCGCATAGAGCTTGCCGACCATGCCGATCGAGTGCAGGCCGAGCGCGAGAATGCCGGCGACCGCTCCGAGTCCGAACAACCGCAGGAACAGGATCGCCAGCACGAGTTCGGGAATGGTGCGGGTGACGACGATGATCGCACGGGCACCCCAGCGCAGCGCCGTGCCGGGGGTGGTGTTGTGGGCCGCAGCGAGGGCCACGAACATGCTGAGTATCACCGACAGCACCGTCGCGAGGAGCACGATGCCGAGGGTCTGTGCCGTCATCGTGACGAGTTCGCCGATCGGCGGGAAGTCGAGCGGGAAGATGCGCCCGACGAAACTCACCGCATTGTCGGCACTGTCGATGATCGTGGCCACATTGATCTTCAGGTCCGCCACCGCCCACAGGGACGCGGCGAACAGGCCGAACAGGATGACGTTCACGCTCACCGTCTGCCACGTCGGGCGTGGCAGCGTCGAGCGCGGTGGGTTGGTCAGAAGAGTCATGGAGGCGCTACACCGGCTGTCCGACGGAGACCGGTTCGACGGCCGAGTAGATCGACATCGTCTCGTTCTTGTCGATCTGCGAGACCGGCTTGTCGAGAACCAGTGAGCCGCCGCGCAATCCGACGAGTCGATGTCCCCACGACAACGCGAGGTCGACCTGGTGCAGACTGCACACCACGGTCAGCGAATCCTCCGACGCGATGCGGGAGATCAAGGCCATCACCTGAGCCGAGGATTCCGGATCGAGGGAGGCGACCGGTTCGTCGGCGAGCAGGATGCGCGGCTTCTGGATGAGTGCGCGGGCCACGGCGACTCGCTGCTGCTGGCCCCCGGAGAGGGTGTCGGCGCGCTGGAACGGACGGTCGGCGAGGCCCACACGGTCGAGTTGTTCCATCGCGGCGAGCCGCACCGACTTCGGATAGCTCATCAGCCCGAAGCGCGGGCCGCGCAGCGACCCGAGGGCGCCGGTGCACACGTTCTCGAGCACCGTCATGCTCCCGACGAGATGGAACTGCTGGAAGACGAAACCGACCTTGCGGCGCAACGCCCGAAGTTCTCGTCCGCGGGCGGTGCCGACGTCCTGGCCGAGAACCTGCACCGTGCCCGAGGTGGGCAGGTGCAGGCCGTCGAGCAGACGCAGCAGGGTGGATTTTCCGGAGCCCGACAGGCCCAGGAGCGCGACAACTTCACCCGGGTACACCTCGAGCGACACGTCGTCGAGCGCCCGCAGATCGGGACCGAACTGCTTCGTGACGCCGCTGAGCGAGATGGTGGGCCGGAGGATCTTGTCGATGGATGCGCCGAGGCGCGAATGATCGGAGTCGGTCATGTCGGGCTCCAAGAGGGTCGGGGTTCGTGGGGTCAGCTCGCGCAGGACGGCGACTGGGTGATCTCGCAGACTTTGCGGACGCCGTCGTAGACGTCGTCGGTCACCGGGATGTATCCGTACTCGGCGCTCTCCGGCAGTTCGCACTCCTCCGCGGTGCTGCAGTAGCCGGCCTCGACGAGCGCCGGACGGTTGAGCTTGTTCTGGAAGATGTCGCTGAGCTGGTCGACGAGGTCCTGCGGCAGAGTGCTCAGCACCGCGGTCGGGCTGGACGCGATGGTCTCGGATTCCCAGACGACGTCGAGGTCACCTTCGGCGAGATCGCCCTTCTTCACGAGGGTCTCGGTGACCATCGTGTCGAACGCGAAGCCCGCGTCGCACTGGCCGCTCTTCACGGCGAGCGCCGACGCGTCGTGACCGCCGGCGAAGACCGGGGTGACGTCGTTCTCCGGGTCGATTCCGGCCTCGATGAGACCGGCCGAGGGATACAGGTAGCCGGATGTGGAGGTGGGGTCGACGAAGCACACCGTCTTGCCACGGAAATCTTCGAGCGAGCGGATGTCGGAACCGGCAGGCACGATCGCGTACGACTGGTAGCCGGGCTTCTCGTCGGGGGCATCGGCGAAGCTCGCGAGAGGCTGCACGGGCACACCGCTGTCCCGTGCCGTGACGTAGGAGAACGGGCCGTAGTGGCCGATGTGCACCTTTCCTGCGCGCTGCGCCTCGATGACAGCGGCGTAGTCGGTGGCATTCTGGAATTCGGTCTTCAGGCCGGTCTCGTCCTCGATGACCTTCTGCACCAGCGCGAACTGCTGCTGGAGACTGGAGCTCTCCTCGCTGGGGATGGCGGCGATCACCAGGGTGTCGGGGGCGCCGTCACCGGCGGACGTGCCGCCGGCGGAGTTGTCCTCGTCGGCGCTCGACCCGCAGGCGGAGAGGGCGAGCGCCGCGGCGGCGGCCACGGCGGCAGCCGTCAGGGAACGTGATGAACGAATACGCATGGGAAGAACTCCTTGTCGGGGCGTCGCGTTCAGACTGTCTGCATGGTGTATCCGGGTATCGAACTGGAGATGAACCGTTCATCTCGCCCGAGCGACGATCCGTACGCCTTGTGCGATAATTCGGATCACACCGCGCGCAGCACGGCGCGGGTGACGGGATGCCCGTGCTCGACGGCGACGAGCACCAGATCAGCGCGCTGACCTGCGTCGAGAGCCCCTCGGTCGGCGAGCCCCACGGCCGTGGCAGGGCCACTGGTGACCAGCGCGACGGCGGCCGGAAGGCCCATCCCCCGCTCGGCGAGGACGAACGCTGCACCCAGCAGCGACGACGGAAGGTAATCCGACGCCAGCGCGGTCACCAGTCCCAGGTCGGCCAGCTCACCGGCGGACACGTTGCCGGAATGCGACTTCCCGCGCAGCACGTTCGGTCCGCCCATGACCACCGACATCCCGCGATCCCGCGCCTCTCGTGCCGCCTCCACCGTCGTGGGGAACTCGGCGACGTTGCCGCCGCGCGCAGCGAGGTCGGCGATCTCCACGGCCGACTCGGGGTCGTGCCCGAAGATGCGGACGAGCCCGGTACGGGACTGCTCGGCGAGCCAGCCCATCGTCGTGTCGCGGATGCCGGCGTTGGCTTCGCGTTCGGCTGCCAGTTCGTCGACGTAGGCGCGGGCGGCCTCCGCGGAGATGCCGCGAACACCTGCGATGTGATTCTCGTAGTAGGCGCGGTCCGCGTACTGCCCGATGCCGGGGGTGTGGTCCTCGTGCGAGATCACCGCGGGCGTTTCGGTGGTGACCGCACCGGTGGCGACGAGCCGCTCGAATTCGGCACGCATGGCCTCGAACCCGGCCTCCGACCGGACGTCCAGGCGGTGCAGTACCCGGTGGTCGACGAGCCCGCAGTCGGTCTCGCGCAGCGACCACTGCTCGATGGACTCGCACATGCGTTGCGCGACGTGCACGCTGCGGCCCGACGTCGCGGTGGCCCGGTCGGAGAACGACGCGCCGTGGAAGACCGTGGTCACGCCGGCGGCGCGAACCTTGCCCTCGAACGACATGAGCGCGAACGACCAGGGCAGTTCGACGCCGGGTCGCGGCATCCGTTCCTTCTCGAGGCCGTCGGAGTGCACGTCGACGAGCCCGGGCAGGCACAGCAGTCCCCCGCCGTCGACGTCGGCGCGGACACCGGGCACCGACGGGCCGACTTCGGCGATACGACCGTCGCGCACCACGATGCGGGCGTCGTCGAGGACCCGGTCGGGCAGCACGGCCCGCACGTGCCCGATCACGTAGTTCTGCGGTGCGCGCTGCAACGTCCAGGGCAGCGCGTCGGTGGTCTCGGGGGCGAGTTCGATTCCGGTCATGCTGCGTGTGCTCCCAATACGTCGGCGGGGGGACCGATTTCGGCGATGTCACCGTCCGCGAACCGGACGACACGGGTGGCAAGGCGGTGCATGGCGTCGAGGTCGTGGAAGACCGCGAGAACGGCGACGCCGGAGGCGGACAGCGAGGCGATCAGCTCCAGGGCGCGCTCCCGGTTGACGGGGTCGAGCGCCGAGACCGGTTCGTCGAGCAGCAGCAGGCGCGGCGGGTGCACGGTGCCCGCGGCGATGTTCACACGCTGACGTTCACCGCCCGACAGGACGCTGCAGTCGACGTCCCACAGTGCCTCGTCGAGGGCCAGGCGCTTCAGCGACTCCGCGGCGGCGTCGCGGGCCTCGGTGCGGCTCATCCCGCGGCGACGAGCGGCGGATGCCACCACCTCGAGCGGTGCGGTGCGCGGCGGCGCCGACAGGAACTGGGAGACGTAACCGAGTTCGCGGCCGCGGAGGCGGGCCATCTCCCGGTCGGGCAGGTCGGTGAGTTCGACCGGGCCGTCGTCGGTGTGCAGCACGACGGACCCGGAGTCGGGCAGGTAGCTGCGGTGCACGCAGCGCAGGAAGCTGGACTTTCCTGCACCGGACGGCCCGGCGAGCGCCACGTGCTCGCCGGCGGCCACGTCGAGGTCGACGCCGTGCAGCGACGTCACCTTCCGTCCGTCGATGGTGTGGAGGGTGAACGACTTTCGCAGGTCGCGCACGGTCAGAACAGGTGTGGTCTGCATGGTCATCTCCGGGCGGCGGCGACGAGCCGCTGAGTGTAGGGGTGGTGGGGGTCCTGGAACAGCTGGTCGGTGAGGCCGGTTTCGACGGCGCGTCCCACGTTCATCACCAGCGTGCGGTCGGTGAGCGCTTCGATGACCGCGAAGTCGTGGCTGACCACCACGGCTGCGGTGTCGCGTTCGGCGAGCAGGTTGCGCAGCAGGTCGAGCACACCCGCGGCGACGGACGCGTCGAGACCGGTGGTGGGCTCGTCGAGCAGCAGCACCCGCGGATCGGTGGCGAGGGCCTTGGCGATCTGCACGCGCTGGCGCATACCGCCGGAGAAGGTGTGGACCGGATCGTCCATGCGGTCGAGGGGAACTTCGACCTTCTCGAGCAGATAGGCGGCGCGGTCGCGGATCTCGTAGTAGTTGCGCCAGCCCGCCGCGGTGAGCCGCTCGGCGATGTTGCCACCGGCCGACACCGTCATGGTGAGTCCGTCGGCGGGGTTCTGGTGGACCAGCCCCAGGGTGTCGATCCGCAGAGCACGACGCTCGGTGTCGTCGAGGGTGAACACGTCGGTGCGGCCCTCGTCGAGCGTGGTCAGGAACATCGAACCGGCCGTGGCCTTCTCGTCGCCGATGAGGCAGCGCAGCACGGTCGACTTGCCGGATCCGGATTCGCCGATGATGCCGAGTGCCTCACCGGGTGCGACGTCGAAGCTGACGTCCCATGCCGCGACGACCGCTCCGGTACGGGGACTGATGGCCGTGCCGGCCTCGGGTCCGGTGCCGGGAACTGCGTCGGCGCCACCGGGGCCGTGCACCTTGCCGACTCCGCGGACGGCGAGCGTCCAGCCTTCGGCATGGGCCGGGACGGGCCGGTCGACGAGTTCCTTCGGGTCGCGGTGATCGGCGGCAGCGGCGACGCGGACGCGACGCTGCGGATCGGGCAGGTACTGCAGCGGGGCGTTGTTCGCGTGCCGGTCGAGGTCGACGTCGGCGTCGGTGACGCGGGTGCACCACTCGACGTCACTGCACATCATGCGGCCGGGGGCGGCCTCGACGAGGAAGGTGTCGGTGGAACCGCACCGCTCGCACTGCTGATCCTTCGAACCCTCCACCTCGAAAGGCACGTCGTCGAACGTCAGCGGGCGCACGTCGGTGTACGGGGGGACGGCGAAGATGCGCTTCTCACGACCCGCACCCAGCAGCGTCAGGAACGGCGAGTCGTGAAGCTGCGGCACGTCCCAGCGCGGGATGGGCGAGGTGATCATCACGTAGCGGCCGTTGACGAGCACCGGGTAGCCGGTGGTCTTGGTGATGACGCCGTTGCGGACGAGGTCCTCGTAGAGGCTCACCCACATCATCGAGTAGTCGGCCTCGGCGTGCATGCGCGCGCACTCGGTGACGGACTTCTGCACGGCGCGAAGAGGTTCGGAGTTGGGGACCTGCAGGACGAGGATCTGGTCCTCCCCCATCGGTTCCTCGGGGATCCGGTGCCGCGACTGGATGATCGTCGCCTCGCGGGTGTCCTTGGTGCTCGCGCACTTCTCGCTGTCCTCGATGAGGCGGCGCAGGTTGGTGGCGTTGACGCCGTCGTCGTCACCCTGGTCGATGACCTTGACGACGTCGTCGGCGGTCACCAGACCGAGCGTGACCTGCAGGCCACCGGAACCCCAGCCACGTGCCACCGGCATCTCGCGGGACCCGAACGGCGTGAGATAACCGGGCACGCAGACCGCGGTGAGGGATGCGCGGCGGATCTCGCGCTTGGAACCTTCGTCGAGGATGCCGCGGCCGGGGGTGGCGGCGTCGATCGCGTCGAGGGTGTGTGTCAGGCGGCACGGCGCAGCGCCGGGAGCGTGTGTCGTGAGGGTGTCGGTCATCAGCAGATGCCTCCGAGAGGTTCGGCAGTGCGGGCCGGAGCGTCGTCCTCGCCGGCCTGGACTGCGAGTTTGCGGTCGATCATCGATCGGAAGGTGACGTAGTGCGGAAGCTTGAGGTGCTCGAGGAAGCCGCAGGAGTCGAGGCCGTCCGTGGTGAGCAGCAGGGTCTGTTCGAGGCCGGTGCTGTCACCGAAGCGACGGCACGCGATGTCGAGGTTGGCCATGGCGATGGCCTTGCGTTCGTTGTGCCCGAAGCACAGGCCGTAGCCGACGTCGAAGCGGCCGCGGTCCTCGTCGGGACCGTTGAGGTCCTCGATCGCTTCGCACTCGCTGGCGCGGATCTCGCCCATGACGAAGGGATTACCGGTGTGCGGGTGCCGGATCCGGACCGGGATACGCCCGTGCCGGACCTCGCCGAGGGTCGTTTCGTGGATGTTCCCGTCGGTGCCACGGACCGAGCGGTACCAGGTGCCCACGAGCGCACCGGTCTCGGCTCGCGCCATCGAGGCGAGCACCGCCGAGCGCGGCGCCGGGGGAACCGGCAGGTGACGGGAGATGTCGAACGGTTCCGGGTCGGAGTCGTCCTTGGGACGGCTGTCGACCATCAGGTTCATGTCGCGCAGCAGGTCGGAGAAGCGGCGCGGGTGCCGTTCGGCCTCGGTGCGTTCGACGGACGGATCGGCCTCGGACGGCACCGTCACGATGTTCGTGCCCTCACGCACCAGCATGCGTCCGGTGTAGTCGCTTGTGCGGCCCAGCAATTGGGGGCCGTCCGGGGTCCGCCACGCCGGCACGATGCGGCGCAGCACCGTCATCTCGTCGGGGTCGACCGGTTCGCTGGTCGCCAGTCGCGGCAGGGTGGACTGGTGGGCGCGGACGAGGTGGGTGGCTTCGATGACGTCGCCCTCGGCCTGTCGCAGTGCATCGGCGGCGGTGGCCTCGTCGTACAGCGAGCCCTCCCCCATCACGCGGTCGACGGCGAGTCGCATCCGGCCGGTGATCTGCGCGGTGGTCAGCGCCGGCGAATCGTCGGTGTCGCGGGCGGTGCGGACGAGTTCTTCGGCGGCGAGGATCGCGTCGAGTCCGCCGCGTGCTCCCGAGTACCCCATGTCAGTTCTCCTCTGCGATCGGAACGACGCGTGTCGTGCGGGGAATGCCGACCATCGCACCGTCTTCGGCGACGATCAGCAGGTCGATACCTGCGGGAGAATCCGCGGTGGCCTCGTTGCGGGCCCGCCACAGCTGCTCGTCGAATCCGGACGGCGAAATACGTTCGGCTTCCTTGACTCCCGGTCCGGTGAGTTCGACCGGGGTACCGCCGCGCAGCGAGGTCACCTCGACCACGACGGTCGCGGCCGATTCGGGTGACAGGGCGCTGCCGCGGGTCGCGGTGAGCAGATCGTCGCCGGTGGGAGCTCGCAGCACCGTGAGGTAGCGGGCACGGTCGGCCGACGTCGCGGGAGCACCAGTGGCGACGGTGAGCACCTCGAGCCAGTGGCGGCCGTCGGATTCGAGGACCTCGACGCCGGTATCGAGATCGGCGAGGGCGAGCGCCGGCAGCAGCGCCGCCGGGAAATCGGTCGAGGGCAGCATCTGCTCGAGGCCGGGGCGCGTGTACGCGGCGAGAACGTCGCGGTAGATGCGTCCGGCGGTGGCGGGGTCGAGTCCGATACCGACGATCGGGTCTGCGATGGTCACGTGAGCTCCTCGAATTGCACGATGGTGGGGGCGATCCGGGCCCATTCCTCCTGCTCGGCGCGGTCGAGGTCCTGCTCGACACGGGCACACAGATCGCGGACGACATGGGCGTGCGGACGGTCTGCGGCGACCTCGGCGTCGCACACCGCGGCGGCGAGCACGGCCGCGCGGTCGTCACCCATGCGCAGGGCCCAGCCGCGGGTTCCGGCCACGCGCACCTCGGCGTGGCAGGCCAGGACGTTGCCGAGATAGAAGCGGTCGTGGGCGATGGGTTCGCGTACCTGTACCGCAACGCATCCCACTTCGGGAGCGGTCAGGACGGTGAGGTCGGCGCCGTCGGACAGACACGCGTCGGCGGCCGCGACGAGGTCGGGTTCGGGTGCCGCCGCGAGCAGTTCGGCGAGCCGCTCACGCGTGTAGTCGGCTGTAATCATGCGAATGTCCCTGTTCTCCTCTGAGATTCGAGTGGGTTCGATACGGAGCGGTCGCCTATTTCCATGACCACGCGGATCATGTCGGCGCGCATCCACGACATGCTGTAGGTGACGGCGACGCCGGTGTCGGCGTCCCGATTGATCGATTCGACCGTCCACACGGGCGTCACGAAGTTCATTTCGAGTGCGTCGGCGATCTCCGGTGCCGGCACTTCCGTTCCGATGCGGCACCACGACCGCACGACGTCGAATCTTCCCATCTGACGGAGCAATTCGTCGAGAGACTCTTCGACTCGCAGAGCGGAGCCGAGTTCCGTGAGCGCTTCACGGGTGACCCATTCGTCGCCGATCGCCGCGACGTTGCCGTCGACGAACCGCAGGCGACGCATATGGTGCACCTCGGTTCCGGGCGCGACCCCCAGGTACGCGGCTTCGCGTGCCGAGGCCGGCCGGACATCGGAGGACAGCACCGTCGACCGGGGCGTTGCACCTGCGGCCTCGACCGTGCGGTGCCACGACGGTCGCTGTTCGTGCGAGATGAGGTAGTCGATGGGCCGGTTGACGAAGGTGCCCGACCCTCGGACGCGCCGGACCAGTCCGCGACGTTCGAGTTCCTGCACGGCGGCGCGGGCGGAGGCCCGGCCGACTCCGAACCGATGCATCAACTCGTGTTCGCTGGCGAGTTTCGTACCGGTTTCGAGCTCGGAGATCTCGTCGGCGAGCACACACGCGATGTCGTGGTAACCGCTACGTTCTGTCACGTCGACGACTGTCGCCGACGGAGTTGTACAGACAACTTCCCTTCAGATAAGCAGAAGGGAAACAAAGCTGAACGACTCGGGTAGTTGTATGGCCGCCAGTACCGCGTGGTACTCCCGCCTCTTCGACACCTCACCCGTGCTCGACGAAGACGACGAACCGGGCGCCGTCCATCATGCGGTCTTCACGCTCGACGGCGGCACACTGTTCGGACTGCACACCCATTCCGATTCGCCGCCGCAGGCGTCCTTCGACGAGCGGAACACGGGGCTCGACCACATCGCGTTCGAGTTCTTCGCACCACGAGCTGATCGACCACCCGGTCGGTGGAGCATCCGCGCGCGTGCGTGGCGATGCCGCTCAGGTGCGCGAGGTGCCGATCTCCACCACCTGCGCCCATTCCGGTGGCCGGTCCGGAACGAAGTCGGGGTTCGCTTCGCTCGGGGAAGCGAACCGGGGGAACAGTCCGACCACCGTTCGGCACCTCGGACGGCTGTTGGGCCAGGGAGTCTGCCCGTCGGTGAGGACGACCACCACGTCGGGCCGGGGTGTACTGCGCAGCACCCGGGTGAACCCGGCGCGCAGATCCGTGCCACCGCCCCCGAACAGTGGAATGTCCTCGGCCGTGCACAGCGGGTGCACGATCCGCGCGGCCGCGTCACAGGACAGCACCGTGACCAGGTCACGACGCCCTCCCACGGCCCGCGCGATAGCGGCGACCTCGAGCAGTGCACTGCCCAGATCCGCGTCGCTCACCGACCCGGAGGTGTCGACGATGACACCGACCCGCGGCGGGGTTCGCCGCAGGCTCGGCAGCACCGCTCCGGGCACGGCAGCAGAGCGCCGCGCCGGCCGGCGGTAGGTGTAGTCGTCACCGGCGCCGGACGCGGAGGTGGCCGAGCGGATCGCCGCCCCCAACAGAGTTCGCCACGGCTGCGTCGGGTGCAGAGCTTCCTCCGCCCACCGCTGCCACCCGCGGGGTGCACTGCCCGGCTGCCCGATGATGCTGTGCGCCACCCGGAAGCGCACAGCGTCCCGTTGCTCGTCGCTGAGCGCGTTCGCCCCTTCCGGTCCCCACTCCCACTCACGGCTCAGTCCGTCGGCACCGCTGCCGCAGTCGAGCCAGGCCAGCCTGTCGGTGCACGGACCGAGGCCGAACTGCTGCAGATAGTCCTCCATGAGCTGACCGGCGGGCAACTGCAGGGTCGACGGCAGAACGGCGTCGTCGGGTAGGGGCAATCCGTCACCGAACGCATCGTCGTTGATCTCCGCGTCGGCGGCGATGTTCATGCGTAGTCGATCGGCGCGACCGCCCAGGTCGTGCGCGCGGGCGTAGCGGTCGCTGCGGCCGTGGTGGTCGCGCAGTACGTGCGAGACCTGGTGAACAAGGACTGACGCCAGTTCCTCGACCGGCCGCTGAGCGACGAAGACGGGTGAGATGTAGCAGCGCCAGTGCCGGTCCACACCGATCGTCGGTACGCGAGGCGATGCGACGATGTGCAGCGCGTGCAAGGCGGTCGCGAGATACGGCCGGGCGCGCACGGCATACAACCGTGCGGCATAGATCCTGTTCGCGTCGAATGCCGGTGACGTCGTCATCGGCCGACTTGCGCGGCAGCGTCGTCCGCTGATCGCGCGACCGAGACGACACCGGCAAGCTCGTCGATCGATGCCGGCACCTCCCAGTCGTCGCGGCGCAAGGTGGCCAGTGTGGTCGCCGGCACAACCACGAGATCGGGCGGCCCGGATTCCACCGCAGTGGCCAGCAGTGCCCACGCCGCGTCCCAGCGGGGTTTGTCCGGCCGTCGGCGGACCGCGGCAACCACCGCGTCGAGCACGGCCTGGCGCAGATCGCCGCGCTCGGGAAGATCGGCAGCCGCCGGATCGGCGAGCAGCGCCTCCGGATCCGGAAGGTCCATACGCTCGATGGCGGCCAGCAGCTCGAAACCGGGTCCGTCACCGACACTCCCCCGAACCAGGAGGGACAGCACATCCTTCGACGACGAGGTGGCGGTGGCGAACGCGATCAGCCGCACGGTCATGTCCCAGCTCCGCGGCGACGGCCAGGCACTGCCACGACGGGTCTGACTGCTGGGGAGTTGATGTACGAGGGCGGGCCGGGCGGCGAGGAGTTCACAGACCGCGCGGCGGGCGAACGTCACGGCGTCGGAGAACTTCTCCGGATCGAGGCGCGGCAGCGTCGCGCGTGGCCAGGTTCCGCCGAGACCTCGGACGACCACGTCGTGGTCGTAGGTCCAGTTCAGATGCACGAATCGGTTCGCCAACGGTGGGCTCAGCTCCCAGCCGTCCGCTGCCGAGGACGGTGGGTTGGCGGCGGCGACGATGCGGATACCGGTCGGGAGTTGCAGTGCCCCGATTCGTCTTTCGAGGACGATACGGAGCAGGGCCGCCTGCACGGCGGGTGGTGCCGTCGACAATTCGTCCAGGAACAACAGTCCCCGCCCGGCCTGCACGAGCCGGACCGCCCAGTCCGGGGGTGCCATGGGGACTCCGTGAGTTGCGGGATCGTCGCCGAGAACGGGCAGACCCGAAAAGTCCGACGGCTCGTGCACACTCGCGATGACAGTGGTCAGCGGCAGGTCGACGGTCTCGGCGAGCTGGGTCAGGGCGGCGGTCTTGCCGATTCCCGGTTCACCCCACAGCAGTACAGGTAGATCGGCGGCGACCGCCACGGCGAGGGCTTCGAGTTGGTCGTTGGGGCGAGGCTCGGTGGTGACCGCGTCGAGCATCGCCGACAACGCTGCAGCACTGTCGAGTTCGTTGTTCGTGGACCGGGCAGGAAGGAGTGGGGACGACATGTGTACCACCTGTGATGTCGGAAGGAACAGCAGGACACGAACGGTAGGACGCCCTGCGGAACAGCGGGCTTCGAGAAGGAAAGAGATTCAGTGTGATCGGGTGCGACGCGACCATCCGAGTCGGCGAGGTCGCGATGCGGGCGGCGGTCCCAGCGGTTCGGAGAGATACCGGTCGTAGATGGTGCGGCGGTCCGCGGAGGTCCGGAGTTCGTCCAGCAGAGGTCCGTCACGGAGGACCGCGTCGGGACCGAGCAGCCCTTCGACGACTGCCAGCGCCCCGGCGGCATCTCCGTGATCCAGGCGTTCACGAACGCCCGGCAGGCAGTCGGGACGGCGATGCGCCTGGTCGATGGCGTGAAGACACGGCAATGGAGTGCCGCCCAGTCGGGCGAGCAGTTCTTCGCGCCGGATCTCGGCGGGATCATGGTCGAGCGCGGTCAGGACGCCGTCGACCAGCCCGAGCCGGTGCCGTTCTCCACGGCAATCGATCAGGTGAGTTCGATTCCCCCGCTTCGGTATCCGGGGTGCTTGCGGCGGTGGCCGACCCGGATCCAGCGCTGCGGCGACCAGCGGGTGCAGACGGTCGGCGGTGATTGCTCCCGACCGGAGCAACGTCAGGTCTGGGGGCACCCAGATCGCGGCCTCGGGCAGCACCGGCAGCGCAGCGAGCCGGCCGCGCGGGTAGTCGTCCACAACACGCAATGCCACGGGATCCGTACCGCCGGCCGGTTCCACCACTACGTCGAGTCGACCCCCGCATCGCACCCGCACGGGACCGTCACGGTGCCCGTCCGTGCGGAGCAGGATGCCGGATTCTGCAGCCCAGCGGTCGACGGCGCAGTTCTCCGGGATCATCGCGGCCAGACTGGGGGCGAACGCGGTGGTGGCCGGCACCTGCCCTGTGCCACCGCGTAGTCGCAGTTCAGCGGACCTGCGGACATCCCACAGGTGCCGGTGGAGGTCGAGGCGGAACCGTCTGTTGGGGCGTGGATGGGGATGGTTCGTCAAATCCGAGCCGTCCCACAACGTCAGCGCGATCCGCTGCCCCGCATCCGCCCAGGCCGGAGCGGTCCGAACGATCAGATGCATGGAACTGTTCGCACCGCAGCGTTCTCTGTGCTCATGCGGCCCGTACCGGGCCAGCGAGATGGTCAGCCCCGGGCGTAGTAGTCCGTCGGGAGCTACGCGCGGTAGGTGCCAGCGCAGCAGGTCGGGGGCCAGGTGTCGTAGATCGTCGAGGACCTGCGACGCAACCTCGACGCCGTGCCTGTTGCGCAGTACGCGTAGGTCGAGGTCGGGGTCGAATCCCGCTGCGGCACAAGCGCCACGCCAGTCACCTGCACGGCGTCGGTCGGTCGCGTCCTCGATCATGGACGGCGGCACGGCGAACTCGCGCACGCGCAGCCAGAAGGACAGTCGGGGATCGGTCCCGTTCGCAGTCGGAGGGTGCATCAGCACTCACCGTGTGCGAACTGGGCCCCCAATCTTTGATCAGAGAAGGTTGTCATCGGCGCAATCGTAGCGTGTCGTGGCACGTGCGGCCAGTACGCGCGGCCGGTTGCCGCCTCGGGCGTGCTTCCGGTTGCGCTGGGGGTCGCATTCGCGCACGAGGTGCTGGACATAGACTGCTTACCCATGTCCGGGAATCCCGCCTTCGACCACCTCATCCGGTCCTTGATCGCCGCGGTCGGCGGGCCCACATTCGACCGCGGCAGCCGTTACGCCGAGCGGGGCGCGGTCGTCGATTGCGGATTCGACGAGGACGATCTCGTCGGTTTCGGAAGAATCGCCGGCACACGGATGTATCAGGCCGTCGTTCAACTGCACCCCGGGCCACGGGGACTCGAGTACGAGCACGGCGAATGCTCGTGCCCGGTCGGCTACGACTGCAAGCACACCGTGGCGCTTCTTCTCACATTGCTTGCCCCGCAGGAGGATACGACCCCGAAGACGCCCTCGTGGGAGGCACCGTTCGAAGCGATGTTCGAGGACCACGAGACCGGTAACGGCGTGCCCCTTGCCCTGCAACTGGCGTTGACACAACGAGCACACGCTCCGGCGCCGATGCTCACCGCGCGGGTGCTGCGGCCCGGCCGCACGGGATGGGTGTCCGGCAACATCTCGTGGCAGAACCTGGCCTACACCTACGACGTGAACAAGCAGCATCAGCAGTTGCTGCTCGAATTCGCAGCGCTGGTACAGGCATCGACACGCAGTTACTACAGTTCCGCCTCGAGCACCGTCGACCTGTCCGCAGTGTCGCCGCGACTGTGGTCGCTGCTCGACGATGCCCACCGTCTCGGGATCGAGCTGCGCTACGCGAAGAAGAAGCACGGTGCGGTGCCGCCGCCCGGCACCGCAGATGTGCATGTCGACGTCGCCGATTCGGGTGACGGCCTGACCGTCACCCCAGCCCTGCACATCGGCGACGATTCGACCGGGACCGCCGTCGCGTTCATCGGCACCCCCGCCCACGGCGTCATCTACCTCCCTTCAGGGGATCACGACGGCGGCGCGCCGGCAGATCTACCGTTCCGTCTCGCGCAGCTCCGCAACCCCGTTGCCGCCGGCATGCAGCAACTGCTGCAGAGCGGCGGTGCGCTCACCGTGCCGGCAGATCAGGTGCCGCGCTTCGCCACCACCTACTACCCGCGCCTGCAACGAGCAGCGACCGTCACCTCCGCCGACGGCTCGTTCACAGCCCCGAGCGTCAGCGGGCCGACGCTCGTGCTGCACGTGACGTTCCATCCCCAGCATCGCGCCGATCTGCACTGGCAGTTCGTCTACACAGTCGGTGACGGCGAGTACACGGCCGAGCTGTACGAACGTCTCGGCGACACCGTCCGCGACCGCGACGCAGAGGACGCACTGCTCGCCGAGATCCGGCCGGTCGTCGCTCCGTTCGGCCTCGACAACTTCGTCGATGGGCGCCTGCTCTCGCATCTCACCTTCGCAGCACTCGATACGGCACGCCTGGTGTCCGAGCTGCTGCCCCTACTGTCCGACCGCGACGACGTGCACGTGCGCGTCGACGGCACTCCCGCCGACTACCGTGACGTCGGCGACAGTCTGCGCATCGGACTGTCCACCGAGGCCACCGCCGACACCGACTGGTTCGACCTGAACATCACCATCGAGATCGAGGGTGAGACGATCCCGTTCTCCGAGGTGTTCACGGCGCTCAGTGAAGGCGCCTCGTATCTGATGCTGCCCGACGGTGCTTACCTGTCGCTGGACAAACCCGAATTGCAGCAGCTGCGCCGACTCGTCGACGAAGCCCGCGCACTGCACGAAAACGACGATCCGGATCGATTGCAGCTGAGCCGATTCCAGGCCGGCATCTGGGAGGAATTGGCGGCACTCGGTGTCGTCGAGAAACAGGCCGCGGCCTGGAAGAAACAGGTGCAGGGACTTCTCGATGTGAAGGCGACAGCGAAGACCCGCGTACCGAAGGCATTACACGCAACCATGCGGCCGTACCAGCTCGACGGATTCCGGTGGTTGACGTTCCTGTGGACGCACGGACTCGGCGGCATCCTCGCCGACGACATGGGGCTCGGCAAGACCCTGCAATCGCTTGCACTGATCTGCCACGCTCGCGCGAAGCGACCCGCGGATGCTCCGGTACTCATCGTCGCGCCGACATCGGTGGTTCCGAACTGGGCCACCGAAGCCCGGCGATTCGCACCGGACCTGAACGTCGTGGCGATCACCGAGACATCCGCCAAACGCGGTGTGCCGCTGGGCAACCTGCTCGACGGAATCGACGTCGTCATCACGTCGTACACACTGCTGCGCCTGGACATCGACGAGTATCTCGACCGGGACTGGTCGATGCTGCTGCTCGACGAGGCACAGTTCGTCAAGAACCACCGGGCGAAGGCATATCAGTGCGTGCGGCAGATCGAGGCGCCACTGAAAGTCGCGATCACCGGCACTCCGATGGAGAACAATCTGATGGAGTTGTGGTCGCTGCTGTCGATCACTGCGCCCGGCCTGTTCCCCCACCCGACGAAATTCCAGGACTACTATCGCAAACCCATCGAAACGGGCAGCAACCCCGAACTGCTGGCGCAGCTACGGCAGCGCATCAAACCGCTGATGTTGCGTCGCACGAAGGAACAGGTCGCCACCGACCTGCCGGCGAAACAGGAGCAGGTACTCGAGGTCGAGCTCGCACCGAAACACCGTGCGCTCTACGACCGGCAGCTGCAACGGGAGAGACAGAAGATTCTCGGGCTCGTCGACGACCTCGACAGCAACCGCTTCACGATCCTGCGGTCGCTGACCCTGCTGCGGCAGATGAGCATCGATCCGGCGCTCGTCGACGACGCGCACGGCACAATCGGCTCCGCGAAGATCGATGCGCTGCTCGAACAGCTCGACGACGTGATCGTCGGCGGGCACCGAGCATTGGTGTTCAGCCAGTTCACCGGGTTCCTCGACCGCGTCCGGGCACGGCTCGACGCCGCCGGAATCGACTACCTGTATCTGGACGGCAAGACCCGCAAACGCGGAAAAGTACTCGAGGAATTCAAGTCCGGAGCGGCACCGGTGTTTCTCATCAGCCTCAAGGCCGGCGGGTTCGGCCTGAATCTGGTGGAAGCGGACTACTGTTTCCTGCTCGACCCATGGTGGAATCCCGCGACGGAGGCGCAGGCCGTCGACCGTACCCACCGCATCGGGCAGACCCGCAACGTCATGGTG